>OLSD01000051.1_pt1 | contig 109634 bp, 95 predicted proteins | sample 1672211 | NCBI WGS metagenome assembly OLSD01 (sample SAMEA3136659, study PRJEB25190) | human gut metagenome | reverse complement strand
GGCAGCCTGTCGAAAAGTCTTTTTCGACAGGCTGAACAGAGCCGTTTTTCACAGCGGCTCTGTTTTGCTTTATTTCTTGGTGGTTTGCTGGATAACGCTGTTTAGCGCTTCCCTGGTCTCATCCGTGCGGATGCGGCGCGCAGCGATCACCCGGCGTTCGTTATCGTCTTTGGTGCAGGTAATTAGCAATAATAATTGATCGTCCGCCTGCACATCCAGGCTGCTTTGATAAATGGAACGCATTTTCAGCGTAGTGATGGCTGCCTGACGCGGCTCGATGGATAGCGAACTGAGCGCGGCCAGATCGACATAGCGCAGGCCGCCGGGGGTTACGTCGATGGTGGCGACGGAGAAGATCACATAGCTGCCATCTTCATAGGCCGTATCAAAGGCGATAAAGGGATTGTTCTTGTAATAGTGCAGGTTTTCGTAGTTGCGCAGATTGCCAAACATCGCGCCCGTTTTCATGTTGTGCCCATACAGAATCAGCGTGTATGGGCGAGTGTCCAGTTGGCAGGCTTCATCCAGAAAGATTGCGCCGTTGGCATTGTGATAGCCCCGGTAATCGCGGTTCAGATAGTAGCTGTTGTCGCGCTGTACCACGGCCTCATCCAGCATGTCCGGGATGTTCAGCCAACCGATGATATCTGAATTTTGCCGTTGCAGCTTTTTGAACCGGCTGCTGACAGCGGCGGATGGATTGTCTGGATAGCGGACGGCGGGCAGCATATTGGGCGGTGGGGTATAGGCAGGCACAGCGGTGGCTTTGCCAATGGGGGCGGGCGTAGGCGTGGCGGTGGGGGCTGGGGCGATGCTTGCGCTTGGCGGCTCGGTATCGGGGCTGTAATAAACCTCACGCAGCGCATCGGAGGCCAGCCTGGCGTGGCGGGCGTCCAGCGCGTAACGAATCAGGTTGACTGCACAGAACACCGCGACGCAGCACAGGCATACAGCCGTCAACAGGCGCAGCACCCTGCCGCGCCTGCTGATGCAGCGGTATTTGCGCCCTCGTCCGCGCTGGGAAAAAGCAGCTTTGCGTTTCAAATGAAAATCTCTTTTCTTATGCAGCGGTTAATCCTGCTGTTTGCCGCGGCGGCGCAGCAGGAACAGCAGCAGGATAGCGGCAATCAGCAGCGCGGCCCAAAGCGCAGGCTGGGCGGTATCGCCGGTGACAGGCACAGTGGCCTGTATGGTCAGCTTGGCCTCATCCGATACAACATGGCCGCCCAGGCTGTCGCGTACCGCACAGCGAACCCTTGCGCCATAGTCCTTCTTGGACACGGCCGGGATTACCAGCGTGGCGCTTGTCGCACCATCGATATCTACCCAGCGGCCATTGATGAAGCGCTGCCACTGATAGGCGTAGGGCTGCACGCCGCCTGTTGCGGCCACGGAGAAGACGGCGTTTTCGCCCTCTTTAACAGTGATGGAGGATGGCTGGAGGGCAAGCCCCAGGGATGCGCCCAGCACAACGGTGCGTTTGTTGTCAAAGTCCGAGAATTCAACGGTGTTTTCGTCTGTTTCGTTATCCGTCACGGTAAAGAGTACTTCGCCGCTGCTTTGCCCCATCAGAAGCCTGAAGGCGGGGATATCCAGCGTGTAGCCAAAGTCCTCGTCGATGGCGTTGGCAAAGTGATAGGTGAACACCGTTGTGCCGTTTAGCGAGGCGGTGAGGGTGGGGGCGGCGGTGCTGGCGGTTTCGGAGCGGCCCACAATGTTGACGCGCACATACTCCGTGCCGTTTAGATCGGTATAGGGCTGGCAGTCCAGCATCAAATCGCCTGCGCCCAAGCCGATATCCTTGCTGAATTCCGCCGCGCTTACCTGGGCGCGCTTTACGCCGATGGCGGACGGGGCGTTCTGGTTGCTGTAAAGCAGCTCGCCGTTTTCATCGAATGCGTATTCAACGTCCAGCGAGTTAACGGGGGTGCCATACAGGGAGGCGGTGTAGTGTGTCAGCGCGACGACCTGACCCAGTATGGCGGTCAACTGCACCTTGCCAGTCCAGTCGTCCGGTACCTTGAAGGAAGCGCGGTAGGTATGTACGTCGTCGGGCATGAGCAAGTTGGTATGCACCTGGGTGACGGTATCGTTGGCATTGGCATAGAACGCGGTTTGCATGCTTTGCGTGGGCAGGGTTCTGGTGGTAATCAGCCAGTTGTCGCCGTTGATACCATCGTAGAGACTATCTACACGGTTGACTGAATAGGCGGAATCTGCCACGGTGGTGAACAGGCTGTTAACGCTGTTGGTTTGCGGATCGCGGCAGTCTACCATGATGGTCTGCACAGGATTGGAGGAGCCGCTTTCCACAATGGCCACCATGAAGCGCGATACCGGCAGGTTGCCTGTGTTCTTAACCGCAAAGAGCAGCGAGGCGTATTCGCCAGCGCAAACGCAGGGATCATAGGAGGCAACGCCGTTGAGAGATACCGCAGTTTGTAGGCTGAAGGTGAAATGCACCAGCTGCTGGGTGACGGCTGCGGAATCGGCAGGCACCTGCTGGGCATCCTTGTCCGGCAGTGCGGCGGTGTAGAAGCCTGAGCCGTCCATCAGGATATACAGGCTGCTGGGCATCTGCGACAATTCCACCAGCGTGAAGGGGGCGGACATGGTGTTGCTGGCGCGATCAAAGCGCACGCACTTGACCTGATAGCTTTCGCTGGCGTTATACTCGCTGGGGGAGACGCACTCCGTCCAGTACAGGTAGGTAATGCCGTATTCTGAGCCGTCGTCCACAGTGACGATCTTAAAGCTCTCCGCGTACATGGGCACATCATAATCGCGGATGATATAGTTTTTGTAGCCCTTGCTCTGCATGCCCATCAAACGGAAGCACTCGGAGCCGTCGTCCGCCTGGCCGTTTTTCAGGTAGAACAGATAATCCGCCTGATCGGGGATTGCGCCGTATTCCACCAGCGGGGAGAAGAACATGACGTCTGTATCCAGAAAGCGCTTGGTACCGTTCATGTGCAAGGTCAGGGTGGTGCCCTCATCTGCAATATCCGAGGCTTCGCGGGATACGTTTAGCCGGTAGTAACAGGACAGGCTTTCGGGGGTGCGGGGCGTGCCGTCCACCGTTACCGCGCCGGGACGGGCGATGGCCAGCTTGCGGGTGATGGAGGTGGGGTTGCCAGCGCTGTCGGTGGCGTCGGGATTATACGAAACGTAGAAAGACTTGGACAGTTGACCATTCAGAAACTGCACATCGGTAGAGACCACATGAGAGGTGTGGCCGTTGGAAACAAATTCGAGGTTATAGGCGGCGTTGGCAAACCAGCCGCCGTCATTGTAATGGGTCAGGTGGATCAGCGGCATGGAAAGGGTAAAGCCCTGCGGGCCGCCGGTAACGAGATCCTGGGGATAATAATAGGCCACGTCCGTCTGCGTAAGCGATACGACGTTGCGGAAGAGTGCCAGCGACAGCGTGCCGTCCGCCAGCACGATGGTTTCCAGCACAGCCAGGGTGGAACGGCTGGTGTCGGGCGTAAGGCTGGTGCTATTGGCGAATTTACCGCTGAGCACGTTGACGGCAACGACGTTCTTGTGTCCCATGACCGCGAAGGCATAGTCAGTGCTTTGCGACTGGCGATAGATATCGCCGCTGCCATTGGCATAGACAACGCCATGATTGGCCGGGTGATCCAGATTGTACCACACCAGCTCGGCCTGGCGGCTGGCGCTGACGGTGGAGGGGGTGATCCAGAAGCCAAAGGTGGCGGAGCGGTCTCCGCCGGAAGAGGTAAGCGTGACGTACTGGATTTCCTGCGACATGCTATCCACCCGGGAGAAGACCACCTCTTCCTTATCGGTCGGCAGGCCGCCGCCGTTCTTTGCGGATAGTACGCTATTGGCGCTGGCGGGGGTATTGACGGCCGCGTAGACCGTGGCGGACTGGGCCATGGTGGGCATCGTCCCCTGCAGAGAAGCGCCGTTGGCGTTGGTATCCAGCACATAGCTGCCCTTCCAAAGCGTTTGCTTCCATTTGAGGATGAAAAGCTGCGCTACGACCTCAAGACCAAAGCCCAGCGCGACCGAAGCGCTGACCGGCGTGCCCAGCGTGAACCTGGGAACGACCTTGCCGAAGAAGCGCATGGCAATGCTGGCCATGCCGCGCACGCCAAGCCCCAGGCTTACGTCCAGCTCGGCCAGCATTTCAATGGTCAGCCCCAGGCCGTTATTAAACTGGAACTTGGGGTTGCTCAGATCGGGCAGGTCGGCTTCCAGGCCAAGACCAAAGGTGGCGCCTATGGCAAAGGTCATATCCATCGCAAAGAAGGCGGGAATGAAGCCTGCGATAAACGCCTGCCAGCCAAATCCGCCCTTGAAAGCGGCCTGTATGCCGCCGCTGCCGCTGAGACTGATGCGGGAAGCATCGGATTTGACGCGCCCCTGCATGCCCGCAAACACGGTGATGGCGGCGCTGGTATTGCCGATGAATTTGATGTTATCCTTGGCGCCTGCGTTTTGATATACCTGGTTATCAACGGCGTTTACATCGCGCTGCGTCCGCCTGGCCGCGCGATCCATTCGTTCTTCAACCTGCTTTTGCCCTTCGCTTTTCCAGTCCAGCATTTCGCTGCGGAAATCATGCCCATAGGCGAACTGGATATAGCCGCTGGGATCAATGGCCAGCTGAGCGGGCACCTGCGGCACGCCGAGGGACAGGTTGCTGCCGCCGAAGAAGGGAATCTCCTCCGGGAAGGTCATGCCAAGCGTAGGGCCGGTGAAAGACAGCGCCTTGGTGTTGATGAACTGGGGCTCATCCACCACAGCCTTTTCAATTTGCAGCTGGGTTTGATAGGTACGGGTAAAGCTGGGCGTTTCCACGCGGACGGATACGGTGGAACCGGGGGCGATTTGCTGGCAATACCGGCCGAGAAAGGAGACCGCCGTGCCCGAGGTGAAGCTGCGTTTTTCTTCCTTTTCAACCAGCTCGCCGTTATCGTCATAAACCTTATAGCACAGATACATCCAGCCGGAGACCTTGGTTTTGCTCAGGTTATCGAGCAGAATATCAAAGTAGTGCGGTGAATCGTTTTTTGGGGCTGTAGAAGATGGTGCTCTTTTGGCTGAGGATATCCCTGCCGTTAAAGCCAGCCATGCGCAGGAAGGGCTGGCCGGTATAGAGCTCCAGCGCCACCGGCTCGGCCGAGCCGCCGCGGATGGTCAGGTTACGCATTTCGCGCGTGCAGTAATAATCCTTGGTCAGCACAACGTTGATGACAACCCTGTTATCCTCGTCCGGATCAAAATCCTTGGTCAGGAAGGTGACCAGGCCGTCTTCGCTGGTCCAGGCGTTCTGATTCAGGGTAGGCGTACCGCTGCAGGCGGCATGAACCTTGACGTTTTTGAGCGGGTTGCCCTTTCCATCGCGCACGATGAAGCCAAACTGTTTGGAAGAAAGCACTACAACGTCGAAGCTTACGTCGTTTTGCGCGCTGAGCTGCTTTAATTCCGCGTTCAGGCGAGCCTTGGCTTCGTTGTTCAGCTTGCCCAATGCTGCGCCGGTGATTTCGTTGTCGGGCGAATCGGCGGCCTGCAAAAGGCTGGAGAAGCTGATGGTGCTTTGCTCCAAAAGCTGATGGTATTGCTCGTAGTATTTCGCTACAACGTCGATCACGCGCTGCATTTCAGCCATATCGTCGCGCACGCGGATGGCGATGCGCAATTTGCCCTGTGCGGACATATTGGCATTGCTGTTGAGCTGAAGCAGATTGTTGTACACCGAGCGGCGCCCCTGCTCCAGCGTATCATGATAGCTGGTAATATGGTTGCGCAGCTGCTGCAGCGTAAGCCCCACGCCCTCAAGAGAGGCGCCCTTGCCGGCCTGGCCCAGGTTCAGCAGCTCGGCGCTGCCGAGTACCTGGTTCATCAGCCCGCCGATTTCATCGGACAAAAGCCATTCCAGATACTGCTGCACCTGCAGGGCGTTCATCTGCGGCGTTACCGCCATGCCGCGCTGCCAGCTGCTGCCCTCGCCCTCCATGGCGATGAAGGCGCGGACTGTGGCGATCTCCTGCGCCGTCAGCGGAGCGATATCGGCCTGCGCGGGCAGTAGGGTGAAAAGCAGTGCAAGGATTAGAAAAAGGCTGCACAGACGCTTTAGCATGGGGCGTACCTCCACAATTCTGATTGTGCGGGGGATGGGTTATTGCTGAATCTGATTGCCGTTTAACTCGTAGCGGAAGATATCCTGCCAATGGCGGCGCAGCACGATTTCCACCGTTAGATCGGTATTGTTATAATTAAGCGACCACTGGGTGTTGCTGGTGATATCCTGCGGGTTGGGATCCTGCGCGGCGGCCTGCAGAGCCTGCCAGGCGGTATCATTGGTGTGGGCGGCGCTGGCTTGGAACACGTTCAGCACCGCGTCGTAACGCTCACGGCCATGGCCGTAGATGCCGTTTTTCTGGTTGGGCAGCACCTTGTCCTTGTACATCACAAAGAAATTGGTCACAGCCTCGGTTTTGGTCTCTACCAGGCCGCGGGCGGGATCGTCGCAGTCATATTCGATTACGCGGCCGTCGCCCGAAGCGTCGGTGATATAGAAGTGATAGTCGCGGCCCGAGGAGGCAAACATATCGTAGCCCTTCAGCAGATCCACGGCTTCCTGCGTGGTGGCCGCGCGATCCAGCACCAGGCGGATGGCCAGCGTGGTGGAGATGACCGGCTTGCCGGTGGACTGCCGGGTGGGCGCGCTGTCCAGCGTGAGCACGGCGATGGACACGCCCTTTTCGTTCATGCCGTCCAGGCAGACGAAGGGCGCGGTCAGCGCGGAGAGCTTCTGCTTTGTGCTGGCGTCGGGGGTGTTGGCGGAGATGTTGTTCAGCGCCGCCAGAGCCACCGATTTATAGCCGCCCTTGGACGTGCAATACACCAGCATGGCCGAGGTGTCGTCCTTAAAGTCATAGTTGCGGCCCATGTGGATATCGCCGTCGGTATCCTGCATGGTAAAGGCTGTGCAGCCAAAGGAGGGCGCCTTGATGCTGACGGGCAGCAGCGGCAGCGCTTCCTTCACGATGGCGTCGACCATGCTCTGATCGTTGGTGATGCCGCTGGCGATGATATCGTCCAGGCTGTAATCATATTTGATATCCATGCGGTACAGGTTGTAGCCGTCCTCATAGGCGCTTACCTTGCGGATGGAAGCCAGGGTTTTGAAACGGCCCAGGTACAGCCCGCAGAAGGCGAGAACGCACACAAGAACCAAAATCAACAGGGCGGCCAGGATGCGCTTGATCCATTTTTTCATACGTTGCGGCTCCTTTGCTTGTTTGCTTTTAATAGGATAATCGAAGGGCAATGCGACAATTTAATCATCCAGTTTCATTATAACGCACATTTAATTGGCACACAAGCCATTCGAAAAAGATTTAATCATATTGTTATTATTTGCGCGCACGAAAAAAGCCGGCGCACAGCAGCGCACCGGCTTGTGGAAGAAAAACGGTTTTATTTTCCCATACGGCGGGCAAAATCCGCCAGCGCGTCGGGAATATGAATCTGCTGGGGACACACCTTCTCGCAGCTATGGCAGGCAATACAGGCGGAGGGCTGATGCTCGGCGGGAATGGCCGACAGCGCCATGGGCGCGATAAACATGCCCGAGCCCGCCACCATGGCCTCGTTGTACAATTTGAGCAGATCGGGAATGGGCAGGTGCTTGGGGCAATGGCTTACGCAGTAGTGGCAGGCCGTGCAGGGCACCGTGGTGCGGTGAATCATGTCGTCGGCAATGGACAGCACCAGCGCCATTTCCTGCTCATTCAGGGGCTTTGCCTGTTCGTAGGTGGCGATGTTTTCCTTTACCTGCTGCAGATTGCTCATGCCCGACAGCGTAACGGTGACATCAGGCAGGCTTTGCAGAAAGCGGAATGCCCAGGCAGGCACGCCCTCGTTGGGGCGGGCGGCCTTGAGCCGCGCTTCATCCTCGGGAGCCAGGGAAGCCAGCTGACCGCCGCGCACCGGCTCCATCACCCATACGGGGATGTTCCACTGCCGCAGCAGCTCCAGCTTGCCCTTGGCGTTCTGGAAATTCCAATCGAAGTAGTTCAGCTCAATCTGCGCAAACTCCATATCCGTGCCATAGGCTTCCAGAAAGCGGCGGATGGTGGGAATGTCGCCATGGGCGGAGAAGCCCAGATGGCGGATGCGGCCATTGCGCTTTTGCGCCATCAGATAATCATAGGTGCCGTACTTGGAATCCAGGTAGGCGTCGATATTCATCTCGCACACATTGTGGAACAGATAGAAATCAAAGTAATCAACACGGCATTTTTGCAGCTGTTTTTCAAAGATTTCTTCCGTCTTGCCCATGTTGCTCAGACTGTAGCCAGGAAACTTGGAGGCCAGGTAGAAGCTGTCGCGCGGATACTTGACCAGCAGCTTGCCCACCACCAGCTCTGAATTGCCGCTGTGGTAGCCCCAGGCGGTATCGTAATAATTAACGCCGTGGGCCATGCAGTAATCCAGAATCTGCTCGGTCGCGGCTTCGTCGATGCGGCTGTCGTCGCCGTTCAGCGTGGGCAGGCGCATGTTGCCCATGCCCAGCGCGGAGAGCTTGAGACCCTTGAAATCATTGTAAATCATGGCGATTTCTCCCGTTCCTTGCTTGAAACGAATTGGCTTTAATCATCGTTTGCATTTTCGCATAGCACAAAGCGGGCGATATCCTGGGCAGAGTTGGCGTTGATCTGCTCCGCTTGCTGCTTGCGCATGGCTTCGCAGGCAGCGGGATCGCCCGCCAGCGCCACGGCCAGGCTGGCGGCCTCGCGCAGGGAGGTCGTCTTGCGGGCCATGCCGTGCGATTCATAGAAGGTTGCGTTCTTTTCCTCGCAGCCGGGAATGGTGATCAGGTGGATCATGGGAATGCAGGCTGCGGCGGCCTCGGTGCTGGACAGCCCGCCGGGCTTGGTGATCAGCACGTCGGAGGCGTTCATGTACAGGTTCACCTCGCGCGTAAAGGGCACGGCCTGCACGCGATGGTCGCCTGCGTAGCGGGCGGTCAATTCTTCGCGCAGCTTGTCGTTTTTGCCCGTCAGCACAAGGGCCAGAAAATCCGAGCTGTCGTCGGCAAGCAGCCCGTCGCACAGGGCGGCGATGTTGCCGCAGCCCACGCCGCCGGTCATCACCAGATAGATGCGCTTGCCCGCAGGCAGGGATAGGTGCTCCCGCGCCTGCTCTTTTGGCATATGCTGGGCAAACCGCGGCGATACCGGGATGCCCGTGGGATGCAGCAGCGATGCGTCCATGCCCGTGGCCGTCAATTCGGCAATCAAATCCCTGTGCGGCACAAAATAGCCGTTCAGCCGCGTTTCATGGAAAAAGGGGATGGCGGTATAATCGGTCAGCACGCCGTAGGCGGGAACAGGCAGCTTCTGCCGCTGGCGCAGGGCGGTGCAGGCTTCCATGCCATACAGATGGGTGCTGACCACCGCGTCAAAGCTATTTTCGAGGATATAGCGCAGCAGGTTTTCGGCATACAAAGAATTGGCAATGTAGATCGGCGAATGCTTCGTGATGGAGGAAACCGCCTCGCCCAGGCGATACACCACGCCGAAGGCCTTGGGGGCGTTGCGAATCATGGAATTATACAGCTCGGTGGCGTTTTGGCGCACGGATTCGCTGGCAAAGCTGAGCGGATCGGCCAGCTCGGCCTGCGCGCCCTGTGCAAGCAATGCTTCCTGCACAGCCAGGGCCGCGCTGTGATGCCCTTCGCCCGTGTTGCAGCTAAGCAATAAAACCTTTTTGTTCATGCGCAGCTCCTTTCGTATAAAAGCAAGATAGCGGAATGAAGCAATATGATTATAACAGCGATTGGGCGTGTGATCAATCGGCGGCTGTTTCCGGCAGATGAATTTTGTGTTAATTCTGCGCCGGGCGCACGCTGACCTCGCCCGCGCTGATGGTGATTTGTTCCTGCAGCGTATCCACAATCAGCCCGCCGTCGTCGTCCACATCCAGTGCATAGCCCGAATGGCATACGCCCTCCTGCTGCCATTTGATGGGGCGGTGCAGCGTGACGCAGCGCGCGCGGTATTCCGGCATATGGGCGGGCATGGCGGATAGATTGTCTATAATTTCACGATAGACGGAGGCGCATAGCTGGGCGTGCGTGCAGGGCGCGTCGCCTTTTGGATACAGCGAGCGCACGATATAGGCAAGCTCGGGTGGAAAGCTGGGCTGGCTCAGGTTGATGCCGATGCCAGCGACCATGCCCAGCGGATGCGCGCCGCTCCAGGCCCCCTCGCACAGGATGCCGCACACCTTTTTGCCGTCCAATTGCGCGTCGTTCACCCACTTGATATCCAGATGAAGCTGCGTCAGCCGTTCCACCGCGCGGCAGACAGCCACCGCGCACAGTGTGGTCAGCTGTCCTGCGGGCCACGCCCCGCGCAGCAGCAGGCTCATATACAGCCCGCCCTCCTCCGAGCAGAAGGCGCGCCCCATGCGGCCGCGTCCGCTTGTCTGGCGTGCGGCGACCACCAGGCTGCCGTGCGCGCCGCCGCGCAGCAAAAGCGCGCGCGCATCGGAGTTGGTAGAGGCGGTTTCGGGCAGGATGCATACGGGCACATCGGGCAAAAGCGCGGAAAGCTGCGAATAATCGGGCATAACGGCCTCCTTTCCGCCGTTGACCGCGGCGCGGCGCGTGCGGTATAATAGGGCGGGGGGATGAGAATGAAAACCATGTTGATCACCGGCGGCGCGCGGGGCATTGGGGCGCAGATGGTGCGCCATTTTGCCGCGCAGGGCTGGCGGGTGATGTTCTGCTATCAAAGCAGTCAGGAGAAGGCTGAGACGCTGGCACGCGAGACGGGCGCGCTGGCCGTTCGCTGCGATGTGCGCGACGAAGCGCAGGTACGCGCGATGCTTGCGCAGGCCATGGCGAGCCTGCGCCATCTGGACGCGCTGATCTGCAATGCCGGCGCGGCCTGGACGGGCCTGACGGAGGAAATGCCGCTGGCGGAGTATCAAAGAATCTGCGATACCAACCTGCGCGGAGCCTTCCTGTGTACACGCGAGGCGCTGCCGCATCTGCGCGATACGCGCGGCGCCATCGTGCTGATTTCCTCCATGTGGGGGCTGGTGGGCGCGTCGTGCGAAACGGTGTATTCCGCCACCAAGGCAGCGCTGCAATGCATGGCGCGTTCGCTGGCCAAGGAGGTAGGCCCCTCGGGCGTGCGGGTCAATTGCGTGGCTCCCGGCGCTGTGGATACTGACATGATGGCCTGCTATTCGCAGCAGGATAAGCAGGCGCTGGCCGATGAAACGCCGCTGGGCCGCCTGTGCGCGGTGCAGGATATTGCCGACGCGGCGGACTTTTTGCTCAGCGGCAAGGCCTCCTTTATCACCGGGCAGACGCTGGCCGTGGACGGCGGCTTTACCCTCTAAGCGCGCCGCGCCCATTCTGCCTGTGCAAAAACAGGCGGGTTTTTTAGATCAGCGCAGCTTTTCTTCTGGCGTCACGGCCTGCCTGCCGGCGCTTGCTTTGCTTAGCAGTACCACCGCCTCGGTATGCGCGGTATAGGGAAAGAGATCGACGGGCTGGGCGGATTGCAGGGCATAGCCGGCTTTTCGCAGGATATCCACGTCGCGGCGCAGCGTTTCGGGGCAGCAGGAAACATAGACGATACGCTCGGGCGCGGCCTGGCTGAGGGAGCGCAGGAAGCGCGCGTCGCAGCCTGCGCGCGGGGGATCGACAAAGACCACCGTGGGCACAAAATCGTCGTCCCGCAGGGCATTGACCGCATCCGCGCAGATGAAATCGATGTTTGAAATGCGGTTGACGCGCGCAGCCGTTCTGGCGCAGGCCACGGCGTCGCGCACCAGCTCTACGCCGCGCACCTGACCGGCCCTGCGGGCGGCCAGCATGCCGATCAGCCCCACGCCGCAGTAAGCGTCCAGCACGCGATCCCCGGGCGTAAGCTGCGCCAGGTCGATGGCGCGCTGATACAGCTTTTCGGCCTGTACGGTATTGATCTGATAAAAAGAACGCGCTGTCAGGCATACCTTCAGCCCGCCCAGCTCGTCCCAGATTTCATCGCGCCCGGCCAGCACGCGGGAACGGAAGCCCATCACCGCGCTGGTATCGCGGTCATTGATGGACTGCGTAACGCCGCGCACATCGGGACAGCGGGCCATCAGGCGGCGGGCAAAAGCCTCGCCGCCCGGAAAATCCGCCGTGCCGGTCACGATGGTTACCAGCGCCTGACCGGTGCTGTGCGCGCGGCGCACCTGCATGTGCCGCAGAATGCCGCGGTGAAAATCCTCCCGATAGGCCGAAAGCCCTGTCTCAGCCAGCAGAGACAGGGCGATATTGGCAATTTCGTTGGCGCGCTCGTTTTCCATCAGGCACCTGCGAACCGAGATCACCTGATGCGTGCCCGCGCGGTAAATGCCGTGATACAGGCCGGACTTGCCGTTGGCAAAGGTGCGCAGCACTTTGTTGCGGTAGGCGCGGGGCTCGGCCATGCCCAGGATGGGCAAGGCGTCTGGAAACAGCGCGCGGAAGGGCGCGTCCTTTTCATGCAGAACGTCGCCGTACATGCGCGTCAGCTCGCGGCAGCCGCCGCAGCCCTTTTCCGCCAGCGGGCATTTCATCTTGCGTGTCCTCCCCGGTTACTTCTGAATTTCGTGAATCAGCCCCAGCACGGCCATGGTGCCGTCGGCGGGGGGCGCGTCGCGCAGGGCGGCGCGCAGAGAATCGCCGTCGCGCACAAGCTCCAGGATGGCCTGGTATAGGGTGTCCGTGGTCATCTGCTCTTGCGGCAGCACGCGGGCCAGCCCGCGCTTTTCATAGGAGGCGGCGTTGAGGATCTGGTCGCCGCGGCTGGCGCCCTTGGGATAGGGAATCAGCAGCATGGGCTTGCCCAATGCCTGAAACTCGCACAAGGCGTTGGAGCCCGCGCGGGAGAGAATATAATCCGCTGCGGCCATCGCGTCGGGCAGCTCTTCGGACAGAAACTCCACCTGATAATAGCCGTCCAGCCCCTTCAGGCTTTCATCCAGATTGCCCTTGCCGCACAGGTGGAACACCTGCATGTGCGGCAGAAGCTTGGGCAGCGCCGCGCGCAGAGCGGCGTTTACGCTTTGCGCGCCCAGGCTGCCGCCCATCATCAGCAGAACCGGCTTATCGGCGGTAAAATGCGCCATGGCCAGCCCCTTTTCGCGGCTGCCGGAAAACAGCTCGGGCCGCAGCGGCGTACCGGTGAACACGCCCTTGGGAGCCAGCGCCTGCGCGCATTCGGGGAAGGTGGTGGCTACTTTTTTGGCAAAGCGCGCGCAGATTTTATTGGCCAGGCCGGGGGTGAGATCGCTTTCATGGCACAGCACGGGCACGCCGTGCAACCACGCTCCCACCACCACGGGGACGGATACGAAGCCGCCCTTGGAGAAGCACACGTCGGGCTTGAGCCTGCGCATCAGGTGCGCGCTCTGGAACGCGCCGGCAATCACGCGGAAGGGATCGGTGAAGTTCTTCCAGTCAAAGTAGCGGCGCAGCTTGCCGGATTTGACCACATGATAGGTCACGCCCGGCAGATTGCCTACCATGCCGTGCTCGATGCCATCCTGCGTGCCGATGTAGTGCACCTCGTACCCTTCCTTTAGCAGATGGGGCAGCAGCGCCAGATGCGGGGTGACATGTCCGGCCGAGCCGCCGCCGGTTAATACGATCTTCTTCATGGCTGATTTCCTCCCGTCTGTGCGATCACGGTATATTTTTCAATCATTTCACTGGGGTGCAGCGCTTGCTTGGCTGCGCGCAGCCCCTCGTCGCCCATGTCGTCCTCGCGGTTGAGATAAACGACGCTCTGCGGCGCGTGCGCGGCGTATTCGCGGCACAGCAGCTGGCTTGCGCCCGCTACCTCGTGCAGCGCCTTTTCAATGTGCACATACAGCGTATCGCCCACCGCCGTGCCCAGGCTGACGCCCACCGTGCGCCCCTCAGGCAGGCGCAGCAGGCCGCAGTACATGCCAAGCGCCTCCGCGTGCGCCAGGGTATCCAGAGTGTAGCCAAATTCCGCCTGCGCCAGGGGATCGCTTTTTTGCAGGGCGGATTCGTTATCCACCAGGAAGGCGCGTATATCATCCATATGCGCGGGATCGACGATTTCATAGATGAAGCTGCCGTGATCCTTTAAAAAACGGTTCACATGATTGCGCTGGCCGGCCAATCGCCGCCCGGCGTAGGTGGACAGCTGCTCGCGGGGATACAGATAATCGGCCCATTGACGCTGCGGCTGACAGTTGATCTCCTGCCCATAGCAGGCGCGCAGCGCGTCCAGCGCCTCAGGCGGCACGGTGGCAAAGCGCAGCGAGCCGTCTGTTTCGGGGGCGATACGGGACAGGCTGAGCGCAGGAGCCTCCGATCCGCAGGGGAAAAGGTGATAAACTTGTCCGTCCGGGTAGCGCATGCGGATGTAGAGCGTATCGCCGCACAGGGCGTACTCGGTGGAAAAATAATCGCGCCACATATAGATTACGCCAGCGGTGTAATCGCAGCTGCGATAGGGCTGGTGGGCAAGACGCTCACGCAGGGCGGGAATGGCCGCCGCGTCAACGGGGGAATATGCGAGCATATGGTATCCTTTCGGCTCATTGCGAACCTTAATCAAAATCAAACCCCAGATGCAGGGGGATGGGCAGCGGATCGCCGATGGCCTGCGCCAGCGCGGTGCCTCCCTGCGCGCTGGGAACCAGCGCCGACAGGCGGCCGCAGCCAAGCTGCGTGGCCAGCGCCTGCGCGGCCGAAGCATCGCCCAGTGCCTCGCAGAGCGTCAGGCAGTCATCCTGCACGCCGGTGACGGCACAGGCAGCGCGCGTATCGGCATACAGCCCGCCGCCCTCGCAGGCAAGCATGCGGCAGGCAAAGGCGCACAGGTTCTCATCCCATACAATGTGGGGAATATCCCGCAGCAACGCTTCGCGGGCGGCGAAGTAGGCGGGGCCATTCACGGCGGGCGGGGCGGAGCCAGGCATGGCGGGCAGCGACAGACGCTGCGCGGGCATCGCATCCTGCCAGCCAAGCCGCAGATAAAGGGCGTGCAGGGGCGCATCCTCCGCGTGTAGAAACACGCGCTCACAACGCTCCTGCGCCGTTTGCAGCAGCCGCCGGGCATGCCCTTGGCCACGATGGGCGGGCAGGGTGGTCAGGGCGTACAGATACAGCGCGGGCAGGGAAGCCTGGCCGGGCTGATACACCTGGCAGGGCAGCAGCGCCGTCATGGCGGCAGGCACGCCGTCCTGCAGGGAAAGCAGCGTATCGCAGCGTTGCCATACAAAGTCAAAAAAAGCGCGCAAAAACCAATCCTCATCGCCAAAGCCCGCGCGAAGCATGGCTTCTGCCGCGAGCCAGTCGCAAGGATCGGCCAGTCGGACGGACAAGGGACCCGTCATTTGTTTTGCGCCTTTTTCAGGGTGGCAAGGTGCTGCCCTTCCTCCTGGGCGATGGCCAGAAAGGCGGCCTGCGCCTCGGGATAGGCTGCGCATGCGGCGGCAAACTGCGTGTAGCAGTCCACGGCCAGCGCCTCCTGCCCGGCGGCGTAAGCAAGCAGCTCCGCAGGGGAGGCAAAGGCTCCCTCGCGCGCCGCGCCGCCCAGCCCCTCGTCAAACAGGATGCCTGCGGCGCGGGCAGAAAGCACCAGCGCCTCCGCGTGCTCGGGCACACGGCCGGAGAGCATGTGGGTGAAGCGGCGCAGGTGCTCCCGCTCCTGGGACAGCATATCGCCAATCGCGGCGGCGATGGGGCCGTCGGGCCAGATCAGGGCCGCGCGCTCGTACAGCTTTACGGCGCGCTTTTCCATTTCGCAGGCGATGTAGAGCGCGTCGCCCGCGGTTTTAACAGCCACGCCGAGCATGTGTCAGCCCTTCTTTTCGGCCAGGTATTCGTTGATCTGGTGCACCAGCTCATCCACATTGGTGCCGTGGACGGCGCAGGCGTCCTCCAGGCTTTCGGCGGTGGCATGGGGGCAGCCCAGGCAATGCATGCCGAACTCCATGAACAGGCGGGCGGTGCCGGGATCAAGCGAGAGTACTTCGCGGATGCTCATTTCCTTGGTTACCATAAGATCCTCCATGATGATAATTTATCGGCGGAAGGGTGTAAAATCCGCCGGGAAACCGCGCGTTTCGCCCACGATATAGAGCGGGCGCGCGCGGGTTTCGTCGTAGATGCGGGAGATATACGCGCCCAGGATGCCCAGGCCCGTGGTGACCGTGCCCGTGCACAGCACCATCAGCGCGGCCAGCCACCAGGCGCCGGCCTGCACGCCGCAGCAAAGCAGAATCAGCAGCGCCAGCAGCCCCAGGCCGCTGATGGCCAGCATGCCGATGCCCAGCACGGAAAGGAGCTTGAGCAGCTTATCCGAAAAGCTGAGCATGCCGTCCAGCGCAAGCTTGAGCATTTTTTTGAGCGGATAATGCGTTTCGCCCGCGAAGCGCTTATCGCGGTCGTAGCGCACGGCTTCCTGTCTGAAGCCTACCCACGCGAACATGCCGCGCAGGAAGCGCGCGTGCTCAGGCATGCGGCGCACAACGTCGGCTACCTGCCTGTCCACCAGACGAAAATCGCCCGTGTCGGCGGGAATATCGGTGCTTGTCATGGCGCGCAGCAGCCGGTAATAGGCAAAGGCGGTAAATTTCTTAAACGCGCTTTCGCCCGCGCGGCGGTTGCGCTGCCCGTAGACCACCTGCGCGCCCGCGCGCCATTTGGCGGCCATTTCGGGGATGATTTCGGGCGGATCCTGCAAATCTGCGTCGATGATGACGATGGCGTCGCCCGTGGCGTAATCCAGCCCCGCCGTGACGGCCATCTGGTGCCCGGCGTTGCGGGCAAAGTGCACCGCGCGCACGCAGGGATCGTGGGCGGCCAGGTCGTTGAGGATATCGGGCGTATGATCGCGCGAGCCGTCGTTTACGTAGACGATTTCGTAATCGCCGTCCATGGCGGACAGCACGGCGGTGAGCCGCTTGTGCGTTTCGCGCAGCACGGGCTCCTCGTTATAGCAGGGAACGATGACAGAATAAACTGGCATATGCGCTCCTTTCGTTTACAGCATTTTAATCAGCATATTGCGCTGCGAGTCCATTTCCAGCTTGAGCTTGCCGTCCTTTTCCAATTGCTTGAGGATATCGGAGAAGCGGCGGAAGCCGATGCTCTTTTCGGTGAAATCGGGATAGCTGCTGATGATATCGGCCTTGAGGATGGAGGGGTTGATGCGCTCGAAGCCGTCGTCCTTATAGCGCTGAAGCTGGGCGGCGAAGGCCGCCTGCCAGGTATCGCGGCGCAGGGGCTGGCTTTCCTGCGCGCCGGGAGCCGCAGCGTCGGGCACCAGGGAAACCATCACGTTGTAGGAATCGTTGCGGATGCGGATGGTGCCAAAGTGCGTGGACAGCTTAGCCAGCAGCTTGCCGAACGTGGCGCAGCCATAGGTCTTTTCGTTAAACTGCGGGCGCAGGCGCAGCAGCACGCCCTTGAGCTCGCTGGCGTACATTTCATCCTCCTCGGATTCCGAGAGGATGCTTTCAATCAGCTTGCACAGCGATTCCTCGTCCTGGACGTCGTCCTCCATGGCCGATTTCTTGGCCTTGGCGCGGATCTCCCGCCGGGGACCGACGCTCTCCATAAACTGGAACTCGTTGCAGGCGTTGATAAAGATGGTGCTGGCTACCTCGCTGCGGCTGATGCCCAGCACAAACTTGCCCATGCTTTTCAGCGTGCCCACCAGCGGCACATAGTCGCTGTCGCCCGATACGATGCAGAAGCTGTCGATCAGCGGGTTGGAATAGGCGGTTTTCAGCGCGTCGATGACCAGCTGAATATCGGCGTTGTTTTTCTGCGCCGCTCCGTAGCGCAGCGAGGGGACGACCACGAAGGTGTTGGAAAGCAGAATTTCCTTCAGATCGCTGAAGCGGTCGGTGTAGCCGTAGACCTTGCCAAACAGGATATCGCCGCGGATCTTGACCTTTTCGAGAATGTTGTTTAACGTATCGACCTTGGCCCCGCAGTTTTCAAGATCGACAAATACGGCGAATTTCGCGCTGCCCAAAACAGATAGCCCCTTTCATGGCAAAGTTTACCCAAGAATAGTATACCACAAATGTGTGAAGTTGAAAAGTAAAAGCGCTTTTATACTTCCTTTTCGTCCATTTCCGCCTGCGCATGCAGCGCGGCCTGCTTTTTCTCCCATGGCAGCAGGCGATAGCACAGCACCAGCGATATGGCGCAGCATACCCAGCCCAGGGGATAGCCCAAGCCTACCAGCACAGCGTTGTGCGTGACATGGGATACGATGTAAAGATAGATCTGGCGGATGACCACAAAGCAGCTGAGCATGCACACCATGGTGGGGAAGGCCTCGCCCGCGCCGCGCAGCGCGCCGCCCAGGATATCGTTGACGCAGGTGAACAGATAGAAGGGCGAAATCCACATCACAAACAGCGAGCCGTAATAGAGCACCTCGGGCTTTTGATTGAACAGGCTCAGCAGAGGCTTGGAAAATGCCATCAGCGGAACCATCAGCGTGCAGGTGCACAGCGCGCCCATGGTCAGCGCCACCCGCGTGCCGCGCTTGGCGCGCGGTACGTTGCCTGCGCCCAGGTTCTGCCCCACAAAGGTGGTGTTGGCCGCGCTGAGGGATTGCTGCGGCAGCAGGGCAAACTGATCGAGCTTGCCGTAAATGGACCAGCCCGCCGCGCAGTCCGAGCCGAAGGCGTTGATATAGGACTGCACGAATACGTTGGAAAACGCGGTGATCGCGCCCTGCAGGGCGGTGGGCAGGCCGATGCCTACAATTTGCCTGAGCACCGGCAGCTTGATGCACAGCCGGCGGAAGAACAGCTTATAAGGGCCGTCCGAGCGCGCCAGCACATACAGCACCAGCGCAGCGGAGAGCGCCTGCGCCAGGATGGTCGCGTAAGCTACGCCCGCAACGCCCATGTGGAACACCAGCACAAAGATCAGATCGCCCGCCGTGTTGACAATGGCCGAGAAAACCAGAAAATACAGCGGACGGCGGCTGTCGCCCACGGCGCGCAGGATGCCCGCGCCCATGTTATAAAACATCAGCCCCGACACGCCCATAAAATAGATGCGCAGGTAGGTCGTGGCCTCGCTCATCATATCCCCGGGCGTTTTCATCATGCGCAGCAGATAGGGCGTCAGATACATGCCAAGCCCCGTAAACAGGATGGCCATTAGGAAGGTGGTCAGGATGGTGGTGTGCACCGCATCGTGCACGGACTTACGGTCCCGCGCGCCGTAGGCGCGGGCGATGACCACCGTAGCGCCGGTGGAAAAGCCGTTGAAAAAGCCCAGCAGCGTGTTGATCAGCGGGCCGGTGGTGCCCACGGCGGCCAGCGCCTGCGAGCTTACATAGTTGCCTACCACAATGGAGTCCACCGTGTTGTACATCTGCTGGAAGATCAGCCCCAGCAGCATGGGCGCGGCAAAGGAAAGCAGCTGCTTCCAGATCGTGCCCTGGGTCATATCGGTGCTTCTGCCAATACGCATCGGATTCCCTCCCATCATACATAGCGGCAAAATATCACAAATAAATCATACCGCAAGATGCGCGCGATTGCAAGTGGGCATTTTGTCATATCCTTTTTTGTTTTAGATACAGAAAGGCGGAGCCTTTTTTCAAAGCTCCGCCATGGTTGGTCTGCAGAATTCAATCGAAGAAGAAGACAAAAGCATGATCATTCGCTCAAAGCATTTCATTCTACGCTGAGAATCTAAACTATTCCACCAAATCCAGTTCTTCTTTGATGTCCGCAAGCAGCACATCAGCAGTAGTATCTACTTGCTGATCCTTGCCATTGGGAAAGATACGGATCAATCTGTTAGGGTTTGCTATCAGCAGTTCGCAGAATTCATGAACTTCGATGAAATATATTGCCTTGTCAGGGCAAACTGCGGAAGCAAACATTTCTTCCGGCCATACAGAGATTGAGCACGGCTCGGCTGGTACAAGTTGAGTGGGGTCACAATCCAACCAAACAGTTTCTGTGTCGGCAGCAGTGGCTGCAAAGCTCTTATAGCGTTTGCGGGGGTGGGCATTCATTAGACCTTCAAATCTATTCATGATGATCCTTCCTTCATCAAATTATAAACCCATTTGGAAGTAATGGGCTTGTTTTCGCAGTAAGAATACAAAGAATACTGTCCAAAGTGATAGTGTGGAATAAGCAAAACTTCAAATGTATCCGTACTGAGAAACCGACAAAAATCGGAATTGTAGTACCTGCTTTGCAGATAATACAGCCCAGTCTCTTCATCGTATACATACCCACGATACCTAAAGGGCTGGATCATACCCAGTGTGCTGACGAGTGTGCCAGTCTTGCTGATTGGCCTTCCCCGGAATCGTAAATACAGGATACCATTTTGGCGCCGTTCCTGTCAATCAAATCAATATGTCATCCTGCGGGCCGCTGCGCATTTTTTGCCCCATCCTGAAAAGCGAAAATATTTTTCCCGCGCGTGACGATGCCCTTTACTTGCCCGTCTAACAGGTGTAACGTTGCAGGGGAGGTGAAAGCTGTGGATCGGGATTCCTTCATTGCGGAGATCGAAGCCTGCTCGGGCATGATGTACCGGGTAGCCTGGTCGATCCTGCGGAACAACGCCGATTGCGAGGACGCGCTGCAGGAAGCGGCGCTCAAGGCCTGGGAGAAGCGCGGGCATTTGCGGAATGAAGCGTACTTTCGCACCTGGATTACCCGCATTCTGATCAATGCGTGTTACGACACGCAGCGAAAACGCCGGCGTGTGATTCCCCTGGATGAGGTTGCCGAGCGCGCGGCGGCCGCTTCCTCTGATCCTGCCCTGACGCTGGCGCTGGAGGCGCTGCCGGAAAAGCTGCGGCTGCCGCTTGTGCTGTGCTATTCGGAGGGAATGAGCTATGAGGAGGCCGCGGCGGCGCTGCGCATTCCGCTGAGCACCCTTCGCGGACGCATCCACCGGGGCAGGGGACAACTGAGAAAGGAGCTGAACGCGGAATGAAGCGCGAAATGGATCCCTTGAAATTGCGAAACGCCTTTGAGCCCATGCCGGACGGCTGCTATAACGCGCTGATGAAGGCCGCGCGCTCCGTAAAGGAGGAAAGAACTGTGAAACGTGCAGCATTGAGAACGATTGCCATTGCCGCCTGCATCATCCTGGCGGCTATGGCGGCGGCGGTCGCCGCAGGCAGCATCCTGGGCTGGAACGACTTCTTTAAGCTCTACCATAATGTCGCCGTGCCTCAGACGGCGCAGGAGATCATGGCTGCAAGCCAGCCGGAAAGCTTCCGGCTGGGCGATGTCGTATTTACCGTGCGCGAGCGCTACAGCGATGCGCATCTTGCCATGATTACCACCGAGGCCCATCTGGCCGAGGGTGTAACGGGCATCATCACGGCGGATGCGCCCTTTGACCCCATCAGCGCATACGGCGACAACAGCGCTGCGGTCGCTGCGCGGCTGGGGGTGGATCCCGGCATGACCTGGGCGGAGGCCGCCAGGCAGATGAATGTGCCGCTATACAGCGTGACGGCGATGCTGGAGGTGCCCGAGGCGCTTTGCGGCAGCGAGGCGTTTGCCGATCCGCTGTTTAATGAAGACGGCAGCCTGTCTTACTTTTCGCTGCAGCCGCTGAACGGTACGGCGGACGCGGCACAGCTTGTCTGCCAGGTTTGGCTGCGGGTTGAAAGGGAGAATCTGGACGATCCGGAGCATCCGATGAACGAGTGGAAGGCGTATGAGCCGCTCAGCATCGCCGTGCAGCCGACGCTTGACGCGCGGGAATATGCCGTTCCTGCCGAGGCACAGACGCAGGGCAATTTTACGCTGGAAAGCGTGCAGGCGCAATTAACGCCCAGCGGCGTGCATCTGATCGCCGTGTTTGCCGCCCAGGCGGGCGCGACGGAGGAGAAAGCCTATGAGCGGCTGCGTGAAGTGCGGTTTGTACAGCCTGACGGCAGCGAGTACCCGACAGGCATGAACCTGAGCGACGGCATCAGCAATCTGGATCATTGGCCCCAGGTGGAGGTAAAGCAGATGATCGGCACGGAAAAAATCCCCGAGCGCATTGGGATGAGCTTTGCCGGTGGGCAGCAGCCCATCCAGCTGACGCTGAAAAAGTAAATAACGACATTCAAAAGGCTCCCCTGGGAGCCTATTTATTTGGCATGCGGGCGCAGGCTTGCGCATATCCTGCCATAGCGATGAGACAAAGGGAGGATGAAACATGGCACAGACGGCGACGCGGGGCGCATCGCCCCTTTACCGCGATATTGCCGAGCGCACGCAGGGCGAACTCTATATCGGCGTGGTCGGCCCCGTGCGCGCGGGGAAAAGCACGTTTATCAGCAATTTTATGCAGCAGCTGGTGCTGCCGCTGGTGCCGCCCGGCCCCAGGCGGGAGCGTATTGTGGATGAGCTGCCCCAGAGCGGCTCGGGCAAGACCATCATGACCACCCAGCCCAAATTTGTGCCCTCCGACGGCGCGGCCACCGTGCAGCTGCCCGACCATGCCTCCGCCCGGGTGCGCATGGTGGATTCGGTGGGGTATCTGGTGCGCGGGGCGCTGGGCACGCAGGAGGGCGGCGACGCGCGCATGGTGTCTACCCCCTGGTCGCAGCAGGATATGCCCTTTGAGGAGGCTGCGCAGCTGGGCACGCGCAAGGTGATGACCGATCACGCCACCGTGGGCGTGGTGGTGACCACCGACGGCACGGTGGCGGAGCTGCCGCGCGAGGCGTATGTGCCCGCCGAGGAGCAGGTGATCCGGGAGCTGAAAACCCTGGGCAAGCCCTTTGCCGTGGTGCTCAATTCTGCCCAGCCCGAATCCAGGCAGGCAAAGGAATTGCAGGCCGCCATGAGCGAAAAATACGATGCGCCTGTGACGCTGCTGTCCGCCAAGGAGATGACGGCCGAGGATGTGCAGGGTGTGATGGGCGATCTGCTGTCAGCCTTCCCGCTGCGTGAGATGCGCTTTACCCTGCCCGAGTGGGTATCGGCGCTGGACGATCAGCACTGGCTGACGCAGCATATTGTAAGCCTTGTGCGCGAGGCGGGCGCGCAGATCGTGCGCATGCGCGATGCGGAAAAGGCGCAGAGCGCGTTTGCGGCTTCCGAGTATGCCGATACGCCGCAGCTGGATCAGTTGGAATACGGCGAGGGCAGCGCGCGCTTCAGTCTGCCGCTGAAAAACGGGTTATTCAATCAAATTCTCAGCGAGCAGTGCGGGGCGGAGATCGAAAGCGATGGGCATCTGCTGCGCCTGCTCAAGGAGCTGGTCAGCGCCAAGAAGGAATACGACCGTGTGGCCGACGCGCTGCGCGAGGCGGTGGATACCGGCTATGGGCTGGTTGCGCCGGCGATGAGCGATGTGACGCTCTACGAGCCCGAGGTCAGCCGCCAGGCGGGGCGCTACGGCGTCCGCCTGCGCGCCAAGGCTCCGGCGCTGCATCTGATTCGCTCGGATATCGAGGCCGAGGTATCGCCCGTGCTGGGCACGCAGGAGCAGACGGATGATTTTGCCGCCAGCCTGCGCGATACCTACGAGCAGGATCCCCAGGCGCTGCTGCAAACCAATTTCTTCGGCCGCAGCCTGGAAAGCCTGATCCGCGAGAGCCTGGCGGGTAAGCTGCAACGCATGCCGCCCGACGCGCAGGAAAAGGTGCGCGCCGCGCTGACCAGGATCCTGAACGAGGGCGACGGCGGGATGATCTGCATTCTGCTGTAATGATATAGATATAGAAATATAGATATAAAAAAACCCTCCGTATGACCTTGCTGCATACGGAGGGCGCTTTGATTGCGGCGGGGAGATAGCACGATAAACTGGAATTTGTCGCTAACTACTACTTCTATGAATCAAAGAATTTTTCTGCAAACCATACATCCTTCAATCTGTCTACAAAATTCAAATCCATACTTTTTGTACATAGATAAAGGGCCGTGATAAGCATGATTTTCATTGTTTGCAAATGGATACGCTTCTACCAAATCAAATCCATCGACTTTTGCATCCTTACATACATATTCAAGCAAGGCGGTGGCAACGCCACATCCCCTATATTTAGGTGTAACAGAAAAGCAAACGATGGATTTGATTTTTTCACCGTTGTCAGGTACTTCTTCTGCAAAATTAAAATTGACGTTATTGTACGCTTTTTTATTATTCGAATTGCACCATCCAACAACCTTTCCTTGAACATATGCTAAATATCCCTGCATGCGACCGCTTTTTATGAAGTTGATTGCTTGTTCTCTATTGAACTTAGCACAATCTTTATCGCAGTCCCATCTTCGTTTCTTTTCCAACTCGCTATCCCAATGATAGCACATACAATAACATCCACACCATTCATCATTGTCCGAAAAGGCATCGTTATCAAAATAAGATAACCAATCATCCAATAATTCAATAGTCAGTTTGCAAATAGATATTTCCATAATGATTCCTCCGTCAAATTCCGATTTACACAATCAAAACACATCGCGAAACGATAAAGAAGCTTCTCTTTCCCGGGCATAATCAGGATCATGGAACTGCCCTCGCAGCCAGCTCAGATCCACCATTCGGGCGTAAGCTGGCCCAGCGTTACGATCCTGTTGTTTTCATAGTCCAGCATGACCTCCACGCCCTTGTAATCCTCCGGCATCAGTTGGGACATCAGCTCCCGGCACGCGCCGCAGGGGGGTATGGCATTGCCATCCTGGCCGACGGCGATCACACGGCGGATGGCGTTCTCACCCTCGGTAATCATATGAAAAATGGCGTTTCGCTCGGCGCAGACGCCCAGCGTGCAGGCGGAGTCCACGCATACGCCGGTGTAGATTTTGCCGCTGGCCGATTCGATGGCCGCCGCCACGCCGCCGGCCTCGATGAAGCGCGATACCTGCCGGGGCTTGAGCGCGGCGAGGGCAGCGCGGTACAGCTCGTCCCAGATGGGTTCCATTGCCGCATTCCTCCATCCATAGGCGATAGAATAACAGCGTCCGGGGCAAAGGCTCCGGACGCTGCGCTTGCTGGAAAATCAGAAGATGTATTTGTCGCTCAGCGCGGGACGCTTGGCCATTTCTTCCTGCTTGGCGCGGTACTTTTCGGCCTCGTTGCCCAGCACCGCGTAGGAGGCGACCTTGCTTTCCTCCACGCCCGGCTGGTTGAAGGCGTCGATGTTGAGCAGCTCGCCCTCGTAGGCGGTGGTCAGCTCGAAGAAGTACATCAGCTGGCCGATGGTGCCCGCGTTGACGCAGGGCAGGGTGATGGTCTGGCTCATGCGGCCGGCCTTGAGCAGCGCGTACTCGGTGCCCTGGCGCTCGGCCTCGATGAGCTGGTTCAGCGTCTTGCCGCCCAGGAAGGCCACGTCGTGGAACTCCTCGCAGCCATGGGGGATTTCCACCGTGCTGCGGAAAGCGCCCACCTTGATCAGGGTGATCACCTTATCATAGGGGCCCTCGGTGTAGAGCTGCAGCTGGCTGTGCTGATCGGTTACGCCCAGCGCCTTGGTGGGGGTCTGACCCACGTTGCAGGGCTTGCCGTCGCGCGTCACGTTCTTGCCCAGGCTTTCAGCCCACAGCTGGCAGAACCAGTCGGCCATGTATTTCAGGCTGTCGGCATAGGGCATGACGGCCTGCACGTTCATGCCGCGCTCGGTGGCGATGTATTGCAGCACGGCCTCCATCAGCGCGGGATTCTGCCACACGTCGCCGCTCTGGCAGCGCTTATCCATGCACGCCGCGCCCTTGAGCATGGCGCGGATATCGATGCCGCATACCGCCGCGGGGAACAGGCCTACGGGGCACATTTCGCTGTAGCGGCCGCCCACGCCGTTGGGCACGATGAAGTGCTTAAAGCCGTTTTCGCGGGTCAGCTTGATCAGGTTGCCGCGATCCGCGCCGGTGGTGGTGATGATATGCTTGGCCCAGTCGTCTCCCACGGCCTTTTTCAGCGCGTCGGTGAAGATCAGGTACTGGCTCATGGTTTCGGCGGTGCCGCCGGACTTGGTGATGACGTTGAAGCAGGTGGTCTTTACGTCGATTACGTCAAACAGCGCGGCCATGCGCTCGGGGTCGATGTTGTCCTCTACATAGAAGCGGGGGCCGCCGCGCTTTTCGGCGGGCAGCTCGTTATAGTGCAGGTGGTTCAGTGCCTGCTGCACGGCGATGGGGCCCAGCGCGCTGCCGCCAATGCCCAGCACCACAAAGGTGTCAAACTGCTTGCGCACCTCGGCGGCGGTCTTTTCGATATCGGCAATCACGGCTTCCTGATTATAGGGAAGCTCGGTCCAGCCCAGCCAGCCCTGGCCGCGATGCGCGCGGACGTTTTCATAGGCCTTTTCGGCCGCGTCGCGCAGGGCAGCGACTTCCTGCTCGCTGATGCCGCGCTCGCCCAGGGTGGCGGACATCATATGGTTTACATCCAGCTGAATCTGGGGTACCATGCACATTTTGCAATCTTCCATTTGTAAATTCCTCCTGTTCGTCGGATCATACGCGCACAGTATATCATATTTTTGCCTTGATTGCATAGAAAAAATAAAGAAAAAAACGGAAAAATAATGAACAAAAATAGTGCTTCCTTTTCAGCATCGCCTCTGCTATACTATCAATTATATCCTGTGGATCGGAGAGGAGCTGTTACCGATGAAAAAGCTGATGCTGGGCAACGAGGCCGTTGCGCGCGGCGCGTATGAGGCCGGCGTGCGGGTGGTATCCAGCTATCCGGGCACGCCAAGCACGGAGATTACGGAGTTCTGCGCTGCTTATCCCGAAATCGACTGCGAATGGGCCCCCAACGAAAAGGTGGCTGTGGAAACGGCCTTCGGCGCGGCCATGACGGGCGCGCGCGCCATGAGCTGCATGAAGCATGTGGGCGTCAATGTGGCGGCCGATCCCCTGTATACCGCGGCCTATACGGGCGTGAACGCGGGGATGGTGATCGTGGCGGCGGACGATCCCTATATGCATTCCAGCCAGAATGAACAGGACAGCCGCATGATTGCCCGCGCGGCGCACATCCCCATGCTGGAGCCTGCCGACAGCCAGGAATGCCATGATTATATTCAGCGCGCTTTTGAACTGAGCGAGCGCTACGATACGCCCGTTTTTCTGCGCCTGACCACGCGCCTGGCGCATCAGCGCTCCCCGGTGGAAATAGGCGAGCGCGCAGAGCTGCCTGTGCGCGAATACAAAAAAGACTTTATGAAATATGTGATGATGCCCGGCATGGCCCGCAAGCGTCATCTGGTGGTGGAAGCGCGCGAGCAGCGCATGGAGGACGAGGCCGCAAGCCTGGGCCTCAACCGCGTGGAAATGCGCGGCACGGCGCTGGGCGTGGTGTGCGCGGGTGTGGTGTATCAATATGTACGCGAGGCGCTGCCAGAAGCCAGCATTCTGAAGCTGGGATTGAGCTATCCCATGGATCGCGCCGCCGTGCGTGATTTTGCCGCCAGGGTGGACAAACTGGTGGTGATCGAGGAGCTGGAGGGCATCTTTGAGCAGGAGATCGCCGCCATGGGCATTGCCGTTACGGGCAAATGCTACACGGGCCGTCAGGGAGAGCTGAGCGTGCAGCGCATCCGCGAGGCCTTCGGCGCGGATAAAGCGCCGCAGGAGCCCGCGCTGCCCGCGCGCCCGCCGGTGCTGTGCCCGGGCTGCCCGCACAGAGCAACTTTCTTTGCCATCAAAAAGCTGGGGCTGACGGTGTTTGGCGATATCGGCTGCTACACCCTGTGCGCCCTGCCGCCCATTGAAAGCATGGATGCGACGCTGTGCATGGGCGCGTCCATCGGCATGGCCATTGGCGCGGAAAAGGCGCATGGCCGCGATTTTTCCCGCCGCAGCGTGGCGGTGCTGGGCGACAGCACCTTTATCCACAGCGGCATTACGGGGCTGATCAACGCGGTGTATGACCGCTCCAATATCAATGTAATCATCCTGGATAACCGCATCACCGGCATGACCGGCCATCAGCAAAATCCCGCAACCGGCTTTGATATCCATGGCAACCCGGCGCCGCAGCTCAATCTGGAGGCGGTATGCGAGGCAGTGGGGGCGCATGTGCGCGTGGTTAACCCCATGCAGATGAAGGACATGAAGCAGGCTCTGCGCGAGGAAACGCAGCGCGATGGCGTGTCGGTGATCATTGCGCGCTATCCCTGCGCGCTGCTGGATAAGCGGCCCAAGCAGCCCTGCACGATTGCGGATTGCCATCGCTGCGGCGCATGCCTGCGCCTGGGCTGTCCCGCTCTGGAGCGCGGCGCGGACGGCGCTGTGCGCGTAAACGCCGCGCTGTGCAACGGCTGCGGGCTGTGCAAGCAGATGTGCGCCTTTGGGTGCATTACGGGCGGAGGCGAAAAGCAATGAAAGCCAATATTATCATCGTAGGCGTGGGCGGACAGGGCATCCTGTTGACCAGCAAAATTCTGGGCTATCTGGCGCTGAAAATGGGCGACGATGTGAAGGTCAGCGAGGTGCACGGCATGAGCCAGCGCGGCGGCAGCGTGATCACCCATGTTCGTATTGGCGAAAACGTGGCTTCCCCGCTGGTTACGCCGGGCGAGGCTGATATGGTGATCGCCTTTGAATGGCTGGAGGCGCTGCGCTCGGAGTTTTATCTGCGGCAGGGCGGCGCGATGATTGCCAATACCCATCGCATGCTGCCCATGCCTGTGATTATGGGCAAGGCGGCCTATCCCGAGCAGACAATCGACGGGCATCCGCTCTACGCGCTGGACGCGCAGGAGCTGGCCGAGCGCTGCGGCAGCGTGCGCGCGGTCAATATTGTGCTGCTGGGCGTATTGTCCCAGCTGCTTCCCTGGCCAGCCGAGGCATATGAGGAGGCCGTCGCCGCCTGCGTAAAGCCCGCCACACTGGCGGTTAATCTGGCGGCGTTCCGGGCCGGGCGCGCGGCGTATCAGAATATCGCAAAAAACGAGAAAGCGTAAATTCAGAAATGATCGATCAGCAAATTCTGGCCGCCCAGCGGCTGTCGCGGGATGAAATCCATCAGCTTCAAAGCCAGCGCCTGCGCGCGCTGGTGCGGCATGTGTATGACAACGTGCCTTTCTATCGCCGCAAGATGGATGAGCGCGGTGTAAAACCGCAGGATATCCGCACGGCGGAGGATATCGACCTGCTGCCCTTTACCGAAAAAAGCGATCTGCGCGATCATTATCCCTTCGGCTTGCTGGCCGTTTCGCGCCGTGAGATCGTGCGCATGCACGCCTCCTCCGGCACCACGGGCAAGCCCACGGTGGCGGCTTATACGCGCGAGGATCTGGATAACTGGACGGAGCTGACCGCGCGTTCGCTGGCGTTGGCGGGCATTGACGATACGTCGGTGGTGCACATTGCCTATGGCTACGGCCTGTTTACCGGCGGCATGGGCGTGCACTACGGCGCGGAGCGTCTGGGCGCGGCGGTGGTGCCTGCCAGCGGCGGCAACACCCAGCGCCAGCTGACGCTGATGGAGGATTTTGGCGCGACGGCTCTGTGCTGTACGCCCTCCTATGCGATCAACCTGGCCGAAGCCATGCAGGAAAAGGGCGTAGATATCAGCCGAATGCAGCTGAAAACAGGCGTTTTCGGCGCGGAGCCGTGGAGCGAAAGCATGCGCACGCGCATTGAAAAGATGCTGCATATCCAGGCGCATGATATTTACGGCCTGACCGAAATGATGGGCCCTGGCGTGGCCATGGAGTGCGAGGCCAAGCAGGGCCTGCACATCTGGGAGGATGCCTTCCTGCCGGAGATTCTGGATGAAAAGCAGCAGGCCGCGCCGGAGGGAGAAGCCGGAGAATTGGTGATTACCACCCTGGTCAAGCGCGGCATGCCGCTGCTGCGGTATCGCACGCACGATATCACCTGCCTGACCCATGCGCCCTGCCCGTGCGGATGTACGCATGCGCGCCTGCGCCGCATCACGGGCCGCAACGACGATATGCTCATCATCCGTGGGGTCAATGTGTTCCCCTCGCAGATCGAGCAGACGCTGCTGCAGATCGAGGGCATTACCGCCAATTATCAGATCATTGTGGATCGCCGCGGCGCGCTGGACACGCTGACGGTAATGGTCGAATTGGATCCTGCCCGCATGAGCGACACCGTGCGCGACGTGGAAGCGCTGTCCGCCTATGTGGCCGCGCAATTGTCCGCCTCCTGCCTGGTGCACGCCACGGTCAAGCTGTGCCCGGCGGGCTCGCTTGCGCGCAGCGAGGGCAAGGCCAAGCGCGTGATTGACAACCGCAGGTACGAATAATCCGCATAAAATGCGTCCGGCGAAAGCACAGCTTTGGCCGGACGTTTTCTATTAGGTTTTGGGCTTGGGTTTAAAGCACAGCGCGGCCAGAAAACCGAAGAAAATCGCCGCGGCGATGCCGCCCGCAGTGGCTGTCAGCCCGCCGGTGAAGGCGCCCAACAGCCCGGTTTCCTGCACGGCGCGGATGGCTCCCTGCGCCAGCGCGTGGCCAAAGCCCGTCAGGGGCACCGTAGCTCCTGCCCCCGCAAACTGCGCGATGGGGCCGTACAGCCCGACGGCGCTGAGGATAACGCCCGCCGTGATATAGCACACCAGGATGCGCGCGGGCGTGAGCTTGGTTTTCAGGATCAGGATTTCGCCGATCAGGCAGAACAGTCCGCCCACGGCGAAGGCCTTGATGTACATCAGCAGCATAGTCAGCATGCGCCCACCCCCTCGATGATTACCGCGTGCGCCACGCCCGGAATGCTCTCGCCCTGCTGCGTAGTGGTGGGGCTGAGCAGCGCGCCTGTGGCCATGAACAGCACGCGCTTCCACTCGCCGCGCTGAATGCGGGGCAGAATATAGGCGCTGAGCACGGTGGCCGAGCATCCGCAGCCCGAGCCGCCCGCGTGGCTGTCCTGTGAGGGATCATAAATGGTCAGCCCGCAGTCCATCATGCACCCGCGCGGCAGGGGATGGCCCATCTTTTCGCACCAGGCCAGCAGAAGATCACTGCCCACCATGCCCAGATCGCCCGTGATGATGCGGTCAAACTGTTCGGGTGTATCGCCTGTATCGTCCATATAGGCGCATAGGGTGGCCGCAGCAGCCGGAGCCATGGCTGCGCCCATGTTGTTGTTGTCCGTTACCCCCAGATCCACCACCCGGCCGATGCATCCGCGCGCCAGCCGCGCCATGGGCGTGCCAGGCAGGGCTTCGGGTAGGCTAAGCAGCACTGCACCGCCGCCCGTGACCGTCCACTGCGATGCGGGCGAGCGCTGATTGCCGTATTCCAGCGGGTAGCGGTACTGCCGCTCCGCCGTGGCATAATGGCTGCTGGCTGTGCATAGTACGGGCGAAGCGTAGCCGCCGTCGCACATCATGCCGCCCGTGATCAGCCCTTCGGACATGGTGCTGCACGCGCCGTACAGGCCGAGAAAGGGAAATTTCAATTCCCGCGCCGCCAGGGCGGAGGGCATGATCTGGTTCAACAGATCGCCGCCCACCATGGCCTGCACGCCTTTTTCACCGATGTTTGCCTTGGCCAGGCACAGCCGGCAGGCTTCGCGCAGCAGCGCGGCCTCGGCCTGCTCGTAGCTGTCCTGGCCAAAGGCCGCGTCCTGCGCCACCAGATCAAAGCAGTCGCCCAGCGGCCCCTGCCCTTCGCGCGGGCCGACCGCGCAGGCCGAGGCCATGATCCAGGGCTTAGTTTTGTATTCAATGGTTTGATAACCGATGCGATTTTCTGCCTGCATACCGGGCCTCACAGATAGATAAAATAGTAGACGATGCCCACGATGACCGACGCCGAAACGCCGTATACCAGCACCGGCCCGGCAATGGTGAACAGCCGCGCGCCCGTGCCCAGCACCCAGCCCTCGGGACGAAACTCCATCGCGGGGGATACCATGGCGTTGGCAAAGCCGGTAATGGGCACCACGGTGCCCGCACCCGCGTATTTGGCGATCACGTCAAACACGCCGATGCCCGTCAGCAGGGCGGTCAAAAACACCAGCGTCACGCTGGTCAGGCTGGAGGCCTGCATCAGCGTCAGGCCCAGCATGCGCGTGCCGATATCGCTGATGACCTGCCCCAGCACGCAGATGGCGCCGCCTACCCAGAAGGCGCGCAGCGCGCCCTGCCCTACCTTGCTCTTGGGGGTCAAACGGGCGATCAGCGCCTTATATTGTGCGATTCGATCCTGTTTTGAGGAGCTTTGCTGCATTGCTCAGCACTTCCTTTCCCGGCTAATCGGCAGCGCGCGGATATCCTTCTGACGGATTTCCCGGTCGCCTGCGCGCGGCAGCCGCATCAGCGGATGAGGAAACGAGCGGTGTTGATTGTCCATGGCTGCGCCTCCGGCATGTTTTTCAGCCTTATTGTGCGCAGAAACGCCGCAAAGCATGCGCATGCGGCAATGATTGACGCGAAATCAGAAACCGGGTATAATAGAAATGGAAAGGCAAAGCATTTTTTATCTTGGGAGGTGCCTATGCACAATTGGCTCAATCGCCTGGAGCGCAGGCTGTACAAATACAATATCCCGCCCATTATGCGCTATATTGTTTTCGCCATGGGCGGCGTGTTCCTGCTGGATCTGTTTCTGGGCATGACCACGGCCTATACCGCGCGCGTCAGCCTGATTAGCTACCTGACGCTGAACATTCCCGCCGTGCTGCAGGGGCAGATATGGCGGCTGGTGACGTGGCTGTTCGTGCCTCAGCAGGGCAGCATCTTCTGGATGGCGCTGAGCCTGTATTTCTACTACATGATCGGCACGGCGCTGGAAAACCGCTGGGGCGCGCGGCGCTTCTTGATTTACTATGTCATCGGCGCGCTCGCCAATGTCGCAGGCGCGTTTATCGCTCACCTGCTGACTGGCTACGGCATCGGCCTGAATACGTATCTGTACTATTCGCTGTTCATCGCTTTTGCGGCGCTGTACCCCGATATGCAGTTCATGCTGTTCTTCTGCATCCCAGTCAAGGCCAAGTGGCTGGCGGCGATCGACCTGCTGTACTTCCTGATTGCCATCATCGCAGGCCCTGCACAGATCCGCTGCGCGGCCATTGCCTCGCTGGTCAATGTGGCGCTGTTCTTCGGCGAGGATATCTATAAGATGGCTCGCATCCAGTATGCTCAGTGGAAGCGGCGCAGGATGTTCAGGCAATAATATTTCATGCAAAAAAAACAGACCGGAGCGGTTCATGGCTCCGGTCTGTTTTTGCATGGGGCGGCTTACAGCTTCAGCATGTCCTTGAAGGCCTGGATGCTGGCCAGCGCCTTTTCCTTCGTATCGGCCTCAGCGCAGAAGCGCAGCAGCGGCTCGGTGCCCGAGAAGCGGCACACTACAAAGCCGCCGTCCTCAAAATACACCTTGCAGCCGTCCTCATAACTGACGCGCCGCACGGGGCGGTCAAAGGCTGGCAGAGCCTTTTGCTCAAACAGCAGGTGCGTCAGCTGGGGCTTTTGCTCGGCGGGGTAGGAAAAATCGCTGTCCGCCATTTCAAACGAGCCGAAGCGCGCAGTCAGATCGGCCATGATCCGGGCGGGGGAGGCGTTCATGGCGGATACCATCTCCACAAACAGTGCCGCGGCGTAGGCTGAATCCTTGCCATGGATATGGCCGCGCACGGTCAGACCGCCGCTGGATTCGCCGCCCAGCACCGCGTCCACCTCGTCGATCTTGGCGGAGATCCACTTGAAGCCCACCGGCACCTCATAGCAGGCTTCGCCCAGGGCGTTGGCCACCGCGTCCAGCATATGCGTGGTGGACATGTTGCGCACCACCGGGCCCTTCCAGCCTTTGTATTCATGCAGATAGTAGTACAGCATCACCAGAATTTCATTGGCCGCAATATAGCGGCCGCTGCTGTCGATGATGCCCAGGCGATCGCCATCGCCGTCCAGGGCGATGCCCAGATCGTAGCCGCCGTCCACCACCTTTTCGGACAGCTCGCCCAAGCTGTGCTCGCTGGGCGCGGGGGCGATGCCGCCGAAGTAGGCGTCGCGCTCGGTGTGGATGACATCCACTGTGCAGCGCACGGTATGCAGAATAACCATCAGCGCGTAGGTGCCCGAGCCGTGCATGGAGTCAAACAGGATGCGCAGCCCGCGATCACGGATGGCCTGACCATTGATGCGGGCCAGGATATCATCCAGAAAATCGTTAAAGGGATTTTTGACATACTGGATGCTGCCGTTGGCCTCGCCCACGGCGAAAGGCACAAAGCGCGTATCCAGCGCCGTGCCGTTGGCCAGCGCCTCGATGCGCTGCGTGGTTTCCACCGGCGCGTCGCGGCCTTCCTCCACAATCAGCTTGATGCCGTTGTAAATGGCCGGGTTATGGCTGGCCGTTACCTGCAAGGCGCAGTGCAGGTGCTGCTTGAGCACCGTATGCATCAGCAGGGGCGTGGGCGCGCTGCGGTGCAGAAAAAGCACCTGAAAACCCTGCGCGCAAAATACCTCCGCCAGCCATTTGGCCGCTTCGCAGGAGAGAAAACGCCGGTCGTAACCGATAATGACCGGCCGGTCCGTGCGGCCGTTTTCCTTTAGCCACGCGCATACCGCGCCGCCTACGCGGCGCACGTTATCACAGGTAAAATCCTCGCCGATTCTGGCACGCCATCCGCCGGTTCCAAACTGAATCATGTTCATCCTCCGTGAATAAATAAGATCATTGAAAATATAGCCGCGGCATGGCGGCTGTGCTTGAAGCAGAATGATTTGTCAGCCGCCGGAGGGCTTTAGCCGCTCATGGTGCGCGTGGCGGTATTTGGACGGCGTCATGCCCGTGACGCTTTGGAATGCGCGGATAAATGAGGATGTGCTGCCAAATCCCGCCTGATAGCACACATCCAGCAGGGGCATATCGGTTTCAATCAGGCGCTGGCTATATACGATGCGGCGCTGCAACACATAGTTGGCCACGGTGGTATTGAGGTATTTTTTGAACAGGCGGGATACGTATTCCCGGCTGTAAAAGAAGTGCTCCGCCACCTCGGCCACCGTGGACACCTCGGCAAAGTGCGTGTCCAGATAATGCTGAATATCCAGCACGTTCTGGGGGAAGTACTCCTCGTGATGGGTGCTTTCATCCGCAGGCTTGTTGAGCAGGTAGAAAATTTGCAGGATCAGTCCCAGCGCCAGGGCATGATCCTCGGGCTGTTCCTTTTCAAGCGCCGTATCCAGGCGCGCCAGCAGGGCGGTTAGCTCCTCCATACGGCGCGGCTTGAGCGAGGTGAAAAACTGTCCGCTGCTCTCATGCCGGTGCAGAAACTGCAACAGTGAAGAACAGCCAATGGCGTCAAAGGCGTTATCATACAGATAGAACACGCAGCGCGAATAGGTGGTGCTTTCGGCGTTGATCATGGACATGTGCAGTTTGCCTGGGGGAATCAGGATCACATCGCCATAGCGGGGCAGATAGGACGCGCTTTCGCAGATATAGCGCACATCGCCGCCCTCCACGATCAGCAATTCATAGTAATCATGAAAATGCAGGCCGACCGGATAGGTTTCGCGGTTATATTGCGTGCTGCGGTGGGAATAGATCATGTTTTCGTTGATATCATACTCGTGCCAGTTGGAAAAATGCCGGTTGGCAGCGGAGCGATAATGCGAGAGCAGCTTCATGATCTCCTCCTGCGGTCACAAAATGGAAACGAATAACATGAAAAGCAAATTATTTGTAGAAATATGATCTACAATTGCATTGTAACATACTTGGCATTGCGAGGCAAGAGACGTGCAAATAAAAAACGAGGGGCTTTGCGCCCAATGTCACTTAGTTAAGCGAGCGACAGAAACAGAGCAACACCAAGAGAAGATGAAACATGGAATCATCAATGTCAACACCATGATGCCTAAGTACAAGGAAAAGCTGGCTGACGACAAAAGGCGGATGGATGAGGTCAAGGTAAAGATAGAAACGAAAACGGCATCCGCGGGGGATATCGTTTAGAAATAGAAAGTGGTCGATCTGCTTTCTTGGGTGGATGCTTTCGATCAGGCAAGCACTAAAAAAAGCATATGATCATCGCTCGACTGGTGGAGCGCATTGAGATCGGGTATGACTCAAGTTCCGCATCAGCGTCGAGCGGTACATACGGATCGCGACATAAGGGCAGGAAGACAGAGACTCCCGCAGGGCAGCTGGGCCTTGCGGGAGCTTTTTGTGATTGTTGGAGTTGTTACATGCTTCAGTTGAAACGATCATTTCTTTGCGGCTACTATAATGATTGTCACAATAGCTACTACTGCAACGGCTATTATCATTGTGATCTCCTCCTTATGTAGCATTCAACACCTGACAATGAAACCCATATCACTATGGGGTGTCAATCCACTTAATGATATAATTCGTCCCCATTTGCTTCCCAGTATTAATAATGTACCGTTCCAAAAGTAATTTAGCATTTTCCTTTGATCTTCTAAGCAGAGATTGATCGTTTTCAGCTTCTTGCTTCATAGCACTCTGGGCTGTAGCAAACGCTTCAGCCTTTTCCTTGCCTGAAATGGTAGTAAACCACCCATTCTCAGATAAAGGCTCGGTTAAGGATGATTCATCGGCATAAACGCTAAACACTTTTGCTTCAGGAATGTAAACCTCTACTATTCCATTGGAATCAGGGCCGTTGATCTTTATTTTGCTTGCGTCAATACCAATTTCAACTATTCCACTGTATTCTAGCCAGAACTGTTTGTAGCCGATCTTTGTGTATCCGCCAAACGGCCAAAGCAGAACATCATTAACGAATTTGCTGCCGCCATCCGGTTTTTTTTCGTACATTGCAACGTTATGATAGAAACTTCGTAGTGTTGCTAATTCGCAGATAGTATTAACTGATGAGTATTCGGAAAGATTAATTGTTTTTGGTTCCTTATTTTCATTTGGAATTACGAGCAGACAAATAATTATAATAAGGCATACTGCCCCTGCTACTATACTCGGAAAATATTTCTTAACCTTCGATTTGGCGTTTCCTTTCATTTTGATTACCCCCCTTATGCAATACGCTTTTGTCCTGTCAATTCCAAACTAAGGAATAGCCTCGTGCCTTAAGGATCGGGAAGAGTAAGCCTTCGATAGTTGCTTTCAAGTTCTCTTGGGCAGTGTTTATAAGTTCTGATGATTCTCTTGCTTCGTTTTCGGCATCTTCCCTGCTGTATTTCAGCATGCTGTCTATTCCAACATCTGCATCTGACGGCAAGATAGCCATTGATTGCTCATCTATAATAGCTACTTTTAGATCAATATCAGGTAGTGTAGCCGTAACAACTTTCTCTTTAGAGTCAACATCAAATTGCACTTGCTTCATATCAATGCCTGCTTTAACGATAGCGTTGTAACAGATACGACAACGAACTTGTGTTTTATTCTCATCTGTATATATATCAGCAATCCCTCTGTATCTGAACTCGGCGGCCGAAAGCTCAGCAATATCAATAGCATCCGTTAACAAAGATGATGTATTGATGCTCCTTTTTCCAGGCTGATTAAACAAACCAAAGCGAGTCATACAGGTGAGACTAATGGCAATTATGCCAATGCAAAGCACCGCAATGAACAGATGCTTGGTAATATTCTCCCCGCATCGCTTTATCCAATGTGATTCTTTCATTTCTGCCTCCGTTAAGCTTGCCAACTTTTTTTACCCGGTTTTTTGCAGGTATTAAACTACTTCTATCTATTCTACCACAAAAATCGACAAAAAGAAAGTCAGAATTTGTCTTCATTTGTCTTCAGATGACAAAGCGTAAATAAAAAACGAGGGGGCTTTGAGCTCGCCTCGTCAACGTTTGAGCAGCATATACAGATCGTTTACATTGGTGCCCGTGGGGCCGGTGATAAGCAGCGCGTCGTGCTGCTTGAGCAGGGGATAAGCGTTGTTGTCCGCCAGGCTTTGAGCGATGGCTTGCGCGCCTGCCTGGGCAAAAAATGCGCCATCCACCAGCCCGCCGGCCGCATCGGTGGGGCCGTCTGTGCCGTCCGAGCCTGCCGCCAGCACGCAGGCATTTGCCTGCCCGGCCAGCGTCTGCGCAGCGCCCAGAGCGACCTCCTGATTGCGGCCACCCTTGCCGTGACCGTGCAGATGCACAATCGTTTCGCCGCCCCAGATCATTGCGCAGGGGGCCTGCGCCGTGACAGCATGCGCGGCGATCATGGCGCCTGCTTCACGCGCCTCGCAGGATAGCGCGGTATCCATGATTTCAGCGGTATAGCCAAGGCACTGCGCCTCGCGCGCCGCGGCTTCGCATAGCAGGCGCACGTTGCCGGCGATCACCGTTTCCACGCCTGAGAGCGCTTTGGGCGTTTCGATATGCAGCGCTTTCTGGGCGGCAGGGGAAAGAAGCAGGCGGTATTTCTGCACAATTTCCTGTGCCTGGGCGCAGGTGCTTTGATCAGGATGCGCGGGGCCGGAGGCGATTACATCCACCGGATCCCCCAGCACGTCGCTGAGCACAATGGTGAACAGCTTTGCCGGGGACAAAAGCTGGGCAAAGCGTCCGCCCTTGACGGCCGAAAGCCGCTTGCGCAGGCAGTTGATTTCGCTGATATCTGCGCCGCAGGCCAATAGCTGACGGGTAATATCGGCAATATCGGACAGGGTAACGCCTGCATAGGGGCACTCAAACAGCGCCGAGCCGCCGCCGGAAATCAGCAGGATGGCTGTGTCCGCAGAGGTTAGAGACTGCGCCATGTCCATGGCGCGGCGCGCGGCGGCTACGCCGTTTTCGTCGGGAACAGGGTGCGCGGCCTCGTAAATTTCCAAATTGCCGATGGGGCCTTCGCTGTGCTGATACTTGGTGATGACAACGCCCTGCCGTACCTGGGCTGCGCCCAGCGCATCATAGGCTGCGCGCGCCATGCGCCAGCCTGCCTTGCCGATGGCAAACAGCGTGACGGGATGATCAAACTGCCGACCGCTGAGCGCCCGGCGCACGGCCGCGTCAGGCAGCACCGCATCAAAGGCGGCGTGCATGATTTGCAGCGCGTCTTCTTTTATTGTGTTGTTCATGCGTTCACCTTGGCGGCTGCATGCTTGCGGCGGATCAGCCGGATGCATACGCCCACGGCCAGACCCACGATGGCGGGACACAGCCAGCCCACGCTCAGGTCAAAGAAGGGCAGCGCCTTCTCGGCAAAGTCGATCGCGCCCTGCAGGTGCAGCTTGCCAATGACAGGCTTGGGCAGCGCCTTGAAGAAGTCAAACAGCGCGGCGATGAGGGTGAAGAAGGTGACGGAAGCATAAATGGCGCGGTCATGCTGGAAGATGCCGCCCAGCAAACCCAGCAGCCCCAGTGTGATGGCCAGCGGATACAGCAGCATCAGCACCGGCAGGGAATAATCGATGATCGCGTTCAGGCCCAGATTGGCTACCAGGAAGGACAGAACGCTGAAAATGACCGCCCATACGCGATAACGCGGGCCCTTGGGGAATAGCGCTACAAAGGTTTCCGCGCAGCTGGTAACCAGACCGACCGAGGTTTTGAGGCACGCCAGCGTGACCGTCGCGGCCAGAATCAGCGCGCCCGCGCGGCCGAAATAGTGGCTGGCAACCACCGAGAGCACCTCGCCGCCATTGGCGCAGGCAACGCCCATGCCGCTGCTTTGCGCGCCCATCAGGGTGACAAACACATAGATCACCGCCATGATCAGGCAGCTGAAAAAGCCCGCTTTGGCGGTGGAGCGCGCGATATCCTGCGGCTCGTTTACGCCCAGAGAGCGCAGCACGTTGATCACCACGATGCCGAAGGCCAGGCTGGCCAGCATATCCATGGTGTTATAGCCCTCAAGAAAGCCGGTGAAGAAGGATTTGGCTACATAGTTGCCCTGCGGCTCTACCGCGGCCACATCCACCACGGGATTGACCAGCGCCATGACCACCAGGATCGCCAGGAAGAACAGAAAAACGGGGGTCAGCACCTTGCCGACATAGGTGAGGATTTTGCCCGGATTGAGCGAGAAGCCCAGCACCAGCGCAAAGAAGATCAGCGAGAAAACCGCCAGCGCCAGCCCCTGCTCCTCGGCGGGCAGCAGGCCGGATACCGCCACGGTGAAGGGCACCGTCGCGCAGCGCGGGATGGCGAAGAAGGGGCCGATGGACAGGTACAGCGCGCAGGTGAAAAAGTAGCCATAGGGGCGGCTGACCTTGGAGCTGAGCTCAAACAGGCCGTTGCTGCGGCTGACGCCGATGGCCGCCACGCCCAGCAGCGGCATGCTGACGCCCGTGATGATAAAGCCGGCGATGGCCTTCCAGATGTTGCGGCCCGCCAGCTGACCCATATAAACCGGAAAAATCAGATTCCCCGCGCCAAAAAACATGCCGAACAGCATCGTGGCGATCAGCAGCGTTTCCCTTCCGTTCAATCGCTTCTTCATTGTGATACTCCCCGCTTACGTATTTTCAGTCAGTTTATCACATCTGACAGCCCCTGCACAAGGCGTTTACCGATGGATTTGGTTTTTGTTTTGTATTTTGTGGCTATACGGCGGGAACGCGGGACTGCAGGCGGGAGAACTCGCTGCGGATTACCTTTACCAGCTCCTCTGCGGCCGGGGAAAGCACCGCGCCGTGACGATATCCCAGGCCGAAGGGCCGCGTGGTGTCAATGTTCTGGATACGGTAATAGCAGGGCCGCTCCTCCTCGGGCTGATCGCCCAGCATGAAATCAGGCAGCAGGCTGATGCCGATGCCGCTGATTACAAAGGCAATGGCGACCTCCCAGGTGCTGGATTCGTAAATGATATGGGGTTTGAAGCCTGCGTAAGCAAATAAGCGCTCCTGCAGGGAGTGCGCCTTGGCGACGCTGTTCTGCAGCACAAAGCCTTCTTCACGCGTGTATTGGATATTGATGGTATGGTTGGGCTCGGCCAGCTGATTGAGGGGATGGCTGCGGTGCATGCATAAATAAATGTTTTCAACACCGACGGGCGTGTATTCCAGCTCGGGATGCATGGGGTATACGGGAAGCACGCAGAAATCCAACTGGCCGTCGGCCACGCGGCGCTCCAGCTCGTAGGATTTGACCTCAGCCACGTCCAGCTGCACATTGGGAAAATGCTGCTGGAAATGCTGCAGAATGCCGGGCAGCAGGTGACGGCAGTAAAAGGAGGACATGCCCAGGCGAAGCACCTCATGCGGCTCGTCCTGCAAATGGGCTATGGTATTGAGCAGCATCTCGCGCTCCAGCAGAAGCTTTCGCCCGCTGGCTACGATCATCTGGCAGGCGGCGGTGGGCGTCATGGCACGACCGATGCGGTGAAAAAGCGGCTTGCCTAACTCCAGCTCGGTTTTGCGGATGGATTGACTCAGCGCCGGCTGGGAGATATACAGGCTGCGCGCAGCCTGGGAGATGCTTTGATGCTCTACTACGGCGATGATGTAGCTGATATCCTTAAAATCCATATGCACTCCTGCTTCCATAAGTTTTAATTATAGATGTATTGTAACATCGAATTTGACAGAAAACAAGAGCACATGGTATATTTTGGCCAGAAATTGGTCTTGACAGACCAATATAAAAATGATGCAAAAAATGCGCACAGGAAAGGCGAAGTGAATATGAAGTTTTCCTACTTTATATGGGATTATGATGGTACGCTTTTTGATACTTATGATGCGGTTGCACGGGCGTATCACCGCGCGGCGCAGCAAAACGGAATCGAGATTGCCTTTGACGAGCTGCGCTGGCTGACCAAGCACTCTCTCGGCTGGGCCGCAAAGCAGCTGGAGCAGCGCTATGGCACGGCGGCGCAGGACATTCTGGATGCATATTATGCCTTCGCACCGCAGGAGGAAACACTGGAGGTCATGCGGCCCTATCCCGGCACGCGCGAGACGCTGCGCGCCGTCTGCGAGCACGGCGGGAAAAACTATCTGTATTCGCATCGGGATCATGCCTCCATCGACGCGCTGGAGCATTATGGACTGAAGCCATATTTCAGCGATTTTATTACAAAGGACGATCATTTTCCGCGCAAGCCGGCTCCGGACGCGCTGCTGCACATGATCAGTAAGCATGGCCTGGAACCCGACAGGGCGGTGATGGTGGGCGATCGTGTGTTGGACGTGCAGGCAGGGCTGAATGCAGGAATGCAGGGGGCGCTGTTTGACCCGGAGGGCTTTTGCCAAGGCCAGGCCCCGACACCATACCAATATGCAAGCATGGATGCGCTGCGCAAAGCGCTGATAGAGGACGAAGATGTTCCCGGCGATACGCCAAAGGAGGAGTGCCCATGAAAGCCGCTGAAATCCGACCGCTGCCCCCCGTCCGCATTCAAAAAAAGCAAAAAACGCTCTCCACCGTTCTCTTTGCGGCAGGCGCGCTGATTTTGCTGCTGGGCGTGTTCTGCTTCCTGATCGGCGATTTGCAGCTGCCGGCCTTTGCCAGCATCAACAGCCGCCTGAAAAGCGTATACGCGGAGTACCTTTCCACCGGCCAGCCCCTTTCCTTTGGCGATACGGCGGCTTATTACTCGGTAAAGTTTGCGGTTGTGGTGATGCTCATTGGCTTGCTGCTGCTGCTGAACGCATACATGCTGCTGGGTCAGCACTGGGAGCGCTATCGCGATTTTACCTGCGTGCTGCCCGCGCTGATTGCCCTGGCGCTGTTTGTATACTATCCGCTGCTGGATCTGGTGCGCATCAGCTTTACCAACTGGAACCTGATGAAGGAAGAATACAAATTTGTAGGCATTAAAAACTACAAATGGCTCTTCGCCGGCTCCGGCTGGAAGTATCTGAAAAACACGCTGTGGGTTACGCTGCGCTACACCTTCTGGGAGGTTTTTTTCTCCCTGGCGGGCGGCCTGCTGCTGGCGCTGCTCTTTGACCGGATGACCCGCTATTTCAACGCTTTGCGTGCACTGGTATTCATGCCTAAGTATATTGCCACCTCCACCAGCGCCATTATCTTTGTGTGGATGCTCAACGGCCCGCACGGCATTGTCAACTGGGCGCTGGGGCTGCTGGGCATTGTCGGGCCGGACTGGCTGGCCAATTCCTCCACGGCGCTGGCGGGCATCCTGATGCTGACCTTCTGGCGCACGGTGGGCTACGCAATGATGATTTATCTTTCCGCGATGAAGGGCATTCCGCAGGATTATTATGAGGCAGCCTCCATCGACGGCGCTGATAAGATGCACTGCTTCCGCTTTATCACCCTGCCGATGCTAGCGCCGACCACGCTGTTCCTGCTGGTGACCACCTTTATCAGCTCCATGAAGGTGTTCCAGTCGGTGGACGTGATGACCTCCGGCGGTCCCTACGACGCGACGATGGTGATGGTGCAGTGGGTGTACAACCTCTCGTTCAAGGATTTCCGCGTGGATCGCGCGGCAGCTGCATCGCTGGTCTTCTTCCTTGTGCTACTGGCCTTTACCACGCTGACAATGAAGTATTCCAACAAAAACGTCAATTACGACCAGTAAGGGAGGAAAAACAGATGAAAAAGACGGATTTTGCTTCCCAACTGCGGCGTATGCAGATGCACGGCTGGTTTGACGTGCTGATCAAGCTGCTGGCCATTGCCCTGGCAATTGGACTGGGCGCGTTGGGGGGACAGATCAGCTATGGGATTACAGCCAAGAGCTTTACCGCTGAAATGGGCGCTTACGAGCGCGCAGAGGCGCTGGGGTGGTTTGCCAAGAATCGCGCTGTGCTGGCGGTAATCGCGGCGCTGATTGCGGGCTATGCGGTAATTGGCCTGCTGCTGATGCGCTTTGTAAGCCCGGTGCTCAACCGGACGGTGCGCCGTCAGCTTGCCATGCGCAGGGTCAGCCATGCGGCGCAGACCATTGGCGCAACGCTGGTGTCCATCGTGATGCTGTTTCCGATTTATTGGATGATTATTTCCTCATTCAAGGCCAGCGACGAGCTGCTGGCTCCCACGCCCACCCTGTGGCCGGAGCAGTGGTTCTTCGATACCTACCCCAACGTGCTGAAACGCGCGCCCTTCGGACTGTATTTCTTCAATACTATTGTCAGCACATTCTTTATCATGGTTTTCCAGCTGGGCATTGGCATCCTGGCTGCCTATGGCTTTTCCAAGGGCGAATTCAAGGGAAAAAACACACTGTTTCTGGTGGTGCTGGGAGCGCTGATGATTCCCATTCAGGTGACGTTCGTGCCCATTTACGTCATGGTGGCCAAGCTGGGTTGGATCAACTCCTTCCCTGGCCTGATTGTACCGAACCTCGTATCGGCCTACTTTATCTTCATGCTTCGCCAGACCTTCATGAGCGTGGATAACAGCTATCTGGAAGCCGGCAAGGTGGACGGCATGGGACGCATCGGCACGATCTTCTATGTTTTGTGCCCCATGTGCAAGCCGACGCTGATTACGGTGTCCATTATCACCTTCATCAATGGCTGGAACAGCTATTTCTGGCCGAAGATGGTGACAAATAACAACAGCCGCCGAACCCTGGCTGTGGGCATCAACTACATCCGTCAGACCTTTGCGGGACTGGAGGTATCCAACTACAACGAAATCATGGCTGCCGCCGTGCTGGCGATCGTTCCCATTGTGGTGCTGTTCCTGGTGCTGCAAAAGTACATCATGACCGGCCTGTCCAAGGCAAGCATGAAGTAAAACCGTGCCTTAAGCGGCGACGCTTTGCAATCTGTTACCCTAAAAAGAGAAAGGAGAACCCCATGAAGAAGATTACCGCGCTGCTCCTGGCCTTGCTGATGACGCTCTCGCTGAGCGCCGCGCTGGCCGAGAACAACCCCTACGCAGTCACCGAACCGATCACCATCGAATGGTGGCACAGCAACGAGGATCAGTATACCGAGGACATCAACGTGCTGTGCGAGAAGTTTCATGAGCAGTATCCCCTGATTACCGTGATTCCGCGCTACATCGGCAGCGGCACTGTGCTGGCTGAAAACCTGATCGCCGCCCACGCGGCCGATTCTGTCCCTGCCGTATCGCAGGTAAACGTCGGCTATCTGGCCGAGTACTTCGATTCCGGCGTATGCACGGATCTGGAGCCCTATCTGGAAGCCTACGGCGTTGATAAGAACGATTTTGTAAAGGGCTATCGTGAAACCGCCACCCGCAAGGAGGACGGCCACATGTACTCCCTGCCCTTCCTGGCCTCCACGCAGGTGATCTACTACAACAAGACCGTGGCGCAGAACGAGGGAATCACCCTGCCTGAAAAGTGGGAGGATATGGACGCCTTCATGCAGAAGACGACCAAATTCAACGACGACGGTACCACCGCGCGCTGGGCGATGATCTTTGCGGGCTGGGGCGCGCAGTATTTTGAAACCTTCTTTACCAACTACGGCGTGGAAATTATCAAGGAAGACGGCACCAGCGGCGTGGCTGATGAGAAGTCCATCGAGATTACCAAGCAGATCCGCGAATGGATTGACAAGGGCTACTGCTATTGGGCCTATGGCTCGGGCGCTTCCACGAACATGCGTCAGCATTTCTGGGACCAGGAGGTATTCGGCGTGGTGCATACCTGCTCGCTGATTACCACCTACCGCGATAAGATCAACGGCGCGTTCGAGTTTGATATCAGCGGCTTCCCGGCTGTGGGCGATAAGGCGTATACGCTGCTGTCCGGCAACCATCTGGTCATTCCCAAGAAGGCATCTCAGGCCCAGAAAAATGCCGGTTTCCTGTTTGCCAACTGGGTCACCAGCGGCGAAGCCAGCCTGTTCTGGGCGGAAATTTCCGGCTATATGCCTGGCCGTTACTCTGCCATGCAGGGCGAGGCCTATGATGCGCTGATTGAAAAGACCCCTGCCTATCAGGGGATGTTCGCAGGCGTTGACAACATCCTGCCGCAGGACAGCCGCACCTACTACAGCAGCTGCACCAACGAATGGATGAAGTCCCTGGGCCTGATCTTCTGTGAGAATGCGCCGGTTGAGGCCACGCTGCAGGAGTGCGCCGAGCGTATCAACGAGATTCTGGAAGATCTGTAAGCAATATTTAACGACATAATAAGCGCCGGGCTGTCTCGCTTTCGAGGCGGCCCGGCGGCTTTTGATAGGGTGTGGCGATGACGCTTATTCCACCGTAACGCTCTTGGCCAGGTTGCGGGGTTTGTCTACATCCAGGCCCTTGGCTACGCTGACGTAATAGGCCAGCAGCTGCAGGGGGATGACGGCGAGGCTGGGGGCGAAATGCGCATCGGTTTGCGGAATATACACGGTAAAGTCGGCGGTATCTTCCAGCGCATAGCGCCCGCAGGCAGTCAGCCCCATCAGGTACGCGCCGCGGCTTTTAACCTCTACCAGATTGCTCAGCGTCTTTTCATACAGCGCGGGCTGGGTAGCCAGGCCGATCACCAGCGTGCCCGGTTCCACTAAGCTGATCGCGCCATGCTTGAGTTCCCCCGCGGCATAGGCTTCGGAGTGGATATAGCTGATTTCCTTCATCTTGAGGCTGCCTTCCAGGCTGATGGCGTAGTCCAGCCCGCGACCGATGAAAAAAATATCCCGCGCGTTGGCAAACTTGGCTGCAAACCACTGAATGCGCGCCTTGTCCTCTAAAAGCCGTGACATCTTGTCCGGCAGCGTCTGCATCTCGGCAATCATCGCAGCGTATTCTTCGGCCCCCAGCGTTCCGTGAGCCTGCGCCAATTGCAGCGCCAGCGCGTAGCAGGCAATCAGTTGCGTGCTGTACGCCTTGGTGGTGGCCACGGCGATTTCCGGCCCAGCCAGGGTGTAGAGCACGCTGTCCGCCTCGCGGGCGATGGAGGAGCCCACCACGTTGACAATGCCCAGCGTGCGCACACCATGCGCTTTTGCCTCACGCAGCGCGGCCAGGCTGTCTGCCGTTTCGCCGGATTGGCTGATGACGATGGCCAGCGTGCCATCGCCTAAGATGGGCCTGCGGTAGCGGAACTCGCTGGCGATTTCCACCCGCACGGGTATGCGCGACAGATCCTCGATGATATACTGCGCGGCCACGCCTACATGGTAGGCAGAGCCGCAGGCGACGATGACAATCTGCCGGATAGCGCGCAGCAGAGCGTCGTCCAGCTCAGCGGCGCTCAGATCGATCTGATCATCCTTTATCAGCGCGTGCAGGGTATCGCGGGCAGCCTTGGGCTGCTCATGAATTTCCTTCATCATAAAGTGCTCATAGCCTGCCTTTTCGGCAGCTTCGGCGTCCCAATCGATGTGCGTGGGGGCCTTTTCAATCGGCTCACGGTCGATATTGAAAAACGCTACCGTGCCTTTGCCCAGCCGCGCAATTTCCAGATTGCCAATGTAATAAACATCACGGGCGTATTGCAGGATGGCGGGCACGTCGGAGGCTAGATATCCCTCGCCCTCGCGCAGGGCCAGGATCATGGGGCTATCCTTGCGGGCGGCGTAGATTTCGCCCGGCGCGTCGGCAAACAGCACGGCCAGGGCATAGGAGCCGCGCATACGCGACATGGCGCGGGCCAGCGCGTCCACAGGCCCCAGGGCGTATTTGCGCGCGTAATAGTGAATCAGCTTGACCACGATTTCGGTATCGGTTTGGGAATGAAAGGCGTAGCCTGCGTGGGTTAGCTTATCGCGCAGTTCCTGATAATTTTCGATGATGCCGTTATGGACGGCCACCACCGTGCGGTCGTCGCTGCACAGGGGATGGGCGTTTTCCACCGAGGGCGCGCCGTGCGTGGCCCAGCGGGTATGCCCCACGCCGCAGTCGCCCGGCAGCGCCTGACCGCCGTTGGTCATATCATACAGCGCGCGCAGGCGGCCGCGCGTCTTGACAATCTCAATTTCCCCGCCGCCCTCGCGCACAGCCAGGCCGGCCGAGTCATACCCGCGATATTCCAGATGAGACAGCCCTGCCAGCAGGATGGGCGCGGCGGGACGGCTGCCGGTGTATCCAACGATTCCGCACATGTTGATTTCTCCTATCTTAAAGCATGCGGCGTGATATGCCGCCACGCTTTAGTGTGTGTGCGGATGGGGCGTTTTATGCCAAATGAAAAGGGCGGCTCGATATCGAGCCGCCCCGAAAAACGATGGCGTTACTTCAGATAGGTGGTCAGCATGAAGCCGATCTTGCCGTCCACGATGACATGCGCCCAGTTGCCGTTGAAGCCCAGCAGGATGGCCTCGGTATCCTTGGGATACAGACCCAGGGAATTGCTGGAGGTGCTGGCCTGTTCGCGCAGGTTGACCTTGCCGGAGGAGTTGATCTTGAGCAGCGGCATGGCGCTGGCCACATAGTTGGTGGTCAGGTATTCGGCCTTCATATAGCCTACCAGGTTGCCGATGCGCACCTGGGTGAAGCCGTTATCCAGCGTGCTGAGCACTTCCACATAGACGCCGTTGTAGTACTTGCCCAGGGAAGAGCTGTCGGTGGTGGGCTCGCGGCGCAGGTTCAGGCGGTCGCCCGGATAGGGGTTGTTGACGATGGCGTAGCTGGTGGGCACGGCGATGTTCCAGCTGGCGGATACGTGGGAGCCAACGGGGCCGTTGTTCCAGTAGGGATTGGAGGAGGTGGTGCTGGCGGAAACGGTCTTGCTGGTGACGCCAGTCTTGGCCATGAAGCCGACCAGGCCGCCTACCTGCACAAAGTACCAGCTGTCCATATCGCCCAGTACCTGCACCTGCGTGCCGTTGGCATACAGGCCCAGCAGGTTGCTGTTATCGGCCATGAAGGTGGGGGTGGAGCGCAGCAGCACGCCCTTGCCCTGGCGGCTCTGCAGGCTCATGATGGGGGCGGCGGACTTGACGGCGTTGTTGATGAAGTCCATTTGCAGGAAGGCGCGCTTCACATAGCCGGTGTAATACTCGCGCACGCCGATGGGATTGACGGAGATTTTAGCCCAGGTGGCGTCATAGAAGGAGGATACGATGCAGACATAGGTGCCATTGTAGAACTTGCCAATTGCAGCAGCGCTGTCGCTGGGGCCTTCGCGCAGGGTGATGTACTTGGCCGAGGGATGGCTGATCATGGCGAAGGTATCGCCGCCATCCGCCAGCGCGGCAGCGGGGAGTAGAAGCATCAGAACAAGCAGGATGGAAAGAAAGCGTTTCATCATCGTTTTGTGTCCTTTCATTTGGGTTTCACTTATAAGACGTAAATCAAATGGGTTTTCATCCCATGATTTTCAAAAAAATTAGAAAATATTTCATTGCTGCACTTCGCCCAGGTATTCTTCCAGGCATTGGCCGCTTTGCTGCATGGCCAGGCTGTGCTCCGTGCCCACATAGCGGATGTGCCACGCCTCGCCCGCAAAGCCGGTGATCTGTTGCTTCTCATCTGTATAGCGCAGGATAAAGCCGTATTCCCAGCAATGCTGGTGCAGCCAGGTGCACTGCTTGGTGCCCAGAAACATGCTGGTGTTTGGCACCGTCATATCAAAGGCAAGGCCGGTGTGATGCTCGCTGGCGCCGGGATCGGCCACGGTGACGCTGGCGGCCGAGCGGCAGCGAGACAGGCTCCAATCGGGATTGTTATTCTGGAAGCTTTTGACCTTGTTGTCAAAGATGCGCTGCTGATCGGCATAGCTGCGGTAGGCGGCGCTGACCTGCCAATTGGTAATGCCGTCCGCCTTGGCGGCCTCAAGCATACGAAGCAGGGCGTCCGCCGCTTCGCGAACTCCCTGCGTGCCGTCGTATTTGATTTTGACCAGCGAAGAATCGCAGTATTCCGACAGGTTTACCAGGTCAGCGGGTGCAAAGTCCGAAGTCACCGGATGCTGGCGGTTGACCAGCAGGGGCTGGCTGCCGGCAAGCACCTGCACGGCTGCGGGCGTGGGGGTAACGAGCATGGGCTGGGCATCGTTGGAATAGAGCATTTCCAGTGTTTTTTGCCCGGCGATGCCATCGTCATCCAGCCCGTGCTGAGCCTGGAACAGCTTCACCGCCGCGCGCGTGCCCTTGCCGTAATCGCCGTCCAGCACGCCGGAATAAAAGCCTAACTGCTGAAGCCGCGACTGCAGGGCCTTTACCTCATCGCCGCTGGAGCCGGAGGACAGCATGGCGGGCGTGGCCGAAGGGGTGGGCGTGGGCACGAAGGTCTGCGCCGATTCGGAATACAGAATGGCCAGCGTTTGTTCGCCTGCTACGCCGTCGGCCTTCAGCCCATGCTGAGCCTGGAAAGCCGTCACCGCCGTCTGCGTGCCCGTGCCGTACTGACCGTCCACATCGCCGCTGTAATAGCCCAAATCCTTGAGCCGCTGTTGCAATTGCTTTACTTCGATGCCGATGGAGTTCTTTTGCAGGATGCAGGGCGTGGGCGTGGAGGTGGGAAGGGCCGGATCCTCCGTGATGCGCACGGTGCGCGGGGTGATGGAGGGCGTGGGCGTAATGGCCGCCTCGCGCTGATAAACGTGCTGATCCTGCAGGGCAGAAATGCCCACATACAGGATGGCGATGACCAACAGGATGATGACCGCCAGCCCCAGGTAGGATGCTCCGCCGTTTTTTCTCATTTATTGTATAGCTCCTTTGGTATGGTCAAAGTACCCTGTCAGTATACCCTGATGCGCGGGGAATGTCAACTTTCAAAGGTTTCAAGCCATTGCTCCACTGCCTGCGCGCTGCCAAAGCCGATGCCCAGATGCACCGTTTCCAATAAATCCTCAGGCAGGGCGGAAAGGGGAATATCCAGCTGGGCCTTGAGCGCGTAGCCGTCGCCATAGGCGTTTTCATAAATGCCCAGCACGCCCGCGCCGTCGGGCATGACCACCAGATGCTCGGGGCAGTATAGCTGCATGGTGCAGCTCATTTCGATTTCCGAGGGGGAAAAGGAGGTGATCGACCAGTCGGAGAACGCCTGCTGCATCTGCTGCAGCGTGCAGCCCTTGTATTCCTTATCGGCGGCAACGCGGCGCGTTACATCGTGCCCGCAGCGGGCGTAATGGATGGTCTGGATCAGCTGGCAGCCTTCCTCCACGTTTTCGCGGGCTTTGGCGGCAGCACGGGTTTGCGTGCGCCCAACGGCAATCATAATCACCACGGCGGCGGTCACAGCCAGCAACGCCGCGCCCCACAGCCGCGCGCGGCGGCTCAGTTCGTCATGTTTGGATTCCATAAAAATATCCACCTCCGCTGCCAGTATGCGCATTCCTGCGTTGCATCATACGGGAAAAGTGTGCTACAATAGGCGGCGAGGTGATTAAAATGCCTAAGAAGGCTGTTTTGTTTGATTTGGATGGAACGCTGCTTAACTCCCTGCCCGATATCAGCCGATGCATGAATACAGTGCTGGAAAAGCACGGCCTGCCGGTATATCCCATGCTGGATTATCGCTATATGACCGGCAACGGCGCGCTCAAGCTCACCCAGCGCGCGCTGGGGGAGGCGCATCAGGAGCTGGAGCAGACGGTGCTGGCCGAATACGCTGCGCTGTATGCCAAGCACTGCTATGATGAATCCTACCTTTATCCCGGCATTGCCGATATGATGCAGGAGCTCAAGGCTGCCGGCTATCAGCTGGTGGTGCTGAGCAACAAGGATGATCCCGATGTGGCCAGCGTGCTCAATCATTATTTTGACGAGCCGCCCTTCACGGTGATGCGCGGTCATCTGCCTGGCGTGCCGCTCAAGCCCGATCCGGCCGCCGCGCTGAATATTGCCAAGGAGCTGGGCATTGCGCCTGCGGATTTCTGGTATCTGGGCGATACGCCCACCGACCTGGCCACCTGCCGCGGCGCGGGCATGAACTTCATCGCCGTCGCCTGGGGCTTCCGCAGCCGCCAGGAGCTGAGCGAGGCGGGCGCGGAGCGCATTGCGGATACCCCGGCGCAGGCGCTGGAATATATGCTTACTTAAATAAAAGCAAATAGAAAAGGGACGGTTTTCACTGAACCGCCCCTTTTCTATTTTATTTATGCATCTTTCGGTATTCGCTGGGCAGCAGCCCAAAGTGCTTGCGAAACTCCGCCGAGAACTTGCTGGCGCTTTCATAGCCGATCTGCTGGGCAATCTGCCCCATGCCAAGCTCCGTGCCGCGCAGCAACTCGGCGGCGCGCTCCATGCGGTGCTCACGGATATGCGCGGCAATGGAATCGCCGTATACATCCTTGAAAACGGCCTTCAGGGTGGAAGGGTTCATCAGGAACTGATGCGACAGCTCATCAATGGTTACGCGCTGCTGCAAATTTTGCGTCAGCTGATCATGTACCCGGCGGATCACCTCAGTTTGCGCGGCGGGATACTGCGGCAGGGCGGCGCGCTGCGGGGCGGGCTGCTGATACAGGCGCAGCAGCGCTTCCTGTGCTTTTAATTGATAGGCGGCGGGCAGCAGCGCGGCTGGCAGATCAAAGAAGGAGCACAGCAGCGTGCGCAGCGCTTCGGACTCAGGCAAAAGGCACAGCGGCGCGTCGGCAAAGAACTTTTGCTTCAGCGCATCAAGCGTTACCGGCGTGCGCGCAAGCGGCTCGGGCAGCGCATCGCCGCTCAGGCATAGCAGCAGCCCATCGTAGCAGGCGTTGGGCAGCGTCAGCGTGCGCTCGCCGCCCAGGCACAGCAGCGCTTCGCCGTTGCCCAGGTAGCGCGTGCCGCCCTCCGGCAGGGCAAAGCCCGCGCGGCCTGTCAGGCAAAAGTGCAGCGCCAGCGCGTCCGCAGGCAGGGCGGGAAGCGTAGCCAGATCCATATCAATATAATGAAGAAATGTGAGCGTGATGCCAGAATAAAGCGCGATCGGCGCGTTGTATACCGGCGCATCCTGCGGGCATTGCCCCTGCGCGTGCGCAGCACAGCAGGCGGGACAGCAATCGCAGCGCATGATCCATCCTCCTTCATTATTTCGGACAGGAAACCGCAATGATTTCCTCAATTACCTGGTGCAGCAGACGGCTTTCATCGCTGTTGGCTGCGCGATAATAGACTTCCTTGCCCACGCGGCGACTTTCAATCAGCCCGCTCAGGCGAAGCTGGCGCAGATGGTGAGATACCGCCGGGCTGCTCATCTCCACCATGGAGGAGATGTTGACCACGCACTGTTCGCAGTGGCACAGCAGCCAGAAAATGCGCAGCCGGCTGGAATCGGACAACTGCTTGAACACATTGGCGGCCATCGAAAAATCGCCTGCCGCATGCAGGGTTTCAATCAGGTGCGCCTCCAGGGATGCGTCGCCGTGGTGATCGTGGGGCAGCTTCATCTGCTCTGTCATGGGAATCCTCCCCCGCTGTTTTAGTCCGTTTGGAAATTCTTATCGCCCGTTTGGCAATGCCGCGCGCAAAGCGGTTGACAGCCGGGCCTGAATTGATTATACTGCGTTCGTAACGATTAAACAAGTGCTTAATTGTTAAATCAAAAAAGATTGCAGCTTGAAAGGGGTACGCATCATGAAAAAGACTTATAAGATCGAAGTGGACTGCGCCAACTGCGCCAACCTGATGGAGGAAGCCGCCAACAAGACCGAAGGCGTAAAGAGCGCCGTTGTGAATTTCATGACGCAGAAGATGACCGTGGAGTTTGCCGGGGGTCAGGACGAAGCCGCCGTGATGAAGAAGGTCGTTAAAAACTGCAAGGATGTAGAGGACGACTGCGAAATCTACCTGTAAGATTGCATTCAGATAGGATCACCGCCCTGCGCGGGAAAAGAGGATAAGCTATGAACAAGAAACAGAAAATTATGCTCTGCCGCATTGCCGCCACGGCCGTGCTGCTGCTGGCGCTGAACCTGCTGCCCATTACCGGCGCCGTGCGCATCATCCTGTATCTGGCAGCTTATCTGACGATCGGCTACGATATCCTGCGCAAGGCGGGCAAGGGCATTGCCAAGCGCCGCATGTTCGATGAGAACTTCCTGATGGCCGTGGCCACGGTGGGCGCGATTGCCCTGGCGATTATCGATAAGAGCGGCGATTTCAACGAGGCCGTGCTGGTCATGCTGTTTTACCAGATCGGCGAATTGTTCCAAGGCTATGCCGTGGGCAAGAGCCGCCGCAGCATCAGCGCCCTGATGGATATCCGCCCTGACTATGCCAATGTGGAGTGCGATGGACAGCTGAAAAAGGTGGATCCCGACGAGGTGGCCGTGGGCAGCGTGATCGTGGTGCAGCCTGGTGAAAAGGTGCCCATAGATGGCGAAGTGATCTCGGGCCAGTCCAGCCTGAATACCAGCGCGTTGACGGGCGAAAGCCTGCCGCGCGATGTGCATGCGGGGGACGAGGTGATCAGCGGCTGCATCAACATGACGGGCGTGCTGCGCGTTCGCACCACCCGCGAGTTTGGCGAATCCACCGTGGCCAAGATCCTGGAGCTGGTGGAAAACTCCACCTCCCGCAAGTCCCGCTCCGAGCAGTTTATTTCCCGTTTTGCCCGCGTCTATACGCCCGCTGTGTGCTACAGCGCGCTGGCGCTGGCCGTGCTGCCGCCGGTGGTTCGCCTGATCCTGGGCATGGGTGCGCAGTGGAGCGAGTGGATTTACCGCGCGCTGACCTTCCTGATTGTCAGCTGCCCCTGCGCGCTGGTCATCAGCATCCCGCTCAGCTTCTTCGCCGGCATCGGCGGCGCCAGCAAGGAGGGAGTGCTGGTCAAGGGCTCCAATTATCTGGAGGAGCTGTCCCGCACCAAGACGGTTGTGTTTGATAAGACCGGTACGCTCACCCAGGGCGTATTCGAAGTAAGCGGCGTGCATCATCCGCAGATTGCCAAGGAGAAGATTCTGGAATACGCCGCGCTGGCTGAGTGCGCGTCCTCCCATCCCATCAGCAAAAGCCTGCAAAAGGCCTATGGGAAGGAGGTGGATCGCAGCCGCGTGAGCGATATTGAGGAAATCGGCGGCGAGGGCGTGAAGGCAGTGGTGGACGGCGTGCCTGTGGCTGCTGGCAACGGCAAGCTGATGCGCCGCATGGGTCTGGAAGCGCCGGAGTGCCGCAGCGTGGGCACCATCGTGCATGTGGCGGTGGATGGGTCGTACGTGGGCCATATCGTGATTTCGGATATTGAGAAGCCCACCGCCAAGGAAGCCATTGAAAAGCTGAAGAAATCCGGCGTAACCAAGACCGTTATGCTCACCGGCGATGCGCGCCGCGTGGCCGAGCAGGTGGCCGGCGATCTGGGCGTGGACGAGGTGCACAGCGAGCTGCTGCCCGGCGATAAGGTGGACGAGGTAGAAAAGCTGCTGGCTAGGAAAGGCAAAAAAGAAGTGCTGGCCTTTGTGGGCGACGGCGTGAACGACGCGCCCGTGCTGTCCCGCGCGGACATCGGCATCGCCATGGGCGCCATGGGTTCGGACGCGGCCATTGAGGCGGCGGATGTGGTGCTGATGGACGACGATCCGCTCAAGATTGCCAAGGCCATCCGCATCTCGCGCAAGTGCATCGGCATTGTGTATCAGAACATCACCTTCGCCCTGGTGGTCAAGTTTACCTGCCTGCTGCTGACCGCGCTGGGCTACGCCAAGATGGGCGCGGCGATCTTCGCGGATGTGGGCGTGATGGTGCTGGCCGTGCTCAACGCCATCCGCGCGCTGCGCGTGCATAACCTGTAAATCGGATATGATTTGTTTAAAGGCCGCTCGAAAAGGGCGGCCTTTCTGCATGAAAATTTATGGGTATAGCCTGCCTGGGATTGACAAACGCTATGAACGCGCCTATAATAAAAATACCCCATGGGGGTATATTGAACGGAGATGATCTGAATGGCTATGAATACGCCCTGCCCGCATTGCGCGCGGCACAAGGAGCGTTCGCCCGGGGAATACAGGCGGCTGATGAACCGGCTCAGCCGCATCGAGGGGCAGATCCGCGGCATCCGCGGCATGGTGGAAAACGGCGCGTACTGTCCGGATATTCTGGTGCAGTCCGCAGCGGTCAACGCCGCCATCAACGCCTTCAACCGCGAGCTGCTGGCCAGCCATATCCGCACCTGCGTGCGCAGCGATATCCAGGCGGGCAACGACGAGGTGATTGACGAATTGCTTTCGACGCTGCAGAAGCTGATGAAATAAACCCTTATTTTGGAGGACAACCATGAAACAGTATACCGTAACGGGCATGAGCTGCGCGGCCTGCAGCGCCCGGGTGGAAAAGGCCGTATCCAAGGTGCCGGGGGTCACTGCGTGCTCGGTGAGCCTGCTGACTAACTCCATGGGCGTGGAGGGCACGGCTACTTCGCAGGCAATCATCGCTGCCGTGCAGGCCGCGGGCTACGGCGCAAGCGAAAAGGGCGCGGAGGACGCCGTCAGCCCGTCGGAGGCTGAAAAGCAGTTAGAGGATCACGATACGCCTGCCCTCAAGCGGCGGCTCATCTGGTCGCTGGGCTTTTTGATCGTGCTGATGTACTTCTCCATGGGCCATATGATGTGGGGCTGGCCGCTGCCCGCCTTCTACAATGACAACCATGTGGCTATGGGCCTGACTCAGCTGCTGCTGACTGCTGTGGTGATGGTCATTAACCAGCGCTTCTTTGTCAGCGGTTTTAAGAGCCTGTGGCACCGCGCGCCCAATATGGATACGCTGGTGGCGCTGGGCGCGACGGCGGCCTTTGGCTACAGCACCTATGCGCTTTTTGCCATGACGGGCGCCCAGGTGCGCGGCGATATGGACGCGGTCATGACCTATATGATGGACTTTTATTTCGAGTCTGCCGCCATGATCCTGACTCTGATTACCGTGGGCAAGATGCTGGAAGCCCGCTCCAAGGGCAAAACCACCGATGCGCTCAAGGGGTTGATGCGCCTGTCGCCCAAGACTGCCAATGTGCTGCGCGGCGACAGCGAGCAGACCGTGCCCATTGCCCAGGTGCGCGTGGGGGATATCTTTGTGGTGCGTCCCGGCGAGAACATCCCTGTGGACGGCGTGGTTATCGAAGGCGGCAGCGCGGTGAACGAATCGGCCCTGACGGGCGAGAGCATCCCGGTGGATAAGGCGGCGGGCGACAGCGTGTCGGCCGCTACGCTCAACCAGTCGGGCTTCCTCAAGTGCCGCGCTACCCGTGTGGGTGAGGATACCACCCTGTCGCAGATCATCCGCATGGTCAGCGACGCGGCGGCCACCAAGGCGCCCATTGCCAAGATTGCCGATAAGGTGTCGGGCGTATTTGTGCCCACGGTGATCGCCATTGCAGCAGTGACTACCCTTGTGTGGCTGCTGCTGGGCATGGGCGTTGGCTATGCGCTGGCGCGCGGCATTTCGGTGCTGGTGATCAGCTGCCCATGCGCGCTGGGTCTGGCAACGCCTGTAGCCATCATGGTAGGCAACGGCCTGGGCGCGAAGAATGGCATTCTGTTTAAGACCGCCGCATCCCTGGAGGAAGCCGGGCGCATCCAGATTGTGGCGCTGGACAAGACGGGCACGATCACCGCAGGCGAGCCCAGGGTGACGGATATCCTGCCTGCCGAGGGTGTAAGCGCGGATGAACTGATGCGCCTGGCCTATTTGCTGGAGCGTAAGAGCGAGCACCCGCTGGCACGCGCCATTCTCAGCCGCGCCGAGGAGCAGGGTATGCAGCCTGAAGAGGTGGCGGACTTTGCCATCCAGCCCGGCAACGGCCTGAGCGCCGTATGGCAGAAACATACCCTGCGCGGCGGCAATATCGACTTTATCAGCGGCGCGGCGCATGTGCCTGATTCCCTGCGCGCGCAGGCGGAAAAGCTGGCTGAGAACGGCAAAACGCCTCTGTATTTCAGCCGGGATGATCAGGCGCTGGGCGTGATTGCCGTGGCCGATGTGATCAAGGAGGATAGCCCCCAGGCTGTGCGCGAATTGCAGGGTATGGGTGTGCATGTGGTCATGCTGACCGGCGATAACGAGCGCACCGCGCGGGCCATCGGCGCGCAGGCGGGTGTGGATCAGGTCATCGCTGGCGTGCTGCCTGACGGCAAGGAGGCCGTGATCCGCAAGCTCAAGCAGCATGGCAAGGTGGCCATGGTGGGCGACGGCATCAACGACGCGCCCGCCCTGACGCGCGCGGACGTGGGCGTCGCCATCGGCGCGGGCACAGACGTGGCCATCGACGCGGCAGATGTGGTATTGATGAAGAGCCGCCTGAGCGATGTGCCTGCGGCCATTCGTCTCAGCCGCGCCACGCTGCGCAATATCCATGAAAACCTGTTCTGGGCCTTCTTCTACAATACTATCGGCATTCCGCTGGCGGCGGGCGTGTTTATCCCGCTGGGGCTGACGCTCAATCCCATGTTTGGCGCGGCGGCCATGAGCCTGTCCAGCTTCTGCGTGGTGACAAACGCGCTGCGGCTGAACCTGTTTAAGCTGCGCGACGCATCCCGCGACCATAAGATCCGCCAGAAGGATACCGACTTTACCGTGTCAGCCCCCGGCGCGATGCGCAAAACGCTGCACATCGAGGGCATGATGTGCCCGCACTGCGAGATGCGCGTCAAGCAGGCGCTGGAGGCTGTGCCGGGCGTGAGCGAGGCAGCGGCCAGCCACGAGAAGGGCACAGCGGCGGTTACGCTTAGCGCCCAGGTGGATAACGACGCGCTGCGCGCCGCCGTGGAAGCGCAGGATTACAAAGTAACCGCGATTGATGAAAACTAAATGCGCCTTTGCACGCCGCCTGGAGAATTTTGCCGGGTGGCGCGTGTCTTTTTATAGGGAATTGTAAGATATCCTGCGGCTTTTCTTGTATTTGCGCCCATGTTATGCTATACTGCATAGTGGAATCATCTATAAAAGGAGAACATTATGAATTTTCCGGCAATTATTGCGGATAAAAAATTTGGCCGCGCGCTGACGGGCGAACAGATCGAAGCCTTTGTTCGCGGCGCGGCGGATAAAACTGTTCCCGATTATCAGCTTTCCGCCCTGCTGATGGCCATTCGCTTAAACGGCATGGATGCGCGCGAAACGGCCGATCTGACCCTGGCCATGGCGCGCTCGGGCGATATGCTGCATCCCGATGTGGGCGGCATCCCGGTGGATAAGCACTCCACCGGCGGCGTGGGCGATACCACCACCCTGGTGCTGGTGCCGCTGTGCGCTGCCTGCGGGGCGAAAATTGCCAAGATGAGCGGCCGCGGCCTGGGGCATACCGGCGGCACGGTGGATAAGATGGAATCCATCGGCATGCGCACCAGCCTGCCGGAGGCGGATTTCCTGCGCCAGGTGCGCGAGATTGGCTGCGCGGTGGTGGGCCAAAGCGCCGAGCTGGCTCCCGCCGATAAAACGCTGTACGCGCTGCGCGACACCACGGCCACCGTGGATAGCCTGCCCCTGATTGCTTCCAGTATCATGAGTAAAAAGCTGGCCTCCGGCGCGCAGGGCATTGTGCTGGACGTCAAGGTCGGCTCGGGCGCGATCATGCCCGATTACGCCGGTAGCCTGGCGCTGGCGAAGACTATGGTGGATATCGGTACGCGCGCGGGCCGCAATGTATCGGCCCTGCTTACGGGCATGGACGAGCCGCTGGGCTCGCATGTGGGCAATATGCTGGAGGTCAAGGACGCGGTGGAGATCCTGCGCGGCGAAAGCGCGGGCCCGCTGCTGACGGTGTCGCTGGCGTTGGGTGCGCAGCTGTTGACGGTGGGCGGCGTGGCTGCCAATCCCGAGGAGGGCGAAGCGATGCTGCGCCGCGCGCTGGCGGATGGCAGCGGCCTTGAAAAGCTGCGGCAGCTGATCCGCGCCCAGGGCGGGGATGAAAGCGTATGCGATCATCCTGAAGCGCTGGCCGACGCGCCCATTGTGCGCGATGTCGCCGCGCCGCGTGCGGGCGTGATCGCCCGGATGGATACCACCCTGCTGGGCTATGCCGCGCAGGAGCTGGGCGCGGGCCGCAGGCAGAAAACCGATCAGATCGATCCGCGCGTGGGCTTTATCATGCGCTGCCGCGTGGGGGACAACCTGTCCGCGGGCGCGCCCATCTGCACGGTGTACGCCGCCAATGAGGATACCTTTGCCGGGGCGCAGCAGATGATTCTGCGCGCGGTGGAAATAGGGGATGCGCCGACGCCGCCTTCCCGCCTGATTTACGCCATGGTAACGCCGCAGGGCGTGACCGAATACTGAAAGGATAGGAAAACAAAATGAAAAAAAACGTTGCGCTGCTGATCGCCATGATCTTGTGCCTGTTTGCCTGCTGCGCGCTGGGCGAGGAAGCCGCGATGCTGCGCCAGGATGAACTGATTAATCTGCGGGACGAGCTGGTGGAGTCTGCCCGCAGCATGCCCGCCGAAGCGCTGACGGTATATGAAGAAGACGGCATGTACAAGCTGGATTATGATGCTTTTGCGCTGGACAGCGATCAGAGCGCGCTGACAGACACGGCGGTGATCGATGGGGTTGAAATTACGCCCTCCGAAAACACGCTGTCGGATATGCGCGGCCTCAAGCCCGGTGATTCGCTGGAGCAGCTGCTGGCTGCTTATCCGCTGGATAATCCTTCCCTGTCCGGCACGCATGATGAGGCGGTGCTTTACATCTCCGGTCAGCTGCCCGGCACGGTCAATACGGGCCGCCTGCTGCGCGATGGTTCCCGCGCGCAGGTAGTAGAGCATGCCATCTATGCCGCACAGGGCGATCAGGTGTATGTAAGCTATGCCGTGTATACCCTGCAGGACGATGTGATCACCGCCATTCAGGTATTGATGCAGGATCAGCCCATGACCCTTGGCGAAGCTCAGGCCGAATTGGAGCAGCTTTCTCAGCTGCAGGCAAAGGCCGATTACAGCGTGTATCGCTCGGACGATCCCGACGAGCTGGCGCTGGAGGATCTGTATTTTGGCGGTTTCGATTTTGTATCTGGCACGCCCGAGCAACTGCAGGCTCATCTGGGCGCGGCGCAGAGCGATACCTGGCAGCAGGACGGCGCGAACTATCTGCGCATCCTGCAGTGGGAGGGCATCCAGGCTATCTTTAACTATGACAGCACGCGCAATCTGCAGCGGCTGAGCCTGCTGGAAATCTACGAGGATATGCTGGAAGGCCCCCGTGGGCTGCGCATTGACGATACGCTGGCCAGCGTGATTGGCCGTTTCCGCCATGACGCGAACGAGGGCGCGCTCTATGGTGACGGCGTAACGGCCCCCTATGGCCGCTGCGACAAGAACAACGATGGCACGGCCAGCATTGCCTATGCCGTGCAGGCGGAAAATGGCACGGTGCTGCTGCGCCTGACCGTTGTGGATGGCCGCCTGGCCGATATGACCTGCGCCTGGAGATAATAAAAACAGCCGATACCATACCGAATCCCTGATCAATCAGCGGGGGGAGTAAACGATGAAAATCGACCTGACATGCCCGGTGGAGCTGTGGCATTATGCGCTGCCTACCCGGCAGTATCCTGTCTGCCATTTGCAGCTGTTCAATTTGACGGAGCAGACTGTAACGAGCTTACAGGTAGTCTTTGCGTGCTATGACGCGCAGGGCGCACTGATGTCCCGCCAGGTAGAGCGCATCCAGGCTCAGCAGGGGCTGGGGCGCAGCGCCTTTGAGGTGACGGCGGCCATTGATGGCGGCGAGCAGGCGGAGGGTCTTGATTTTTCCATCGAAAAGGTGTGGTTTGAGGATGGCACTGTTTGGCGGCATACGGCGGGCAACGTAAGCGAGTATACCTCCAATGCCCTGCCTGCCGGCCGCAGACTGGATGTGCTGCGCTATCTGGCAGGCGCTGACGCGCTGGGCTATCCCAGCGATCAGGGCGCGGTGTGGATGTGCGTGTGCGGCCGCCCCAATAGTGCGCGCGAGGATACCTGCCGCCGCTGCGGCAGGCTCAAGCGCGATGTGTTTACCAGCTTTAACGAAGCCGCGGTGGAAACGGTGATCTTCGAGCATGAAAACGCGATGGAGGAAAAGGCGCGCCGCGAGCGGGCCGAGGCTCAGCGCGTTGCCGAGCAGCGCGAGGCGGAAGCGTTGAAAAAGCGCAACCACCGCCGCAAGATCACCATGATTGTTACAGGCTCTGTGACGGCGCTGGTGCTTACCTTTGGCGTCTATTTCCATGGCATTCCTTTCTATCATTATTACACCGCCAGCCGTCAGCTGGATAACGGCGTGTACACCGCCGCGCGCGCGGGCTTTGAAAGCCTGGCTGCCCGGCAAGGACGCTATTCGCTGCCCATCAAGCTGGATTTTATTGGGCTGGATATTGATCTATTGGATATGCGCCTATATTACAGCAGCGAGGATCTGGCCAAGGAATGCACCTATCGCCAGGCGCGGGATACCATGAATACGGGCACCATTACGGCCCTGAAAACCGCGCAGGATGCTTTCGACAGCCTGGGCGATTATCGGGACAGCCGCGATATGTCCCGTGCGGCGCGGTATCAGCGTGCGCAGCGGCTGCTGGCTGCCCGTCAATATGAAAGCGCAATTGCGCTGTTTGGCGAGATTACCGATTATCAGGATGCGGCAGATCAAAGCCGTGCGGCGCTATACCAGTGGGCGCAGGAACGCATGGACAACATGGACTACACGGCTGCCCGCGAAAAATTCCTGTCGCTGGGTTCCTATCAGGATGCTGCCGATAAGGCCGCCATGTGTCTGTATCAGCCTGCACAGGCCGATATGCAGAGCGGCGATTATCTGGGCGCGATTGCGCTGCTGGAACAGTTGGATACCGATTTTGAAAACACGGCCGATTACCTCAAGGTCAGCTACTATGGCGCGGCCAATCAGTATTTTTCCAATGAAGAATACGAAATGGCAGCGGAGTACTATCTCAAAGCCGGCGACTATCTGGACGCTTACACCCAGGCCACGGCCTGCCTGTACGAGCCGGCGGTGGATCTGTACGAGCAGGGCGATTACGCCCAGGCCAAGGAGATGCTGGAAAAGATAGCGGGTTTCCGCAACGCGCAGGAGCTGGTCAACGACTGCTGCCGCCAGTTGGCGCGTGAAAAGGCCGAGGCGGGCGATTATGCCGCCGCGCGTGAGCTGCTGATCGCCGCCGTATCCGACGACGAAGCGACAGCCATGTGGCAGGAGTATACCTACATTCCTGCTGTGCAGCTGCAGGAGGCGGGCAATCTGGACGGCGCTGCTGCGCTGCTGGAGAACATTCCCGGATATCAGGATGCGGACGAGCGCCTGCGCCAGGTGCGCTATGCACAGGCGGAGGAGCTGCTGACGGCTGGCGATTACGCGGGGGCGATTGCGGCCTTCGACGCGCTGGGCGACTTTGCAAACAGCCCGGAGGAAGCGAAGAACGCGCGCTACAGCCTGGCGGCTGAGGTGCTGGAGCAGGGCGATTATACCCTGGCAATCGATTACCTGACTGATCTGGGCGATTATGAGGGCAGCGCCGAAATGCTGCAGCGCGCGCACTATCTGCTGGGTCTGCAATTGCAGGAGGGGCAGGATATCGCCGCCGCGACAACGCAGTTTGAGCTGGCAGGCGATTATCAGGACGCCCGTGCTCGCTATGACGATTGTGTGTATCAGCTGGCCGGCGAGGCTATCAAGAATGTGGATTATCAGACCGCTGCGAATTACCTGCAAAATATCCCCGGCTATGAGGACGCGGAGGCGCTGCGCCGCCAGAGCGTGTATCTGAGCGCTGAGGCCAAGCAGCAGGAAGGGGATCTTTCTGCCGCCGCCGCGCTGTTTGCTTCCATTCCTGATTATCAGGATGCCGCCGACCGTGCCGCCGCCTGCTATGACGCCTATTATGAGGCGGTGTATACCGCCGCGCGCACGGCGATGGATGCACAGGATTACGCTGCCGCCGTCAATGCCCTGGAAGGTATGCAGCGCGAGAATGTATCGGAAAAGTATGCCGATATCGATGATATTTACAATGAGGCTAACTACAATTACGCAAACGAACTGTACGCGCAGAAGAAACCCTATGAGGCGCTGCGGTACTATCGCAACATCCCTGATTACAAGGATGTAACAGAGAAAAAGCTCAACCGCATCTGTTATCGCATCCTGGGCAGCTGGGTCAGCGCCAAGGGCATTAAGATGGAATTCCGCGATGACGGCACCTGCACCATTGATGGCAAGGATGGCTATTTCAACGTGAGCATGTACGCCATGAGCGTGGGCACGCGGGCGAACGACCTGAACCAGAACTGGCAGATTTATTCCTGCACGGATAAGAGCCTGTCGGTGATCAACAACAGCAATAAGACACAGTATAAGCTGACTCGAGTGACAGAAGAATGAACCGATTAACGCAAAATTATCAGCTATATACGCAAACTGAGCGCGATGGACGCCTTCCCGCACTGGATGGCGCCCGCGCGCTGTTTGTGCTTTTCGTGGGGTGCTATCATATCTGGCAGCAAAGCTGGTTGACACCCAACATATCCATATTCGGCTACTATACATCGCTGGATCCCTGGCTGCGCTCGGGCTATATCTGGGTGGATGCGATGCTGCTGCTGTCGGGGTTCCTGTTGTATTTGCCCCATGCCGAGGCTGCTGAGAACGGCGGCAAGGCTCCGAGTATTTGGCAGTTCTATAAAAAGCGCTTGCTGCGCATTGTACCGTCCTATTACCTGTGCGTGCTGATCATGTTGATCTTTGTGGCCCTGCCGGGCGGCAGCTATAACAACCCGGACGGCACCTTCAACGCCTGGTACATGGGGCGCGATTTGCTGGCGCACGCTACGTTTACACACACGCTGTTTCGGTTCAGCTATATCGGATCGCCCCTCAATGGCTCGTTGTGGACGCTGGGTGTGGAAATGCAGTTTTACTTGATTTTCCCGCTGGTGGCGCGGCTATTCCGCAAAAAGCCCGCGCTGTGCTATGCGGGCATGCTGGCCGTTGCCTTTGGCTATCGCGCGTGGGTAGCCACACTGCCCGATACCACGCTGTATTTCAATCAGCTTCCGGCGCAGCTGGATGTATATGCCAATGGCATGGCGCTGGCGGGAATCTACTGCGCCATTAAGTGCCGCACAAAGCAAGATGGCTGGACGCGCGCGCTGTTTACAGGGGTGCTGATCGTTGCCTGCTGCCTGATTGCGCGCCTGATTTCCGCGCAGGCGGGGGAAAGCGGGTACGATCATATCCGCCTGGGGCAGATGAACCGGCGCTTTCTGTTTTCGGCGGCGGTCGGGCTGGGCATGCTGGGATTGCTTTACGGAACTCGGCCGTTACGGCTATTGATGGGCAATCGCGTTATGCGGGTACTGAGCGAAATCTCGTTTCAGTTCTATATGTGGCATCAGGTGTTCGCCGTGCAGCTCAAGCGCTGGAATATTCCAGTATCCGAATATGAAACGCCCTGGACGGTGGGCGACCGCACCTGGCAGTATTTATACGTTGCGCTGTGCTTTGCCGGGGCGCTGGCCATTTCCGCGCTGGTTACCTATGCTTTTGAGCAGCCCATTGCGCGGCTGGGCCGCGGGCGGCGCGCTGGCAGGAAAAACAAATAGACAAGCCGCTCATCCTGTGATATACTGCAAATAATTACGAAAGTATTACGACTACGCGATGGAGGCATGGCATGCGCATGAACAAGATCCTTCAATCCGGACTGGCGATTGTCCTGGCAATCTGCCTGCTGCTGCCCGGCGGCTTTTTTAGCGAAGCCGCTCTGGCGGAGGATACCACCATGGATGGCACGGTGCGCGTGTATCTGTCCTCGCTGGGTTCGCCCTCACGGTTGGATATTACCATTTGCGGCAGCTACTCGCTGGATGGCAGCGGCGCGACCGCCCTGGCCAACGGCAGCACGGTGACGGTGGGCTTTAACAGCACAACGGGTCAATTGACCCTGACCCAAAACGGCGTGACCACCGCCATGGGCACGGATTTTCGCCTGCGCCGCCATACGACCAGCGCTGCGGACAACGGCGTGAAGATCAGCCAGGCGCGCGTCAGCGGCAATCTGTATCCGGGCGATCTGCAGTTCAAATCCGTCCGCAGCGGCGGCGTCTATAAGCTGTATACAATCGCGCATGTGTTTATTGAGGATTATCTGTGCGGCGTGCTGCCCTATGAGATGGGCAATTCCTCCCCGCTGGAATCGCTCAAGGCGCAGTGCGTTTCGGCGCGTACTTATACCGTCCGTGCCATGAACGCCTCCACCGCACGCAGCTACGACGTGGTGGATACTACCAACGATCAGGTGTATAACGGCACGCCCTCGGGCAACGCCCGCTGTGTGCAGGCGGTGCAGGAAACCCGTGGTCTTGTGTCCATGAACGGCAATGCCTATACCGCTACCTATTATACCGCGTCCAACGGTGGACAGATTGAATCGGTGCGCAACATCTGGGGCTCCACCCAGTATGATTATATTACCGTCAAGGACGATCCCTACGATTATCAGAATCCCGCTTCCGTTGTGCGTTCCTTCCAGGTGAATAAAAGCGGCACGCAAAGCAACAGCACGCTGGGCAGTCTTTTGAACGCTAAGGCCCAGGCCGTGTTTGGCACGCAGAGTGTGAGCATTGAATCCATCGATGCCATTACGCCGCATACGCCGCGCTATGCCGCGCCCAGCCGCTTGTATACCAAGCTGGATTTTGACGTGACCGTCACGGCAAACGGCACGCGAAGCGCCGGTACGCTGACCTTTGATATCTTCAGCGAATTGGAAACGCCCCTGAACATGGGCATCAACGCCGCCAGCAACGAGCTGTGGACGATAACGGCCACGGCCAGCGGCTATACCGTGCAGGCGCGGCGCTTCGGCCACGGCACGGGCATGAGCCAGCGCGGCGCGATGCGCATGGGCGAACTGGGCTATCGCTATGATCAGATCCTGAGCTTCTATTTCAGCGGCTGCCGCATGGTGCCCTATACCTTTGTGCGCACAATTCTGAGCGAAATGGGCAGCGGCGCAAGCACCTCCATTCTGACGGCCGATACCCCTGCTCTGCCGCCCAGCACCAGTGCCAGCACGGGTGTGATCCAGACGGCTTCCGCATCGGGCGAGGTGGCGCTGCGCGTTGCGCCCGACAGCACGGCCGATATCATCACGGGATTGACCCAGGGCACGGCGGTGACGGTGCACGCGGTCTATGGCGATTGGTATCTCGTTACCTGCGGCATCCTGCACGGCTATGTGCAAAAGGAAGGCTTGCAGCCCGGCAGCGCGGTGGACGGTGTGATTGTATCGCCTACTACCCTGGTCAGCTACGGCACGGTAAAGAATACAAGCTCGCTCAACCTGCGCGCGCAGGCGAGCCTGTCCTCCTCTGTACTGGCGCAGATTCCCGCCGGCACGGTGCTGCCCATGATCTCCATCAGCGGCGATTGGGGCTATACGCAGTATGGCTGCCAGAGCGGCTATGTGAATATGGGCTATATCGCGCAGTCCGATCGCTATACGGGCAATGCGGGCGATGGCGATGCGACGGGCGCTACGGTGATCGCCGCCGACGGCACGCCGCTGCGCATGAGTGCCAGCCTGTCCGGCTATACGGTGCTGACCGTGCCCGAGGGCGCGCTGGTCAAGATCAAGCACGACGACGGCGCATGGGCGCAGGTGTATTACGGCGGCTTCATCGGCTATGTGCTGTCCTCCGCCTTGCAGCGCAACGGCATTACGGTGGATGAGGAAATCGATACCCCAAAGGCGGGCGAACAGTACGCGGTGGTCAACAGCACGTCTTCTTCGCTGAATCTGCGTACCCAGCCCAATATGAGCAGCACGGTGATGGCTGAGATCCCGCGCGGCGAAAAGATCATTGTGGAGAGCGTAGGCGCGGAATGGTGCCGCGTGCGCTATCATGGCGTAACGGGCTACTGCGCGTCGCAGTATCTGCAATTGAACGGCACGAGCGATCCGGATGACGGCAGCCAGCTGACCGCTGTTGTGACCACCGAAAAGGGCTCGCTGAACCTGCGCAAGAGCGATTCCACCGCCAGCACGGTGCTGACTACCATCCCGCGCAACGCGACTATTCCGATCCTGCAGCGCGGCTACAGCTGGTCCAAGACCACCTATGGCGGCTTCACCGGCTATGTCATGAACAAGTATCTGCGCTTTAACGATGGCAGCACGCCCACGCCCATTCCCGTGGTAACGCCTATTCCCGTTGTTACGCCTACTCCGCAGCCTGCGCAAACGCCCACGGCGGCGCGTGTGACCACGGTGAGCGGTTCGCTGAACCTGCGCAGCGCGCCCGTGACGGGTAACAATGTGCTGGCACAGATTCCGCAGTATGCCACTGTGGAGGTGCTGGGTATCATCGGTACCTGGACGCAGGTGCGCTACGGCGTGTATACGGGCTATGTGATGAGCGCCTTCCTGACTTATCTGTATGATACGGAGCCTACGCCCATCCTGCCCACGCCTACGCCTACCCCTGCCATTACCTATACCTATGCCCGCGTGACCACGCAGAGCGGCTCGCTCAATCTGCGCGCCCGCGCGACGACCTCGGGCGAAATCCTGGATCGCATCCCGCAGTATGAGTTGGTGTTGGTGCTGGAGCGTCAGGGCTTGTGGACGCGCGTAAGCTATAACGGCAAGACGGGCTATGTGATGAGCAGCTTCCTTTCCTTTGTGGATGTGGACGGCACGCCTACGCCTGCGCCTACCGAGAATACCAGCGGCAAGGTGCTGTATGGCCGCGTGACCACAGTGAAGGGGTCGCTGAACATGCGTGAGCGCGCATCTTCCAATGCGCGCGTGATGCGCACCATTCCGCAGTATGAAACCGTGACCGTCCTGTCCCGCGGCTATACCTGGTCGCAGGTGACGTATCAGGGTGCGACGGGCTATGTGATGAGCAGCTTCCTCACCTTCTTTGAGGGGGAAGAGAGCGCCGTCACGCCTACGCCTGCCCCTGCCCCCGTAATCCCCACGGTATCCCAGGCGCGGGTGACGACCGTATCCGGCCCGCTCAACCTGCGCGCATCCATCGGCGGCGCGGTGCTCAAGCGCATCCCGCAGAACGATATCGTGCAGGTGGTGGAGCGCGGCACGGTGTGGACGCAGGTGACGCACGAGGGCACGACCGGCTATGTGAAGACTGAGTTTTTGACCTTCCTGAGCGACAGCACGGGCAGCACGCCCTTCTATGAGGAGCCTATGACCGAACTGGCTACGCCCATTGCCGCCCAGGTGACGCCGCAGGGATCCAGCATCTATTTGCGCGCGGCCTGCGATGAAAACGCCACGCCCGTGGCCATTGTGCTGCGCGGCGAGTATGTGCTGTTGACGGCGCGGGGGAGCGCCTGGTGCCGCATTGACTATGACGGGCAGACGGGCTACCTGCCTACCCGCTATCTGAACATTCCATGATGTATCTAAATGAAAGAATCGACGATCTTCAGCGGGGCGGTCTGCGCGTGATTCAGCGCGCGGACGCCTTTCGCTTTGGTACGGACGCGGTGCTGCTTGCAGATTTTGCCGCGCCCCGCAGGCACGACCGCGTGTGCGACCTGGGCACAGGCACGGGCATTATTCCGCTGCTGCTTTACGCGCGGGAAAACACAATATCCGCCGATGCGGTGGAAATTCAGCCCGATATGGCGGATATGGCCGCGCGCTCCATGGCGATGAATGGGCTGAACGAAAAAATTCGCGTGCTGCCGGGTGATCTGCGCAGCATCCGCACGCTGCTGCCGCATGCGCGCTATGATCTGGTAACATGCAATCCACCCTATGGCAAGGCGGGCGGTACGCTGCTTAATCCGGATGCTTCCAAGCGCCTGGCGCGGCATGAGGAAAGCTGCGCCATTGAGGATGTGGCCTGCGCGGCTGCCTGGCTTTTGCAAAACGGCGGACGGCTGTGCTGCGTGTTCCCTGCCGCGCGGATGATAGAATTAAGCGACGCCATGCGGAAATACCGCATGGCGCCTAAGCGTATTCGAATGGTGCATTCGCGCGTGGAGAAGGCGGCGCATCTGTGCCTGATGGAGGGTATGCTGGACGCGCGGCCAGGGCTGATCATTGAGCCGCCGCTGGTAATATACGATGAAAACAATGCCTATACGCCAGAGTTACGGCGTATTTACGGCCTTTGATGTGGTTTGGGACAGGTTATCGCTGTGCGTCCGGGCGTATTGCGAGGGTGTCATGCCGTAATACTGCTTGAAAGCGCGATAGAACGTGCGCGGACACTCAAACCCCGCGCCCAGGGAAATTTCCAGCAGCGTCTGATCGCTTTCCAGCATGGCGCGCGCCGCGTGCTGGCAGCGCAGGGCGTTGACAAAGGTGCCCGGCGGGCAGCCCAGCGTTTCATTGAATAAATGGGAAAACCGGCTTTTGCTGTAGCCAAAACGCTTGGCAAGATCCTCCATGGAGATGGAGGACTGATAATGATCTTGCAGATAGATCAGCACATCCTTGATAACGCCCATGCTGCGGGAATCCGCGCAGCGGGGGGACAGGCCTACCTGGCTGATCAGCATGCCCAGCAGCGCGTGCCCCAGGCCGATCTGGGTTTCAATGCTTAGCGTTGTCCAGCTGGTGCGAATCAGTTCCAGCAGGGCGCGCAGGCTTTCATTGCCGGCCGTATCGCAGACGGGTGAGGAAAAAACGTTGTCGCGCAGCGTTTTTTTGAGGGAAGGAATCAAAAACAGCGGGATGACAAGAATGGTCTCTGCGCTTTCTTTTTGTGTGCGGAAAGAGTGCACCATATAGCCCGATACGATTAAAACCTGCCCGGCGTGAACGTCATAGCTTTCGCCGTCCAACAGTGCGCTCAGGCACCCGGAATGCATGCAAACCAGCTCAATGCTGGAATGAAAATGCGGAAAACAGTGGTTATTTACCGCGTTAATGCCATAAATGCGCGGCGCTTCGTCGCGGTGCTGTTCATACAGGCGGCGATAGGGGTTGACGTCAGACAAGGTTGCACCTCCCTGTTTTGTGACATTTCACGCTATTTTAACATATTTTCACGTCTTTGAAAAGATCAAATCGCACGTGTGTTGCCTGTTTTCTTTTGCGGCGTTTTATGTTATAATAATACTCAAATTATGATCCTTGGGAGGATGGACGCATGTTCGGACGTTTAATGAACAGCTTTTACTATGGCAAGAGCGGAAAGGGCGATTACCGCAAGGAGGATCTGCCCAAGAACCGGTGGCAGCTTTTCTGGGAAATGCTGCGCATCCGCCTGTCCGGACTGTGCCGTATCAACCTGATGACCTGTATCGCCTGGATTCCCACGATGGTGGTGGTTGCCATGCTGCTTAACGCCGTCCTTACGGCCAGCGATCTGGTGCGCGTAAAGGATGAGACCACCAATAGCTCTGTGATGATGCTGGTGTATGACGCGCCGGTGGATGAGGATGGCAACCCCACGGGTGAAGCCACGCAGGTGGAGGCTCGCGGCATTTTGCAGATGTTCGCGCTGGCACTGATTCCCTGCATCCTGATCACCGGCCCCATCCAGGCAGGTCTTGCCTATGTGACCCGCAATTGGGCGCGCGATGAGCACGCCTTCCCCTGGGCGGATTTCCGCGACGCGGTGAAGGATAACTGGAAGCAGGCGCTGGGCGTATCGGCTATTACGTCCGTGCTGCCGTACGTGCTGCTGATTTGTTATCTGTTCTATGGACAGATGCAGCAGCAAAGCATGTTCTTCCTGGTGCCGCAGATGCTTACGCTTGTGCTGGGCTTTGTGTGGTGGCTGGGTCTGGTGTTTATGTATTCGCTGATGGTCAGCTATAAGATGAAGTTTGGTCAGGTGATCAAAAACGGCCTGATGCTGGCCATTGCGCGCCTGCCCATGACGATTGGCGTTCGCCTGGCCACGCTGATTCCCACGGGAATTGCCTTTGTGGTGGCGCTGCTGGTGCCCAACGGCTTCCTCTATGCCATGATGGGCCTGGCGGGCTATTACCTGATCCTGGGCAACAGCATGACGCGCTTTGTGGATGCTTCCTTCACCAACGCTGTGTTTGATAAGTATATCAACAGCCGCATCGAGGGCGTGGAGATCAACCGCGGCCTGGCCAAGGAAGAGGACGACGATTATACCGACGAGGATGAGCCTGAGGACGATCATCCCGCCGCGCAGCAATAAGCGGAGGCCTTTGCGCGCATACTGTACCCGGAGGTGATATGCGCGTGCGATTTGTAAACGATGAAATGCGCCTGAAATACCGAGCCGCCGAGCGTCTGGGGCTGACTGATAAGCTGCTTCAGGTGGGCTGGGGCGGGCTCAGCGCGCAGGAGACCGGCCGCATCGGCGGCCTGGTGTCCGGCATGAAAAAGCACAACGGAAAGGACGCGTAATGTATACAGCCTTTGCGGCGGTGTATGACCGCCTGATGCGCGATGTGGATTATGAAGCCTGGGCGCGGCATTATGCCCGGCTTCTGGCTGGCGCGCATGTGCATGGCGGCAATGTGTGCGAGTGCGCCTGCGGCACAGGTTCGCTTACCCTGCCGCTGCGCCGCCTGGGCTATCGCATGACCGGTGTGGATCTGAGCCGCGATATGCTTTCCCAAGCTGCGCAGAAGGCCCGGGACGCGGGGCTGGAGATCCCCTTTGTCTGTCAGGATATGTGCCATCTGCAGCTGCACCGGCGGCAGGATGCCATCCTGTGTACCTGCGATGGGGTGAACTACCTGACCACACCCGATCGCGCGCGGCGCTTTTTCCGGGCTGCCTATGCGCAGCTCAAGCCTGGCGGCGCGCTGATTTTCGACGTATCCACCCCTGAAAAGCTCTCCGGGACGCTGGGCGATCATACGCTGGGCTGCCAGGAAGAGGACATCAGCTATATCTGGCAAAACGCATATCATCCGCGCACCCGCACGGTGGATATGCGCTTATCCATTTTTGTGGGCGATACGGACGGGCGCTATCAGCGCCTGGAGGAAACCCAAACTCAGCGCGCTCATACGCTGGAGGAATTAACAAAATATCTGGCCGAGGCAGGCTTTGCCGATATCCGCGCCTATGGAAAGCTGGCCCTGCGCGCACCCCGGCCGGGGGACGAGCGGTGGCATATCCGCGCCATCCGTCCAAAGGAGAATGCAAAATGATGAATCAGCCTTATACCGAACAGGATGCGCTGCTGCGCATGACCATATGTGGGGGAGAGGCGCGCGTGCTGCTGATGCGCACCACTGCCCTGTCCCAAAAGGCGGGCGATCTGCACAACGCCTCGGATACCGCCATCGCTGCCATGAGCCGCCTGATGACCGGCACGGCCATGCTGGGCGTGATGATGAAGGAAAAGGACGCGAACGTGACCGTCATCGTGGATGGCGGCGGTGTGGGCGGGCGCATGACCTGCGTGGCCCATGGCGGCAACGTCAAGATTTCCGTCACCAATCCCCATGCCGAGCTGCCGCCCCGCGTGGCTGGTCAGCCCGACGTGCCTGGCTTTGTGGGCAAGGACGGCACGCTGACCGTGGTGCGCGATTATGGGGTGGGCGAGCCCTATGTGGGCAAGATCAACCTGATTTCCGGTGGCCTGGGCGAGGACTTTGCCGCTTATTATATGAACAGCGAGCAAACGCCCTCCATCGTGTCGCTGGGTTCTATCGTGCATCAGGGCACAGTGATCTCCGCCGGTGGCATTCTGGTGCAGGCCATGCCTGGCTGCAGCGATAAAACGCTGGATATGCTTGATATGCGCGCGATGCTCTTTTCTGGCATCAGCCGCGATCTGTTTGAGGATTCTCTGGACGATCTGGCCGATCGCTGGTTTAAGGACATGGATATGGTCAAGCTCAGCCGGGAGCCGTTGAGCTATCGCTGCGATTGCAGCCGTGAGCGTTGTGAGCGCATGCTCATTAGCCTTGGTAAAAAGCAGCTGCTGCAGCTGATCAATGAGGATCATCAGGCTGAGCTGACGTGTCATTTCTGCCATAAGAAGCATACCTTTACTGAGGAGGAGCTGAAAAAACTGCTCAACAGCAGCCTGCAGTAATCGTATAAGGAGAACCGCAATGCCCAATATTGTACCGCTTGATATGCCCGCTGCCTATTGGCGCGATAAGGCCAAGCACGCCAGCCGAGCCGGCGATTATCCCGAGGCTGTGCGCCTGTTTCGCGCGGCACTGCGAAAGCATGATGATAATGCCACCCGGCGGGAGCTGGCCGCGACGTATGCCGATATGCATTCCTTCCTGGCGGCTGACCGGCTATATATGGAAAATCTGGCGCGCGATCCTGCTGATGTAGATAGCGTGTATGGGCTGGCGCGCAGCCGCTCCCTGGCTGGGGATGAGCGCGCGATGGCCGAAATCCTGGATACCTATCTGCGCGCCGCGCCCTGCGGCGAACAGGCTGACCATGCCCGGGATATCCTGTGGCGGCTGCCCAAGGCGGAAAAGGAGCCGCCGCGCATGCATCGCGCGCAGGTGCTCTGCGCCCAGGCTGCCGATCATCAAAACGAGCCCAAAAGGGCTTTTGAAATGGCCAAACTATCCTGGAAACGCGGTAAAACGCCCGAGTGTGCGCAATTGCTGTGCGAATTGTATTTGCATGCGCATAAGCCCCGCCGTGCGCTGCAATACGCCTACATTGCCTGCAATATGCAGCCGCAGGATTTGAATAGCCGCTTGCAGCTGGCACAGGCACTGCGCGTGGCTAATATGCCGCAGGCCAGCCGCGCGGCGCTCAAGCAGGCCATGCCGCTGTGCAAAACGCACGATCAGGCGCCTGCCTTCTGCCGCATGGCTATGACGTTGGATTTTCCTGACCTGGCTGAGGAAATGATGGAGCAGCGTTTGCGCGAGTGGCCCTGCAGCGTAGAATACCTGTTGCTGCTGGCGTTGGCCCTTTACGCGCAGGGCAAGGATCAGGAGCGCGAGAAAAGCGCCCTGCGCCGTGCCGAAATGCTGGATGAGGATGACCATATGGCCCGCGCCTTGCTGGAAATGCCCTGGCATGACGGCCCGCAGGATCCCCGGCAGATGATGAAGCAGTCCATTCGCTTTATGGAAAACATGGCCGAGATGGCTGGCGGCGACGAGGAGGATCCCCAGCACTTGCATCGCCAGCTGGTTGCAATGCTGCGGCTGCCGATGCCGGGCATGACCGAAATGGCCGTGCATCTAATGATGCAGACGCACGATGCGGTGGGTCTGCGCCTGGCACTGTTAGAGAGCAGTTTGCCGCCAGTGCTGTATGCGCTGATTCTGGATGAATTAAAAGAGATGGGCGAGCCGCTGCCCTGCTATGCGCGTCCGGATGGCAGGCTGTGCCTGGTGCCGCCGCGCAGGCGCCCGCCCTATGACGCCGATTTGCACGATCTGGTGCGCGAGCTGCTTCACCGTAATCATGGTTCCGCTGCGCTGGATGTGGTTGCGCGGCAGATTCCGCAGCTTTGGCGGCGGTTGCCCGAAAGCGCGCGCCGTCATTACGCTCAGTGCCGCGACGGCGTATGGCTTACGGCCTTTTCGGCGTATCTGATGCTGGAAGCGGGCGATCCCATGGCTGCGGACAAGGTGCTGTGCCAGGCTTACCATCCCAAGCGCGTGCGCCGCGCCTATCAGCAATTGATCAGAAGGAGCAGTTCCATTCATGAAGTGTATTGATTTTGACAAGGCTTTTTCCATGTACGCGATGAAGTATTTCCGCGAGCATGCCAAGGAGTATAAAAACTATGACGCCATGGAAGCCGCGATGCCCGATGTGTACGCGCGCTTTCTGGATACGCCGGCCGATTTTCTGGCCAATCAGAAGCCCGGCGAGTATTTTCAAAGCTGGGATGACGCCAAGGTGCTGGTAGACTGGATGGAGGATTATATCAAGCAGCGCGTGCCCACGCCCGATATGCTGCTGAACCGCATCACTGAGCTGGGCGATCCTGCCGCAAGCCGCCTGTTTATGCTGCTGCAAAAGGAGCGCGCTCCGCAGGAAGCCCGCATGACCGCGGTATCGCTGCTGAACGAATTGCAAAGCCAGCTGCCGATGGAACTGTATATCCAGTGGCAGCTCAAACGCGAAGCGGAGGACGAGCTGTGCGATGCGGCCGCCGAAAGCCTGACGCAGATGGGCGAGGATGCTGTGCCCGCCATGCTGGCCGCACTGGACGAGGCCAATGATGCAGGGCGCGAGGCGCTGTGCGCCGTGCTGTCGCATTATCCGGATACCACCGGACGGGTGCTTGGTGAGCTTTTGCGCCTGATCCGTCTGCCGGATGCCAATGTAGCTGTGCTGGCGGGATATCTGGGCCGACTGGGGGACGAGCGTGCGCTGGAAACGCTGATCGATTTGGCCTTGCAGGAGGATATCAGCTACCTGACTTATATTGAGCTGCGCTCCGCCATCGAGGAGCTGGGCGGCGACGCGCCTGAGCGTACCTTTGACGAGGATGACCCTGAATATGAGGCCATGTCGCGGCTGCAAATGGACTTTGGCAAAAAGGGCGGCGATGCGGAGGAAGATGCTGATTCTCCCACCGCGCCCGAAATCCCGGACGCGCCCATTAACGGAGACTATCTGCAATGATTTGTGAACGCTGTGGCACGCAATCTGATAACGGCGCGCGCGTATGTCCGCGCTGCGGCGCGCCGCTGCATGTCTATATCGGCAAAAGCGGCGTGGCCTCCATCCGCCAGGGACGCAGCCATGAACCGCCCCGCGTCTATGGCGCGATGCCTGAGCGCCCTGCCGCGCGGGAGGAGCGCTATTCCGAGGATGCGGGCCGCCCGGATAACCGCCGCGGTGTGCAGCAGGGCAAGCACGGTGAGCGTGAGCGCAAAAAGCGCCCTGACATGTCCGCGCCCAGGGTGCGTCCGCGCGGGATTAACTATGCGCTGCTGTTTACCATCCTGGGCAGTGTGTTGGTAGTGCTGATCGCCACAGTATTCGTGCTAGGAATCAAAACCAGCACGGGTCAGCTATACCTGATGCACGCAGTGTCGGGTAATCCGGATCGCGAGGCGAAGGTGATCTCCATGATCGGCGATGAGGCCGCGGCCAGCGCATTGTGGGTGATCGGCGGCGAACAGCTGGATCAGGGCTATATTGCGCGCGCTATTGAAACCTTTGAGCAGGCGTATACGCTGAATCCTAAAATTGATAACCTATATAATCGTCTGATGGAATTGGCCGATGCTTATGAGGCTTCCGGCCAGTTAGGCAGCGCGGAAGAGGTGTATTATCAGCTGTATACTGAGGTCGATCCGACCCAGCCGCTGGCCTACCGCAACGCTATCGCCATCATGACCGATCAGGGGCGACTGTTTGAAGCCACGGATCTGATGGCTGCGGCCTATGAAAAGACGGGCGAATTGAGCTTCAAGGCGCAGCGCGAGCAGCTGGTGCCGTTGCCCCCCACGGCTACGCTGGAAACGGGTCGCTTGATGCTGGAGCGCACCACCGAGCTGGTATCCTCGCAGGGCTACGATATCTATTATCTGATGGATGATGAGGTGGGGCAGCTGCCGGAAGACGGCATTCTGTTTGAAAGCCCGATCAAGCTGACGGAGGGCACGCACATTATCCGCGCGGTCTGCGTATCCTCTGCTTTGGTCAGCGACGAGGTTTCCCTTAAGTATACGATCTTCTTCCCCTCGCCCAGCGCGCCAAAATCGCGCATCCTCAGCGGTACGTATAGCCGCCGCGTGCGCATGAAGCTGTATATGGATACGACCAACGATACGCCGGGCCAGGAAGTGACGATTTACTACACCATCGACGGCACCGCGCCCAACAGTGAATCGCCCATCTATACTGACGAGGGCTTCCTGCTGCCGCCCGGCCGTGTCAAGGTGCGCGCTGTGGCGGTAAACCAGTACAGCAAGGTATCCAACGAGCTGGTGGCGGATTTCCGCATCGACCTGCCCTTCAAAAACTTCTTCCGCGATACCAACGATCAGTTCAAGGCCTTCAAGGTGGGCACGACGACCTATGACGCGATCAAGAAGCTCTACGGCGAGGGCAAGGCCGAGACCGTGGACGATGCGAATGCCACAAATGGCAAGGCGCTGCGCGTTACCTATGATTGGGGCGAGATGCGCTTCAGCGCTGTTGGCGAAACGCTGATTTCTGTCAGCACCAATTATGCCTCCATGGTCGGCCCGCGCAACACGCGCGTGGGCATGAAGGTAAATGAAGTGACCGAGCAGTTCCGCGATATGGGACAGGTGGCCAATGCCCGCGGCAACCGCAGCATTTACTATGACGACGCCACCGGTTATGCCCGCTATTATAAGGATAGCGACACCAGCGCGCATTTGGAATATGTGTATAAGCGCGAGGACGGCGGCCTTACCACCCTGACCTATGAGCTGGAAAACGATAATGTCGTCTGGATTAGAATGGAACTGACGGGAGTGAAAATTCCCTGATTTTACTGATTCGGTTGACAAGCCCCTCCATATGTGTTATCATAAACTAGCTGCCATTGGTATAAGGCAGAATACAGCAAGCAATCACAAAACAAAATGGAGGGTGACATTCTATGGACATGAACAAGAGTCGCCGCGACTTTCTGCGCACTACCGGCAAGGGCCTGCTGGGCGTTGCCGCCGTTTCTATGCTGCCTGTTGGCCTGAACACCGCCGCTGCTGATGAATCCATCGGCGCGCCTGCCTGGCCCTGGAAGTGGGAAAAGCTGGATCCCCAGGAAGTGCTGGAAGCCGGCTACAAGGCCTTCTACACCCACGGAGGCTGCTGCGCTGGCGCCTTCGCCGCTATTATTGAGACGCTGGCTGCCAAATTTGGCTATCCTTACAACCAGCTTAACGCCCGCATGTTCGCCAATGGCGCTGGCGGCTATGGCCAGCAGTCCCTGTGCGGCTCCCTGGGCGGCTGCTGCGCGATCTTCGGCCTGTTTTGCGAGGGCGGCGACGCCGGTAAGCTCCGCAATGAACTGTACGCCTGGTATAAGGAAAAGGCTTTCCCCGAATACCAGCCCGAGTTCAAGGCTCCCACCACCACGGTGGCGCACTCCGTGGATTGCCGCGAATCCGTAAACAAGTACATGGAAGCCACCGGCTTCACCATGGCGGATGACGGCCGCAAGGCTCGCTGCGCCGCCGTGACCGGCGAGACCGCCGCCAAGGCTGTTGAAATCCTGAACGTGCACTTCGGCTATGCCGAGGCTGCTCCCGTGCCCGAAGTGAAGGAAGAGCCCGTGGCTGCAAACGAGTTCATCGGCGAAGCCACCAGCGAGATCGGCGGCCCCATCAAGGTGAAGGTCACCATGGACGGCGACAAGATTGCCAAGATCGACGTGCTGAGCCACAACGAGACTCCCGGCATCTCTGATCCTGCCTTTAAGCTGGCGGATACCATCATTGCTAACAACTCCACCAACGTGGACGCTGTGACCGGCGCGACCAAGACGAGCGAAGCCTTCATCGCCGCCGTCAACGACGCCCTGGCCAAGGCTGGCAAGTAATTTCATCAACCATCAGGCACAACAGCGCCCCGAATGGCTTCGGCCGTCCGGGGCGTTTTGGCGTATAAAAGGCTTGACCAGGAGCAACAACAGAAAATACGGATTTTTAACGATATCAGACTGCGCAGAAGGCAAATTCATAAGCAAATCCGCACATAAATACGAACGAAAATCTTTTTCGATAAAGATATTGTTTGTGTTTTGAAAACGTGCTATAATACCTTCTGCGCGAAAGCGCAATAACTGACTGGAGGCGTATTCCTATGCGCAAGTTTCTGTCTCTGCTCCTGGCGCTGGCTATGATCATCGCGTGCTGCTCCTTCGCCGCGGCTGAAGCCGCCGAAAAGGCCTATACCGAGCAGGATATCACCATCGATGCCGGCGACCATCAGATCCCCGCGACCCTGACCCTGCCCGTGGGCGCCGAGGGCGAAAGGTTCCCCGCCGTCATCATGCTGCACGGCAACGGCTCCACCCGCCACGAGGCTGGCAATGCCTATGACTACGCCGCCCCCGAAATGGCCAAGGCCGGCATTGCCACCATCCGCTTTGATTACATCGGCAATGGCGACAGCACCAGCGACTACATCGACTTCACCTATGACAAGGGCGTCGAGGACGCGATGAAGTGCTACGAATACCTGGCCACGCTGGGCGTTATCGATATGGATCATGTGGGCATCATGGGCTGGAGCCAGGGCGGCCGCCTTGCGCTGCTGACCGCTGCCCGCAACGATGTGTTCACCACCGTGCTGACCTGGGCTGGCGCTTACGACCAGAAGGGCGGCGAGCAGAAGCAGTATGAAATCGCCAAGAAGGATGGCTACTACGAGGTAATCTACGATTGGCGCGCGCCGCTGAAGCAGTCTCCCGCCTACTATGAGTGCGCCATGGCCATCGACTATGCGGCTGAGGTTGCCAACATCAAGGCGCCTATCCTGGCCATCAACGGCAAGGAAGACACCACGGTGCTGCCCGAGACCGCGCAAAAGATCGTCGATGCTTCCACCAATCCGGATTCCAGGGTGCTGCTGCTGGACGGCGCGGATCATACCTTCTGCGTGTTCTCCGGCGACGATACCGTGCTCAAGACCCTGGTGCAGGATACCATCGACTGGTTCAATAAGACCCTGTAAGCGATTGTACGAGGGCTGAAAAAACCCCCTTTCAGAGCCGCCTGGCTCCGGAAGGGGGTTTTCATAAGCGCTTTTAGCGATGCAGCCCGCCTGGGCTCGTGCGGCGATTGCTATTGCTCCTCCTCGCAAATGACGGCGTTGGAGGTGCTTAGCACCGTCGCATCCACGGATAGCTGAGATACCTCGATTTGATCGCCCACATGGATGGAGGTCAGCAGCGTGGGCGTGGCCACCAGCGTTTCGCTGTCCACATAGGTAGTGGAAAGGGCATGGCCGTCGGCGTAAATCACGCTATAGCGCGTGAAGTTTTCCCCCTTGACCACCAGGCGCTTGCCGTCAAAGTTGGCACGCTCCACAGCAATATCCTTCACGCCCATGCGCATATTGACGCGTGGATAGGGCGCCTGCCCCTCGTAGAGCAGCTTGTCGCCGTAGAGCATATCATATTCCAGCACGGACAGGCCGGAGAGATAATCCGCCTCGCTGCGGCAGCGCTGATGATAGCTGGACAGCACGCCGCCGCTGATGCCGTAGCGCTCCAGCGTGCAGGCGGTCAGCTGATAGGAATGCAGATCCTGATCGACCTTGGGCAGGCTGTCGTCGTTCGTCCAGATCACATATTCGGTGGCCAGCATGGTGCCTGCGCGCAGATCGTCCGCGTCAAAGGCCAGGGCAGGCAGATGATCGCCGTAGATCACCAGCACCACAGGCTCGGGATACTCGCGCAGCGCGTCCAGCAGCTCGCCCAGAAATTCATCGGTTTCGTGCAGCTGATTGATGTAGTATTCAAACTCGTTTTTCAGGCTTGGGTTATCCTCCAGCCCCGTGCTGGTGATCGGGTAGGGCGTTTGCGGCGGATTGCTGCTGTACTTGCCGTGCCCCTGCACTGAGACGGCAAATACCAGATCGCGCTCCTCTCCGCTGCGCAGCGCGTCCAGAATGCAGCCCGTCAGCACCTTGTCGCGGCACCAGCCCAGGCTGTTGGTGGTGTAGTTGGTCATGTATTCCAGGCTGGTAAAGGTATCAAAGCCAAGCATGGCGTACACCTGATTGCGCTCATAGAAGGTGGCGATATGGTTGTGGATGGCGTGGGCGGTATAGCCCATATTGCGCAGATCGTAGGCAATCGTTTCGCAGGTTTCGGATTTCAGGATGGTGCTGTATGGATACTCGCCCGTGCCGAAATCGCCCAGGTTCATGCCCGTGATCACTTCAAATTCCACATTGGCCGTGCCGCCGCCAATCATGGGCACATGCAGAAGGCCGGTGGAGCATTCTTCCTTCAGGCGGGTAAAGACGGGCACGGGGTTTTCCGAGCAGGTGACGCTGGTGATGTTGGCGGGATCCAGAAAGGACTCCAGCTGCAAAAATACGAAGTTGGGCAGCTTCTCTGTGGCGGCGGCGGGCTGTGCATCTCCGCCCACATCGGCCAGGATGCCGTCGATCACGTTTTCATCGTAGGTTTCGGGTCGGCGGATGCCACGATCCACTACGCTGCGGCAAAAGCTGTAGGCAAAGCCCGAGCGGTTGTAGCCCGCCACGGGATCGGTATAATCACGGTTGTTCAGGGCGTAGATGGGCGTGATCACCGCCGTCAGGCCGCACAGCGCGGCCAGCAGCAGCAGCGCCGGTCGGCGGGCAGGCTGCACCCTGGGCGTGCGGCGGAACAGAAGCACCATGCCCGTAATCAGCGCGGCCACGGCGAGGACGATCAGCGCAATCTGCCACCAGGTGACATAGGACTGCGTGATGGAGAAATTGCTTACGAAGATGACGAAATCATAGAAGTTCAGCGGGGTAATGCGCACCAGGCGGATGCAGCAATCCACAATGGACAACACCACCCAAATCGCGCTGATCAGGGTATAGGCGAACCTGCGCCGCTTTACCAGCAGAGCCAGCGACAGCGTGCAGGCAATCAGCAGCGTGTTGTACAAAAAGGCCAGCGGACGCGTAAAAACATAGCCTGCGGCGGCGATGGGATTGTGGCGGCAAATGGCCTCGGTAACAAAGCTGAGAATCAGCGCCAGCAGCAGACACCGCAGCGCATCCCGCACGTCGGCGCGCGTCAGAAATGCGCGGGCACGCTCGCCGGGGCGCTTGGATTGAGGCTGAAGCATGGGGAAACCTCCGGATAATAAATCAATTCTTAGGCAGCATCAGGCGATAGGCCGATGGCATGTTTTCAAACACCACCGTCCGGCCTGCGTCCGCGCGTTCGCCATCCAGCGACCAGGGCATATCCTCGGGCATGTGGAACACCGCACGGGATACGCTTTGGCACACAATCAGGGGATGATCATACTTGCCCCGTGCCAGGCACAAAAGTAGGGATACGGCTTGATAGATATGCTTGGGTTCGCGTACTAGCAGCAGCTCGTGCCGGCCGTCGTGCAAGGCGCTTTCATCCACGGGCAGGCGCAGCGCGCCGCCCAGCGAGCGGGTGTTACACACCGCGCCAAAGAGAAAGCTGCCGGTGATGGAGGTGTCGTCGCCTTCGATCTGCACCGGATAGGGGCGGATGCGGTTCAGCTCCCGCGCGCCGGTGAGAATATAGGCAAAATGCCCCAGGCGGTTTTTCATCTTGCGACCGGTGATGTAGCTGGTGCGCGAAAACGCACCGAAGCACGCCACATACGAAAACACCTGGCCGTTGAAGCGGCCCGCGTCGATGGGCTGCGCACGGCCCGTCAGGCCGCACTGCGCCGCGTCCATTGCATTGCGGGGCAGACCCGCCGACAGCGCCAGATCGTTGGTGCTGCCCATGGGCACATAGCACAGCGGCGGCGGCGCGGATAGCTGCGTCAGCCCGCCCAGCGTTTCGGACAGCGTGCCGTCCCCGCCGATGCACAAAAGCATGTCGGCCTGCGCGCCCTCTTGCAGGGCAAAGCGCGCCGCATCGCCCGCGCCCTGCGTGTTGCGGATATCGCAATCCCAGCCTGCCTGTGTATAAAGCGCGGAAACGCGCTGCTCATACACGCGACCTTTGCCTTTTCCAGCGGCTGGATTGACAATCATCAGCAGCTTTTTGCTCATGGTACTCCTCCGTAAGTGAAAAGTAGCATGTAATTATAACACTTTGTATTTAAATTGTCTATCCTGCGATTAAATTGTCTATCCTGCGAGTGCAAACCATGCTTGACAGACGCGAGGCCAGGCGCTATACTGCCTATCGACAAGTGAACACAAAGGCGATGACGAAGACGGATTTGACAGCTTTGTCCTACAGAGAGCCGGGGAGGGTGGAAGCCCGGCGGGCAGCGTCAGGGAATCCTATCACTTCCGAGCTGAAATCCCCAAAGCGGCGCGAGTAGGGATTTCCGTGAAGGCTACGTTAGTGCATAGGGCTTGTTGGAGCCTGAAAGCGGCAGAATTTATTTTCTGCAATTTGAGTGGTACCGCGGGAATTGCGTTTGCAAGGCTCGTCTCAAAGCAATTTGAGACGGGTCTTTTATTATTGCAAAAACAAAGGAGAAGAAACAAGATGAAACTGGGCAAGAGAAACAAGGTGCTGGTAAGCTTTATGCTGTTCTCCCTGTTCTTTGGGGCGGGAAATCTGATCTTTCCGCCCTTCCTGGGGCAAAATGCGGGCAGCGCGACGCTGCCGGCCATGCTGGGGTTTTTGCTCACAGCCGTGGTGCTGCCGGTGCTGGGGGTGATTGTGGTGGCGCGCTTTGACGGGCTGGATCGCCTGGCTCAGCAGGTAGGGCCGCGCTTTGCGCTGGTATTTACGCTGCTGATTTACCTGTCCATCGGGCCGGGACTGGGCATTCCGCGCGCGGCCTCCGTGCCCTTTGAGATGGCCGTGGCTCCCTACCTTCCCGAGGATGCAAACGCCACGCTGTGGATGGTGGTGTATTCGCTGCCGTTCTTCCTGGTGGCGCTGTGGCTATGCCTGACGCCGGGCAAGCTGGTTAGCCGCATCGGCCATGTGCTGACGCCAAGCCTGCTGGCGTTGCTGGTGTTCCTGTTTATCAGCTTTCTGGCGCGTGGGCAGGTGGAGGTTGCCGCTCCGCAATCGGCCTATCAGACTGCACCCTTCCTGAAGGGTTTTGCCGAGGGCTATCAGACCATGGATACCATCGCAGCGCTGAACTTCGGCCTGGTCATTTCTACCACGCTGGGCGGCTTCGGGCTGCGTGAAAAGCGCGATCGCCTGCGCTATACCCGCCTGGCTGGGCTGCTGGCAGGCGCGATCCTGGCGCTGGTGTATATGATGCTGACCTATATGGGTATGTGCAGCAGCGGCGTTTATCCCATCCAGGAGAACGGCGCATGGACGCTGCGGTGCATCGTGCATCAGCTGTTTGGCGAGCCGGGCGCGGTACTGCTGGCCGTCATCTTTACCCTGGCCTGCCTGACCACGTGCGTGGGGCTCATCAATTCCATCTCGCAGTTTTTCTCCACTCTGTTCAAAAAGGTTTCCTATCGTGTCTGGGTGTTTGCAATTACGGGCGTATCCTTCCTGACCTGCAACCTGGGGCTTAATGCCATCCTGAGCATCTCCGTGCCCATCCTCAACGCCATCTATCCTGTTGCCATCGTGCTGATTCTGATGGGTCTGAGCCATGGGTTTTGGCAGCGCAATGCCTATGCGTATCCGCTGACCGCCGCCTGCACGGCCTGCGTCAGCGTACTTTACGCTCTGGACGCCGCCGGGCTTTCGCTCAGCTTTGTCAGTGCGGCGCTCAAACGGCTGCCGTTGTACGAGCTGGGCTTTGGCTGGGTCAGCGTAGCGGCGCTGGCGCTGGCGGTCAGCTTTGCACTTTGTGCGCTCAAGCGCGACAAAAAGACGGCCTGACCGCCTGTACTTGCCCTGTATACGGCAGCACATTGCTTGTTTTTCGCTGCGCCGCATGGTATAATATGTATGGATCCTGATAAAAATTAGGAGGCAAAAGCTTATGGAACGTCCCAATGCCTGGAAGAATTATGACGATGAAGCGCTGGCTATGCTGGAAGCTGTCAGCGTTCGTTACCGCGATTTTCTGGATCACGGCAAAACCGAGCGCGAATGCGTGACCGAAACGGTCGCCGCCGCGCAGAAGGCTGGCTATGTTGATCTGGATCAGGCCATCGCGCAGCGGCGCGCCCTTAAACCCGGCGACAAGGTATATGTCAATTGCATGGGAAAGGCCGTGATACTGTTCCACCTGGGCGAGGAGCCGCTGGAAAAGGGAATTAATATCGTGGGTGCGCACATCGATTCTCCGCGCATCGATATCAAGCAGAACCCCTTCTACGAGGCAGACGATATCGCCTATGCCGATACGCACTATTACGGCGGCATCAAAAAGTATCAGTGGGTCGCCCGCGCTATGGCGCTGCACGGCGTGGTGGCCAAGAAGGACGGCACGCTGGTCAATATCGTGGTGGGCGAGGATGAAAACGACCCGGTTGTGGGCATCTCGGATCTGCTGATCCACCTGTCTGCCGACCAGATGAGCAAGAAGGCCTCCGAGGTGGTCGGTGGCGAGGATCTGGATATCATCCTGTGCGGCCGTCCGCTGCAGGGCGAAGAGAAAGAGCCGGTCAAGGCGCTGCTGCTCAAGATTCTCAAGGAGCGCTATGACATCGAGGAGGAAGATATGCTCTCCGCCGAAATCGAGGCTGTGCCTGCGGGCAAAACGCGCGATTTTGGCCTGGATCGCAGCATGCTGCTGGGCTATGGCCATGACGACCGCGTGTGCGCCTATGCCTCGCTGGAAGCCATCCTGACCCTGCCCGCAGTGCCCAGGTATACCTGCTGCTGCCTGCTGGCCGATAAGGAGGAAATCGGCAGCGTGGGCGCCACCGGCATGCGTGCGCACTACTTCGAAAACGCCATGGCCGAGTTGATCGCTCTGACCACGCCCGCATACAGCGAGCTGACGCTGCGCCGCGCCCTGCGCGCCTGCCGCATGCTCAGCTGCGATGTGAGCGCGGGCTTCGATCCGCTGTACGCCTCCGCCTTTGAAAAGAAAAACGCCGCCCTGATGGGTCATGGCGTGTGCTACAATAAGTTCACCGGCTCGCGCGGCAAGTCCGGATCCAACGACGCCAACGCCGAGTTCATCGGCCGCCTGCGCAAGATCATGGACGATAACAACGTCACCTGGCAGACGGCGGAGCTGGGCCGCGTGGACGTGGGCGGCGGCGGCACCATCGCCTATATCTGCGCGCTGTACGGCATGGAAGTGATCGACAGTGGCGTGCCTGTGCTGTCCATGCATGCCCCGCAGGAGATCATCAACAAGGCCGATCTGTTCGAGGCTGTCAAGGCCTACCGCGCCTTCATGATCGAGGGATAAAGCCTACATATTAAATTAAAGCCGATGAAAGTCAGCTAAAGCAGTCTTTCATCGGAAGCGTCATTTTCTTGTGAGTTAAGGGCTCACGGCCAGAAAATGACATAGGAAGCAGCCTGACGGCTGCTCCTCGCGCCGTACACGCCGCCGCTGCGGATTACCAAAGAAGGAGCTGCGCCCCTTCTTTACTTCTCGGCTAAGTTAGCCTTGCTTTTTGACAAGCAACAGCCTCCCCGCCTACTTGGATAAGCAGACGGGGAGGTTTGTTGTTGTGCCTTATTCTGCTTGCGTCCACTGGGCAAGCTCCGCGTCCGTGGCCAGCACGGTGTGCGTGCCGCCCACCAGATGCTGCATGCCCTTGGCGTAATCAATGCCGCTGGATGCGTAATCATAGGTGATGGACTTGCGGCGCTTTTCCACCTCGGGGTTGGGGTGCGGAATGGCCGACAGCAGGCTCTTGGTGTAGGGGTGCACGGGATGGGAGAAGATTTCCTCCTTGGTGCCGGCCTCCACCATGTAGCCCAGGTGCAGCACGCCGATGCGGTCGGAAATATACTTGACCATGCTCAAATCGTGCGCAATGAACAGGTACGCGCAGCCTGTTTCCTGCTGGATGTCCTTCATCAGGTTGACCACCTGTGCTTGGATGGATACGTCCAGGGCGGAGATGCACTCGTCGGCGATGATGAGCTTGGGCTGCATGATCAGCGCTCGAGCGATGCCCACGCGCTGGCGTTGGCCGCCCGAAAACTGATGCGGATAGCGGGAGGCATGCTCGGGGGATAGGCCGACCTTTTTGAGCATCTCGGCAATCAGCGCGCTGCGCTCGGCCTTGCTATGACAGGCATGGTGGATATCCAGCCCCTCGCCAATGATATCCTCCACCTTCTTGCGGGGGTTCAGGCTGGCCATGGGGTCCTGGAAGATCATCTGCATTTCGGCGCGCAGCATTTTACGGGTATCGGCGCTGAGCTTGCCGCTGATCTCGCGGCCGTTAAAGGTGATTTTGCCGTCCGTAGGATCATACAGGCGGATGATGCTGCGGCCGATGGTGGTTTTGCCCGAGCCGGACTCGCCCACCAGGCCGTAGGTTTCGCCGGGATACACCTCGAAGGATACGCCGTTGACGGCCTTGACGGTAAACTGCCTGGAAACGGGAAAATGCTGTTTGAGGTTTTCCACCTTCAGCAAAGGTTCGCTCATAGGTACTTTTCCGCCTCCTTCTGGGCGCGCGCCAGGCGCGCTTGCAGTTCCTTGGGCATTTCCACCTTAGGCGCATCGGGATGCAGCAGCCAGGTGGCGGCATAGTGGGTATCGGTCACGCGGAACAGCGGCGGCTCCAGCTTTTCATCAATCTTGAGGGCAAAGCGGTTGCGCGGGGCAAAAGCGTCGCCCACCGGCTCGTGCAAAAGGTTGGGCGGGCTGCCGGGGATGGAATACAGCCGGTCGTCGTCGGTATCCAGATCGGGCATGGCGGACAGCAGGCCCCAGGTGTAGGGGTGCTTGGGATCGTAGAAGATTTCATCAATCAGGCCGGTTTCCACAATCTTGCCTGCGTACATGACGTTGACGTAATCGGCCACCTTGGCTACCACGCCCAGATCATGGGTGATGTAGATGACCGACAGCTGCATCTTTTTCTGGATGTCCTGAATCAATTCCAGGATCTTGGCTTGAATGGTCACATCCAGCGCCGTGGTCGGCTCGTCGCAGATCAGCACGTCTGGATTGGCCGACAGGGCGATGGCGATGACCACGCGCTGCCGCATGCCGCCGGACAGCTGATGCGGATAGTTCTTCATGCGCTTTTCAGCGTCGGTAATGCCCACCAGTTGCAGCAGCTCCAGCGCCCGGTCATGCGCTTGCTGTTTGCTCATGCCGCAGTGCAGGATCATACCCTCCATCACCTGTTTGCCGATCTGCATGGTCGGGTCCAGGCTGGTCATGGGGTCCTGAAACACCATGGCGATGTGCTGGCCGTTGATGGTCTGGCGCAGCTGTTTGCGGGTCAGTTTCAGCAGATCAACGGGATGCGTTCCGCCGTGCCCGTCGGGATAGGCATAGATGATTTCGCCGTGATTGACCGTGGCGTTGCTGTCCAGCAGGCCCATTGCGGCCTTCATGGTGACGGATTTGCCCGAGCCGGATTCGCCAACGATGGCCACCGTTTCGCCGCGGCGCAGTTCAAAATTGACCCCGCGGATGGCGTGCACACAGCCGGCGTTGGTGCGGAAGGAGATATCCAGATCGCGGATTTGAAGAATGGTTTCGCTCATGCCGCGCCTCCTTACATATCCTCAAGCTTGGGCGCAAGCGCCTCGCGCAGCCCATCGCCGATAAAGTTAAAGCCCAGCATCAGCAGCGCCAGCACCAGGATGGGCGGCAGAATCTGATACGGCAGGGTGGTGATGTTGTTGAAGCCGTCCTCAATCAGCGTGCCCACGGAGCACTGCGGCAGCACGATGCCTACGCCCACAAAGCTGAGGAAGGCCTCGGTGAAGATGGCCGTGGGGATGGAGAACATGACCTGGGTGATGATGGGGCCGATGGTGTTGGGCAGGATTTCCCTAAAGATGATGTGGCCGCTGCGCGCACCCAGGGTGCGGCTGGCCAGCACATATTCCTGCTCCTTAATTTTAAGCATTTCAGCGCGGGCGATCTTGCTCATGCCGATCCACTCGGTCAGCAGCAGCGCCACGATAACCAGCCCCATGCCCTTTTTCATAAAGATGGCCAGCACCGATACGATGACCAGCCGCGGTACGCTGTTGGCTACCTCTACAAAGCGCTGCATGATGTTATCCGTCACGCCGCCGAAATAGCCCGATACCAGGCCGTAGCTCATGCCCACGATCATGTCGATCAGGATGGTAATGAAGGCGATCAGCAGCGATACGCGCGCGCCGTGCCAGGTACGCGTCCACAGGTCGCGGCCCATATCGTCGGTGCCGAATATAAAGGTGCGGTCGGCAAACTGATCCTCATAGGCTTCGCCGCCCAGCAGCTTATGCAGCCAGGGGATGCGCGGGGCCAGGCCGCCGGCGGTGATCTGCCGGTTGCGGCCGTTCACCTTGGTGGTAATGGATACGATATCCTTGTACCCGTAACGGCTCATCATGGGGCCGAAAACGGCGAAAAATACAATCAGAAGCACAATCACAAGCCCTGTGACCGCGCGTTTATTGCGGAAAAAATGAATTGCCACGCCCTTCCAGTAGCCCTGGGAGGCGAAGTTCTTATCGGTGGCGATGTCGTGCTGCTCCAGCAGCGCAAAGTCCTCCTTGCGGGGAGTGTAATCCGCCGGGGTCTGCATGGATGCGGCTGCTTTATTGATGGTGCTCATTTACGCTTCCCCCTTTGCGGATACGCGGATGCGCGGATCCAGAATGCCATAGAGAATATCCACCGCCAGCATCATGCCGATGTACAGCGAGGAATACAGAATGCCCAGCGCCAGCACATAGTTATAGTCCACACCCTCGCCGGCGATGGCGTCTACCATGAGCTTGCCGATGCCATTGATGCCGTAGATCTTTTCCACCACCAGCGCGCCCGTCAGCAGATCCACAATCAGGGGAGCCAGCACGGTCACAATGGGCACCAGCGCGTTGCGCAGCACATGGCGGCGGATCAGCAGCCCGCCTTCCATGCCCTTGGATTCGGCCAGACGCACATAGTCGCTGTCGATCACCTCCACCATTTCGTTGCGGGTAAAGCGCGCAATGGTGGACATGGTGAACAGGCTCAGCGACAGCGCGGGCAAAATGGCCGAGAACAAAAACCGCGAGGAATCAAAGAAGTAAGGGAAAAATGATACCTTGTAGGAAAAGTTGTATTGCAGGAAGATCAGAAATACATACGAGGGCACGCACACGCCCACAATGGAAAAAACGGTGCAGAAGCCATCCAGAAACTTGCCCCGGTGCAGCGCCGCGCAGACGCCCAGCAGGAGCCCTAAGACCGTGCCGATCAGGATTGCCAGCCCGCCGATGCGAAAGGAATTGGACACGCAGCTGGAAAGCACCGTTTTGATCGGCGCGCCGTTATAGAGCGAGGAGCCCTTGCCGAAATCGCCCCGCAGCACGTTTTTCATATACCGCACAAACTGAAGCAGAATGGGATCGTCCAGCCCCATTTCCGCGCGTTTGTTGGCAATCTGCGTGGCGGACATTCTTTCCGAAGGGAAGGGATTGCCCGGCATAATGCGCACCAGCACAAACAGCACAAAGATGATCACCAGCAATGTCGCCAGCGCCATGCCAATTCGTTTTACAATGTATTTGAGCATATCAGCAGCAGATCCTTTTCAAGCGTTTGAGGATGACAAAGGCCTCAGAGCGGCCGGACGGGGCAGACCGCTCTGAGGGTTGAATGTGCTTGCGTGAGAAAATTATTCAATCACAGCGGATTTGTACACGCGGTTGAGGGCCACGGGGTGGAAATCGATGCCCGTAACGCCGGAGGAGATCAGGTTGGCGTTGGCCTGGGTGTACAGAGGCGCGATGACGGCTTCCTGTATTACCAGCGTTTCAGCCTTGTACATGGCGTCCCAGCGGGCGTCATAATCGGCCACATACGCGCCGGTGGTGCAGTCCTTGATCAGCTGGTCATATTCCGCGTTGCTCCAGAAACCATAGTTGTTGGAGGCGTTGGTGATCCACATGCCCAGGTAGGTCATCGGGTCGGCGTAGTCCGGGCCCCAGCGGGTGAGGGCTACATCGTAGTTGTCGTTCTGCATCTTGTCCAGGCGCTCAGCCTTGGTCATGGGCTGCAGGTTCAGCGTTACGCCGGGCAGGTTGGCTTCCACCTGGCTCTTGATGGCCTGCGCCACCTTGGCGATGACGTCGCCCTCGTTGTTGCCGTAGATCAGGGTGAAGGTGAAGCTATCCTTGCCCAGCTCTTCCTTGGCCTTGGCCAGGTATTCAAGCGCCTTTTCCACGTTGAAGTCGCAGTAATCGACGAACTTCATCTGATCTTCGGAGAAGTCGGCACCCGTGGTGCTGCTGGCGGCGAACTGCGGGGGAACCGCGGTGTAGGTAGCCAGAGAGCCGTCCATGACGTTGTTTTCCACGATGGATTCGCGGTCGATAGCGTTGGAGATGGCCAGGCGCAGGTTGGCGTTGGCCAGCATGCCGCCGTCGGCGTTCTTTTCAGTCTGGCTGAAGGTGAGGTACCACATGTAGCCCGCGCCGGTTACAGCCAGCTTGCTGGCCAGGTCAGCGTCCTTCTTGGCGCTGGCAACCTGGTTGCCGCTGATCGTAACCACATCCAGCGCGCCAGTCTTGAAGGCGACCAGGGCGTTGTCGGAGGAGCCGACCACCTGATACTTGATGCCAGCCAGCTTTACGCGGTCAGCATCCCAGTAATCGGGGTTCTTCTTCACCGTCAGGCTGGCGGTGCCGGGGGTGTAGGATTCCAGCACGAACGCGCCGTTGGACAGGAAGGTCTCGGGGCTGGTGCCGTAGGTGCCCTCCTCCAGGCTGGAGTAGAAGGCCTCGTTGATGGGATAGAAGGTGGGGAAGTACATCAGCGACGCGAAGAAGGAAACAGGGGATTCCAGCTCCACAACCAACGTCTTATCATCCGGGGCGGATACGGCCAGGGTGTCAGGCTCGGTCTTGCCGTCGATGATATCCTGCGCGCCCTTCACGCAGCCAACGCTGCTGCCAAACATATAGGCATACTCGCCGGCTTCCTTGCAGATACGGCGCCAGGCGAAAACAAAGTCGCTGGCGGTGACGGGGGTGCCGTTAGACCACTTGGCATCGCGCAGGTGGAAGGTATAGGTCAGGCCATCCTCGGACATATCATAGGATTCAGCCAGCGCGGGGATGGAAGCGCCGGCAGCGTCCATCTGCATCAGACCGTCGATGCAGTCGGCGATTACCTCAAAGGACTCGCCGTCCGTGGCCAGATTGGTATCCAGCGACATCACGTTGGTGCTGAGCATAACGCCCAGATACTTGTCACTGTCGGCCATGGCAGCGCCGGACAGGCACGCAAGCGTCATGACCATTACAAGCAGCATCGAAAGGGCTTTCTTCATGGGTTTCATCCTTTCATGGTTTGATCCTTCAGCGCGGCTTTTTGACGCCGTCCTGAATTGTGCATAATTATATACGGAATTTTATAAATTGCAAGATCAGTACATCAAAAATACATTTTTAGCAATAAAAAATATCATGATCACTGTAAAATGCAGGTTCTATATTTTACTATTGCAGATATATCATAATTATGCTTTTTAAACCAAATTCCGCATCGGGATGGATAAATCCGTAAAAAAGCGGCAAAAAAGCAGGGAAACGATGGCTCGTCCCCTGCTGGTTGCATGCGATATATGCAATTATAATTGGAAATGTTTTATTTCTGCACCGGCGGGATCATGCTCAGCGCGATGCGCTTTTTCTTTTCATCTACCTTAACCACCCACACCTTCACCCGATCGCCTACCTTGGCGGCCTCCGAGGGATGCTTGATAAAGCGGTTGGCCATGCGGGAGATGTGCACCAGGCCGTCCTGATGCACGCCGATATCCACGAACGCGCCGAAATCGATCACGTTGCGCACCGTGCCCATCAGCTCCATGCCAGGCTTCAGATCCTTGATATCCAGCACGTCCGTGCGCAAAATGGGCTGCGGCAGATCCTCGCGCGGATCGCGGCCGGGCTTTTGCAGCTCAGCCAGGATATCCTGCAGGGTAGGCAGACCCAGCCCTGTTTCCCCCGCCAGCTTTTCCAGCCCGTAGGCGCGGGCCTTCTCCAGAATGCCGGGGATTCCGCCCTTTTTCAATTCATCCGCTGTGATATCCAGTGCGCGCAGCAGCGCCTTGGCTGCATCATAGCTTTCAGGATGTACTGCGGTCGCGTCCAGCGGATTCTTGCTGCCCTGCACGCGCAGGAAGCCCGCGCACTGCTCATAGGCGCGGGGGCCAAGCTTGGGTACCTTTTTGAGCGCCGCGCGGCTGGGCAGGCCGTTTTCATCGCGGTAAGCCACGATGTTCTTGGCCAGCGCCGGGCCGATGCCTGCCACATGGGAGAGCAGCTCGGCCGAGGCGGTGGACAGCTCCACGCCCACAGAGTTGACGCAGTGCTCCACCACGCCGTCCAGTGCGGCGGTCAGCTCGTTTTGCTTGAGATCATGCTGATACTGCCCCACGCCGATGGAGCGCGGATCAATCTTGACCAGCTCGGCCAGGGGATCCTGCATGCGGCGGGCAATGGATACCGCGCTGCGCAGGGATACGTCGAAATCGGGAAACTCCTGCGCGGCCAGCTTGCTGGCGGAGTACACCGACGCGCCCGCCTCGCTGACGATGGTATAGGCGACGCCCTGCGGCAGGCTGGGCAAAAGCGAGGCGATAAACTGCTCGCTCTCGCGCGAGGCCGTGCCGTTGCCGATGGCGATGGCCGTCACATGATGCCGCGCCACCATGCCGCAGATCAGCTGGCGCGCCTGCTCCTGCTGGCGGGTCTGGCCAGGCAGGGTAAAGTGTCCCACGCCCGTTTCCAGAACCTTGCCGTTTTCATCCACCACGGCCAGCTTGCAGCCCGTGCGGAAGCCCGGGTCCACGCCCAGGGTCACGCGCCCCTTGATGGGCGGCTGCATCAGAAGCTGCTGCAGGTTTTGCGAGAACACGCGGATCGCGCCCACGTTGGCGCGGTCGGTCAGCTCGCTGCGCACCTCGCGCTCAAGAGAAGGAAAAATCAGACGATCCCACGCATCCTGCGCCGCCATGGATACCTGCGGGGCGGTCAGCGCACCGGGGCGCACATAGCGCTGGGCGATCACGCGGTTGGCCGTTTCATCGGGCGCGGTGAGGGATACCTTCAAAAAGCCTTCTTTTTCGCCGCGATTGATGGCCAACACGCGGTGATCCGCCACGCGCGGCACGCGCTCGGAGTAGGCGTAATACATGCTGTATACGCTGTCCTCCTCCTTGGCGGCGCAGGCGGTCAGCACGCCGTCGCGCATCAGCAGCCCGCGCAGCACCTTGCGCAGCGCCGCGTCATCGCTGATGGCTTCGGCGATGATATCCCGCGCGCCGGCCAGGGCGCTTTCCGCATCGGGCACATCCTTTTCATTATTTATATAGGGCGCGGCCAGCGTTTCCAGCGTGCCCTTGAAGGGCTGCTGCAGAAGCAGTGCCTGCGCAAGGCCGTCCAGACCGCGCTCACGGGCGATGGTCGCGCGCGTGCGGCGCTTGGGACGGAAGGGGCGGTAGATATCCTCCAATTCGGCCAGCGTGGCCGCGGCGGCCAATGCTGCGCGCAGCTCGTCCGTCAGCACCTGCTGCTCGGCAAGCGACTTTTCTATTTCCATCCTGCGCTTATCCAGACTGCGCAGGTATTCCAACCGCTCGGTCAGCTCGCGCAGCAGCTGATCATCCAGCGAGCCTGTGGCCTCCTTGCGGTAACGGGCGATAAAGGGCACGGTGTTGCCTGCGTCCAGCAGCTCGATCACCGCGCGAACCTGCTCAGGGCGCAGCGAAAACTCACGGGCTAAAACGGCGACAAAATCCATCGGCAGGGATCCTCCGGTACTGTTTTTTCTTTGTATATTATACGTGAAAAAGCGAAAATTGGCAAGCGTCTTGACAGATGGATACAAAGCTGTTATGATGGCGATGAAACGTTTCAACCATTGAACGGAGGAGCTTTCCCATGAGCCTGCAAAAGCTGAACGCGGAGTTTGCGCCTGCCCCTGTGCGCGCGCTGCTGGTGGATATGGACGGCGTGCTCTTTGATACCGAGCGCCGCAGCCTGCTTTCTATTATTGATATTATTGGCCGCCAGGGCTTGACCATTACCTATGATCAGCTGGTGGAGCGCATGGGCTTGGGGCCCAAGGATCTGCGCCGCAGCTATGAGACCCTGCTGGGCCCGGCCTTTCAGTGGCAGCTGTTCTGGGATACCTATTGGGCCGAGCGCCGCGCCTTCTATGATGAACACGGCATGCCCGTGATGCCCGGCGTGGTGGAAACGCTGACCGCCGCGCGAAAAAAAGGGCTGGCGTGCATTTTGGCATCGTCCAGCCCGCGGGATCAGGTGATCGCTCATCTTAAGCACGCCCATGTGTATGATTATTTTACCGATGTGGTGGGCGGCGATATGTTCGAGCACAGCAAACCGCAGCCCGATATCTATCTGACCGCCGCACGCCTGGCCAAGCAGCCCACGGCCCATTGCCTGGTGCTGGAGGATGCGGTGAACGGCGTAAAATCCGGCCGCGCCGCCGGGGCTCAGGTGGCCATGATTCCCGATATTATTCCCTATTCCGAGGCGCTTTTGCCATATTGCGATTATGTGGCGGATACCATGACGGATATCCTGCCGTTGCTTGGATAAATTACTCGTCCGGTCCGTTTAGCCCGCCGCGCGGCAGGAAAGCGGCAGGCGATACACCAAACTGCTCCTTGAATGCATGGCAAAAGGCGGAGTAATCGCCGTAGCCGCATTTGCGGCTGGCGTTGGTGGCGCTTTCGCCGCCTGCCAACAGCTCGCTGGCGTACAGCAGGCGTTTGAGGCGGATATAGGCATGCGGGGTATAGCCGGTTGCCTCGCGGAAGCGATGCTGAAAGGAAGACCGGCTCATATACAGCCGCTCGGCCAGGATGGAACAGGATAGATTCTCGCCCAGGTTTGCCTGAATATAGGTAAGCGCCTGGGCGATTTTATCATCGCCCTGTGCGGGCACGGCGACGGAATTGGCCGCGATATCGGTGGAGCACAGCTGCACCATCAGCTCGATCAGGATAGCCTGAGACAGTACATCAGCGTAAGCTGAGGGCGCAGTCAGCGCCTTTTCCAGCCGGGAAAACAGCTGGTACAGGCTGGCGCGTTCGCTGTCACCCAAGCGCAGCAGGCTGTGGCCACTCTGCCGAGCCTGACGGAAACAGGCGTTCAGTCCGCCTACCTGCGGAGCCAGATTGTGCAGGTACGCGCCGTCCAGATATAAGATGAAGCGCTCATAGGCAGCGCCGCCCTTGGAGCGCATGCGGTGCAGCTGCCCATGGGAAATCAGCAGCAGATCGCCGGGGCGCAGGGCATAGGTTTCACTTTCAACGGAGTATTCTACCTGACCGCTGCGGAAAAACACCAGCTTGTCAAAGGTGTGAAAGTGCCAGTCTACCTGGAGCGGCTGTAGATCGGTGGTATGGAACAGGCGAAAATGCTCGTTCAGATAGCCGCGCTCGTTGGCTTCGGATTGCATTCGCGCGCCTCCTTTCGTCAGCGTTTCATCAGGCGATGCATGATGCGGGAATAAAGCTTGGGGCGTTTAAAGCGCCCGGACTGGTAGCCTAAAATATAATCGATGGTATGAAGTGGTTCCAGGCGCACAGCCTCGCGCTTTTCATCGGCAGGGATGCGCGCAGCGCAGCCGGCACAGCGCATATGGCTGGAAAAGCGGCAGATCAGCTTGGAACGCAGCATGTGATAATCGCTTGTGACGATCAGCACGCGTGGGCGGCGGATATCGCCCAGCATGCGGCGTGCGTTGCAAAAGTTTTCTACCGTGATGCGCGACTGCGCTTCACAGCGGATGGCCGTATCCGGCACGCCCAGCGCCAGCAAGGCATCGCGCATGACGGCGGCCTCGGATACCGGCGTGCCCGGCGTTTGCCCACCGCAGGGGATGATGACTGGCGATAGCCCCTGATGATAGCACTGCGCGGCGCGTTCAATGCGCAGCGTCAGCTCATGCCGGGAGGATCCATCCTCGTTGAGCTTAAGCCCTAAAAGCAGGATAGCGTCATAACGGCGGTGCATGCGCAAGCGTCCTTTCGTTTGTCAATCTGGCGCTAAAAAGGCGGCCCGAAAAATTATAGCATATTTTTTGCGCGGCAGGCAATCAGGACTTTCTTTTTTGCAGGGTGCATGCTATAATGAAACGTGTAAACTTTGCGTTTGGGAGGCTGAACAGTCTTATGAACAAGCAAATGCGGCAATATGATGTATGTGTTATTGGCGGCGGCCCGGGCGGTATCGCGGCGGCGCTGTCTGCGGCGCGCGGCGGCGCGAAGGTGCTGCTGGTGGAAAAGAACGGCTGCATGGGCGGCAATCTGGTGATCGGCCTGCCCCTGCTGGGGTATTTGGATAAGGACGGCCGCCAGGTGACGGCTGGCATCGCCCAGGAGCTGGTGGATGCGCTGACTGCGCGCAATGCGACCTACGGCCATCGCTGGTGCCCGCTGCACAATTCCGTTACTCTGTATGATCACGAGCAGCTCAAGATTATCCTGTTTGAAAAGCTGTTGGAAGCCAAGGTGGATATGCTGCTGCACACCGAGCTGACCCGCGTGAATGTGGATGACGGCCATATCGATTCCGTCACGGTGTTCGGCAAGGGTTGGGAGATTGAGGTAAGCGCCAAGATCTTTATCGATGGCACGGGCGACGGCGACCTGGCCTACATGGCTGGCGCGCGCTACGAAAAGGGACAGGATAACTGCGGCAAGATGCAGCCGCCCACGCTGATGTGCACGGTGCGCGGCGTGGAACTGGAAAAGCTGTGGAAATTCGTAGAGGACGATCCCGAGCAGATGGTGTGGGGGTCTACCGTGGAAATGAAGGAAGGCTACAATGCCGATTTCTTCCGCGCTTCGCCCAACCATGTGTTCGTCGGCCTGCGCAAGCTGTTTGGCCAGCTGCGTGAGCAGGGCGAGCTGCCGGTGGATCGCGATACGCTGATCTATATCAACTCCCTTGTGCCCGGCGAAGTGCATTTGAACTGCACGCGCCATCTGGGCGTGGACGGCAGCGACATCATCGATCTGACCCGTGCGGAAATCGAAGGTCATTTGCAGCTGCCCAAGCTTGTGGAGTGTCTGCGCAAGCATGTGCCCGGTTTTGAAAACGCCTATCTGACCCAGATTTATCCCTTTATCGGCATCCGCGAATCCCGTCGCTTCAACGGCATCAGCACCCTCAAGGCGGATTCCATCATTGCCGGCGAGATTCCCGAGGATTCCATCGGCCTTGGCTCCTACATCATCGATATTCATGATGGCGGCGGCGCGGGCACGATCGTTAAGAAGGTGCCGCCCTACGGCCTGCCCTATGGCGTAACCGTCAGCGCCGATATCGACAACCTGATGCTGACCGGCCGCTGCGTATCGGTGGACTCGGTGGTGATGAGCTCGCTGCGCGTGATGCCCACCTGCATGGTGCTGGGCGAGGGCGCGGGCACCGCTGCCGCCATGGCGGTGAAGAAGAAGATTCTCCCGGCCGATGTAAACGTAAAACAGCTGCGCAAAAAGCTGGTGGAAAACGGCGTGCTGATGGCGCCGGTGGAAAAGAAGGACTAAACGATTCGATAAAGCCCCCCCGTTCATGGATGATTACCAATGAACGGGGGGGCTTACTTTATATACGTTGGTTTAGAAAATCAATACTCGTAATTCGTTTCCTTGATGTGCAGCATCTTGAGGTAATGGTTGGCTACGCTGCGGTTGGTGGCCTTCAGCCAATCGGCATTCAGACGCTGGCTGACGCCTGCGTCATTCATGGCCTGGGTCATGCGGTTGCAAACGGTATCCACATCGGTATCATCTACGGTTTCCAAGTGCAGCTGGCTGGCCTGCTCGCGCGCAGCATGGGCCAATACGGGCAGCATATCCACCATCTGATCCAGATACTTGTCAATATCATAGCCGTTTTGCAGGCAGCGGGCAATACCTTCCAGCGGAGAATAGGGGAACCCAAAGTGCGCGGTAATGACCACCAGGTCTACAATTTCGGCGGCGACGGATGTGTTCTCCCCCAGGAAAATCGGGGGATTGGACAGTGCGTACAGATCTTCCTCAATTATCCGATAAGCCTTTTCCTCACCGGAATAGAGCAGGTAGCCATACTGGGTGCCCACTTCGCCCTGGTAGGTCAGGATGGTGGAATCGATATAGTGACCGCCAGCGGCTTTGACGATGCGCTCTACATCCAGCACATCCGAAGGCACTTCGGAGCTGGTGTTAACAAGGATCTTGTCTTTCAGGCTTCCTTCGGGGCAACCGGATAGGATTTTGCGCACCACGTTATCATCTGGCACGCTGAAAACAATAAACTTGGTATCCAAAGCGTCGGCCAGGTTTTTTACATAATGTGCGCCGCGGGCGATATACGGTTGCGCCGCGCGGTCATTGATATCTACGATGGTGACTTCGTGGCCTTTGTCCATGAAGGCGCTGATCAAATTGCTGCCCATCATACCGCAGCCAACACAAGTGATTTTGGACATATCAGAATACTCTCCTTTGCTATTCTTTGAGGCTGGGGCTTAGTCCTGCTTGGCGTATACGGACATGATATCGTTCCAGTGCTGATAAAGGGCGTGGTTGATTTTTTTAAGCCGCGGCTCGTTGTCGCGGATTTCTGCTTTTGCGCCGGACTTTTTCAGCAGACAAACCAGCATTTCCATGCCGTGAATTACGTCGTCCACTTCCTCGAAGCTGCGCGGATCATCCAGGCCGATGAAGATGTTGCGCTTCGCGGCTTCGGCCAGCGGGGGTAAGGATTTCAGGGTATGATACAGGTAGGTTTTCATGGGCAGGCCATATTTGCGGCACATGGCTACGCCTGTGTAGAAGGCCAACACATAGGAATAGTGCACACCGCTGGCAGTATAGTCCATCAGGGGTGCGCCAATGATGTTTTCGCCCGCGTTATGTGCGCCCTGCAGCGCGTCTACGATGGGCTTGATGGCGGCATAAGCTGCTTCTTTGCCGCTGTATACGATGTAAGAGGCAGGCGTGCCGACGGCATCGCGGTGGCAGATGACTGCACCGACAATCAATTCTGCCCCCTTGGATTCTACCAGTGGCAGCAGCTCTTTGGACTGGTCGATGGTGAGGGTAGACAGGCACAGCACGGTTTTCCCCTGCATGATGCTGGCGGGGCAGGCATCCACGACGGCCTTGATCGCCGCATAGCCTGGCAGCGTCAACAGGATGGCGTCAGCGGTCGGGGCATCCGAGAGGCTGGAGAAGACCACGGGGGCAACGGCGGCGTTGGTATCGACAATCTGTACGCCAAGGTCGGCTTTTTCCAGCGCATTGGCAACGAGTTTCCCTAACTTTCCATATCCTACGCAAGACACTGTTTTCATGGCAATAACTCCTTTTGATAGAAGTGAAGGAACGATATGCAGAAAAACGTTTTTAGCACATTGCGGAGGGCGGAAAACGTAAACTGCTATAATCGTTGACATCATAATACACAGGAATAAACAAAAATTCAATGGTTGTCTGGTATAAAAATGGACAAAATTATTATACAAAAACGATGAATTTGGGAAAATAGACGAAATGTAAACAAAATGTAATATAAAATGCCGAAATTTGTAACAAAATGGCATTGACAATCGTACCTGGAATAACGATAATACAAAAGCGAGTGCGTGGGCCGTTTGAGGGGAAAGCGTGCTTTGACTGGGACTGCGGAGGGCTGAGAAGTGCATGCAGAAAAACGTTTTTCTCAAATTAGCCAATCCCTGGTCAGAAAATGCTGAGCCGCTCAAAGGAGCATGCCGCCAACAATGCGCAAGTGTAACTTGTGAAAGGGATGTTGAATCGTGAGCGAGAAAAAGAGTATCCAGATGCGCGGCGAACTGTGGGCGCTGATTGCGTTCTTCGCCTTCACTGCGTCTAACCTGTTCGACAAGCTGGGCCTGTCCAGCGGCGCTAATCCTTTCGCTGCCCTGATTGTAAAAGATAGCCTGATCTTCCTGACGTCTGTGTTCATGAGTCTGAAGCTGGGTCTGTATAAGAAGTGCTTCAGCAAGTCTTCTCCTGATTACTGCGGATTCAAGGGCGCCTGGCCCTTCATCCTCAGCGGTCCCATCATGGATGGTATCGGTACTGCCTTCTTCTATGTGGCTATTTCTACTGGCAGCCTGGTAGTGGCGGTGCCCTGCATTCAGTCCCAGACCCTGTGGGCGGCCATTATTGCTTCCATTATGCTGAAGGAACGCCTGACTAAGCAGACCCTGCTGGGTATCGTGGTGTACATTGTGGGCCTGATCCTGGTTAACTGCGGCGGGTATATCGGCGGCGGCGATATCAACGCTACCGGCAATTCCCTGCTGTGCGCGGCCATCGCGCTGGTTGCTGGCCTTGCTTGGGCGCTGAGCACTGTGCTGTGGAAGAAGGGTATGGTCAATGGTTGCGACAAGTGGGTCGGCCTGTCCATCCACTATCCTACCACTTGGATTTGCGTGTTCATCTATCTGGCGCTGAGCAACAACCTGGCTGCCTATAAGATGAGCGGCAATGCCATTCTGGCGCTGATGGGCTCCGGTGTGGCTTCTGGCCTGATTGGCGTAACCGCCTTCATGATGGCACTGAAGACCACCTCCGTCAACAAGGCCAACGTGATCAAGTCTGCTTATCCCATTCTGCTGTCCGTGCTGGCCTGGCTGATCTTCGGCGAGTATATGAACATCTGGATGTTCATTGGCATCGCGCTGACTGTTGTGGGCGTTGTGATTGTCAATCGCAGTGACGTAGGCAGCAAGGCGAAGGCTGCTGCTTGAGAAGCATAACCGCAACACGTTATAGAATATAGAAATGGGAGGCGGCGTCGCGGTTATGAAATACCGTGGCGTCGCTTTCCCTTTTTTAACTGCAGGGGGCAATATGGCACTGATTTTTGATCATTTTTTCTTCCGCTATGACAGCGCGGAGCGCGAAGCGCTGCAGGACATCGCCCTGAAAATTGATCAGGGCGAGTTTGTGGTGCTTGTGGGTAGCGGCGGCAGCGGCAAATCCACGCTTCTGCAAAGTGTAAACGGGATCATTCCGGGCTTCCTTAAGGGAGAAATGAAGGGAAGCGTTACAGTAGACGGATTGAATACACAGGAAGCGCGCACTGTGGATTTGACGCAAAAGGTAGGCATGGTGTTTCAGAATGCAGAAATGCAGTTCTTTACTACCACGGTGGAAGAAGAGCTGGCCTTGGCGCTTGAAAACATGGGCGTGCCGGCACAGACCATTCTGGAGCGCATCGACTGGGCGCTGAACATGACCGGTATGCAGGATTATCGGGAACGGCCGCTGTACGCGCTTTCTGGCGGGCAAAAGCAGCTGATTGCCATTGCCTCCATTCTGGTGATGCGTCCCAACATTCTGCTGCTGGATGAGCCGACGGCCAATCTGGATCCGGCCGGATCTGAAAAGGTCTATCGTGTGATCGAAGAAGTGCACAAAACCTGCGGCGCAACCATCATATTGATTGACCACAAGATTGACATGATCCTGGAAAATGTGGGCGCAGATTTTCGCATGATTGCGATGAAAGAGGGACGCGTGCTGGCTGATGGCACGGGGCGCGAAGTATTGTCCAATGCATCGTTGGTAAATGAAATTGGCTTGAAGGTGCTGTCTATGGTGGAACTGCATGACGCGTTGAAGACGAAAGGCGTGGATCTTCCTGCTTTCCTGTCGGTGATGGAAGGTGAATCTGCGGTGAAAGCCTGGCTGAAGGGGAGGAAACAAGCATGAGCGAATGGGCTGTACAGCTGGATCGGGTTTCCTTTACCTATGAAGGTACGCAGCGGGAGATTCTGCATGAGGTATCGCTGAATGTAAAGCCGGGTGAATTTTTAACCATTGTCGGCCCTAACGGCGCGGGCAAGAGCACGCTGGTGCGCACCATGATCGGCCTTAATCGGCCCACTTCCGGCAGGGTGCTGGTGGAAGGCAAGGATCTGTCCAAGCTGACTGTAGCGCAGCTGAGCCGAACGGTTGGTTTCCTGTTTCAGAATCCCGATCATCAGCTGTTTGAAGATACGGTGTATCGCGAAATCGCTGCAGGCCCCGTGAACATGGGATTGCCTGAGGAGCAGGTAGATCAGATTGTAAAGGAAAACATGGATTTTTGCAGCCTGACGCCATTGGCGGAGCGTGCGCCGGAGGATCTGAGCGTGGGCGAAAAGAAGCGCACGGCGGTCGCGGCAGTGATGGCGATGGGCACCAATGTGATTGTCTTTGACGAGCCAACCACGGGGCAGACATGGAGCAATCTAAAATCGCTCTTGCCTGTGATAGAACGGCTGAATGCGCAGGGACGCACGGTGATTATGATTACCCATAACATTGATCTGGTGGTCAAGTATGGCGCGCGTATCGCTGTGGTGCTGGATGGGCGCATTGCCTTTGACGGCGGTCGTGAAGCGCTGTTTTCCAATGATGAACTGCTGAAAAAGGCGCATCTGACCAAACCTGCCATATTTGACCTGTCTCAGAGACTGAGTAAGGAATATGGCATTCAGCCCTGCTTTGAATGCGAAGAACTGACGAAACAATTGATGGAGATGGCAGCATGGCAAGCATAACGACGTCGGCAAAAAGTATGGTCGCCTATACGCAGAGCGATGCGATCATGTGGAAGCTGGATCCGCGGGCAAAACTGCTGTGGGTCTGCGTCACCATCGCGCTGTGCGTGATGTTTCGTTCGCCCATTCCCGTGGCGGCTGTGTGCCTGCAAACCTTTGTGATTTCTCAAATGTGGGGTTTTCCTGTTTTTACACAGATTAAGCAACACAAGGGCGTGTTCATTTTCCTGGTGGTGTTTGTGGGGCTGCTTAACCTGCTCTTTACCGGCTATGTTGGGGGAGAGACGCTCGTTTCACTGAATTTGGGTCTGTTTCACATTACCCTGACCGATAAGGGGCTGCTGTACACCATTACGGTGACTATCCGCCTGGTAGCGATTTTTATAACCATTCTGCTGCTGACTGCTACAACCAAGATGGCGCACCTGACGCGTTCCTTGGAGCTGCTGGGGCTGCCGTATCGGTTCTGCTTCCTGTTCAGCCTGACTTGGCGGCTGATTCCGGTTATCGCCGAAGGCCTGGAGGTAACGATTGACGCTCAACGCACGCGCGGCTTCGAAATGGATTCTGGCTCGTTGGTTCAAAAGATCAAGGGATTTGGGCGCATTATCAAGCCCACCTTCCTGCTACTGGGCAACTCGGTTAACGATATGACCCTTGCCTTTATATCCAAGGGCGTAAATTTGGGCGCCAAAAACCGTACATCCATCTGGCAGCCTAAGCTGGGTCGCCGGGACTACGGGCTGATGATATACAGCGTATTGCTGCTGGCTGCGGGCATTGCTTGCGCCTGTCTGGGCGTTTTCAAACTGTGAGCAACGGGATCAAAGAGAAAGGGGATTAAATATGAAGAAAAAATTCTCGCTCAAGCCTACCTTTGAAGTGAATACCGGTGATTTCTGGGGCATCAAGAATCTGTCTAAGCCCAAGGCGCTTTTGGCAATGGCTGCTCTGGCGGCACTGGGCAACGTGTTGGGGTTTGTCATGATTCCGATCGGCCCGCAGGCAAAGCTGGATTTAACTACCCTGCCGCTGCTGATCGTTGCCTGCCTTTATGGCCCGTTGCCAGCCTTTATCAGCGGTATCCTGGGTTCGCTGGTTACGATTTTGCAGTTTGGCCATCCTTTTTCACCGTTCTTCTGGTATGGGCCGTATCTGTTTGTGTGCGCGCTGCTGGCGAAAAAGGTGCGTGTGGCGTTGGTGCCTTGGTTGGCGCTGATTGTGATGTGGCCTACCCTGGGTTACTGGCTCAATGTGGTTTTCCTTGGCTTCGGCATGGCTATTTGGGGCGTGATTGGCGTAAAGGAATTTGTTATGACGTTGGTATATGGTGTGATGGTAGAGCGTCTGCTGGCTTCTCCGCGCATCCGCAAGGTGTTCTTGAGCTGATTGATTGAAAGGAAGTAAATCTACATGATTCAGGATTATGTACAGTACAATCCAAGCAAGATTATCTTTGGCCATGGCGCGGAGGAAAAAACTGCGCAGGAAATCAAACGACTGGGCGGCACCCGCGTGCTGCTGCATTACGATGCCGGCGCGTTTATTAAGCCGCTTATTGCACGCATTCGCACGCAGCTGAAAGCGGCGGGGCTGTATGTAGTGGAGCTTGGCGGCGTGGTGCCCAATCCGCTGATTTCGCTGATGAAAGAAGGCTGCCGCATAGTGCGGGAGGACAAGCTGGATTTCGTGCTGGCTGTGGGTGGTGGATCCACCATGGACAGCGCTAAGTATATTGCTTGCGGCGCGTATTATGAGGGTGATTTGTGGAATCATCCGAAATTTCAGCCTATTGCGACTCCGGTGCTGAAGCACGGCGTTGTAGTCACCATGCCTGGCACGGGCAGCGATGTGAGCACGGCGGCGGTATGGCGCGACGATTCTTATTCGCCTGAACGCAAAACCTGCGTATTTGCTGATGAAATGCGCTTTGATTTTGCTATTATCAACCCTGAGCTGACCTTCACGCTGCCGCCCTTCCAAACGGCGGCCGGATGCTTTGATATTATCCAGCATTCGATGGAGGATTATTTCTGCGCGCCCGAGGATGCAGAGTTCTATCTGTCTGCCTACGAGGGCGTAATCAACGACGTGATGAAAAACGTCAAGATTGCCATCAAAGATCCGACCAATTATGTGGCGCGTGCTAATATTTGCCGCGTAGCATATGTGCCGCTGGAGGATGTAATTATCTCCGGCTCTACGCACGGTTATTGCGTCCATAACCTGGAGAAGCCCATGACCGGCACTTATCACCGCACTCATGGAGAAATGTTGGCCATTATGACGCCTGCCTGGATGAAATATTGCTATAAGATGAATATGCCTCTCTTTGTGCGCCTGTGTGTTAAGTGCTTTGGCGCCAAAATGGATTTCGCCCATCCGGAAAACACGGTGATGGAAGGCATCTCCAATTTGGAGGATTTCCTGACGCATATTGGCCTGCCTACGCGCTTGAGCCAGATTGGCATTGACGATAAGGAGTTTGAGTATTGCGCGGATCTGGCTATCGCCGGCGGCACGGATGGCTATATTGGCAAGGGGATCAAGCTGTATAAGCAGGATATCCTGGAAGTGTACAAACTGGCGCTTTGAGGCTCTTGTGCTTCCAACGGCGGAAAACGATGAAAAAACAATTTTCCCCGTTGACAAATGCACGAAGGCGCGGTATCATACGTCCATACCAAACCTGCGAGAAAGAGAAGTAAGCAGGAGGCGCTTGGCAAAGAGAACCGCGGATGGTGGGATCGCGGTGCAAGAGCATCTGCCCAATGGACTTTCGAGGGCGTTCCTGAACTGACAGTAGGGAACGACGGGATCCGTACCCGTTATCATGGCGGCATGTGTGATGGCACATGGAGAAGGAGGGTCTTTCCTTAAAGGAAGACCGAAATTGAGTGGCACCGCGGTATTACCGCCTCAAGCTGATTGGCTTGAGGCGTTTTTTGTTTCCATCGCGCGCGCCGACCATCGTACTGCATCGACTTTGAATCATGAGGAGGAAAAGATCATGATGAAGAAACTGCTTGCGATCGTACTGTCCCTGGTAATGCTCACTGCGGCCTCCGCTGCGCTGGCCGAAAACAAAACTGTCGGTATCCTTCAGTCTGCCGAGCATGGCTCGCTGGATAACTGCCGCGAGGGCTTCCTGCAGGGCCTGGCTGAGGCCGGCTATGTGGAGGGTGAGAATTTGACGATTAAGTACTACAACGCTCAGGCGGACGGCGGCACCGACGCGCAGATTGCGCAGTCTCTTGTGGCATATCCTGTCGATCTGATCTGCGCTATTGCTACCCCCAGCGCGCAGGCGGCCTTCAATGCTGTGCTGTCGGCCAAGGCGGATATCCCTGTGATCTACACTGCCGTGTCCGCGCCCATCGAGGCGGGCCTTGCCAATGATGACGGCACGCCGGTGGGTCTGGTAACGGGTACCAGCGATCTGCTGCCCATCCGTAATCAGCTGGCCATGATCCGCGAGTTGATGCCTGACGCCAAGACCGTGGGCCTTTTGTACACCAGCTCCGAAACCAATAGCGAGGTGCAGGCTGCCCTGTATGAAGAAATGGCAGGCGAGTTTGGCTTTGAAATCGTATCTGCCACTGTGACCGCGGGCGCGGAGGTATCCCAGGCTGTGCAGGCGCTGCTGCCTCAGGTGGATTGCCTGTCCATGCTGACGGATAACACGGTGGTCAGCTATCTGGCTGTGGTACTTAACGCGGCCGAGCAGGCGGGCAAGCCGGTATTTGGCAGCGAGGTAGAGCAGGTGGCGCTGGGCTGCGCGGGCGCTGAGGGTCTGGATTATGTGGCGCTGGGCAGGCAGACGGGCGAAATGGCCGCGCGCGTGCTCAACGGTGAAAGCGCTGAGAGCATCTCCTTTGAAACCATCCGCGACAGCGCCCTGTATCTCAATACCGACGTGCTGTCCAGTCTGGGGCTGGAAATTCCCGCCGCGATGGCAGAGCGCGGTTACACCGACATGGCTGAGTAATTTTAAAGGACGGCAACACGCATGGGCATCATTCAAAACACGTTGGAGCAGGGACTGATCTACGCCATCATGGCGCTGGGCGTGCTGATTACATACAGCATTCTGGATTTTCCCGATCTGTCGGTGGACGGCACCTTTCCGCTGGGCGCGGCGGTGTCGGCGCTGATGATTACGCGCGGGCAAAGCCCTGCGCTTGCGCTGCTGTGCGCCATGGCTGCGGGTGCACTGGCTGGCGGGCTGACGGGTCTGATCCATGTAAAGCTCAAGGTACGCGATCTGTTTTCAGGCATCATCATGATGACCGCGCTGTACGCCGTCAATATGCATGTGGCTGCTGGGTCGCTCAGGATGGGCAAGGCCAACGTGCCCTTCTTCAGCACCAAAAAAGTGCAGTATGCTACGATTTTTGAAAACAATGCGCTGACTGATCTCTTCCCGGCGTGGCTGGAGCCCTACAGCGTGCTGCTGATTTCCCTGCTGCTGGTGATCCTGGTAAAGGTGCTGCTGGATCTGTTCCTCAAAACCCGTGCGGGTTATCTGCTGCGCGCAGTGGGGGATAACGAGACGGTTGTTACCTCCCTGGCTCGCGATAAAGGCAGTGTCAAGATCATGGGTCTGATGATTTCGGGCGCGCTGGTGGCGCTGTCCGGCGCAGTGCTGTGCCAGCAGCAGCATACCTTCGAGGTATCCATGGGCACGGGCGCAATCGCCATGGCGCTGGCCTCGGTGATCATCGGTACCAATCTCTTCCGCCGCGTGCCCTTTGTCAAATCCACCACTGCGGTGATTATCGGCGCGATTGTGTACAAGGCCTGCGTGGCTGTTGCCATTCGCGCGGGCGTGCCGGCCAGCGATATGAAGCTGATTACGGCGCTGCTGTTCCTGATCATTCTGGCGCTGGGCGGCATGGAGAAAAGGCGGGTGAAAAAGCATGCTTGAGGTAAAAAACATCCGTAAAATCTACAATCCCGGCACCGTGCAGGAAAAATGCCTGTTTGACGATTTTTCCCTTTCCATTCCGGACGGGCAGTTTGTATCCGTGGTTGGCAGCAACGGCTCAGGCAAAACGAGCCTGCTCAACCTGATCTGCGGCAGCATCCAGCCGGACGGCGGGCAAATCCTCATGCAGGGGCGCGATATCCGCAAGGACAGTGAGCATGTGCGCGCGCGCAAGATCGGCCGCGTGTATCAGAACCCTGCCATGGGCACCTGCGCGCAGATGACGATACTGGAAAACCTCTCCCTGGCCGATTTCAAGGGCAAGCCTGCCGGGCTGCATCGCGGCACGGACAGACGGCGCATTGACGCTTATCGTGAAATGCTGCGTCCGCTGGGCCTGGGGCTGGAGGATATGCTGTCCGCCAAGGTGGGCACGCTGTCAGGCGGTCAGCGTCAGGCGCTGGCGCTGCTGATGTCCACCATGACGCCCATCTCGTTTTTGATTCTGGATGAGCACACCGCCGCGCTGGATCCCAAAACGGCTGATATTATCATGGAGCTGACCGGCCGCGTTGTGCGCGAAAAGCAGCTGACGGCCATCATGGTAACGCACAATCTGCGCTATGCGGTAGAGTACGGCGACCGCATCCTGATGATGCATCAGGGTCATGCCGTGCTGGATAAGGCGGGCGAGGAAAAGCAGGCTGTGCGGATTGAGGATTTGCTGACGATCTTCAATGAAATCAGCATCGAGTGCGGCAACTGAATACGACTTTCTCTTAGGCAGGCTGCCGTCGCGTGGGATATCGCGGCGGCAGCGTTTTTTTGTCGCTTCAGCGAAGAAGAAAACCACCAGCGGAGCTGGTGAGAGGGAAAAGCTTAAGATACAGGAAGCGCCTCCTTTGCTATAATGAGAGCAGGTCTGGCAACCGCA
>OLSD01000044.1_pt1 | contig 117013 bp, 90 predicted proteins | sample 1672211 | NCBI WGS metagenome assembly OLSD01 (sample SAMEA3136659, study PRJEB25190) | human gut metagenome | reverse complement strand
GCGCCGGACGCTGCTGGGCCGGACGCTGTTGGGCCGGGCGCTGCTGGGCCGGGCGCTGCTGGGCCGGACGCTGCTGGGCCGGACGCTGCTGGGCCGGACGCTGCTGGGCCGGGCGCTGCTGTGTCGGGCGCTGCTGGGCCGGGCGCTGCTGCGCCGGGCGCTGCTGTGTCGGGCGCTGCTGTGTCGGGCGCTGCTGGGCCGGACGCTGCTGGGCGGTATCGGAAGCGGGCCGCTGCGTGCCCGTGGGGCGCGGCGGCGAGGAAAACAGCTTCAAGAGGCGACTCCTCCTTTATGTACGGGAGATTACGAAGGGCTTGACGGCCGGGCGCAGAAAATGTTCCGCACGCCGCGGGAAAAACGGGAAGGCCCGCCGAGCGAGCCTTCCCGGAAACGTGCAGGGGTGCGGCCGCTCAGCAAAGCTGTGCGCCGGCGGGCACGCTGTCATCGAGCATGAGCAGGTTGAGCTTGCCGTCCTTCTCGGCCGAGAGGAGCATACCGTTGGAAGCCATGCCCATCATCTTGCGCGGCGGCAGGTTCAGGATCGCCACGACGGTCTTGCCGACGAGCTCCTCGGGGCGGTAGTACTTGGCAATGCCGGAGAGGATCTGCCGATCGGTGCCGCTGCCGTCGTCGAGCGTGAAGCACAGGAGCTTATCGGACTTTTTCACCGGCTCGCACTTGAGGACCTTGCACACGCGCATGTCGCACTTGGAAAAGTCGTCAATCGTCACATCCGGCAGCACGGGCGCGGACTTGGGCGCGGCGGCCGCTTCCTTCGCGGCCTTGAGTGCCTCGAGCTCGGCGATCTCCTTGGCCATGTCGATGCGCGGGAAGAGCGTCTCGCCCTTGTGCACCGTGACGTCCGCGGGCAGCACGCCCCAGACGGCGGCATTGTCCCACGTGGTCTGCTCTGCCGCGGCGCCGATCTGCGTGAAGGCTTTCGCGCAGCTGTCGGGCATGAAGGGCAGCAGCAACGTGACGGTGATGCGCAGCGTCTCGAGCAGGTTATACAGCACCGTGGCCAGGCGCGCGCGCTTGCTCTCGTCCTTAGCGAGGACCCAGGGCGCCGTCTCGTCGATATACTTATTGGCGCGGGAGATGACCTTGAACACCTCGATGAGCGCCTGCTGCGTGCCGAAATTGTCCATATAGCCGGCATACGTCCCGCGCAGAGAGGATGCCATGGCGATGAGCTCATCGTCGAGCGCATCGTGCTCGCGCTCGGTCGGGAGCGTGCCGCCGAAGTACTTGATGACCATGGCGACGGTGCGGCTCAGGAGGTTGCCGAGGTCGTTGGCGAGGTCGGTATTGATGCGGGAGATGAGCAGCTCGTTGGAGAAGTTGCCGTCACTGCCGAGCGGGAACTCGCGCAGGAGGTAGTAGCGCAGCGCGTCCACACCGTAGCGCTCGGCGAGCACGATGGGGTCGACGACGTTGCCCTTCGACTTCGACATCTTGCCGCCGCCGAGCAGCAGCCAGCCGTGGCCAAAGACCTTCTTCGGCAGGGGCATGCCCATGCTCATGAGCATAGCCGGCCAGATGATGGAGTGGAAGCGCACGATCTCCTTGCCGACCATGTGCACGTCGGCGGGCCAGAACTTCTCGTAATCGTCGTACTTGTCGTTCAGGAAGCCGAGGGCCGTGCAGTAGTTGAACAGCGCGTCGACCCAGACGTAGACGACGTGGCCGGGGTCAAAATCGACCGGGATGCCCCACGTGAAGCTCGTGCGCGACACGCACAGATCTTCCAGGCCGGGGTCGATGAAGTTTTTGATCATCTCGTTGACGCGGCTGGCAGGCTCGAGGAACGTGCCGCTGAGCAGCAGCTCGCGCACGGGCTCGGCATACTTCGACAGGCGGAAGAAGTACGCCTCCTCCTCGGCATAGTGCACCTCGCGGCCGCAGTCCGGGCATTTGCCGTCGACGAGCTGGCTCTCGGTCCAGAAGCTCTCGCACGGCGTGCAGTACATGCCGGAATACTTGCCCTTATAGATATCGCCCTTGTCGTACATCTTCTTGAAGATGCGCTGCACGGCCTCGACATGATAGTCGTCCGTCGTGCGGATGAAGCGGTCGTTGGAGATGTTCATCAGCTTCCACAGCGCGCGCACGCCGCCGGGGCCTTCGACGATGTTGTCCACGAACTGCTTGGGCGTGACGCCGGCAGCCTCGGCCTTCTCCTCGATCTTCTGGCCGTGCTCGTCCGTGCCGGTCAGGAACATGACGTCATAGCCGCACATGCGCTTGTAGCGCGCAATCGCATCGGTCGCAACCGTGCAGTAGGTGTGGCCGATGTGCAGTTTGTCCGAAGGGTAATAGATCGGGGTGGTGATATAAAACTTTCCTTTGCTCATACTGCATTCTCCTCTGTATTAGTCTTCACCGGCGTCACCGGGGTCGTAGACGGACGGATAGGGCGTCGGCTGCGGCTTCGGCGTGGGGGTGGGCGTCGGCTTCGGCGCGGTGCTGGGGGTGGGCGTCGGCTTCGGCGTGGTGTCGTGCGAATGGTAGGTGCTGTTGGCCTCGAGCGTGTGGCTGATCTGGTTGCCGTCCTTATCATAGACGGTGCGGTAGGTCGTGGCGCGCAGGCCGTTGGCGGTGTAGCTCATCTTGACATAGCTGCCGTCCACATCCGTGCCCCAGATCTCGACCGTGACGCTGCCGTTTTGGACATACGCCTTGATCTCGATCGGATAGTCGCGGTTATTCGTGAACTTGAACTCCGGCCCGCCCCAGCTGACCGTGGCGTCCATGCCGGGCTCGATATAGGCCACGGGGAAGTAGTGGCAGGTGCGGGTGTTGATCTTGAGGTTGGAGACCATGGCGCAGTAATACAGCGTGGACGACACCTGGCAGATGCCGCCGCCGACCTCCTGCACGACCTGGCCGTTGGAATAAGCGCCGGCCTCCTTGAAGCCGTTGGCCTTCGTGCGCTGGCCGACGACGTCGTTATACGAAAACGTCTGGCCGGGCTGGAGAATGACGCCGTTGATCTTCTCGGCGGCGAGCTTCACGTTCGTGATGCGGTTGCTGCTGCTGCCGGAGAGCGAGGTGGTCTTCGTGGCGAGCTTGTCGGCCAGGAGGTGCTGCTGCAGACGCTCCTGCGTCATCTCGGGCTGCGTGAGCGTGGCCGGGATGGTGACGGTATCGCCGTTGGCGGCCGCGTCCCACAGGGGCTGGGCGGCGGCCACGTCAAACTGGATACCGACCTTGCTCTCGGTGGCGGACTGGGTCTCGGGGTCGTAGCCTGCGTTGACCGGGTCGCCGCAGACGGCGTCGTGCAGCTCCTGCAGCGTCATCTTGTCATCGCCGCTCATGTCGACCGGGTAGGCCGACGTGCCGAACTTGCCGGCGCGGATGTCGCTGAGCACGCGGTCGGCGACGGCGGCGGGGTCGAGCGTGATCATGCTCGCGCCCTTGACGACGAGGATGGCGCTGTGCGCCTCGTCGATCTCGATGCTGCCGGCGGAGAGGCTGACGTTGATCTCGGCGGCCTCGCGCTCGATGCGCGTGCGCAGGGCGTCGGCGTCCATGTCGGCAAGGTTGTCCGAGGCGACGTCATGCCCCTTGAAGGCGCAGCGCAGCCACGTGAAGAAGTTGGTGAACACATTGCCGCTGCGGCCGTAGGCATAGGCCGTCTCGGCGGCGGCATCGGGCGTGGCGTCAAAGCCGATCTCCGTCGCGGTGACGGTGATGGACCGGTTGCCGGGGAAGGTCATGGTGAGCACCGGGGCGCTCGTATCGTCCCAGCCGGCGGCGCGGATGGCGTCCGCCGCGGCGGACTGCGTCATGCCGCCGACGTCCGTGCCGCAGACAGAAACGTTCGGGAAAATGGCGCTCTTTTTCGCCACGAGCACCATGCCGACGGCACCCGCCGCCACGAGGACGGCCAGCACGATGAGCACGACGCGCACGGCGATCCGGCCGCCGCGGCCGCGCGGTTTTTTCTCTTTGGGTGCCGGCTGCTGCCGGGCGTCGGGCGCGCCGCGGCGCGCCGGCTGCTCCTGCCGGGGCACGGGCGGGCGCTGGGCCGCCGCCTGCTTCGGCGCGGCGGCGCGGCGGGCAGCCGCCTCGCTCTGCGTGGAACGGTTGGCGGTGCTGCGGTGTGCCGAGCGCTCCTGCGCTGCGAAATCCGCCGCCTCGCGGCGGGCGGCCGCGCTGCGCTTGGAAGTGTTGCCGTTGAGTTTCATTTACTCGAATCCCTGTCTTTCCCTGTCAAAATCGGATTATTCAGATATGTATTGCGGAACGCTTCCGCCTCGCTGGGCGGGAGCTTGGCGCGGGGCTGCCGTTCGATCTGCGGCTTCATCCACGGGTTGTGCTCGGCCTTGCGCTCGGTCTGCGCCTCGAGGAGCTTGCCGATGAGCACGTTCGAGATGAGAAAGCCCGCCGGCGTGAAGTGCCAGCGCTCCCCGTCCGCGACGGCCCAGCCGGAACGGACGAACGTTTCCAGCTGCTGCGCGATGCCGGAAAAATCGCTGCGGTACAGCCGCGCATACTCCGCGCGCGACACGCCGTGCACGGTGCGCATGCCGAGCATGAGATACTCCGCCGCGCGCTCGAAATCGCCGATGGTCTCGTACTCGTCGATCATGTCCTCGCCGTGGAGGACGCCCGCGATGTAGCGGTCGAGGTCGCGCACATAGCTGTAGCGCGTGCGGCCGATGCACGAGTGCGCGCCCGGGCCGAAGCCCATATAGTCGTCGAGCTGCCAGTACTTCAGATTATGCCGGGATTCATAGCCCGGTATGCTGAAATTCGAGATCTCATACTGTTCATAGCCGTAGCGCCGCAGCTCATCGACCATGCACAGGTACATGTCCGCCTGCTCGTCGTCCGACGGGATGAGAGGCGAATCCTTCAGCTCGTACATGGGCGTGCCCTCCTCGAGCTTGAGCCCGTAGCCGGAGATGTGCTCCGGGCGCAGGGCGATCGCCTTGGCGAGCGTGTCCGCCCAGTCGCTGCGGGTCTGGCTGGGCAGGCCGTAGATGAGATCGAGGCTGACATTGTCAAACCCGGCAATGCGGGCATTTTTCACGGTCATCTCCACCTGGTGGAAGCTGTGGCGGCGGCCGATCATTTTCAGGATATCATTGTTGGCCGACTGCATGCCGATGCTCAGGCGGTTGAAGCCCGCCTTGTGCAGGGCGCGCAGGTCGTGCAGGCGGACGCTGTCCGGATTGACCTCGACCGTCACCTCCGCGCGCTTGAGCAGGCGGCCGGTGGCCTTGACGGCGTCGAGCAGCTCGATGAGGCGCGCCGCGCCGTAAAAGCTCGGCGTGCCGCCGCCAAAATACACCGTGTCGATGTACGCCGGGGCGATGCGCCCGGCGCTCTCTTCGATGTGCTCGAGCAGGGCGTGCTGATAGTCCGCCATGCGGTCGGCCGCGCCGGCGCAGGAATAAAAATCGCAGTAGCCGCACTTGCTCGCGCAAAACGGGATGTGGATATAGATACCGAGACGCGGTTCCATAGACAGCTCCTTACATGGGGATGCCCCGGCCGCCGGAGTGCGGCGGCCAGGGGGGATAGATCGGATCAGATGAGCGTGCAGACGAGCTCAGAATACGCGGCCGGATCCTCAAGCGGCTCGCCCGCGATGAGCAGCGCCTGCGCGTGCAGGATTCTGGCGATGCGGGCGGCCTTGTCCTTGTCGCCGGCGTCGAACGCTTCCTTCATGGCCTGATAGGCGTGATGGTTGGCGTTGAGCTCGAGCACACGGATGGCGCGGATATCGGTCGGCGCGCCGGGCATGCTCTTGAAATAACGCTCCATCTCGAGCGTGACGCCGCCCTCCGTGCTCAGGCACACGGCGCTGGACACGAGCTTATTCGACAGGCGCACGGACGCGACCTGGTCGCCGAGCGTCTCCTTGACGAAGTCGAGCAGATCCTTGTCCTCGGCCTGCTTGGCCTCGGTCTCCTTCTTCTCTTCCTCGGTCTCGAGGCCGAGGTCGTCGGTCGCAATGTTGCAAAACGGCTTGTCGGCGTAGGTCTTCATGGTGTCGACGAAGTACTCGTCGATCTGCGAGGTCATGCACAGGACATCGTAGCCCTTTTCATGCAGCTGCTCTGCCTGCGGCAGGCTGAGCAGACGCTTGACGTTCTCGCCGCAGGCGAAGTAGATCTTCGCCTGCTCGGCGGGCATGGCGTCGACATATTCCTTGAGAGAGACGAGCTTCGTCTCGCTCGTGTGGTAGAGCAGCAGGTCCTTGATCTCGTCGACCTTGTCGCCCGTCTCGGTGACGGCGCCGGCACGCAGCATCATGCCGAAGGCGGCGTGGAACTGCTCGTACTTCTCGCGGTCGTTGGTCATGAGCTTCGTCAGCTCGGACTTGATCTTCTTGCCGAGGTTCGTGGCGATGAGCTTGAGCTGGCGGTCGTGCTGGAGCATCTCACGCGAGATGTTCAGCGACAGGTCGGGCGAATCGACCACACCACGGGCAAACGCATAGCACGGCGGCAGGAGGTCGGTGCACTTGTCCATGATCATGACGCCGGAGCTGTAGAGCTCGAGACCGGGGTCGGATTCGCGGGTGAACATGTTCGCCGGGGCCTTGGCCGGGATGAACAGCAGCGCGCGGTAGGAGATCAGGCCCTCGGCGTTGACGCGGATGACGGCCAGCGGGTCGTCCTTGTCGTGGAACTTGTCCTTATAAAACGCGATGCACTCCTCATCCGTCGCTTCCTTGCGGCTGCGCTGCCAGATGGGGACCATGCTGTTGATGGTCTGCTCCTCGGTCTTCGTGACCATCTCCATCTTCGGCTCGCCCTTTTCGTCCTTCTCGCCGGTGTCGACCCAGTCGCTCTGCTCGACATCCATGACGATCGGCCAGCGGACATAGTCGGAATACTTGCGGATGAGCATCATGAGCTTCCAGTTTTCGAGATAGGTGGAGTACTTCTCGCCGGACTCGTCTTCTTTGATGTGCATGATGACGTCCGTGCCGACGGTGTCCTTCTCGGTCTCGGTGATGGTGTAGCCGTCCGCGCCGGTGCTGACCCACTGGTAGGCCGTGTCGCTGCCGTAGGCGCGGGTGACGACCGTGACCTTGTCGGCGACCATGAACGCGGAATAGAAGCCGACGCCGAACTGACCGATGATGTCGATGGCGGCGTCCTCCTGCGCGTTCTCGCCGAGGCCGTCCTTGAACTTCAGCGAGCCGCTGCGCGCGATGACGCCGAGGTTGCTGTCAAGCTCCTCCTTCGTCATGCCGATGCCGTTATCCGACACCGTGATCGTGCGCGCGTCCTTATCCGGGGTGACGCGGATCTTGAAATCGCTGCGCGCCATGCCCACGTTTTCATCCGTGAGCGACTGGTAGCAGAGCTTGTCGATCGCGTCCGAGGCGTTCGAGATGATCTCGCGCAGGAAGATCTCCTTGTGCGTGTAGATCGAGTTGATCATCATGTCGAGCAGTTTTTTCGACTCGGCCTTGAATTGTTTCTTTGCCATATCTATGCCTCCAAAAATTTTATTACACCTTCAGATCCGCACCGGCCTGCATGCAACAGCGGCCCACGGTACAGATTTTAATATTATAGCACATCGGCCGTTTTTTTCAACACCTGCCGCCAGAATAATTGGGATTGTGCAGCCCGTTTTTCATGGTATAATAGGGTGTTAAGAAAAAAATAAGATTCTGTGAGGTGGCTCCCATGAACAATCTGAAAGACCTGCTCGATGCGCGCCTGTTCCTGCTGGACATGGACGGCACGCTCTACCTCGGGGACGATGTGTTCCCCGGCGCGGTCGACTTCATCCACACGCTGGCCGATACCGGACGGCAGTACATTTACCTGACCAACAACTCCTCGCGCGCGGGCACGGACTACATCACGCGCCTGCGGCGTCTGGGCTTCCCGTGCGAGGCTGAGAACGTGTTCACCTCCGGCATGGCGACGGCGCTGTACCTCAACCAGCACTATGCGGGCAAACCCGTGTACCTCGTCGGCACGCAGGCGTTCCGCCGCGAGCTGCTCAGCTACGGCATCCCGCTCGTGGACGACGGCGCGGAGATCGTCGTGGCCGGGTTCGACACCGAGCTCGTGTACGAAAAGCTCGACAAGGCCGTGCACTTCCTGCGCCACGGCGCGGCCTTCATCGCCGCCAACCCCGACTGGGTCTGCCCCATGCCGGCCGGTGAGGTGCTGCCCGACTGCGGGAGCATCTGCGCGCTGCTGACCGCTGCCTCCGGCGTGCAGCCGACCTACATCGGCAAGCCGAACCGCAACATGGTCGACGTCATCTCGGCGCAGACCGGCGTGCCGAACGCGCAGATCTGCTGCGTGGGCGACCGGATCTACACCGACATCGCCGTGGCCGTGAATGCGGGCGCGCAGAGCGTGCTCGTCATGTCCGGCGAGACGGACGAGGCGATCCTCAAAGCGTCCGACGTGCAGCCGAAATACGTCCTGCGCGACGTGGCAGAGCTGGCGCAGATCCTGCGCGGCGGCGCAACGGCGTAAAAAAATTCAAAAAACGTTTGAAAATCGCTTGACATATTCGGACACAAATGTTAGGATGTGTTCAGTAAACATCGTTTCTTGCAAATGATGTTGCGAATCCCTCGTTTGTGTTCTCTCTTCCACTTTGCAGCGTCCGGGTCTGCATCCGCCGCGGACGTGCAAGCACAAGCAAACAACAGCAGCCACGCCGGCGAACGCCGGTGTGGCTGCTGTTGCTTTTTCATCGTGTGTAAACGTGATACATGAGGTACTGGCGGAAACCAAAACGCTTCCACCTCATCCGCCTGACGGCGATGCAAAGATCTCATCCGAGGCGGGCCTTGCCCCCTCGGGCTCCCCTGCGACTCAGATATCGGCGCGGAACCATGCGCCGGGGCGGTAGTGCTCGAAGATGACGATGTCATAATCGCGCTCGTGCGTCCAGGCGCGGCTCGTCCAGCCGGCGCGCGCGGCGCCCATGGCCTCACACAGGCGCACGCTCAGCGGCTTCGGCCCGATCTTGTAGGCGATGAACTGCGGGCGGGCGATCACGTTCGTGAGCACGTTTCCGACGATGGCGGCCGCGGGCTTATTGAGCGCCTTGCCGTAGTCCTTCGGCGGCTGGCTAAGCTGGCCGCGCAGGATATCGGGCGCGTTGCGCCGGAACCACGCGACGATCGTGGGGTCAAAGCTCTCGACGCAGTACGGCCCGCCGTAAGTACGCAGGGCGGCGAGCGTCAGCGCGCACAGGCGGCGGTTATTGTGCCCGCGCTTGACCTCGAGCAGCAGCGGCACGCGGCCGCCGAGCGCTTCGAGCGCCTCGGCAAAGGTCGGGATGACGCAGTCGGTATCGCCGAGGCGCAGCGCGCGCAGCTCGGCGAGCGTGAAATCATCAATGACGCCCGGCACGCCGCACATGCGCTCGAGCGTATCGTCGTGGAACACGACGAGCTGGTCGTCCGCCGTCAGGTGCACGTCCATCTCGACGGCGTAGCCCGCCTCGGCCGCGGCGCGGAAGGCCGGGAGCGAGTTTTCCGGCACGGTGCCGTCCTCGGTGTGCAGGCCGCGGTGCGCATAATTGCGGTACAAAAACGGGGCTTTCTGCGCGCGCGTGGCGCGGCCCGGCGCGACGAGAAACGCAAACGCACCCGCGCAGGCGGCGGCCGGTGCGGCGATCTTGCAGGCAGTTTTCCAATTCATAACGAGTCCTCCTTTCGGCGGCGCGGACCGCCGGTTTGCTTTGTCCTTATTAAACAACAATTTCTGCTTTTCGTCAAATGCCTGTTGAATTGCCGGGCAAGGTATTGTAGAATGAGACAAATCCGATAGAGACTGATGGAGGTAACCCTGTGAAGCTCAACTACAAGCGCACCATCTGCGTTGGCTTTGCCTTTTTCCTGATCTGCGCCTTCTGGCAGGCGTATGACAACACCATCCCGCTGATCCTGACGAACAAATTCGGCATGTCGCAGGCGTGGTCCGGCGTCATCATGGCGCTCGACAACATCCTGGCGCTGTTTCTGCTGCCGCTGTTCGGCGCGATCTCCGACAAGCACACCGGCAGGCGCGGCCGCCGCACGCCGTTCATCGTCTTCGGCACGATCGTCGCGGCCATCGCGTTCATCAGCCTGTCGCTCGTCGACGATGCGCAGCTGAAAAACATCGACGCGGCCGCCGCCATCGACGATCCCGCCGCGCTGCGCGTCGTGTACCAGCAGGAGGCCGACCGCACGCTCAAGACCCCCGACGGCGAGACGTTCGTGCTCGAGGACACGTTCACCGAGGACGAATTTGCCGCCATCACGAGTCAGGTCACAAACGCCGAGGGCAAGACCGTGACGAACCACGACTACACGAACTATGTCGTGCCCGCGCGCCAGGCCTATACCCACCAGACGACCGTGCAGCACCCCGGCGCGCTCATCGGCTTTATCGTGCTGCTGCTCGTCGTGCTCGTGGCCATGGCCACGTTCCGCTCCCCCGCCGTCGCGCTCATGCCCGATGTTACCATCAAACCGCTGCGCAGTAAGGCGAATGCCGTCATCAACCTCATGGGCACCGCCGGCGGCATCCTCGTGCTGGCCATCGGCATGGCCTTCGCCACAAGCTCCGTGCGCAACTCGCTCATGAGCTACACGGCGTACTTCGCCGTGATCGCGGGCATCATGCTGGTGGCGCTGCTGATCTTCCGCCTGACGGTCAATGAGCCGAAGTTCGTGGCCGAGATGCAGGCCGACAGCAAGCGCTTCGGCATCGACAACGGCGACAATGACGACGCGCCCGCAGGGTCCGGCAAGCTCGGCAAGGCCGAGCGCCGGTCGCTCATCTTCCTGCTGCTGTCGATCGTGCTGTGGTTCTTCGGCTACAACGCCGTGACGTCGAAATACTCCGTCTACGCGAGCAACATCCTGCACAAGGACTACAACCTCACGCTCATGCTCGCGCAGGCCGCCGCCATCGTGGCGTACCTGCCCGTCGGCATCGTCGCGTCCAAGATCGGCCGCAAAAAGACCATCCTCGGCGGCGTCGTGATGCTGGCCGTCGCGTTCGGCGTGGCCGCCTTCCTCAACGCCGAGAGCCCCACGATGCTCATGAACGCCATGTTCTGCCTCGCCGGCATCGGCTGGGCCACCATCAACGTCAACTCGTTCCCGATGGTCGTGGAGATGTGCTCCGGCAGCGACGTCGGCCGCTACACCGGCTTTTACTACACGGCCAGCATGGCCGCGCAGGTCGTCACGCCGATGTTCTCCGGTTTCCTGATGGACAAGCTCGGCATGACCGTGCTCTTCCCCTACGCCGCCATCTTCGTGGCCGGCGCGTTCGTGACGATGCTCTTTGTGCGCCACGGCGACAGCCGCCCCATCCCCGCCAAGGGCCTTGAGGCGCTCGACGTGGACGATTGACCGAAATTCACATTTGGAGGATGCAAATACTATGGAACGTCTGACCCGCAAACTGAAAAAGGGCGGCTACTCCGCCAACCGTCACTCCGAGGCCCAGCTCACCGAGCGCCTTGACCAGCTCAAGGGCGTGCACAAGCAGTGGCTGCAGGACGTGTCGGATATGATGACCGGCATGAAGCAGAGCGAGGCCGCCGGACAGGCCGGCGCGCTCACGCTCATGATGCTGCAGGCGGGCTACGCCGCGATCGTGCGCATCGGCCGCCGGTTCGAGAGCGTGTGCCCCGTCGAGGGCAGCGGCGACAACACCGCCACGGCGCTCGGCAAGCTCGAGGATCTGTACGAGCAGTGCGTGTCCGAGCTTGAGGACGTGGAGGAAGGACTCGAGGAGTGCCGCGAGAACGGCTTCACGGACGATCTGGCCTATGACGAGCTGATGGTGACGAAGCTCGGCATCTCGCAGCTCATCAAGCAGTTCGACATCGCCACCGGCTACGCCGAGCCCAGCCCGGAACCGTACCAGTACCAGCCGAAAACGGACACACCGGCCGAATGAGCCGCTGTCATATTTCAAGAGAAAGAAAAGGAGACCCACCAACATGAAACGTACCTTTACCGCCATTGTCTGCACGCTGCTGCTCGTGGCCGTGCTCGCCGGCTGCGGCAGCACCAACCCGTTTGACACCGCAGCCAAGACCTTCTCCGACGAGGGCATGACGATCACGCTCACGAGCGACTTCAGCAAGCAGTCCATGGACGGCTACACCGTGTGCTATGCCGCCAAAACGGCCGCCGTGTTCGCCCTGCACGAGACGAACGATCAGTTCGCCGCCGCCGGACTCAACGACGTGACGCTCGAGCAGTACGCCGCGCTCGTCATGCAGAACAACAGCAGCCGCAACCCCGTCGCGGGCGACGACATCAACGGCTGCCCGACGATCCTCTATGACTTCTACAACGAGGATAAGGACGTCGAGTACCGCTACCTCACCGTGATGTATCAGGCGGACGACGGCTTCTGGCTCGTGCAGTTTGCGAGCGCGAAGGACGATTTTGACACCTACGAGCCGAGCTTCGTGGAGGCTGCCAAGAGCGTCAGCTTCGGCGCATAAGCACAGCGGATCAGGCACAAACCGGCCGGCAGCGTGTTTGCTGCCGGCCGGTCCGGTTTTTGGGCGGATGCTCATATGGAAAGGAGGCTGCGCGATGGCAGCGGCGACGGACGAACGGCTGATCTATGAGATCCTCTCCGCCGTGGGCGAGATCCCGGAGGGAAACGTTGCGACCTACGGGCAGATCGCGCGGCTGATCGGCCGGCCGAAAAACGCGCGGCTGGTCGGCCGCGTGCTCAGCCAGGCCGAGCGCTACGGCGACTATCCGTGCCACCGCGTGGTGGATCACAGCGGGCGGCTCGTGCCCGGCTGGGACGCGCAGGCGGCGCTGCTCGCGCGCGAGGGCGTGACCCTGCGCGACGCGCAGCACGTGGATCTGCGGCGATACCAGTGGCAGTGCGAATGAAAGCGCAAGACCCTCCGCACCGGGTGGAACGGAGGAGTTTCAGCGAGTCAAAAAAACCTCGCAGAGGTGGCCTTCCGCAGGCGGCAAAAAAGTGCAATCATTTTCTCTCACGACATGTGCGTGAGAGAAAATACTTTTCAGGCTGCAAGTGTGGACTTTGTGCGCCATCGGCGTACAAAGTCTGTGCGCAGCAGACTGCAAGCCTTTTGGCGGAAAACCTTTATGGTTTTCCGCCATACGCAAAAAAACCTCCGCGCCGAATGGCACGGAGGTTTTTGACTGTGTAAGGGTCGATTACTTGAGTTCGACAGAAGCGCCGACTTCCTCGAGCTTCTTCTTGAGCTCCTCGGCCTCGTCCTTGGAGACCTGCTCCTTGATGGCGCAGGGGACACCCTCGACCTTCGCCTTGGCTTCCGCCAGGCCCAGGTTGGTGATCTCACGGACGGCCTTGATGACCTTGATCTTCTGATCGCCGAAGCCGGTCAGAACGACGTCAAACTCGGTCTTCTCCTCGGCGGCAGCAGCAGCGCCGGCCACCGGAGCGGCGGCAACAGCGGCAGCGGCGGAAACGCCGAACACATCTTCGATCTCGTGCACGAGCTCGGACAGCTCGAGGACGGACATAGCCTTGATCTCTTCGATCATAGCAGTGACTTTTTCGCTAGCCATGGTAATTTTCCTCCTAAATAGTTAAGTGAAGTGGTCGCCTTATTCGGCGGCGGGAGCTTCGGCCTCGGCAGGTGCGGCGGCGCCGCCCATCTGCTCGACGACCTGATTCAGGCAGACGGCCAGACCCGTGATGGAGGCCAGCATCGTGCCCAGGACCTTGGAGTACAGCGCATCCTTGTTCTGGAGCTGCGCGATCTCCGCGATCTCAGCGTCACTGAGGACCTTGCCCTCGAGGAACGCGCCCTTGACGATGAACTTCTCGTCCTTCGCCATCTTCTCGCTCATGTCGTGGATCATGCGGATCGGGACGATCGGATCAGCCGTGCTGGTTGCGAGCGAAGTCGTACCATTGAGCAGATCACTCATTGCCTCGAGACCAACGTCCTTGAGCGCAAAGCGGGTCAGGGTGTTTTTGACGACGGAATACTCCACGTCATTCTGACGCAGCTCGGTACGCAGCTTGGTGTCTTCATCGACGGTGATGCCCTTGTAATCGACGAACACGCCGGCGCTGGCGCCCTTGAGCCGTTCAGCCAGAGCGGCGACGATCGCCTGCTTCTCACTGAGAACTTTTGCGTTCGGCATAGTGTGATTTCACCTCCGTGTGAAAGATACACGCCCAAAAAAATTCCGCGGCCAAAGCCCCGGAAACAGAATAGAAACATCATAATGGATGCATCCTCGGCAGGATTTCCGCGGTCAAGCCACCTGCTGTCTTTGGAGCGCTACAATAGAATACCAGATGCGCCCGCGCGTGTCAAGCATTTTTCTCGCGGCGGCGCGGTTTTTTTAAAAGGAGATGGCCCCCGGAGGAGTACCGGAGGCCATCGCAAAAAAATCCCACAAAAAACTTTTACCCTAAACTGCTGCGATTAGTCTAGCATAATTTTACACGTGTGTCAAGCCTTTTTGCGGCGATCCGCGCCCCGGCGGATGCGGCCGTCGCGCCGCTCACCAGTCCATGCTCCCGAGCCCCTCGCCGAGCGACATGCCGCAGCGGCCGTGGCCGGGATAGAGCGTGAGCGCGGACGGCAGCGCGCGCAGAAACGGCACGGTCCTGTCCATGAGCACGGCGGCGTCGCCCCCGCGCAGGCGCGTAATGACGGCAAAGCCCGGCACGAGCGAGTCGCCGCTGAAAAAGGCGTCCGGCCCGATGCGGTAGCACGCGCTGCCGCGCGAATGGCCGGGCGTGGCGTAGCCCTCGAGGTGCAGCGCGCCCCAGTCGAGCGCGATGTGATCGCCGAAGGTCATGTCCGGGGCATACGTCTCGGTCTTGAGGTGTAGGCCGCGCAGAAAGTCACGTGCCTCCGCCCCGCGCGACACGCTCAGCGCCGCGAGCAGCACAGGCGTCGTGTTGCCGGGGTTGCGCAGCCAGGGGGTGCAGTTTTCCTGCCAGAGGGTGCGCGCCGAGAGCGCGCGCTGCATCCGGCCGAGGCCGGAGATGTGGTCGATGTGCTCATGCGTGAGCACGATCAGCGCGTGATACCCCTGCAGGCGCTGCATGGTCGCCTCGTCCGGCCAGGGGTCGAGGACGATCGCGTCGCGCCCCTGCGTGACGACGTACATATTGGAACCGATGGGCGGAAAGGGAATGCGTTCGATCTGCATAGGCCGTCAGTCCTCCCGGGGCAGGGCGAGCAGCCGGCGGCTGAGCGGCAGCTCGGACGGGAGGCTGTTTTCCAGCGTGACGGCGCCGTGGCTGCCGCCGCGGACCCAGCCGCGGCGCACGAGCTGGCGCAGCGTTTCGCGGGCGGTGCCGTCGCTGCCGTCGTAGAGCGTAACATTGCCGCCGAGGGCGGCGCGGATGGCCCGGCGGGCGAACGGGAAGTGCGTGCAGCCGAGCACGGCCGCATCCACGCGGCCGGCATACGGGCCGAGCTGCCGCGCGAGGTAGGCCGTGAGCGCGGGGGAATCGAGCTCGCCCCGCTCGACGAACTCCACCAGCTCCGGGCACGGCAGCGGCACGATCTCAGCGCAGCCAGCGCACTGGTGCATGAGCGCGACGAACTTCTCCTCCCGCAGCGTCAGCGGCGTGGCCAGCACGAGCACGCGCCGGTGGTGCGCCACGGCGGGCTTGAGCGCCGGCTCGATGCCGATGACGGGGATGTCCGGAAAGGCGGCGCGCAGCGGGCCGATGGCCGCGCTCGTGGCCGTGTTGCAGGCGATGACGGCGGCCTTGATGCCGCGGTCATACAGCCGGCCGATGACATCCTGCGTCAGGCGGCGGACCTCCGCGACCGGGCGCACGCCGTAGGGGGCGTTGGCCGAGTCGCCGAAATAGAGAAAGTCCTCCCCCGGCAGGCGCTGCACGAGCGCGCGCAGGACACTGATGCCGCCGAGGCCGGAATCAAACACCGCGATCGGAAGCTCCGTCCGCTCCATGGTACGCCCTCCTTCCCGAATTTCGTACAGAATGCATCTATTGTACCACATTCGGCGCAGTTTTCAAGTCAGGCGATGGCGCGCCGCCTTCGGCGCAGCAGACTGTGCACGAGCGAGCACAGCGGGATCAGATACAGATAGCACGCGGCCAGCATGAAAACATCCCCCGGAGCGATGCTCCGGGGGATGTTTTTCGGCGACAGGCTCACAGTCTGCTGCGCGCCTGTCTGTGCTTACTTGTGCCAGGGGTTGGCCGGGTCGGGGTCCGTCGGGTCCCAGCCGCGGTTCGGGCTGGAGATGTCCAGCCACGGGGCGGACGGCTTCGGTACGGGGAGGGACGAGGCGTTGTAGATCGACACCGTCGTACCGAGCGGGCAGTTGTCATAGATCCACTTCGCGTCCTCCACCGTCAGGCGCACGCAGCCATGCGAGCAGACCGTGCCGAGCTGGTTATACAGCCGGTAGGACAGGTCGTTTTTATTCGGGCTGTTGTACGGCGAGGAGTGGAAGAGATAGTTTCCGGTGATCTGCGTGCAGTACTGCCCCCAGCAGCCCTGCAGCGGATGCCAGGCTGCCTTGAACGGCGTGCGGAACGTGCCGATCGGCGTGGTCCGGCCAGGGCCGCAGACAAAGGCGTGGTGGAGGATGGAGTAATCGCCGCTCATGTCCAGACCGTACACGAGCACCGTGCACTGGTTGCGCACGACCTCGAGCTTGTAGGGGTACTGCGCGCGCTGGAGCTGCGCATACTCCGCGTCCGTGTAGTTGTTGACCGGGACGATGAACGTGGTGCGGATCACGTCCGTGCCGCACATAAGCAGGATCTCCACGGTGTGCTGCGCGGGCATATTGCGCTTCCAGACGGACTCTTCCACGTGGAAGCCCGGCGTGATGGACTTGCCGTCGAGCGTGTAGGTGCGCGTGCGCTGCTGCACACCGTCCACATACCAGATGAGGGTCGCCTCGCCCGGTGTGGTCTGATATTCCGACGGAAAGTAACGGTAGGTCACGTACAGGTCGACCGCGCGGCACTCCGGAGAGAGCGCAGGCACGGGGTCGGTCGTGAGTGTGTCAACGCCACGGAGCATGGGGTTATACTCCGAAGCGGTCTTGTCGGCCGCGAGCGTGACGGTGCAGCCGCGCACAAGCAGGTGCACGAGCGCAGCGCGGCCTGCGCCCGCGACGGTCGTATCCTCAGCCGCGACGGCGAGCGTGTCGACCGTGCCGCCGACGGTAACGGTGCCGTTCGGGTCGGTGCGCACGACGAGCGTGCCGGTGATGTTCATACCGCCGAGGTCACGCCCGGCAGGGCCGCCGAGATAGAGCGTGCCGGTGAAGGCGTCCGCCGTCAGGGGCGCGGCGCCGGTATAAATGACGCGGCCGGAGGCCGGGAGCGCAGCAGCATCGGAGCAAAACTGCAGGCCGAGGTTATAGAGCATCTGCGCGATCTCGGCACGGGTGATGCTGGCCGTGGGGTACAGTCTGCCGTTATCGCCGTTGACGATACCGGCCTTGACCAGGCCGCCCACCTTGGCGACCGCCCAGCTGCCGACGGACGAAGCGTCCCGAAACGCCTGAATATCGGCGGCCGTTCCGTCGGGCACGGCGAAGGCGCGGGCGATGACGACCATCGCCTCCTGGCGCGTGATGCTGCGGTTCGGCCCCATCGTGCCGTCACCGTAGCCGCTGAAGATGTTCATCTGCGCGGCGGTGCTTAGCTCCGAATAGTACCAGGCGGTGGTGCTGACATCGGTAAAATGCGCAATGTCCTTGCCCGCCGTGCAGCCAAAGACACGCACGAGCATGGCGGCCATCTGGGCGCGCGTGGCGTTGTCATTCGGCATCATGTTGCCGCTGGGATCGCCGAACAGAATACGGTGATCGCGGGCAAAATCCAGCGCCGCCTGATACCACGGGCCGGACGGCGTCGGTACGGGCGAAGGCTCGGGCGAAGGCGCGGACGTCGGCTCGGGCGAAGGCTCAGAGCTGGGTTCCGGGCTGGGTTCGGGATCGGTCGTTGGCGTCGGCTCCGTTACGGAGGCGGTGGGCTGCACGGGGTCAGGCTCTGCGGCGACGACCGGCACGACGGCCAGCGTCAGCACGCACGCAAGCACGAGCAGCAGAGACAAAAGGCGTTTGCGCATGGTTTTCTCCTCCCTGTTTTCCTGTGGGGTGTGCGATGATCTCATTATACCGGACGGCGGTGATTTTTCAACATATTTCACGGCGATTTCAACCTTTTTTAAGTTTTTATGACACACAAAAAGCAGCGCGCCGGACAGCACGCTGCAAGTTTACATAATTCAGTTTACATAATTACAGGCTCAGCAGCTCCGCAACGTCGTCCTCCCCGTAGACGCGGATGCCGTGCGCGGACAAAAGCGCCGCTGTGACGCCGTCGCCGGGCACACGTGTGCCGGTGAACGTGCCGTCGTAGATCTCCCCTTTGCCGCACGAGGGGCTGCGCTGCTTGAGCAGGGCGGCCGTGCAGCCGAAGCGCTGCGCGATGGCGAGCGTCTGCTGCGCGCCGCGGGTGTAGGCGTCCGTGACGTCGGCGCCGGTGCGCGCAACGACGCGGCTGCCCAGCCGCTCGGACGGGGCGCGCGGCGTCGGCAGGCCGCCGAGCTGCTCCGGGCAGGCGGGCACGAGTGTATGCCGGGCCATCAGTTCGCGCAAAACGCTGTCAGGAAGGCCCTTGGACGCGCCATCATACCGGCAGGCGACACCGAGCAGGCAGGCACTGACGAGAACGGTCATCGCGCGCCCCGCTTTCCGCGGCTCCACGTGAAGCCGAAGATCATGCCGAGCACGCCGCCTGCGATGTGCGTGAGCTGGGCGAGGCCGGCCGTGCCGGTGACGGCCTGAAAGATCTCGCTGCCGAGGTAGAGGATGAGCACGAGGATGAGCGTGAGCGGGATCGTGCCGGTGCGCATGCCGGCGAACGACGCGAGCACGATGAGCATGAACACGACGCCGGACGCGCCCATGAGCGCGCCGTTTGGGAAGAAGAACCACAGCACCAGCCCCGTGACGAGCGCCGTGAGCGCGATGGCGAGCAGGATGCGCTTGCCGCCGAAGCGCTCCTCCGCCGTCGGGCCGACGACGAGCAGCATGACGATGTTGCTGCAGTAGGCGGCAAAATCCGGGTGGCCGAGCACGTGCAGGAAAAAGCGCGGATAGGTCAGCCAGTCCGTCAGCGGCGAGCGGTAGACGCAAAAAAGGTTCTGCGTCGTCCAGCCGTCGGTGAGCTTGCCGAGGCCGAGCGCGAGCAGGCTCAGCAGCGCGAACGTGAGGATGACGGGCGAATTATACAGGATCGTGATGGAGCGTTTCTTCATAAGTACCTCTCAAAACCAAACACGCGCAGGTCGTCCGGGACCGGCGCGGTGATGTGCAGGAGCTGCCCGGTGACGGGCTGCGTGAGATCGGCCGCGGCCGAATGCAGCGCGGGGCGCGCGAGCAGCGACGCATCGCCGCCGTAGCACGCATCGCCGAGCAGCGGATGGCCGAGCGCGGCGAAGTGGACGCGGATCTGGTGCGTGCGGCCGGTGCGCGGCGTGACACGCAGGAGCGTGTACCCGTCCCGCTCGGCGAGCACGGTGTAGTCCGTGACGGACGGCTGGCCGTCCGGTGATATGGCGCGGCGGGTCGTGCCGTCGTCCGCGCGGGCGATGGGCAGGTCGATCGTGCCGCTTACCGGCAGGCCAACACCGCAGGCGACGGCGAGATACGTGCGCCGGAAGCCGTCGGTGTGCAGCACGCAGCGCAGCCGGTCGTGCACATAGCCGCTGCGGGCGACGAGCATGACGCCGGACGTGCCGCGGTCGAGCCGGTTGACGGGGTGAAAAACGGCGTCCGGGCCGAGATAGGCGGCCAGCGCGTTGGCGACCGTGGGGTCGCCGCGGTCGTACCCGCCGTGAACGGCCATGCCGGCGGGCTTATTGAGCGCGAGCAGGTCGGCGTCTTCATACAAAATGTCCAGCGGCACGGCCACGGGCGCGAAGCGGCCGCCGGAGCGCTTGTCGTCGATGCGCACGGTGAGGGTGTCCCCCGCCGCGACGCGGTCGACGGTGCGGGCGTGCGCGCCGTTGAGGCAGATGCCGTCCGGCACGGTCTTGACGCGGGCGATCGCCCCGTCGGCCATGCGCAGTTCACGCCGGAGCAGGCTCCTGACCGTGCGGCCTGCCTGCTCCGGCGTGACGGTGAGCGTCAGCCGGCGCATTCCTGCGCGGCCAGCGCGGCGGCGTATGCGGCGCGGGTGCGGCTGTCAAAGCAGACCATGCGCACGCGCGTGATCTCGGGATGGTCGGCGAGGTAGGCCGTGATCTCGCGCACGGCAATCTGCGCTGCCTGATCCAGCGGGAAATGGTAGATACCCGTGCTGATGGACGGAAAATCGACCGTATGGCAGCCGTTCTCGCTCGCAAGGCGCAGGCTGTTGCGGTAGCAATTGGCCAGCAGCTCGGGCTCGCCGTGCTGCCCGTCGCGCCAGCGCGGGCCGGGCGTGTGGATAACGTGGCGCGCCGGCAGGCGGTAGCCGCGGGTGATCTTCGCCTCGCCGGTGCGGCAGCCGTTGAGGCCGCGGCACTCGTTGAGCAGGCCGGTGCCGGCGGCCATGTGGATGGCGCCATCCACCCCGCCGCCGCCGAGCAGCGAGCAGTTGGCGGCGTTGACGATGGCGTCGACATCCGACTTCGTGATGTCGCCCTGGATAATTTCCAAACGGTTCATGTGTTGACCTCCCTGTCGTTGATGGTGACGGTGATGTGATCGTCCTGCGCGTCGATGCCGATGTCTCCGGCGGCCTTGCGCCGGGCGACGATGGCGGAAGCGATGGCGTCCTCCACGTCGCGCTGGATGGTGCGGCGCAGGTTGCGCGCGCCGTAGGTCTCGCTGTAGCCCTTACGGACGAGGTAGTCGATGACGGCAGGCGTCCAGTGCAGGGTCATGCCGCGCTCGGCCATGGCGGCGCGCACTTCGTCGAGCATGAGGGCGGCGATGGCGCGGAAGTTTTCCTCCGTGAGGTGGTTAAAGTAGACGATCTCGTCGATGCGGTTGAGAAACTCCGGACGCAGGAACTCATTGAGGGCGCGCTGCGCGCGCTCGCGGCTCTGATCGTCCGTGCTCAGGCCGAAGCCGAGCGCGCCGGTGCGCGTGTTGCTGCCGGCGTTCGTGGTCATGATGATGACCGTGTTTTCAAAATTCACGGTGCGGCCCTGCGCGTCCGTGATGCGGCCGTCGTCGAGGATCTGCAGCAGCAGGTTCATGACGTCCGGGTGCGCCTTTTCGATCTCGTCGAAGAGGACGACGGAGTACGGGCGGCGGCGGATCTTCTCCGTGAGCTGGCCGGCCTCGTCATAGCCGACGTAGCCCGGGGGCGAGCCGATCATGCGCGAGACGGAAAACTTCTCCATATACTCCGACATATCCAGCCGGATGAGCGACTCGGGCGCGTGGAAGAGCTCGTCGGCGAGGCGCTTGACCAGTTCCGTCTTGCCGACGCCGGTGCCGCCGACGAACAGAAAGCTCACGGGCTTGCGCTTGGCCTGCAGGCCGACGCGGTTGCGCCGGATGGCGGCGCAGACGGTGTCGATGGCCTGATCCTGGCCGACGATGTGCGCGCGCAGCCGGTCGCCGAGACCGGCGAGCTGCTCGAACTCATCGGCGCGGATGCTCGCGGCCGGGATCTTCGTCCAGAGCTCGATGATGCGCGCGAGGTTATCCGCCGTGAGCTCCGGGCGGCCCTTGGCGCGCAGGGCGTCGAGCTCGGTCTGCAGCTGCATCTCGCGGCTGCGCAGCTCGGCGATGCGCTCGTAGCGGCGGTCGAGCTCCTGCTCGTCATACTCGCCGCCGGTCTTCGGCGGCGCGGAGGCAAGCAGCTCGCGCTCGCGCGCGTAGTCGCCGATCTCCTTTTCGACCTCGTCCGCGCGGATGAGGTCGGGGTTTTTCAGGTTCACGTCCGAGCAGGCCTCGTCGATGAGGTCGATGGCCTTGTCGGGCAGGAAGCGGTCGGTGATATAGCGCTCGCTGAGCACGACGGCGAGGCGGCACATGTCGTCCGGGATGACGACGCCGTGGAAGTCCTCGTAATAGCGGCGCACGCCCTTGAGGATCTCGACGCTGTCGTCGATGCTCGGCTCGGCCACCGTGACGGGCTGGAAGCGGCGCTCGAGGGCCGCGTCTTTTTCAATGTGCTTGCGGTACTCGGCGAACGTCGTCGCGCCGATGACCTGGATCTCGCCGCGCGAGAGCGCCGGCTTGAGGATGTTGGCAGCGTTCATGCTGCCCTCGGCGTCGCCCGCGCCGACGATGTTGTGCACCTCGTCGATGACGAGGATGATGTTGCCGACGCGGCGGATCTCCTCGATGAGGCCCTTCATGCGGCTCTCGAACTGGCCGCGAAACTGCGTGCCCGCCACGAGCGCCGTGAGGTCGAGCAGGTAGACCTGCTTGTCGCGCAGCTTATAGGGCACGTTGCCCTCCGCGATGCGCTGGGCGAGGCCCTCGGCGATGGCCGTCTTGCCGACGCCGGGCTCACCGATGAGGCAGGGGTTATTCTTCTGGCGGCGGTTGAGGATCTGGATGACGCGCTCGAGCTCCTCGGCGCGGCCGACCATGGCGTCGAGCTTGCCGTCGCGCGCGCGCTGCGTGAGGTCGATGCAGTAATTATTCAGGAACTTGAGCTTGCGCGGGGCAGCGCCGCGCTTATCGGCCGCGCTGCCGTCGGCGTGCGGCAGCTCGGACGCGGCGGCGGCAGCGTCCTGCGCCGGGGGCGGGTTCTGGTTGAAGAGGCGGTTGAGAAACGGGAAGGTCGCGGTCTTGCCGTCGTCCTCGTCGGTGTCGGCATCGGAAGCGTCGGCATCCGCATCGGCCGCACCGTCGCCGCCGAGCATGCCCATGCTGCCGAGCATTTCCGCCACGTCGCCGGTGAGATTGTCGAGATCGGCGTCCGAGATGCCGAGCTTTTCCATCATCTCATCGACGGGCTTGATGTGCAGCTCGCGCGCGCAGCGCAGGCACAGGCCCTCATTGTGGGACTCTCCGTTTTCGATTCGTGTGATAAAGATCACCGCTACGTTTTTCTTGCAGCGGGAGCAGAGTGTAGGCTGCATAGACTGGTTCTCCTGTTCGATAGATTCCGTACGCGCCGGTCACACGCCCACGCCGAGCGTGAGCACGTCGATGGCCTGCAGCGCTTTTGCCAGGGCGGTGTGCGCGAGGGTGTCGCGGCCGATGACGGGCCCGGCAAACTGCAATGCCCAGCACAGCAGGATGCCGAAGCACACGCCGTTGACCGCGCCGAAGGCGGCGCCGCCAATGTCGTTGAGTTTCTCCCGGTTCGGGAGCTGAAAGGCCAGGTTCGGCAGGTTGCCGATCGCGGCCAGAATGAGCAGAATGAGCAAAAAGCCGACGGACGTGACGAGCACATAGCACAGCCGCGCGCAGTAGACCTGCGTCATGGCGGCGCGCAGCGTGATGTCCTGCTCGTCGCGCATGGCGAGCGCGGCGCTGGCCATGCGCCGCGCCGGCCGGCCGGTGACGCCGGCGGCGGCAAAGCACTGCTCGGCGTATTCCTGCGCGGTGTCGGGGTGCGCGGCGACCCAGTCCTCGCCCGAGAGGCCGGCGTCGTTATCCGGCAGCTCCGTGGCGACCACGTCGAGCTGGCCCTCAAAGTACCCGCCGGCAAACGGCTCCGCCACCGGCAGGAGCCGGTCGGAAAACAGGCCCGCGAGCAGCGCCGCGCCGTAGAGCGCGACGACGATGGCGGCCAGCTGCGCGGCGCTGAGGATCAGCCCGCGGCGGTAGCCGCTCCAAACGGCGGCCAGAAAAATGGCGGCAAGCACCACTGTCAATACGATCTTCATTGGTGTATCCCTGTTCTTTCTCTCTAGACTGCGGGGGTCAGAAGGCGAGCACCTCGGCGCTCGAGCCGCTCAGGAGCAGCGCCGCGCCCCGGCGCAGCAGCACCGAGCGGCGGACGCCGAGCAGGTTCTGCTCGACGGACTTGATCTCATCGAGCTGCTGGTTATAGAGCGTGAGCCGGTCGCTGTACTGCACGAGCACCTGCTTGCCGTTAACCGACAGGCTCGTGACGGTGCCGGTGGTCTCGCACTTACCGAGTTCGTTGCCGGAGGCATTGACCGTGACGAGCTGCTCGGCGCTGCCGGAGCGGTAGCGGCTGAGCGCGAGGGTGACAAAGCCGTCGCCCTCGGCGGCGTAGTCATACAGATACAGGTCGCCGAAGGGGTACTCGGCGGTGAGCTTTGCGTTATCGTCAAAGAAGGCCAGGCGCGTCTGCGACACGCAGCAGACCTTGCCGCCGCGCCAGAAGAGGTCGGCAAAGAGCTCGTCGGCGCACGCGGCGCTGCCGCGCTCGTCTTCGCTCGTGAGCGCGAACGTGTGCACGACACTGCCGGAATCCTGCAGGCAGAGCGCGGCAAGATACTTCCCGTCCGGGCTCACGGCGGCGCGCACGAGGTAGCCTGTGCCGGAATACCAGACATAGACGGCCTTGCCGGAGGTGTCATACACCGTGACGGCGCCCTTATAGCCCGCGGCGTCCGAGCAGACGGCGAGATAGCCGCTGTCGCTCAGGTCGGCGCTGATGATCTCGCCGGCGGGCTCGATATCGGTCTTATTGCCCTTGAAGTCCGCCACGCACAGCGTCGTGCCGCCGATGTCATAGGCGCACACGCGCTCGCCGCCGACGGAGATGCCCGGCTGCGAGAGCGTGAAGATCTCGTGCAGGACGGTCTTGCCGTTTTCATCGAGCAGCTGCAGGCCGCTTGATGACACGACCGCGAGGCGGCTGTCCACCGTGCGGAAGGTGCGGCTGGCGCTGGAGTCGAACGTGTAGGGCGCGCTGTCGTCCAGATAGTCGCTCGCCGAGCCGGGCCGGTCGCGCAGCAGCAGATACAAAAACAGCAGCACGGCCAGCACGCACACCGCCACGATGACGGTCTGCCGCAGCCTGGGATTGTGTTTTGGGTGGTCGTTCATGGACATTCCTCCCCTATCCGCCGGGCGGACGCGGCGTCAGGCCTGATTCATCATATCGCCGACGGCGCCGTCGTACCACACGCGGTTGAGATACAGCCCCTGCGGGGGCATGGTCGGTCCTGTGAGCCGCCGGTCGCGCGTGGCCAGCAGCGCCGGGATGGCCTCCGGCTCGATCTTTCCGTAGGACGCATAGACCATGGTGCCGACGATGGCGCGCACCATATTATACAGGAAGCCGTCGGCGCAGACGGCGATGGAGATGAGCGGGCCGTCGCGCTCGGCGCGGCACCAGTGCACCGTGCGCACGGTCGTGCGCGTCTCGGTGCCGACGGAGCGCACGGCGGCAAAGTCGTGCGTGCCCTCAAAGGCGCGGCCGGCGCGCGCGAGGCGCGCAAAATCCAGCGGCTGCGGATAAAAGCAGACGCGGTGCTCCAAAAACGCATCGCGGATGCGGGAATTGTAGATCTGATAGACGTATTCTTTCTGGATGCACGAGCCGATGGCATTGAAGTCCTCCGGCGCGGCAACGGCATCGACCACGGCAATGTCCGCCGGGAGGCGGGCATTGACCGCGAGGGGCACCCGGTCGATCGGGATCGTGCAGTCGGTGCGGAAATTGGCGCAGTAGCGCTTAGCGTGCACGCCCGCGTCCGTGCGGCCGCAACCGACGACCTTGATCGGCTCGCCGCAGACCTTCGTGAGCGCGCGCTCCAGCGTTTCGGCGACGGTGACGTCCGTCTTCTGCACCTGCCAGCCGTGATAGGCCGTGCCGTCATACTGCAGGCGCAGGGCGATGTTGCGTCTCACAGGCCGAACCTCGCCAGCACGATCACGCCGGCAAGCACGAGCACGCTCCAGACCATGGCAAGCGTATCGCGCGTGCACCAGGTGAGCTGCTTCATGCGCGTGCGCCCCTCGTCGCCGTGATAGCAGCGGCACTCCATGGCCACGGCCAGCTCGTCCGCGCGGCGGAATGCCGACACGAACAGCGGCACGAGCAGCGGCAGCAGCGCCCGGGCGCGCTGAAAGAGGTTGCCGGTCTCAAAATCGGCGCCGCGCGCTTTCTGCGCGGACATGATCTTGTCGGTCTCCTCGATGAGCGTGGGGATGAAGCGCAGGGCCATGGACATCATCATGCTCATCTCGTGCACGGGCACTTTGAGCTTCTTGAGCGGGCCGAAGAGGATCTCCATCGCGTCGGTGAGCGCGATGGGCGACGTGGTATACGTCAGCAGGAACGTGCCTGCGATGAGCATCGTGATGCGCAGGACCATGAACACGGCGCGCACGAGGCCCTCATAGGTGATGGTGATCTTCCAGAAGGACACGAGCTCGCGCCCGGGCGTGAAGAAGATATTGAGCACGGCCGTGAGCGCGATGATGATCCACAGCGGCTTGAGGCCGCGGAGGATGACTTTCAGCGGGATGCGCGAGAGCGCGATGCACACGCCCGTGACGATGAGCATGACGGCGTAGGACACGTAGCTTTGGGCCGTGAACAGCGCCGCGATATAGACGATGGTCAGCAGGAGCTTGCAGCGCGGGTCGAGCCGGTGCACGATGCTGCTGCCGGGGAAAAACTGGCCGAGGGTGACGTCCTTCAGCATACGCCCGCCTCCTTCCCGACGGCGAGCAGCGCGTCCGTAAGCTGCTCGAGCGTATAGATCGACGGCGGGAGCGCAACGCCCCGGTCGCGCAGCGCCTGCGCGATGCGCGCACTCTGCGGCACGTCAAGGCCGATATCCAGCAGCTCCTGCGTGTGGGCAAAGACCTCCGCCGGCGCGCCGTCAAAGGCGACGTGCCCGGCGTGAAAGACGATGAGCCGGTCGGCGATGCGTGCGGCGTCGTCCATGCTGTGCGTGACGAGCAGGACGGCCGAGCCGGTCTCGCGCCGGTAGGCGGCGATGTTTTCGAGCACGCCGCGGCAGCCCGCGGGGTCAAGGCCGGCCGTGGGCTCATCGAGGATGAGCACCTGGGGGCGCATGGCGATCACGCCGGCGATGGCGATGCGGCGCTTCTGCCCGCCGGAGAGCTCGAGCGGCGAGCGCTCGAAGAGCGACTCGTCCACACCGGCAAAGCGCGCGGCCTCGCGCACGCGCGCATCGACCTCCTCCGTGGAGAGCCTGGCATTTTTTGGGCCGAAGGCAATGTCCTGATACACCGTCTCCTCAAAGAGCTGGTGCTCGGGATACTGAAAGACGAGGCCGACCTGAAAGCGCACGTCGCGCGTGGCGGCCTTGCTGCGGTGAATGTCCTCCCCGTCGAAGAGCACAGTGCCGGACGTGGGCGCGAGCAGGCCGTTGAGGTGCTGGATGAACGTGCTCTTGCCGGAGCCCGTGTGGCCGATGATGCCCACGAACTGCCCGGCGGGGATGGCGAGATCAATATCGTCGATGGCGACTTTTTCAAAAGGCGTTCCGGCGCTGTAGACGTGCCGGAGATGATCCGCCCGGATGATTGGCGTCATAATTTCGTTTCCTTTATCTATCGGTGAAGATCGGTGGTTACGGTTTCAGAGCGGCAGCGACGGCGTCCGCACAGTCGGACACCGTGAGCGCGTCGAGCGGCACGTCCATGCCGTGCGCGCGCAGCGCGTGCAGCAGCCGGACGGTAACGGGCGCGGTCAGGCCCTCCCGTTTCAGCAGATCGACCTGGGAAAAGACCTGCTTCGGCGCACCGTCGGCCACGACGGCGCCGTTCGAGAGCACGATGACGCGGTCGGCGCCGATGCACTCTTCCATATGGTGCGTGATGAGCACGACCGTGATGCCCTGCTCGCGGCAGAGCTTCGTGGCCGTGTCGATGACCTCGCGCCGGCCGGCCGGATCGAGCATGGCCGTCGGCTCGTCGAGCACGATGCACTTGGGCTGCATGGCGATGACGCCCGCGATGGCCACGCGCTGCTTTTGCCCGCCGGAGAGCAGGTGCGGCGCGTGCAGGCGAAAATCATACATGCCGACCTGCTTGAGCGCGGCATCCACCCGCGCGCGTATTTCCTGCGGCGGGACGCCGAGGTTCTCGGGCGCAAAGGCCACGTCGTCCTCGACGACGTTGGCGACGATCTGGTTATCGGGGTTCTGAAAGACCATGCCCACCGTGGCGCGCACGGACAGGAGATTGTTCTCGTCGGACGTGTCCATGCCGTCGACGTACACCTTGCCGCCGGTCGGCAGCAGGATGGCGTTGAAGTGCTTGGCGAGCGTGCTCTTGCCGGAGCCGTTGTGCCCCAGCACGGCCACGAACGAGCCGCGCGCGATCTCGAGCGAGAGGTCGCCGAGCGTGGGCCGCTCCTCGCCGGGGTAGGTAAAGGTCAGATGTTCGGTTCGTAAGATCGGTTCCATGGTGTTCCTTTCCGCTCAGCGCTCCCAGCGGCAGGCCGCCCCGCACGGCAGCACGAGACCGGACGCCGCGACCGGCAGGCCCAGCTCCTGCGATTCACTGCGGCCGCCGAAGCGCCGGGTGAAAATGCTCTCCGAGAGATACGTGAGCACCGACGGGCTCAGGCCCGTGGTGTAGGAATTGATGATGACAAAGAGCGGATCGTCCGACAGCACGCCGGACACCAGCTCCACGAACGGCCAGAGGTTCGTCTCGAGCTTCCAGACCTCGCCGCCCGGGCCGCGGCCGTAGCTCGGCGGGTCCATGATGACGGCGTCATAGCGGTGGCCGCGGCGGATCTCCCGCTCGACGAACTTGCCGCAGTCATCCACGATCCAGCGGATGGGCCGGTCGGCCACGCCGGAGGCGGCGGCGTTTTCCTTGCCCCAGGCAACCATGCCCTTGGCGGCGTCCACGTGGCACACGCTCGCCCCGGCGGACGCGCACGCGACCGTGGCCGCGCCCGTGTAGCCGAAGAGGTTGAGCACCGAGACCGGGCGGCCGGCCGCGCGGATCTTCGCCATGGCGTAGTCCCAGTTGGCGGCCTGCTCGGGGAAGATGCCCGTGTGCTTGAAGTTCATGGGTTTGACGCGGAACGTCAGGTCCCGGTAGCGGATGTCCCAGCTCGGCGGGAGGGTGCGCTTGTCCCAGCTGCCGCCGCCGGTGTGGCTGCGGCTGTAGCGCCCGTCGGCCGTGCGCCAGCGGGGGTCGGTGCGCGGTGTGTCCCAGATGGCCTGGGGGTCCGGGCGCACGAGGGTATATTTGCCCCAGCGCTCGAGCTTTTCACCGCGTGAACAGTCGAGCACCGCAAAGTCCTGCCAAGAATCCGAAATCCACATAGCTGCTCCTCTTGTCCGGCGGAGAGAACCGTGCAGTTCCAGTGTGCGCCGGAATGGTGATACTTAGACAGTGTATTATAGCATCAAGTGCCGCAATGGTCAATGTGTCCGGGCCGTCCGGAGGGCCGGAATTGTAAACAAATGATAAAGAATCGCCCGCCGGTGCTCCGGCGGGCGATTCTGGGTGGGGCTCGTTTGCGCGCGGGCGCGCTCAGCGGCGGCCGCTGCCGACGTGGTCGCGGTCGAATTCACGCAGCGTCTCGCGCATCTGCGCGCGGCGGCGGGCCTCCTCGGCCTCCATCTGCGCGCGGCGGCGGCGCTTGCGCTCGACCTCGAGCTGCTTGCGGCGGCGCGCCAGCCACAGCACATAGCCGATGACGGCCAGCACGACGAGCAGCAGCACGACGAGCACAATGGGATTCGTGAAAAAGGCGCGCAGGTGGCCGCCGATGTACGCCCCCTTCGACACGGCGACATCGACTGCCGCGACAAGCTTGACCGTACCGTAGACCGTGCCGTCATACGACACCGTGAGCTCGCCGACCTCGTCCCCCGCCTTGACGGGGGCTTCGAGCGGTTTGCCGTCGCGCTCGGAATAGAGCGTGACCTGCTGCTCAAACTGCGGCGCGCCGCCCGCATCGGCCGACGGCAGCACGGCCGAGATGCTCTGCGCCGGGCGGACGGTCACGCTGTCACTGTCGCGCCCATAGCGCACGGGCACTTCGCAGACGAGGTCGCTCGCGCTGACGATATCGCGCCAGCCGTAGTTGGCAAACACCCAGCGGTAGGCCGTGAGCGTGTCGGAAAAGCTGCCGAAATCGGTCGTGCCGTTGGCGCGGGTCGTGCCCTTGCCGCCGAGCACGACGCACAGCAGGCGCACGCCGTCCTTCTCCGCCGTGGAGATGAGGCAGTAGCCCGCGGCATCGGTGTGGCCGGTCTTGACGCCCTTGGCGTATTCGTAATAATAGCCGCGGTACATCGGGGACTCGGGATTGATGAGGCCGTTCGTGTTCGAGAGCGTGCGCTCGTCGGACAGGTTCGTGGCCGGGACGGTGTGCTTGACCGTGTTGCAGATCGTGGCGAAGAGCTCATGGCTGAGCGCTTCTTTCGTGATGCGGTAGAGGTCGTGCGCCGTGGTATAATGATCGTCGTTCGGCAGGCCGTGGGGGTTGACAAAGTGCGTGCCCGTGCAGCCGAGGGCCTGCGCGCGCTCGTTCATGCGCTGCACGAAGGCCGAGATGCTGCCGCAGACATACTCCGCGACGACGTTGCACGCCTCGTTGGCCGAGGAGATCATGGCACAGTAGAGAAAGTCCTCGAACGTCATGGTCTCGCCGACCTTGATGTCGGCATTGCTCGCGCCCTCGACCATGTCGGCATTGCAGTCGTCATAGGCGGTGACGGTGTCATCCAGATGCACGTCGCCGCGCTCGACCGCCTCGACCGCGAGCAGGAGCGTCATGATCTTCGTCAGGCTCGCGGGGTAGGCTTTGGCGTCGATGTTGCGGGTATAGTAATACTGGCCGCTGTCCTCGTCGACGAGCAGGACGCAGTTGGCCTGCAGCTTTTCATCGAGCGCGGACTTGACCGCGTCGCTGCCGAGAACATACGACCCCTCCTGCGCCTGGACAGTGCTCTGGGGCACACCGTCGGACGAGACGTTTGCGGTGCTCTGGGGGGTATCGGCCGAATTGTCCGCGGTGTTTTTCGCGGCGGTGGCCGGGAAAGCCGCCGTCAGCAGCAGGCAGACGATGAGCAGCAGCGGCAAAATGCGATATTTTTTCATATCTTTCTCCATGGAACTATGATATAATGGAATATCCGGCCGGAGACGGCGCTGCCGCGCGGCCGGGACAAATGGCAGTGTCTTGCCCCATTATAATAATTCCGGCGGCGAAAAGCAAATCATTTCCGCGAAAAGACGCAAACGGAGGGACCGCGATGAAAATACTGGTTGTGGACGACGAAAAAACCATCGTCAAGGGCATCAAATTCAACCTCGAAAACGAGGGCTATCAGGTGGACGTGTGCTATGACGGCGAGACCGCCGTGGACATGGCGCGCCGCAGCGAGTACGCCGTGATCCTGCTCGACCTCATGATGCCGAAGCTCGACGGGCTCGGCGCATGCCAGCAGATCCGGCAGTTTTCCACCGTGCCGATCATCATGCTCACGGCCCGCAGCGAGGACGCAGACAAGCTCATCGGCTTTGAATCCGGCGCGGACGACTATATCACGAAGCCGTTTAACATCCTCGAGCTCAAGGCGCGCATCCGCGCGCTCATTCGCCGCTCGAGCATGGCCCCCGCCGCCCCGGCCGAGCCGGACGGCGGCAAGCTCGTGCGCGGCCACATCGAGATCGACCCTGAGCGCCGCAGCGCCCGCCGCTTCGGCCAGAACGTGGAGCTGACGCTCAAGGAGTTCGACCTCATCGAGCTGCTCATGCGTAACCCCGGCAAGGTCTACTCGCGCGAGCAGCTGCTCGACCTCGTGTGGGGCTACGACTATCAGGGCGACATCCGCACCGTGGACGTGCACATCCGCCGCCTACGCGAGAAGCTCGAGCGCAACCCCGCCGCACCCGAATACATCATCACCAAGTGGGGCGTGGGCTACTACTTCGCCGAGGCCTGACGGATGAAGCAGCATCCGTTTCGCCTCCGGCTGCCGCACAGGCTGGTATCGAGCGTGCAGTTTCGCTTCGCCGTGACGTTCACGATCCTCGTGGCGATCCTGCTCGCGCTCATGAACACCTACCCCACGCGCGCCTCGCGCGACATCGTATTCACCGAAAAGCAGAGCGCGCTGACAAACCGCGCCGCCGTCGTGTCGTCCTCCCTGTCGCTGCTCGACAATCTCACGCCGGACAACACCCGGCAGGTGCTCGCCCTGCTCGACCTGCGCGACCTGACGCGCATCATCGTGACCGACAGCGAGGGGCTGGCCGTGTATGACTCCGCGAGCGAAAACAACATCCGCGGCAAATACGTGCTCTACCCCGAGCTCGTGCGCGCGCTCGACGGACAGGCCGTGTTCTACTCGCACTACACGACCGGCGCATTTCTCAGCCGCGCGGCCATGCCCGTCATGAACAGCGGCCGGACCGTCGGCGCGGTGTACGTGTGCGAGAGCGACAGCGAGCGCGCTGCGCTCATCGGCAGCATCCAGCGCCGGCTCGCCACGATCACGATCGGCATCGGCGCGGCCGCGCTCGTAGTGCTGTGGTTTTCCATCAAGATGCTCACGCGGCGCATCACGCAGCTGGCCGACGGCGTGCGCACCGTGCAGAGCGGCGACTACAGCTTCCGCCTGACGCTCTCGGGGCACGACGAGCTGACCGAGCTCGGGCAGGAATTCAACAACCTCACCGAACGGCTCGAGACGACCGAGGCCCAGCGCCGCCGGTTCGTCTCCGACGCATCGCACGAGCTCAAGACGCCGCTGGCGTCCATCCGCCTGCTGTCGGACAGCATCTCCCAGAGCGCGGACATGGACAGCACGACGATGCGCGAGTTCGTGGCCGACATCGGCAGCGAGGCCGAGCGCCTGCAGCGCACGACCGAGAAGCTGCTCGACCTGTCGCGGCGCGACGACGGCGTGCAGCCGGACGTGACGATCGTCGACCTGCAGCAGGCCGTGCACGGGACGCTGCACCTGCTGCGCCCGCTGGCCGACCGGAGCAGCGTGACGATTACGTGCCTCATGAGCGAGGGCGTGACCGTGCGCGCGTCCGAGGACGACATTTACCACATCGTCTTTAACCTCGTCGAAAACGCCATCAAGTACAATCTTCCGGGCGGGGACGTGACCGTGCGTGTCGAGACGCGCGGCGAGCAGAGCGTCCTGTCCGTGGCCGACACCGGCATCGGCATCCCCGAGGCCGACCGGCCGAACATCTTCAACCGCTTTTACCGCGTGGACAAGGCCCGCTCGCGCGAGCACGGCGGCAGCGGTCTCGGCCTGTCGATCGTGCACGACGCGGCCGCGCTCTACGGCGGTGTCGTGACCGTGGACGGCGTGGAGCCGCACGGCACGCGCTTTACCGTGACGTTCCCGCGCGCGGCGGCGAGCGGCGCGCCGGAGACGCAAAAGGAGGTGCCGGAGACATGAAGCGCTGGCTTCCCCTGCTGCTGACCCTCGCGCTCGCGCTCGGCTGCGCGGGCTGCGCCAGGCGGCAGACCGTGACGGTATACCGCATCGCAAAAGAGGGCGCTGCCCTCCTGCAGACGGAGACGATCACCGTGCCCGACGGCACGGATCCGGTGCAGGTGATGATCGACGCGCTCGGCGCGGCGCCCGGCGACAGCACGTGCTTCAACCCCGTGCGCGGGTGGCTGACGCTCGGCGGCTACCGCATCGACGATGCGGGCACGCTCTGGCTGACGGTGACAAGCTCCGACACGGCGAGCGGCATCGTGCGCACGCAGGCGCTGGCCTGTCTGGTGCTGTCCGGCACGGCGCTCGACGGCGTGTCGGCCGTCGGACTGGAAGACACGGACGGCGACGCACTGTACGCCCCGCTGACCGCAAATGACCTCGCCCTGACCGACCCGGCCACGGACGCACAATCCTGAACGCAGACCCATTCCCACGGAGGTGTATTTTTCATGCTCAACAACATTGCCCGCATCCAGCGCGCGCTGACACAGGCGCACCTGGACGCCATCCTGCTCACCGACGAAAACGACCGCCGGTTCGCCACCGGCTTCCCGTCCTCAGACGGCGCCGTGATCGTGACGGTGCACCAGGCATTTTTCATCACCGACGCCCGCTACATCGAGGCCGCGCGCGCCGCGCTGACCGGCATCGCCCAGGTGCTGCTGTGCTCGCGCGAGGCGCCGATGCGCACGCTCGTGCAGGGCATCCTGCGCGAGGCGAACGTGCAGATCCTCGGCGGCGAGGAGCAGACAACGAGCTATGCCGAGTTCACAGCCTATGAGCAGCTCTTCGGCCTGAAACTGCAGCCGGCGCAGAACCTGATCCGCAACCTGCGCGCGGCCAAGCAGCCGGAGGAGCTGGCGATGATGTATCAGGCGCAGCAGATCACGGACGAGACGTTCGCGCAGATCTGCACCGTCATCCGCCCCGGCATGACCGAGCGCGAGATCGCGGCCGAGCTCATCTACCGCATGCTGCGTCTCGGCGCAGAGGGCACGAGCTTTGACCCCATCGTGCTCACCGGCCCGGACACGAGCATGCCCCACGGTGTGCCCGGCGACCGGCGCGTGGCCGCGGGCGACTTTGTGACGATGGACTTTGGCTGCCGCAAAAACGGCTACTGCTCGGACATGACGCGCACCGTCGCCGTCGGCATGCCGACCGACGAGATGCGCAGCGTGTACCAAATCGTGCTCAATGCGCAGCTGGCCGGCATCGCCGCGGCAAAGGCCGGCGTGACCGGCGAGCGCGTGGATGCCGCCGCGCGCAAGGTCATCAGCGACGCGGGCTACGGCGCGTACTTCGGCCACAGCTTCGGCCACAGTCTCGGTCTCGACATTCACGAGCACCCCATCGCCGCCCCCGGCGTGCACGCGCGGCTGCCGGAGCACACCGTCATCTCCGCCGAGCCTGGCATCTATCTGCCCGGAAAATTCGGCGTGCGCATCGAGGACGTGATGCATCTGACGGCCGACGGCGCGGAAATTCTCACCCGAAGCCCGAAAAATCTCATCATTCTGTAAATACCCGCTTGTCAAACCACGCAAAATCGTGTAAACTATATAAGATTTTTGATTCTGATCATTCTTGAGGAGGATTCCTATATGATTACTGCAGGCGATTTCCGCAACGGCGTTACTTTCGAAATGGACGGCCAGGTCATGCAGGTCGTCGAGTTCCAGCACGTCAAGCCCGGCAAGGGCGCGGCTTTCGTGCGCACCAAGATGAAAAACGTCATCACCGGCGCCGTGACCGAGACGTCCTTCAACCCCACCGCCAAGTTCGAGAGCGCCACCATCGACCGCAAGACGATGGAGTACAGCTATAACGACGGCAACCTTTACTACTTCATGGACCCCGAGACCTACGAGCTCATCCCCATCGACGAGAGCGCGCTCGGCAGCAACTTCCGCTTCGTGAAGGAGAACATGGAGTGCGTCATCAGCTCCTACAAGGGCAAGGTGTTCCAGGTCGAGCCGCCCACGTTCGTCGAGCTCGAAGTGACCGACACCGATCCGGGCTTCGCCGGCAACACGGCCACCAACGCCACCAAGCCCGCCACCCTCGAGACCGGCGCTGAGATCAAGGTGCCGCTGTTCATCAACCCCGGCGACCGCATCCGCGTCGACACCCGCGTGGGCGAGTATCTCGAGCGCGCGAAGGGCTGAGAAACAACAAGATAGGAAAAAGACGCTGCCGCGGCAGCGTCTTTTTTGTTTGCGGGTGCGGGCGGAGCGCGGTGCATGGGCGGCAGCGCCGGAAGAAACCGCGGCCCTTCCACGGCATCCGTCGCGGCGTACCGCCGCGCCACCTTCTCCTCAGGGAGAAGGCATCGCCTTGCGGCGATGCGTGATCTCATCCGAGACGGGCCTTGCCCCCTCGGGCTCCCCTGCTGCGCAAACACATAGGAAATCATGCACCACCTTCTCCTCAGGAAGAAGGCATCGCCTTGCGGCGATGCGTGATCTCATCCGAGGCGGGTCTTGCCCCCTCGGGCTCCCCTGCTGCACAAACACATAGGAAATCATGCACCATTTCCCCGCAAGGAGCAAGGAGAAGGCTTGAAAAGAACCAGCGCGCCGGGCAAAGCCGGCGCGCTGGTCATTTTTTCTTTCGCATCCGCGTTATTCGGCGCTTTCCGTCTCCGGGGTCTCGGTCTGCGCTGCGGCGGCGTTGGCCGCGTTGACGTCATGATCCAGATCCTTGATGAAGCAGCGGCGGCGCTTGTGCTGCTCTTTCTCGAGCCGCTTCCACTGCGCGAGGATGTGGTCATTGAGCTCGAGCATCGGGCCGGTCTCGGCAAAGCGCACACCGTGGCGGTTGCAGCTCTGACAGACATGATCCATCATGACGGCATTGATGCCCTCGGCCTGCAGATCAGGCCGCACGGCCGTGAGCAGCATGATGAGCGTGTCGCTGTGGTGCAGGTCGTTGAGCACGCCCGCCCAGCCGAACGGGAACAGGCGGCCGTCGGAGTGCTTGAGCGCGACCGAGGGGTCAAGCGCCGTGACGCCGAAGGCCACGAGCTGATCCTGCTCGTCAACCACGAAGCAGACAAAGTCCGGGTCTACGAGCGGGATGAACTTGTTGGCATAGCGCTCGATCTGCTCGTCCGAGAGCTCCACGACACCGTAGAGCGGCGCATAGGCCGCGTTGACCAGCTCAAAGACCTGGCGGACAAACGGGCCGTACTCGCTCTTGTGGTGCACGGTGGCCACGTGCAGGTGCTTGCGCTTGAGGATGAACTCCGAGAGCTTGTGCAGGCGCTCGGCCTCCGCGCCGCCCGGTTCGGGCACGGTGATGCGGTACTCGATCCAGTCGACATCCTTGCGGTAGCCGAGTCGGGTGAGGTGCTCGAGATAATACGGCGCGTTGTAGTTGGTGAAAAACAGGCTTCGGCGGTCAAAGCCCTCGACGAGCATACCCTCGCGGTCCATGTCCGTGAAGCCGAGCGGGCCGTGCACCTGGTCGCAGCCCTTTTCGCGTGCCCAGCGCTCGACCGTGCCGAACAGCGCCGCCGAGACCTCGGAATCGTCCACGAAGTCCACCTGGCTGAAGCGCATGCGGTGCGTGCCGAACTTGTCATTGGCCTTGTGGCTGAGGATCGCGCCGATGCGGCCGACGATCTCTCCGTCGCGCCGGGCCAGCCAGCAGCGCGCCTCGCAATAATCAAACGCGGGGTTTTTGCCCGGCGTCCAGTCCGAGAGGTCATCGCCGTAGAACGAGGGAATGTAGTTCGGATTATCGGCATAGAGCCGATTGGGATACTGCATAAACTGGCGCAGCTCGTGCTTGGTCGTGACCTCGGTCACGACGACCGGGCTGTGCTTTTCAAACTTCTGCATGAGAATATGCTCCTTACAGCAACAATGACCAGTGGGATTTGGTCTGGCGATAGTATAGCGCGCATTTCGCCGGATTTCAACCTCTGCGTGCGTGGTTATTCACCCAATCGGTACGGTTCGACACAAAAAATCCCCCGGAGCGATGCTCCGGGGGACCATTTTTCCTGTTTCTGCTTACAGGAGCTCGGGATATCATTTGTCGATCGCGTCAACGATCGCGGCAGCCTTGCCCTCCTTGCAGATCTCCAGAATGTCGGATGCGAGGCCGAGACCCCAGTGGACGAATGCATTTGCGTTCATGCTGCTTTACCCCTTTCTTGATGTTCCGCCGCCGCACACACTTCGGCGCCGGACAGATTGGCGGCAATACCGGTTACAGGTTTATTTTACCGGATCCGCACCGGATGTCAAGCGGACAAACAGCGCCATGTGCGCAATTTTCCTTACCGCTTTCTTAGCGCGTTCCTGACAGGTTTTCGCGGCTTTTCCCGCCGCGCGGCTTGCACTGCGCACCGGAATCGGCTATAATGAGCGTTGCGCCTGGTTTGTGCCAAAAAAGGCGCGACCATCGTGAGGGGGGAACAGCATATGCAATGCCGCGAATGCCATGCGGAGCTGCCGCAGGGCGCGCACCGCTGCCCGCAGTGCGGGCGGCCGGTCCTGCACGAAAAGATCTGGAACAACAAACGGCTGCGTGCGCTGCTCATCGGCATCACCATCGTGCTCATCGCCGTCGGCGCGGGATTCGCCGTCGTCGCCTCGCAGGACGCGGCCGTGAACAGCCGCGTCAAGGACGCGATCTGCAGCTTCCAGTTTGACACCGCCGAGACCCTGCGCGGCGACGTCAAGCTCTTTCCCGCCGGGGACAATAGCCTGCGTACGGAGATCATCCGAACCGGCCGGCTCTATCAGGCCGGGCAGTACACGCAGGCGCTCATGTATCTCGACGACCTGCACGAGACCTACACCGACGCAGACCTTGCGGCCTACAGCGGCGTGCTCGACACCATAGAGGCCAAGAGCCTGCCGCAGATCTACGCCGCGGCCGCGGAGGCCTACAGCGCGCAGGATTACCAGACCGCGCTGGCCGACTACACCGTGCTCGCCGCGCGCAATTATTCCGACAGCGACAAGCGCCTGTTTCTCACCAACGCGCATCTGTGCGACGATCTGGGCCAGCTCGCGCTGGCTGCCGGCATGACCCGCGCGCAGGCCGCGCAGAAGCTCATGGAGCTTATCGGCTTTTCCGACACCAATCAGGTCATCATGTGCGACGACAGCTACGCGCAGGCGTTTTTGACCGGAAGCTGGAGCAGCGACGCGGGCGAGCTGACCGTTGCCGACGACGGCACGGTGACCTGCTCCCTGCCCGGCCTGAGCGGGAAGGAATGCTCCCTGCGCGACAACGCCATCTACGCCGGAACAGGCGAAGACGCTGTGGCGTTTTACCGCTTTTCCGTGCTCAGCGACCGTATGATGATCGCCGACGCCGTCGGCGACGGCCGTGCTTACACCATGTTCCGGCAATAAACACCGCACATTTTCTGCCCCGCAGCGCCAAGATATGCTGCGGGGCATTTTTTTGCCGGGCCTGAACAGGCGGATGGAAATTGTTCCTTGCTATTTCCATTTTTCATACGTATAATAAAATTGGTTGTATTTGAACTTGCAGACCAACGACAAATGGGAGGAGAAAGAACATGAAAAAGCGCATCATCAGCCTGCTGCTGTGTCTGGTGCTGACCGTGTCGCTCGTGCCGGCCGCCGCCGCGGCGGACACGGGGGACGCCAGGACCGTCACGGTACGCTACGCTTCCGGTCACGGGGTCGACACCCACGACTATGAAGCGGCCTTTACGTACAGCGATGATCTGTTCACCCGGAGCGGCTACACGTACCGCAAGGATCTCGCGCTGATGTCCATTGGCCTCGCGTTCGCGGCCTATACGAGCAAGGACTCCGAAAAGACGGACAACTACGCCACCGGCAACCGCAACTTCGTGTCCATGGCCGAGCAGTGCGGCTTTGAGAATATCCAGTCGAATAAATGGATGTTCCAGCCCGCCGAGGCCGACTCCATCGGCGTCAGCTGCGCCAGCAAGACCATCCGCGACAACGGCGGCAGCTACACGCTCATCGCCGTCGGCGTGCGCGGCAACAACTACCACGCCGAGTGGGGCGGCAACGCCCGGCTCGATGCTGCGGGCGAGCACAAGGGCTTCGCCCTCGGCCGCGACCAGGTGCTCGACTACCTGCGCGGCTACATTGCCGACACCGGCATCTCCGGCCGGGTGAAGATCTGGATCGCGGGCTACAGCCGCGGCGCGGCCGTGTCCAACATGGTCGGCGGCGCGCTCGACAACGGCTACAGCCTCGGCGCGGGCGTCAGCCTCAGCCCGCACGACCTGTACTGCTACTGCTATGAGCCGCCCATGGGCGCGATGAAAGAGCAGGTGCAGGGCCGCGTGTATGACAACATCCAGAATCTCGTCAATGAAAACGACCTCGTGACCTACGTCGCGTTCGACAACTGGGACTTCGCCCGCTACGGCGTCGACCGCGTCGTGCCGACCAAGGGCGACGACAACTACCTCACCTACAAGGCCGCCATGCTCAGGGAATTCGTGAAGATCCCGAACAACGGCGGCATCTACTGGCCCGACTACTTCCAGGCCTGGGGCATTGACCCGAAGGACATCACGAGCGGCGATCTGGGCAAGATCTTCAAGGTCAACATGACGCAGAAGGAATTCTACGCCGACCTCTGCGAGGCGATCACGACGTGCCTCGCCTCCTCACGCGAAGACTATGCGGAGAACATGCAGGACTTCCTTGTGGCCCTGCTGGCAGATATTTTCGGTGCGGCCGATAAGGACACCTCCGGCGTGGCCGAGGACTTCGCCAAAAAGGTGCAGGCCAACTGGAAGAAGCTCTTCTACTCGCTGACCATCCCCGGCATGATCAAAAACGGCACGGCCGCCAAGCTCCTGACCGGCTATCTGGTCGAGGCGCTGCAGGAAAACGGCGTTCTGACCTACGACCTTGCGGGCATCGAGGCCGCGATGGGCATGCTCGCGCCGCGCCTGTCGAAGATGGCGCTCAAATACCCCGGCACGACGATGACGCTGCTGGCAAACCTGCTCGTGATCGGGCTGGCCCACTGCGGCGAGCCGGGCCTCGCCTGGCTGCGCAGCCTGCCGGACGACTACATGACCAGCAAGCAGACCGTAAGCTACACGGGCCTGTTTGACGACGTGGCTGCGGACGCATGGTATGCCCCCGCCGTGGACTACGTCAAGTACGGCCGGATCATGAACGGCATGGGCAGCAACCGCTTCCAGCCCAACACACAGATGACGCGCGCCATGTTCGCGCAGGTGCTCTACGCGCTCGAGGGCGCGCCGTCCGTGCGCGGTCTGAGCTGCCCGTTTACCGACGCGGGCGGCAGCTGGTACACTGACGCCGTCATCTGGGCGTACAACGCGGGCGTGGTCGCCGGTGTGTCCCCGACGCGGTTTGCGCCGAACGAAGCGCTGACCCGCGAGCAGATGGTAACCATGCTCTACGGCTACGCCGGCCGCGAGCAGGCGCTCAGCGGCCCGGACGGCGCGCTCGCGGGCTATCAGGATCAGGCGCGCGTGTCAACATGGGCGCGTGAGGCCATGGCCTGGGCCGTGGGCACCGGCGTGATCGCCGGCACGTCCGCGACCACCCTCGCACCGCGGAAGACCGGCACACGCGCCGAAGTTGCGACCGTGCTGATGCGGTTTTGCGAGCAGTGATCCTGCAATCGAAAAAAACACCCGGATCTCTCACGAGATCCGGGTGTTTTTATGCGGTTTACTGGCCGTTGGGCGCCGCCGCTTTCGCGCTGCGGCAGTTGGCGCGCAGCACCGGCATGAGCGCCGTGAGCGCAATGTCCAGCTTGCGGGAATAGTCCCCTTCCATGCCGTTGTTGATCCAGTCGATGAGCATGCCGAACATCATGTCCGTGTACATGCGGATGATCGCCTCGAGATCCTCGGGCGCAATGTCCATGTTCTGCGCGTAGCGCGTGATGACCTGGCGGGCATAGTAATCGCTCGTCTCCCACGTGAAGCGCTCGAGCTCTTCCTTGCCGTAGCCGTGGTAGATATTCAGGATGGCCTGCCGGTCGTTCGAGAGGTTCGCCGCCAGCGTCAGAAAGCCCTCGCGCATGGTCTCGAAGTTGCCGTTCGTGTCCAGGAAATGCTGCACGCGCAGCTCAAACACGTACTGCGTGAGCACGTAAACATCCGTGAAATAATAGTAGAACGTCTTGCGGCTGCAGCCAACGGCGTCCGTGATCATCTTGACCGTGATGCGGTCGATAGTGTAGTCGTTGAGCAGACGCATATATGCATCCGCGAGCGCCGTGCGCGTCCGGTTCTGCTTCATGAAGTGTGCCTCCGTTCCTGCGCCGGGCAAACACCGGCGCTGTTTTTTCTGGCCCTATAGTAACCCACATGTCACCATAATTCATTGGTCATTATTGCGATGATGTAACATTTTTGCACACTTTGCGAAACGATTCTACCCGTTTGTCCGGATTTTTCAGGAATCCAGCTCTCCCTGCAGGCGGCAGGTGCGCGTCATGAACAGGGCAAGCTGCGCACGGTTGGCGCCGGTATTCGGGCTGAGCTCCGTTCTGGTCGTGCCGTAGAGGATGCCCATGGAGACCGCCCACGTCGTGGCGGAATACGCCCAGTCGGGCACGTCGTTCCAGTCCGTATAGCCGCCGATCGGGCGCGGGCGGACGCCCTTTTCCGGGCCGTAGGCGCGGTAGAGCATCGTGACCAGCTGCGCGCGCGTGAGGCGGGCATCCGGCGCAAAGTGCGTGTCGTCCGTGCCGAGCACGACCTTGTTGGCATAGGCCCAGCGCACGGCGGCAGCATACCAGGCGTCGTCCGAAACGTCCACAAACGGCGCCTCCGGCAGTTCGGACACGTCCGGCTCGCCGGCCATCCGATAGAGGATCGACACGAGCATGGCGCGCGTCGTCTGCCCCATGGGGTCGAACCGGTTCCCGCCGACGCCGTTCATAAGGCCGAAGAGCACGCAATAGTCAATGCCCTCGTGCATCCAGCTGCTCGCTGCCGGCATATCGTCAAACACGCCGCCGGCACAGTATTCGTCACCGACGCAGGGATCCGGGATCCTGGCCGTTTCCGTCTTGCCGCAGTCGGTGCAGGTGCGCTCCATGTTCACGGCGCCGTCGTCCGTCTCGATGGCCGTCCAGGCGCTCCAGTGGTGCACCGGATAGTAGTACTGCACCGCCTCCGTGACGCGCTCGCTGCCCTTGAAATAATGCACGGTGCTGCCGTTGGTGAGCGTCATGGAATAGATCGACTTCACGGCCGGATCGAGCACGCGGTACTCCGTGGCCGAGACCTGGCCGATGATCATGACATAGTGGCCGTTGGCCGAGTAGCCGTTGAGGTGGATAATCGGCGGGCTGTAGCTGCCCTCGCCGTCGACGTAGCGCGCGATGGCCTCGGCGAGCGAGACCTTGCTGTACGTCGCGCCGCTGAAGGCGACGTCATCCGGCGTGGTGGCAAAGGGTGTGCCGTAGTGGCCGCGGCTGCGCCAGTAATCGCCGAGCGCGCCGGGCGTAGCGTCCAGGCCGAGGTACGACAGCGCCATGGAAATGCACGCCGTGAAGCACTCGTGGTTGGCATAGTTCCTATAGCTGCCCCAATACTCGGGACAGAACAGGTCCGTATAGGCCGGCACCTGGCAGACATAGCGAACCGTGCCCGTCTTCACGTCGGCGTTTTTCGCATATTCCACGCTCGCATACGGCGCGGCGTCGACCTGGCTGGCCGCCGCGGCGCCCATCGTCAGGCAGGGCAGCAGCCCCGCCAGCAGGCACAGCGTCAGCACCAGGCTGAGGATTCGTTTCTTCATAGATGGCTCCTTATGTTCCGGTATTTTGTTGGTTGTTGACATAACACATACACACAATTGCTTATCTTACACCTACTGTTACGGAATTGCAACCTTTTTTGCTTTCTCTGCCAACTTTCGTGGGGCGCGGCGGGCAAATTGCGCCCGGTTTTGGCGCGGAAAGTGGGGACGCAGAGATTTCGACAGGATCCGCAAATGGCGTTATGTAAACCTCTGAGGTGGAGAATCCGGTCGTGATCACGCGGACGTGCGCGGACGGTGCGGAATATTTTTCGTGACGTACATAATATTTCGCTTGACAGATATGCGAATGCATAATAAAATGGAAATAGAAGGGGCCGCTTCCGACACTGTGCGGCCAAGCGCAGCCGATCTCCGACGCGAAGCCGGGCAAATGCGCGGCTTCCACAGCCAAAGCTGCCGCTTCGGCGGGGAAAATGCCGCCGAACCGGCGGAGATGTAGCGTTATGTAAACTGTAAGGAGGTGAGGGACCGCCGGAATGAAAAAACGGAAACGATCCGTGGCCGGGCGCGGCCCGGGGCATGGCATGGATTGAACTGCACCAGTCGCTGCCGCAGCACCGCAAGCTGCTGGCCCTGCGCGACGCGCTGGGGCTGCGCACGCCGGCGGCACTCGGGCACATGTGCCTACTGTGGCTGTGGGCGCTGGACAATGCGCCGGACGGCGACCTATCCGCCCTGCCGGCAAGGCAGCTGGCGGAGATCTGCCAGTTCAGCGAGCGCCGGGCCGGCGACCTCGCGGTGGCGCTGCGCACGTCCGGGTTTGTGGACGCAGACTGGCGGCTGCACGACTGGGGCGACTACACCGGCCGCCTGATCGACCAGCGGGCGGCCAGCCGCGAGCGGCAGCGGCGGCGGCGCGCACGGCTGCGCGCGGCGGCCATGGAAGAAAACAAGGAGGATGGTACATGAAAAAGCAGACGAACACCGACCTGCGGCGAAAGCTGCGCGAGCAGCGCGCGGCGTATGAGGAGCTGCTGGGCCTGTCGGGCGCGATTTTGGCTGCGCTGTGCGTGCGCTGCGGCGACGGCGCGACGCTGCGGCTGCCGAAGCAGGCCGTGCACGACGCGCTGGAGACCTACGAATTCGCGGCGGCGGCCGACGGCGAGGACTACGTGCTCTCGTACCGGGAGCGCGCGACATGATCGACCTCGAGGACGAGAAGGAGCGCATCCTCGAGCAGCTGGCGGCCATGGTGGCCGATGCGTCCGTGAAGCCGGAGCTGCGGCTCAAGGCGGCGGGCATGGTGCTCGGCCACGAGCGGGGCAAGGCCGCGCCCGCGAAGGACGAGGGCGCGGCCGAGCCGGAGGTGCTGCGCTTCGAGGGCGCGCTCGAGCAGTGGAGCCGGTAGTGAGGAGGCGCGATGGCACGCAAAAACGAACCCTATATTTATAAGGTGCTGCGGCGCGAGACGCCGAACCCGCGGCAGCAGGCGTTCTTCCGCGCGGAGGCGGCCAACATCGCCTACGGCGGGGCGCGCGGCGGCGGCAAGAGCTGGGCCATGCGGCGCAAGCTCGTGCTGCTGGCGATGCGCTATCCGGGGCTGAAGCTCCTGCTGCTGCGCCGGACGCTGCCGGAGCTGCGCACCAACCACATCCTGCCGCTGCAGCGGGAGCTGGCGGGCTATGCCGCGTGGAGCGGCGCGGAGCGCGCGTTCCGGTTCCCGAACGGGTCGCGGCTCGTGATGGGCTACTGCGACAGCGACAGCGACTGCGCCCAGTATCAGGGGCAGGAGTACGAGGTGATCGGCTTCGAGGAGGCGACGAACTTCGAGCCCGACTGGCTGACGTTCATCGCCACCTGCCTGCGCACGACGCGCACGGACTTCGCCCCGCGCATCTACTACACGTGCAACCCCGGCGGGCCGGGCCACGCCTACATCAAGCGCCTGTTCATCGACCGCGCGTTTCGCGACGGTGAGGACCCGGCGGACTATGTGTTCATCCCGGCGAAGGTCTACGACAACCAGGTGCTCATGCAGCGCGATCCCGGCTATCTCAAGCGGCTGGAGGCGCTGCCGCCCGCACGGCGGCGCGCGCACCTTGAGGGAGACTGGAACGTGTACGAGGGGCAGGTATTCGCCGAGTGGCGCGACGACCCCGCGCACTACGCCGACGGAAAGTGGACGCACGTGATCGAGCCGTTCGACATCCCGAACACGTGGCGGGTGTACCGCAGCTTCGACTTCGGGTACGCCAAGCCGTTTTCCGTGGGCTGGTGGGCGGTGGACTTCGACGGGCGGCTGTACCGCATCCTCGAGCTCTACGGCTGCGTGCCCGGCGAGCCGGACACCGGCGTGCGCTGGACGCCGGAGCAGATCTTCGAGCAGATCCGCACCACGGAGGCCACGCACCCCTATCTGCGTGGCCGGGACATCCGCGGCGTGGCCGACCCCGCGATCTGGGACGCGTCGCGCGGCGACAGCATCGCCGACATTGCCGACCGGTACGGCGTGTACTTCGAGCCGGGCGACCACAAGCGCCTGCCCGGCTGGATGCAGGTGCACTATCGGCTGGCGTTCGACGCTGCCGGGCTGCCAATGCTGTATGTCTTCCGCAACTGCCGGGACACGCGGCGCACGCTGCCGCTGCTGCGCTACGATGCACACGCGCCCGAGGACGTGGACACGCGGCAGGAGGACCACATCGCCGACGAGATCCGGTATCTGTGCCAGTCCGACCCCATCGCGCCGCGGCCCGTGGTACAGCGGACGCCGAAAGTGTTCGACCCACTGAGCAGCGATTAGTTATGTAAACATAAAAAGACTGCGACGGCAGTCTCTTTTTCTCGCAAAATATGAAAAGTTATGTAAACCATTTCGCCGGAAACGGCAGCAAAGGAGAGTCTATGACAAACGAGAAAACGAACCCCATGCCCTACCGCGCGGCGGATGCGGCGGCGATGCCGGCGGCGGCAGGTGCGGCAGAGGCGGCCGGGCCGGACATGGCCGCGCCCGTGATCACGCCGGACGACGTGGCGCGCGGCACGGAGCTTCTGCGCCGGTACAAGGACGGCAAGCGCGCGCTCGAGGCGCGCATCATCGCCGACGAGCAGTGGTACCGCCTGCGGCACTGGCAGTATCTGCGCGACCGCCGGCGCGAGCAGGGCGGCGACGTGGTAGAGCCGACGAGCGCGTGGCTGTTTAACGCCATTGTCTCGAAGCACGCCGACGCGATGGACAGCTTCCCGGAGGCGGTGATCCTGCCGCGCAGCGAGCAGGATGAACCGGACGCGAAGGCGCTGTCGGCCATCGTGCCGGCCGTGCTGGAAAAGACGCACTTTGAGCAGGTGTGGTCCGATGCGTGGTGGTACAAGCTCAAGCACGGGTGCGCGGCCTACGGCGTGTTCTGGGACAGCGCCGGGAGCAACGGCCTCGGCGACGTGGCCGTGCGCCAGCTCGACCTGCTGAACCTGTTCTGGGAGCCGGGCATCACGGACATTCAGGCCAGCCGCAACCTCTTCGTGTGCGCGCTCATGGACAACGACGACATTTCCGCCGCCTGGCCCGACGCGCGGCCCGGCAGCTGCGGCGTGGAGCTGGCGCAGTATCTGTATGACGACGCGGTGGACACGTCCAGCAAGAGCATCGTCGTCGACTGGTACTACAAAAAGCCGCTGCCCGGCGGCGGCACGGCGCTGCACCTGATCAAATTCACCGGGCGCGACCTGCTCTACGCGAGCGAGAACGACCCCGCCATGGTCGGCGGCTTCTACCCGCACGGGCAGTACCCGGTCGTGTTCGACGTGCTCTACCCCGAGGCCGGCACGCCGTGCGGCTTCGGCATGATCGCCGTGAGCAAAGACCCGCAGCAGTACATCGACCGCCTGAGCGGCAACCTGCTGGAGATGAGCATGAAGGCCTCCACCCCGCGCTTCTGGGTCAAGAAGGGCTGCGGCGTGAACGCGCAGGAATTTCTCGACTGGTCGAAGCCGCTCGTCGAGGTCGAGGGCAGCATCGACGACGAACGGCTGCGCCAGATCAGCCTCTACAACCTCGACGGCCAGTGGGTGAACATGCTGCAGCTGAAGATCGACGAGCTCAAGGAGACGAGCAACAGCCGCGACGTGACGCAGGGCAGCGTGTCCGGCGGCGTGACGGCGGCGAGCGCCATCGCGGCGCTGCAGGAGGCCGGCAGCAAGTCCAGCCGCGACACGCTGCGCGCGAGCTACCGCGCGTTCGAGCGCGTGGTCGAGCTCGTGATCGAGCTCATCCGCGCGTACTACACCGAGACACGGCCGTTTCGCGTGGCGGCGCCGGGCGCGCAGGGCTATACGTTCTGCACGTACTCCAACGCCGGGCTGCAGGCCAGGACCGTGGGCATGGACGCCGACGGCATGGCGCTGCTGCGCGCGCCGGCATTCGACGTGTCGGTGCACGCGCAGAAGGAGAGCCCGTACGCGACCGCGTCGCAAAACGAGCTGGCACGGCAGCTGTATCAGCTGGGCGTGTTTAACCCCGCGTTCGCGCAGCAGGCCGTGCCGATGCTGGAGATGATGCAGTTTCCGGGGCGCGACAAGGTGCTTGAGGCCGTGCGCAGCAGCATCGTGCCGCCGCAGCCGGAGACGCCGGACGCGGGCACGGACACGTCCGCCGACCCGCTGCTGCGGGCGCAGGCAGAGAAAAACCGCGTCATCACAGCGAGCGCCCGCTGAGGGCAGAAGGGAGCACAGAGTATGAACGAACAAAACATCCCCACCGCGCCGGAGCAGAGCGCACCCGCAGCACCCGAAACGGCCGCGCCGCGTGCGCCGGCCGAGGAGGCCGTGACCGTCGGCGCGCTGCGCGGCGCGATCGAGCGCAAGGCCGAGCAGCGGGCGCGCCGCGCGGCCGAGGAATCCGCCGCGCGCTGGTCGCGCGAGGCGGACGAGCTGGCGGCGCAGTGCCCGGACTTTGACCTGGGCGCGGCGCTGAGCGATGCACAGTTTTGCGCGCTGCTGCGCGCCGGTGTGGACGTGCGCACGGCGTGGTTCGCGCTGCACGCGCAGGCGCTGCTGGAGGCGGCCTGCGTGCGCGCGGGCCGCAGCGCCGAACAGCGCGTGGCCGAACACATCCGCGCCCGCGGCCTGCGCCCGGCCGAAAACGGTCTGGGCGGCGGCGGGGCCGGCATCGTGGTGCGGCCGGACGTGTCGCGCATGAGCCGCGCCGACCGCGCGGCGCTCGCCGCGCGCGCGGAGCGCGGCGAGCGCGTGAAGCTGAGCCTGTGACCCGCTTCGCGTACATCCGCCGGGACGGGCGGTGCGTGCTGCGCGCGGACGGCCACGCGGACTTCTGCCCGGGCAGAGACATCGTGTGCGCCGGGGCGTCGGCGCTCGTGTGCGCGCTGGCAGGCGCGCTCGATGCGCTGGGCGCGCAGGGCGTGCAGCGCACGCTCTGCGCCGGGCACGCAGCCATCGCAGCGGACGACCGGGCCGATGTGCGCGCGGCGTTTACCGTGGCCGTGACGGGCCTGCGGCAGCTCGCCGCGGCCTACCCCGGCCACGTTGCGGAGGACACCGGCCGCGTCCCCGCGCAGGAGACAAAACCCAACGGCAGCGCAGCGGCCGGGCGCTGCCCCGGCGCTGTCCCCGGAAGCGGACAGCAGAGAAAAAAGGAGACATGAGTATGGAAAACATCCACATGGACCTGCGCCTGTTTGACGCAAACACGCAGGTGACCACCCAGCAGAGCCTGACCGAGGAGATGAAGACGTTCTACTCGGACTACCTCATCGACGCGGCCGAGCCCGAGCTCGTGCACGACCAGTTCGCGCAGAAGCACCCCATCCCCGCAAACGGCGGCAAGACGATCCAGTTCCGCCGCTTCGCCCCGCTCGGCAAGGCACTGACCGCCCTGACCGAGGGCGTGACCCCCGACGGCCAGAGCCTGAGCATGACCACCGTCGAGGCGGCCGTGCGCCAGTACGGCGGCTACATCCAGATGAGCGACCTGCTGCTGCTGACCGCCATCGACAACAACCTTACCATGGCCACGAAGCTGCTCGGCGCGCAGGCCGGCCGCACGCTCGACACGATCACCCGCGAGGTGCTCGTCGGCGGCGACAACGTGCAGTATGCCGACGAGTCCGTGTCCGCGCGCTACCTGCTGCAGGGCGGCAACGCCAGCGCCGCCGACAACAACTACCTGACCGTCGACTGCATCCGCCGCGCCGTGCGCGCGCTCAAAAACGCCAACTGCCGCCGCATCGACGGCGCGTTCCCGGTCATCATCCACCCCGACGTGGCCTATGACCTCATAAACGACCCGAAGTGGCTCGCCCCCCACCAGTACGTCGACACCGAGCACATGTACGAGGGCGAGATCGGCAAGATCGAGGGCTGCCGCTTCGTCGAGAGCACGGAGGCGAAGATCTTCCACGCGGCCGATCTTGCCGGCGACAGCCGCACCCTGCTCACGGCCGGCGCGGTGAGCGGCAAGACCACCTTCCCGTTCGACGGCGGCACGGTCCAGGCCGGTGCGCTCGTCGGCCGTCAGGTGCTCGTCGGCAATGCGTGCGTGACCGTCACGGCCAACACCGCGAGCTCCATGACCGTCGACGCCGCCGTTACGGCCGAGGACAATGCCATCATCTACCCCGGCGAGGCCGGCGCGCAGGGCCGCGACGTGTACGTCACGCTCGTGCTCGGCGCCGACGGCTACGGCACGACCGAGATCACCGGCGGCGGTCTGGAGCACATCGTCAAGCAGCTCGGCTCTGCCGGCACGGGCGACCCGCTCAACCAGCGCGCAAGCGTCGGCTGGAAGGCCACGAAGGTCGCCGTGCGTCTCGACGACAGCGCCATCCGCCGCATCGAGACCTGCAGCACCTACACCGAGTAAAGAAATCCACCCCATGCCTCCCGCCCGCGCGGCGGGAGGCGCACCTACAACAAGGAGGAAACAACTATGGCAACCAGAAAAAAGACCGACCGCGCCGCCGCTGAGGCCTGGCTGAGCGAACCCGTGACCGTGCGTCTGTTCCGCGACAACGGCAGCTACAAGGAGGACAAGGTCGTGACCGTCAACGGCGAGACCGTGCGCATCCCGCGCGGCGAGGACGTGATCATCCCGCGCCGCTTCGCGCTCGTGCTCGCCCAGGGTGAGGCGCAGGACGCGCGCACCGGCGCGCTCATCGAGCGCGAGACCGCCCGCTTTGCCGCCGAGAGCGGCGCGCTGGGGCTCTGACCATGGCGACGCTTCAGCAGGCGCTCACGCGCATCGACACGATCTGCCCCAACGCATGGGACGACGCGGCAAAGCTGCTGTGGCTCAACGAATGCGAGAGCATGATCCAGACGCGCATCCTCGGCACTGCGCCCGAGGCGTGCATCACCTATGACGCGGACACCGCGCGCAGCACCGTGCTGCTCGTGCCCGCGCCGTTCGACCGGCTGTACGTGTACTACGTCATCGCCATGTGCGACTACGCCGCGCACGAGACGGCGCACTACGCCGACAGCATGATGCTCTTTAACGCGGCGCTCGACGAGTACGCCAAGTGGTATCAGCGCACGAACGGTACCGCGGCCGCGACCCCCGGCGCGGCGGCGCAGATCGCCGCCAACAGCGCCGCCCGGCACACGCACGAAAACAAGGGCGTGCTCGACGGCATCACGGCCGCGAAGACCGCCGCATGGGACGGCAAGTCCAGCTTCAGCGGCCGCTATGCGGATCTGGCCGGCAAGCCCGCCGCCCTGAAAAACCCGAACGCGCTGACCATCAAAATCGGCGGAACGACCGTCACCTACGACGGCAGCGCGGCGAAAACCGTCACGATCGCCGACGGAAGCGAGGTGGCCTACTGATGGCAAAGAAGCTTTACGAAGAAGCGGCCGTGCAGGCCATCGCAGGCGCCATCCGCGCGAAAAACGGCAGCGGTGCCACCTATAAAATCGGCGAAATGGCCGCCGCCGTGCAGGCCATCACGGGCGCGGAGGCGGTGGCGTGGCACCAGTGCCCGGAGGCGGTGCGCAATTATCTCGCCGCCGTTACCTACGACGCGAACGACGACAGCGTGTCGCACATCGCGGAGTACGCGCCCGGCACGGCGGTGGCGGCCAACTGCAAGCCGGTCGGCGTGACCAGAGGTGGCACGACGTACTGTAACGAAGTGCCGAATGTGCTAACGCCTTTTGCCGGAACGGGAGCGGCCGGGACGCTCAAGCCACTGGACGCGCTGCGCTGGCTTAACACGCCGCAGGCGGCCAACGTGCGCGACATCGGTGGCTGGGCGTGCGACGGCGGCACGGTCCGATACGGGTTGCTCTTTCGCGGCGGCGAAATTACGGCAGCAGACAGAGATGTTTTGGTGGGCGAATGTGGTGTGCGGCACGAGCTGAATCTGCGCGGCGCGGAAGAGGCCAACCGCACTGTGTCCCCGCTGGGTAGCGACATCCGGTTTTGCTGCCCGACGAACTTCGTGTGGTACAGCCTGGCCGATAAGACCACCTGGAAGGAGATCCTGCTGTATGTGATCGAGGCGGTCACGCACAATGAGCCGGTATACTTCCACTGTTCGGCTGGGGCCGACCGCACAGGCACAGTAGCCTGTCTGCTCGAGGCGCTGCTGGGCATGAGCCGGAGCGACATCGACAAGGACTACGAGCTGACGTGCTTTTCGACCGGCACGGGGACGGATGCTGCCGCCCGGCGGCGGAATGAGACCGATTGGGGGAATCTCATCGGCCAGATCAACGCCCACTCGGGCAGCACGTTCCGGGACAAGGCCGTGAATTTCGCCACGTCGTGCGGTGTGCCGGTCAGCAAAATCGACGCCTTCCGCGTGGCCATGTCCACCGGCACACCGGGGGTGCTGCCCGGCGGAACACACGCAGTTACATACGCGCTTACGCACGTAACCACCAGCAATGCCGCAACAACAGTGGAGGATCAGGCCACGTACACGGCGACGCTGACGGCGGACGTGGACTATACCATCCAGAACGTGACTGTCACCATGGGCGGAACAGATATCTCCAGCTGCTATGTAGGCGGCGTGATCACCATCCCCAACGTGACCGGCGACGTGGTTATTACTGCCGTGGCTGTTGCAACGGTCTATTCTGATATAGAGTTGTACAGCCCCAACGGCGTCACGCTGAATAAAAAGTATAGCGGGATCAACATTGTGGACGGAAACGGTTATTATCTTACGACCGTGGTGCCCGTCAATATGGCCAAGTACCGTTACATTAAGGTCAACGGTGCGCATATTAGCGGATATCCTGGCACAGTCAATGCCAGCAACCCCACTTTATATAAGATCGCGTTTATGAAAAACGGTGCAATCTATGCTGTCCAATACACGGATACCTTGGCATTGTCAAGTGATAAGAACGTGATGCAATGGGGCATGGACATGAGCAAGTATGCACACTATCAGCAGTGCGACGCTGTCCAGCTATCGGTGCTGGTTTCCACATCCGCAATCACAAGCACCGATGTGCTCACCGCAGATAAGCTTCAAGTCACCTGCTCGACGGCACTGTAAGGAGGTGCGGGATGGATATTGTTGATGCAATCGTGACCAACAACAAATGCTATCAGGCGGCGATCCCGCTGGTCCCGCGGGGGCTGATGCTGCACAGCATCGGCACACCGCAGCCGAGCGCGGCCGTGCTGGCGCGGTACTTTGACCAGTACCAGCCGGGCGGGCAGTCGGTCTGCGTGCACGCGTTTGCGCAGGCGGACGGCACGGTGTACCAGACGCTGCCGTGGGAGATGCGCGGCTGGCACTGCGGGGGCAGCGCCAACAACACGCACATCGGCGTGGAGATGACGGAGCCGGGCGCAGGCACGGCCTACGCCGAGGCGGCCGCGCAGATCACGGGCACGTACCGCACGGCCGTGGCGCTGTTTGCGCGGCTGTGCGGGGTTTACGGGCTGGACCCGCTGGCCGACGGCGTCATCATCGGCCACGCGGAGGGACACCGGCGCGGCGTGGCCAGCAACCACGCAGACCCGGAATATCTGTGGCGGCAGTACGGCATGGGCTTCACCATGGACGGATTTCGCGCCGACGTCGCCGAGGCGATGGCCGGCACGCAGAAGGAGGAAACAGACATGACACGCTACAACACCGTAGCCGAGATGCCCGCATGGGCGCAGGAAGAGGCGCAGCGGCTCGTTGACCGCGGCGCGCTCAAAGGAGACACCGACGGCAGGCTCGACCTGTCGCTGGATATGCTGCGCACGATGCTCGTGTGCCAGCGGATGATCGACCAGGCAAAGGAGACATAAATGGACCGACTCACAACGATCAAAGCGGCCGCCTGCACGGCGGCCGCAGCGCTGACGGCCTTCTGGGGCTGGACGGGCTGGCTGGCGGCGGCATGGTTTCTGGCCATGCTGCTCGACTATGCCACCGGCAGCGCCGCCGCCCTGCGCGCCGGAACGTGGAGCAGCCGCGCCGCCCGCGAGGGCCTGTGGCACAAGGCGGGCAGCGTGGCGGGCGTGCTCGTGGCGGCGCTGCTGGACTTTGCCCTGCGCGTGCTGCTCGGCAGCGTGCCGGGGCTGGGCATCGACTACGACGTGCTGCTGTGCCCGCTCGTGACGGCGTGGTATCTGCTGACGGAGCTGGGCAGCATCGCCGAAAACGCGGGCGCGCTCGGCGCGCCGATGCCGCAGTTTCTCATGCGGGCGATCGCCGCCCTGCGCGCCGGCATTTCCGACCGCGGCGGCGGAGACGGAGACGGAGGCGGCGCGGCATGACGGACTTTTCCCCGCTGAATTTCCCGCTGCCGGAGCGCACCGGCGCCGAGGGGCTCGACGCGCGCGTGACGGCGCTGGAGGAGACGATCGTCCGGCTGCTGGAGGCGCTGCAGTACACACTGACGAACCTCGGGCGCGAAAACTTCAACCCCGCCGCGCTCGAACGGCTGCGCGCCGAGCTGCGCAGCGGGCAGACCACGAACCAGTAAGGAGGCAGGCAATGCATCTACCCACATTTCCCCGCGCCATGCCCGTGACGCGGCGCGTACAGACCGACTTTCGCGGCTACGACCACCGGCCGGGCTGCCCGGAGGGCGGCATCTACGAGATGACGAACGGCTCGGCGGCCGACGCGCCGCTGTTTTCCACGCGGCCGGGCCGCACGCTGACCTATCCGACCGGCGGCGGCAGCGCGAACGGACTGATCGCCGTCGACGGCGGGCTGCTCTGGTGCACGGGCCAGACGCTGTATTTTAACGGCACGCCCGTCGACGGCTGCACGCTCGTCAACGGGCCGAAGGTGTTCGCCGAGCTCGGCGGCACGGTGCTCATCTGGCCGGACAAGGTCTGGTACCGGCCGGATATGGGCACGTTTGGCAGCGCCGAGCCGAGCTGGAGCGGCACGGTGGCGCTCCAGCGCTCGGACGACAGCAGCGGCGCGCGCGCCGATTCCGTCGCCGCCAGCGGCATCGACACGCCCTTTCGCGTGGGCGACGCCGTGACGTTCAGCGGCTTTTCCACGCCGGAGGACAACGGCACCTACATCATCCGCGCCATCGCGGGCGCGGTGCTCGTGTTCGACCCCGACACGTTCTCTGCCGTCGGAGCGGTCGAGCACATCACGGTCACGCGGCGCATGCCCCTGGCGCTGCACGCATGCACATACGCCAACCGCATCTGGGCCTGCGCGCAGGACACCGTCTGGTGCACGAAGCTCGGCGACCCGCTGAGCTGGTACTGGTACGAGGCGGACGAAAACGGCACGGTCGCCACGGCGGCATGGAGCGTGGACGTCGGCACGCCGGGCAACTTTTCCGGCTGCGCGGCGACGGGCAGCGGCGTGGTGTTTCTCAAGCCGGACGGGCTCTGGCGGCTCTACGGCACGAAGCCGGACAACTTCCAGCTCATCGCCTCGGCGGCGCTCGGCACGGAGAAAAACTCCGGCCGCTCGCTCGTGACGGCGGCGGAGACGCTCTACTACCTCTCCCCCGCCGGGCCGGCGCGCACCTCCGGCGGACGGCCGGTGCGCATCGGCGACGCGCTCGGGCGCACGCTCACGGCCGGCGCGGCGGGCACGGACGGTACGCGCTGGTATCTCTCGGCGCACGATCCGCAAAACGCCTGGCATCTGTTCGTATACGACACGCGCAGCGGCCTGTGGAGCCGCGAGGACGCATTTCACGCATCCGGGTTCGCCCGGCACGACGGCGCGCTCTACGCGCAGGATCCGAGCGGCGTCTGGCACTTCGGCACGGGCAGCACGGCGCAGCTGGAGAGCATGCTGGAGACGGGCGATTTCGTCAGCGGCAGCCCGGACTGCAAGCGCCTGCTGCGCGTGCAGCTGCGGCTGGAGGCGGACGCGGGCGCAAGTGTCACGGCGGCGGTGCAGTATGACTCCGACGGCGTGTGGCACACGCTGGCGACCGTGGCGGCAGGCGCGAAGCGCTCCGTCACGCTGCCGGTGCTGCCGCGCCGGTGCGACCACTTTCGCCTGCGGCTGACGGGCACGGGGGCGTGGCGGCTGCTGTCGCTCGCGCGCACGGAGACCGCCGCCGGACCGCAGCACTGAAGAAAGGAGACCTTATGGCCACAAAATACAAATACGACAAGGACACCGACTACGCCGCGCTCATGGGGCGGGCGGCGCAGCGCGGCGACAACGCGGCCGCCGCGATCTATGAGCAGCAGCGCAACGCGAAGATCCGCGGCGAGGGCATGACCGATGTGACGCAGTCGAACGACTACGTGCAGTATCTGCCGCTCGAGGACGTGCCGGACTACGACGACACGCACCGCCGCCAGGCAGAGTCCCTGCTGACCGAGCGCGACACGACCGGGCAGCGCGCGCGCATCGACCAGATGCTCGACGCGCTGCTCGGCGAGGAATTCGACTACGACCCGGCATCGGACAAGCTCTACGCCGCCTACCGCCAGCAGTATGAGCGGCAGGCGGATCTCGCATCGGCCAACGCCCTCGGCGCGGCGGCTGCGCTGACGGGCGGACGGGCCTCGACGGCGGCCGTGGCGGCGGCGCAGCAGGCGGGCGGATACTACCGCGCGATGCTCGCGGGCAAGCTGCCGGAGCTGGCGCAGCTCGCCTACGAGCGCTACAACGGCGAGCGCAAGACGCGCCTGAGCGCGATCGACGCGATGCTCGACGCGGCCGACAGCCGCGATGGCGTGACGAAGGCGCAGATCGCCGCGCTGCTCGACATGGACGACGCGGACTACGACCGCGCGGACAGCAAGCTGCAGCAGCAGGCCAAAGACGCGGCCGACCGCAAGGCCGCCGCCGATAAGAAGGCCAAGGAGGAAAAGGCCGCGCAGGAAGCGGCGGACAAGGCCGCGCGCAGTGAGGCGCGGCGGCAGATCACGCTCATCCTGCGCAACGGCGGCACCGTGCCCAACGACCTCTGGGAGCAGAGCGGCTACAGCGCCGTGACGATCGCGGCCATGCTGCGCGGGCGGAAGGGTTAAGCGTTATGTAAACTTAGCGTCGGTTTCGCTGCAATCAGTCGCTGTCGTGCCTTTCACCGAAAAATAGTTATGTAAACTGTACGAAGGAAAGAAGTCCCGGAAGCGAAAACGCTTCCGGGACTTTTGCGTGCTGTCGGAAAAGTCGCTGCGCAGACGCACAAGCCTCTGCGCAGCGGGGGCGCTCGAAGGGGCAAGGCCGCCTCGAATGGGATCTTCTTTTTCATCAGGCCCAAAGCCCGCGTCGGGCTTTGGGCCTGATGAAAAACCCCCGGAAGCAAACTGCTTCCGGGGATTCTTGCGTGCTGTGTCTGCGCTCAGGCCGTGGCCTGCTTATAGCGCATGAGGATGGTTGCGACCTGCGCGCGCGTGGCGCTGCCGCCGGGTTCGAGATAGTCCGTCTTGCCGTGCGGAATGCCGCCGATAAGGCCGTTGCCGACGGCCCAGGCCATCGCGTCGCGGGCATAGGCCGACACGCTGCCGGCGTCGGGGTAGGCAGCGAGCGAGGCGGCGTTGCCAGTGGCGTCCGGCGCGTACTTGGCCGTGTACCGGTACAGGATGGCGGCGAGCTGCTCGCGCGTGATCTGGCCGCTGGGGTCAAACGTCGTGGCGCTCGTGCCGTTGACGATGCCCGTGAGCTTCGCCCACCAGATGGCGTTGGTATACCACTGGCCGCGCGGCACATCGTCAAACGGAACGCGGAGCTTGTCGAGCTCATAGCCCTCGACGACCTTCGGCTCGCCCTGGATGCGGTAGAGGATGCACACGAGCTGTGCGCGCGTGCACGTGCCGCTCGGGTCGACAGTCGTGGCCGAAAGGCCGTTGATATAGCCGCTGTAGATGCAGTAATCCAGCCCCGCGTGCGCCCAGGTGCCCGGCGCGGGCATATCGCGGAAGGCGTAGCCCGGGCAGGTCGGGCCGCCGGGGCAGGTGTCCGGCACGCCGGTGGCGGGGATAGACTCCGTTTTCTGCTCGTTGCAGATGGTGCAGGTGTAGGTCTTGACGCCGGGCTCGGTCGCGGTGGGCTTTTGCGTCACGACGCCGGCATCCCACGTGTGGGTGTGCAGCTTCGGGATGTCCTCGCCCACGCGCGTGTTGCAGCCGGCGCGGGTGCAGACATGGTAACGGTAGCCGGTGGTCGTGTACGTCGGCTCCTGCGTGACGACCCACTCGCCCCAGTCGTGGCCGAGGGCGGGGATGGTATCGTTATAATCTTTGCCGCAGCGCGGGCACGTGCCCTTGTAGTGGCCGGTCTCAGTGCAGGTCGGCTCCGTGCTGGAGGCGGACTTATAGCTGTAGTCATGGCCCTTGGCGGGGATGACCTCGTCGATCTTCACGCCGCAGCGCGCGCATGTGCCGACGACGCGGCCGGGCTTTGTGCAGGTGGCGTCCGGGAGCAGGTCGCAGCGGCTCAGGTCATGGCCGAGCGCGGCGATCTTCTCGGTGCGGGTCGCGCCGCAGGCCGAGCACTTGTAAAACACCGTGCCCTGCTCGGTGCAGGAGGCCGGGTAGGTCTGCGTCTTGACCCAGGTGTGGTCGGTGGCGGCAACATAGGTGTCGTCCACAGGGGCATAGGTGCAGCCCTTCACCGTGCAGGCGTGGTGCGTGTAGCCCTGCTCGGTGCAGGTGGGGTCGACGACCGTGTCGGCGAACTGGGCGATGTGGTCGCCGTGCCAGAGGCCGGTCTTGTAGCCCTGCCACGTGCCGTCGTCCTTGAGCTCGGCGGCCCAGGTGTAGCTGCCCTGCGTGTAATAGACCACGCAGTCGCGCGGGAAGGAGCTGTTGGTGTCCGCCGCGCCGTAGATGCTCTTGGCGGGGGCGTTTTTGAAGATGGCGCGCTTGAGCTGCGTGACCTTTGCGATCTGGGTCAGGCCCGCAGCAATATCATCCGCGTGCTCTTCGTTCCCATCCGGATCGTCCGGGGCGAGAATCCCGTTGAGGACAGCCTTGATGGCGAGCTGCAGCGCGGCGTCCACACTGGTGAAGGCGCGGGCCTGAATCGTGTCGATCTTGTCGCCGAAGTAAGCCTCCTCGAGCAGCTCGCAGCCGGCAAAGGCGCACTTGTCGATCTGCGCGACGCGGTTGGAGAGGTCGACGGACTTCATGTGGTTATCGCCGGCAAACGCGGCCTTGCCGATCGTGAGCTTCTGATCGCCGGGGCTGAAGGTGAGCTCCTCCATATAATAGTCGCACAGGAAGGCGTAGTCGCCGATGCGCGTGACCTGCGAGGGAATGGTGAGCTTCTTGTGGTGGTTGACGAACGCGAACGCGCCCGTGCCGATCGTCTGCAGGCTCGACGGCAGGTAGAGCGTCGTGTCCTCCTGACCGAGGATGCGGTCCCACGCGAAGGCCCACGGGCCGATATACGTCAGGCAGTTCGGCAGGCGCAGCTCGGCAAGCATGGTGCAGCTGTAAAACGCATGATCCTCGATGCGCTTGAGGCGGCTGCAGGCGCCCGCGCGCACGAAGGTGAGCGTGTCGCAGCCGTAGAAGGCGTACTGATCGATGAGCTCGAGCTTGCGCGGCATGTTGATGGCCGAGAGGTACTCGTCCGCATAAAACGCATGGTCGCCGATGGTGGCGATGCCGTCGTCGAGGAACATGCACGTCAGGTACTGGCAGTCCTTGAAGGCGCGGTCGCCGACGTTCGTGACGCCGGTGAACGACTGTTTTTTCCCATCCCACTTCTCGGTGGTCGCACCGGCGATATAGGCCAGAGCCAGATACTCCTCGCCGAGGTTTTCCACGGTCGTCGTGCCGAGCTTCTGCCCCTTGTCGTTATACTCCGTGACCTCCACGTTGCCCATCCACGGGGCTTTCTGACCCTTGACCGCGTAGTCCGCCATCGGGCCGTCGCCGAAGATATACACGCCGTAATACTGCGCGTCCTCGCGGTAGTCGTGCTCCTGCCAGATCTGCTGCAGGAGGGGGTTGTCCTGCACGACCGTGGGGTTCGTGACCTCGTAAATTTTATAATGTACGCTGCCCTCGTTCCCGGCGGGGCCGCAGTCGCCATGCGCGACTTCGTTGCCGAAGAGCTTTTTGATCTGATCCGGCTGCTCGATGAAGTCCTCGAACGCATCCGCGATCGTGCCCGCCTGCGCCGGCGGGGCGCACACGCTCAGCAATCCGGCCGCGAGCACAAAGCACAGCAGCAGCGACAACACTCGTTTTTTCATATGGTTCCTCCCTCCGAAATGGACACTCCGGTAACAATGTCTACACGGCCAGTATACAGGACACGCCCCGCTTTTGCAACGGGTCGTGCGCGCATGGGCGCGAAAAAATGCACATTTTATTTACACAAATGCAACAAAATGTAACGATCAAAACGTTTTTTCGGCAATCCCCATTGCACGCTTTCCCAGGCATATGGTATATTTTCGACAGATAGGTATTACGGTTGTACACACGCATCACAACAAAGGAGGAAGAAACGATGAAAAAGCGCGTGCTCTCGCTGGCGCTGTGCCTGGTTCTGGTCGTGGGACTGTTCTCCGGCCTGACCGTGAACGCATCGGCCGGCAGACTCGACGATCTGAAAAAGGAGATCGCCGAGAAGCTCATCAAGGAGAAGATCGAGCAGTTCAAGGAGGAGTTTGAGATCCCGGATCTCGACACGGATGCCATCATCAGCAGTTTTACGAACGCGGCCACCTCGGGCGACTTCGGTGTGAACAACTGCCTGCACTGGGAGGTCTCCACGGGCGTGCTCAGCGGCAAGACGCTGACCATCTCCGGCACCGGAGTGATGCCCGACTTCGACTTCCCCCACGGCAATCTTGCGCCGTGGTGGAACTACGAGGCGCTGGGTATGCTCACGAGCTTCGGCAACTTCAAGCTGGAGGGCGAGCTGAAGAAGGTCGTCATCAAGGACGGCGTCACGAACGTGAGCGACTACGCGCTGTTCTTCCTGCCGGCCGCCACGCAGGTCACGCTGCCGGAGAGCGTAACGAGCATCGGCCGCTACGGCATCGCCATGTGCTCCAAGCTCACGGGCATGTCCATCCCCAAGGGCGTGACCGGGATCGGCGACTTCGGTCTCGCGGGCAACGGCCTGACCGCCGTCACGCTGCCCGACGGGCTGCAGAGCCTCGGCCGCGGCGCGTTCGACTCCTGCGCCAGCCTCACGAACACCACTCTGCCCGCCGCCATCACGGCCGTGCCCGGCAAGTGCTTTGCCGACTGCACGAAGCTGCTGAACGTCAAATACGCCGGCACCGTGACCGCCATCGGCGATCTCGCATTTGAAAGCTGCAAGGCGCTCACCGCAGCGCCCATCCCCGAGACCGTGACCGCCATCGACAAGGCCGCCTTCACCGGCTGCACCGCGCTGACGGATGTGACCATTCCCGCGGGCGTGAGCACCATCCCCGAGGACTGCTTCCGCGGCTGCACCGCGCTGGCCGACATCGACCTGCCCGGCACGGTGACGCACGTCGGCCACAACGCCTTCACCGACTGCGCCGCGCTTAAGGACGTGCGCTGCTACGGCGCGGCCCCGGCGGTCGAGCCGGGCAACTCGGAAGCGCACAGCTTTGAACCCGCCACCGTCACCATCCACTACAACCCCGCCATGAACTGGACGCTCGACGCCGACGGCAAGTGGCAGGGCTACACCGTCAGCGACAAGGGCGCGTGCACGCACACCGACTACGGCACGACGGAGCGCACCGTGCCCGCCACCTGCGGCGAGGCCGGCCGCGTCGACACCATCTGCTCCAACTGCGGCGAGGTCGTCTCGACCAGAGAGCTCCCGCCCACCGGCGCGCACGTCTGGGACGGCGGCACCGTGACCACCGCCCCGACTGAAACCACGCCCGGCGTGCGTACCTTCACCTGCACCGTCTGCGGTGATATCCGCGAGGAGACCATCCCCGCCACGGGCGCGCACGACTATCAGTTCACCAAAACCGTCGCTCCGACGTGCACGGACGGCGGCTATGACCTCTACACCTGCAGCGGCTGCGGCGCGACCGAACGGCGCAACCTGACCGACGCGGCCGGCCACAAGTGGGACGGCGGCACCGTGACCACCGCGCCGACTGAGACCACGCCCGGCGTGCGCACCTTCACCTGCACCGTCTGCGGTGATATCCGCGAGGAGACCATCCCCGCCACGGGCGCGCACGACTATCAGTTCACCAAAACCGTCGCTCCGACGTGCACGGACGGCGGCTATGACCTCTACACCTGCAGCGGCTGCGGCGCGACCGAACGGCGCAACCTGACCGACGCGGCCGGCCACAAGTGGGACGGCGGCACCGTGACCACCGCGCCGACTGAGACCACGCCCGGCGTGCGCACCTTCACCTGCAGCGGCTGCGGCCAGACCCGGACGGAGGCCATTCCCGCCACGGGCGCGAGCACCTGCACCGGCGGCCCGAGCTGCCCGAGCTACGGCCTGCACGATGTGGCCGGGCCGGACTACTGGGCGCACAAGGGCATCGACTACTGTGTGCGCAACAGGCTGATGAACGGCGTCGGCGCGGGCACGTTCTCGCCGAACACGGCCTGCACGCGCGCACAGATCGTGAAGATCCTCTATAACCGCTCCGGCAATCAGGCCGACTACAGCTACTACTACCTGCCGTTCACCGACGTCGCCCCCGGCGCGTGGTACTACAACGCCGTCGCCTGGGCGTACTGCAACGACGTCACTTCCGGCACGAGCGCGACTACGTTCACGCCCAACGCCGCCATCACGCGCCAGCAGCTGGTCACGTTCCTGTACCGGTACACGGTCAAGTACGCGCCGGAATTCACCGGGAACGCCGCACCGATCAGCGCCTTCCCCGATGCCGACAGTGTGGCCAACTGGGCCTACGCCGCGATGTCCTGGGCCGTCGGCAACCGCCTCATCGTGGGCAATGCGCACGACAACGGCCTGGACTACCTCGACCCGAATGGCAGCGCCACGCGCGCGCAGACGGCCACCATCATCATGCGCTACTGCCAGCTCATCGGCGCGTGAGCCGGCACTGCCGCCCCATAGCACCCCGCCCCGGGAGCGAACGCTCCCGGGGCTTTTTGCGCGCGGTGCGGGACGGTGTGGGGGGCGCGCAGCGCGGTGCAGGGCGGGACGGTGCGGGATGGTGCGATGCGGGCAGCGCTGGCAGACGGCGCGGGCGGAGCGTACGGCGCGGGACGGCGCGGACAGGCAAAAATGTGCGGCTGCGGCGGACAGGTGTGCCCGGCCGGCAGAGCCGCCGCGGAGAGCCGGGAAAGGCCATGGGAAACGGCGGCTTGTTTACATAACATCGTTAATTGCACCGCATTTATGTTGAAAAGTCTGTTGGCAATGTGGAAAAACGGTTTCCATAACGCCGTTTTTGGCCGCGAAACCCGGCAACCGGCGCGCAGGTATCCATATCGGAGTCGAAAAAGCGAGCAGCAGAACGGTAATTGCATTTGACAACAATTTGACATCAAAGTTCATGACAAATTCAATCAATTTGTTACACATCGTGGGTATGTGTCCGTTGAGTTTTGGCCGTTTCTTGCGTATAATGCACTTGTAACCGGCAATACCAACCATCCGATGTCGTCTATTGTGTGGGACGGCGTTGGAAATCTTACGAAAGGGGTAAAGTAACATGGGTCTTATTCAGACTGGTCTTGGCATCGCTTCCGATATCCTCGGCAAGTGCGGTGAGGACAAGGCGAAGGCGATCGTTGATGCGATCTCCGATGCTCTGCCGAACTGGCTCGCCATGTAATTTGCGAACATAGGAAAACCCCGGAGCTTCGGCTCCGGGGTTTTTCTGTTGTGGGGCTGTTTCCGCGCCGCACGTAAGCCTTCTCCTTGCCGAGAAGGTGCTGAGCGCAGCGAAGCGAATGAGGTGGAAAGACTGCGGTTTCCTCCAGCGGTATTGGCGATGCACCGCGTGTCCGTCACGCACCCCATTGGCTCCACTGTGGAAAGGGTGCTGGCAGCCGGCAGGCTGACTGAGGGATTGACACGCAAAATCTCGCACCAAAGCCGGTATCTGCAACCCCTCCGGCACGGCGCAAAGCGCCGTGCCACCTCCCCTTACACAGGGGAGGCATCTGCAGAACCCGATACCAGATTCCATTCGAGGCGGGCCTTGCCCCCCCTCGAGCGCCCCCGCTGCTCAGTGACTTTGCGCGCGGCGGCCTGACATCACGCGCGCCGCGGCTCACGCCTGCTCGGGCACGCCGGTATATTCGAACACGTAGTCCACGGCGCGGTTGCTCACGCGCTCGAGCGACTCATACGTGCTGCCGCCGATGTGGAACGTGGCGATGAAATTATCCAGGTGGATGAGCGGGTCATCACACGCCGGGGGCTCGTGCACGAACACGTCGCTCGCCGCGGCGCGGATCTGCCCCGTGGTGAGGGCGATATAGAGATCGTGCTCGTTGACGATGCCGCCGCGCGAAGTATTGACGAGCAGCAGGTCCGGATTCGCGGCGGCAAACACCGGCGCGTTGATGAGATCGCGCGTGGCATCGCAGAGCGTGATGCTCACGTTCACGAAGTCCGAACGGCGGAAGAGCTCCGGCAGCGTCGCCACCTGCTCATAGCCCCAGGCGGCGCACTCGGCGGCCGTGCGCCGCGGATTCCAGCACAGGACGCGCACGTCGAACGCCGCGCGCAGGATGTCCGCCACGCGGTGGGCGATGTTGCCCGTGCCGACGAGGCCGAGCGTGCGGCCGGTCATCTCGTGGCACACAAACTCCTCCGCGCCGAAGTGGTCGAAGCGGCCGGCGCACAGGCCTTTGTTGACAAATTTCAGCTGCCGGTTGAGCGCCAGCAGATCCGCCACGGCCAGCTCCGCGACGGCCGGCGCGCCGAGGCCCGGCACATTCGGCACGGGCACGCCGTACTCGGCGGCGGCAGCGGTGTCGATCGTGTCGCGGCTGACGCCGTGCATGGCGATGACCTTCAGGTTCGGCGCGCGCGCGATGACCGCGCGCGGCACAACCGCGCGGCGGATAATCATGGCGGTAAGCTGCTCGGGGTGGTCGAAATTGTCCACGATCTCAAAATGGCGCGCGAGCCGGGCATAGGCCGACGGCGCGATGTGTTCACTCAAGTAGACCTGCATGATGGGCTCCTTCCTCCGGAAAAAGGCCCCACTGCAAACGCAGTGGGGCCTGATGCCGTCTTTGGTTTTATCCGCGGCCGCTGCCGCGGCGGCGGCCGCGCGTGCGGTCGCTGTAGAGGCGGTTGCCGGCCATGCGGCTGTCCGACTCCTGCATGAACTGCTTGAGCCGGTCTTCAAACGCAGCGTCCCCGCTCGGGCCGCTGACCTGTCCCGCCGGCTGGGCCGAACGGTTGTTCGGGCGCGCGGCGCGCGGTGCGCCGCCGTTATTATTCGGGCGGCTGCCGCCCGGACGGCCGCCGTGCATCGGGCGGTTGTTCGGACGCTCGGGCGCGGGCTCTGCCTTCTTGATGGACAGATTGATCTTCCCATCCGGCGTCACGGCCAGCACGCGCACCTTCACCTTATCACCCAGCTTCAAAAACTCGTTGACGTCGTTGACGTAGGTGTTGGCGATCTCGGATATGTGCACCAGACCGCTCCTGCCGTCCGGCAGGCTCACAAACGCGCCAAACTTCGTGATACCGGTGACGGTACCCTCCACAACTGCTCCGACTTCCACCTGCATACGGTTCGTTTCTCCTTGCTCAATCACTCGTGTCGTAAAAAATCTTTTCACCGGGCTTGACCAGACCGAGCTTTTCGCGCGCGACCGACTCGATCATGTCGTCGTCCTCGCTGTGGTCGATCTGATATTGCAGCTCGGCGTTGGCCTGGGTCATTTCGGACACCTGCTGCTGCAGCGTCGCCGCGCGATCCTGAAGCTGCCGGGTCTGCCGGTGCACCACAAACAGGCTGATGAGCGCGTACACCATCAGCACCGCGATGACCAGCGTTGTAAAGATGCTTGCCTTTTTGAATTTCACAGTCTGCAGAACCTCCCCCCGGATCGTATCTGCTTCCAGTAATACAGTCTATTCTAAAACATCTGCGGCGATTTTGGAAGCGTTTTTTTGCAAAAATCCAAACTTTTTTTGCAAATTTCTGTCCGGGGGCGGCAAATTGGCGCGTTTTTTGCGCGCAGCGGCGTGAAAATTGCTCCAGCGGCGGCAAAACCTGTCCGCTGACCCAGGCAAAGTAGCCCGTCCAGCCGGCCGCGATGGCGAGAAACATGAACAGACGCACCTGCCCCGAGCCGGCCGCCATGCCGAAGGCGAACACCGTCAGCCCCACTGCCAGGCAGAACACGATGTCGAGCACCGCGCGGAGAAAGGCCCGGTGCGCATGGCGGCGCGGCACGCGCAGCACATCGAACAGCAGCCCGAGCGCCGCGCCGAGCCCCAGCGCCAGCGCCACCTGCCCGAGCTGGGCGAGCGGGTGCAGGCTCATCCGCCGAACAGGCGCGACCAGAAGCCGCCGCCGGACGCCGTCTCCTCCGTGTAGTCGAGCGCGTCAAACGCGCCGTCGATGGCCAGCTCCCCCGTGTCGATCGCAAGGCGGCCGACGCGCAGCCCCTCCCCGTGCACGGTGAGCATCCCGCGCGACGTGCGCATGGAGACCTCCGTGTCGTCGAAGCGCACGACCTCGTCGACGCCCGTGACGGTCAGATGGCTGCGCTCGTCGAGCGTGACCGCGTGCGGCCGGCGCTGCGGCGCGGCCTTCTTGTCCTCGTATGGCATAGGCTCCCCTCCCGGTTCTGGTTTGCTACCAGCGTATGCGGGGATGGCGGGCGGTATGCGGGGATGGATGGGCAACACCGGCGGCACCGGCAGTGAAAGGACCTTTCCACCGCATCCGCTTCGCTGCGCTCAGCACCCTCTCGGCAAGGAGAAGGCAGCGCCAAAGGCGATGCATGATCTCACCCGATGCGGGCCTTGCCCCCTCGGGCTCCCCTGCTTTCCAACATCGCTGCCGGTTGTGTGCCGCGCGTTCGACGCGCTGCATTATGTAAACTTTATATCGGCATAGATGCATAAAAACCAAGCCGTTCCGCATCCGGAACGGCTTGGTTTAATTTTGTTATGTCAACCTATATCGCTTATGTTAACCGATTTCGCTGCCGATTGCGTCGCTCAAAGCGGCGAACTGGGCCAGGCTGAGCGTCTCGCCGCGCACGCGCGCATCGAACCCGCAGGCGGCGACGGCCGCGGCGGCGCGCGCCTTGTCGCAGCCGGGCACACCGGCCGAGAGCGCGTTGATGAGCGTCTTGCGGCGCTGATTGAACGCCGCGCGCACGACGGTGAACAGCAGCTTTTCATCCTGCACGGCGACAGGCGGGGACTTGCGCACGCGCAGGCGCACGACGGTGCTCGTGACCTTCGGCGCGGGGACAAAGCAGTGCGGCGGCACGTCGAAGAGCAGCTCCGGCTCGGCGTGCCACTGGACGAACACGGTCAGCGCGCCGTAATCCGCCATGCCGGGCCGGGCGCACAGGCGGCGCGCGACCTCGCGCTGGATCATGACGGTGACGGTGTCGAAGCAGCCGGCGGTAAGAAACGCCGTGAGCAGCGGCGACGTGACGTTATACGGCAGGTTCGCGCACACGACGGGGCGCAGGCCGGCGAAGCGCTCGGCCACCAGCTGCGGCAGGTCGAGCGCGAGCACGTCGCCAAAGACGAGCTCCACATTTTCATACCCCGCGAGCGTCTCGGCCAGCACGGGGCGCAGGCGCTCGTCGAGCTCGACGGAGACGACCTTCCCGGCGCGCTGCGCGAGCTGCTCGGTCAGGCAGCCGATGCCGGGGCCGACCTCGAGCACGCCGGTGCGCGCGTCCGCGCCGGAGGCGTCGGCAATGTCGGCCGGCACCCACGCGGCGGTGAGAAAGTTCTGCCCCAGGGACTTGGAAAAGCGGAAATCGTGCCGCGCGAGCAGCGCGCGGATGTCCGCGAGATTTGTCAGATTCATACGCAGGCCCTCACTTCAGCAGCTTTTCAAACGCCTGACGGCGCGGGTCGTGCCCCGGCTCATCGCAGAGGATGTTGCCGCAGAAGCGGTAGCCGTGGCGCTCGAGGAGCTTTTTCTGCGCGCCGTTGTGCCGGTGCGTGTCGACGCGCACGGCGTGCGCGCCGCTTTCACGCGCGAGCCGCTCGACCTCCTGCATGAGCAGGTCGGACAGGCCCGTACCGCGCCAATCGGCGCTGACGGCGTTGCGGTGCAGCACGGCGGCGTGCTCCCGATCCGAGCGCCAGCGCCCGTCCGTGAGCGCGTCATAAGCAGGCTCGGGCGCGAAGGTGAGCGTGAACACGGCGGCGACCGCACCCTGATACGTGAGCACATGGCACGTGCCGGCCGCGATGTCGGCGCGGAAGGTGTCCTCGTTTGGGTACGCGCCCTGCCACTGGTCAACGCGGTGGCGGCGCAGGTAATTGCGCGCCTGCTGCGCGATGGCGAGGATGGCCGGGAGATCGTCCTCCGTTGCTATCCGGCAGACGGGCGGCTCTACAAGCTGCGGGCGGCTGCGGTCGCGCCGGATCTTATCGAGCAGGCGCTGCTCGTCCGGCGTCGGGGGCGTCTGCTGAAAGAGATCGGGCCGCTTTGTGAGCGTGCGCTCCAGACTCTGGCGCGTGCGCCAGGCTTCAATTTCCGCGTGGTTGCCGCCGCGCAGCACCTCCGGCACGGTGCGGCCCTCCCACGTCTCGGGGCGGGTGTACTGCGGGTACTCGAGCCGGCCGGCCCAATGGCTCTCGCCGGTGTAGCACTCGGTGTCCGACAGGACGCCCGGCACCATGCGGCAGACGCAGTCCGTGACGACCATAGCGCCAAGCTCGCCGCCCGTGAGCACAAAGTCGCCGATGGAGAGCTCCTCGTCCACGCACGCCTCGATGAAGCGCTCATCCACGCCCTCATAGTGGCCGCAGACGAGCACGAGCTGGTCATAGTCGGCCTTGAGCTGGCGGGCCTTCGCCTGCGTGAACGTCGCCCCCTGCGGGGAGAGATAGATGACGCGGCGGCGCGCTTTGGGCACGGTGCTGTCCGCGAGCGCGGCGTCGAGGCAGCTTTTGAGCGGCTGCGCCATCATGACCTGCCCCCAGCCGCCGCCGTAGGGATAGTCGTCGACCTGCTTTTGCCGGTTTTCGGTATAGTCGCGGATCTGGTGGCAGCGGATATCGAGCAGGCCGCGCGCCTGCGCCCGGCCGAGGATGCTCTCGCCGAGCATGGCGCGCATCGTGTCGGGAAAGAGGGTGAGAATGTCGATGCGCACGCGCTCACATCCCTTCGATCAGGTGCACGACCATGCGCCCGGCGGCGGGGTCGATGCTGCGCACGAACTCCGGCCGGTCGGGGATGAGCACCTCGCGGTCGCCCTGCACGACGTAGACGCTGCCGCGCGGCAGGTCCAGGATCTCGCGCAGCGTGCCGAGGGTCTCGCCCGTGTCGGTCTCGACGGCGATGCCGAGCAGATCCTGCTGGAAATACTGCCCGTCCGGCAGCGTGACGTCCGCGCGCGCGATGGACACGACGCGGTTTTTCATCGTCATGGCGGCGTTGACATCGTCCACGCCCTGAAACTTCACGACGAGCATGCCCTTGTGCACGCGGCTGTGCGCGACGTGCACGGGCGCGCCGTCGATATAAAACGTCCGGAAGCCGAGCAGGAACGCCGCGTCATCCGCCCACGGCTGGATGCGCACCTCGCCGCGCACGCCGTGCGTGTTGACGATCTTTCCTGCCTCCAGATACGGTTTTTGCATCGTTGGTTGTCCCCCTTTTTGGGTGTAGGTGCAAAAAACGCACTGCACGGGTGCAGCGCGTTTCCTGCGTCAATCCATGATCTCCACGGAGACTTTCTTGCCCTTTCTCTGGGCGACGGCCTTCATCAGGATGCGGATCTCTTTGACGATCCGGCCCTGACGGCCGATGACCTTGCCCATATCGCCGTCGGCGACGCGCACTTCAAACACGGTCTCGCCGTTGGCCTCGCGCTCGGTCACAGAGACCTCGTCCGGTTTTTCCACGAGGTTCTGCACAATATAGGTCAGAAGCTCTTTCATCTTTGGGGTCTCTCCTTATTCCGCTGCGATGGCTTTCTTGAGCAGCACACGAACGGTATCCGTCGGCTGTGCACCGTTGGCGAGCCAGTAGTTGGCGCGCTCGGCGTCGACGACGATCTTCTTATCCGTGCTCAGCGGATCGTACGTGCCGATCTCCTCAATGCATCTGCCGTCGCGTGCGAAACGGGAGTCCGCCACCACGATGCGGTAGTACGGGGCCTTCTTGGCGCCCATTCTGCGAAGTCTGATCTTGACCATGTATCTTCACCTCCATCAAAGTTCTCTGTATCTCCAGCTCCCTGCGGGAGCATGGAACCAATTTAGAATCCGTACGGCCGGCCGCCGCCGCCGAACAGATTGCCCAGCCCGCCGAGTCCGCCGCGGCCGCCGCGCTTCATGCGCTTCATGGCCTTGCTGTTTCCGGACATCTGGCGCACGAGCTGCTGCATGAGCTCGAACTGCTTGAGCAGCTTGTTGATCTCGACCACGCTCGTGCCCGCGCCCGCCGCGATGCGCTTTTTGCGGCTGGAGTTTAAGATGGCGGGGTTGTCGCGCTCGCCGGGGGTCATGGACTGGATGATCGCCTCGATGCGGCCCATGGCCTTCTCATCGACGTTCGCGCCCGAGAGGGCCTTGGCGTCCATGCCGGGGATCATGCCGGCGATGTCCTGCAGAGAGCCCATGCCCTTGAGCTGCTGGAGCTGGTCGTAATAATCCGTGAGCGTGAAGCGGTTCTGCCGCAGACGCTCGGCCATTTCCTCGGCCTTTTTCTGGTCGAGGTTCTGCTCGGCCTTTTCGATGAGCGTGAGCACATCGCCCATGCCGAGGATGCGGCTGGCCATACGGTCGGGGTGGAAGGGCTCGATCTGATCGAGCTTCTCGCCGATGCCGGCAAACTTGATGGGCTTGCCGGTCAGCGCCTTGATCGACAGCGCGGCGCCGCCGCGGGCGTCGCCGTCGAGCTTCGTGAGCATGACGCCGGTGATATCGAGCGCGTCGTCAAAGGCCTGCGCAGTCGCCACCGCGTCCTGGCCGATCATCGCGTCGATGACGAGCAGGATCTCCGCGGGGTTGACGGCGGCCTTGATGTTCTGCAGCTCGGTCATGAGCGCCTCGTCGATGTGCAGGCGGCCGGCCGTGTCGAGAAAGACGAGGTCGTTGCCGTGCTTTTTCGCGTGCTCGATGCCGGCCTTGGCGATCTCGACCGGGTCGCCCTGCCCCATCTGGAACACGGGAATGTCGAGCTGGCGGCCGACGGTCTCAAGCTGCTGGATGGCCGCGGGACGGTACACGTCGCACGCGACGAGCAGCGGGCGCTTGCCCTGCTTGCGCATGAGGCCGGCGAGCTTGGCGCCGTTGGTCGTCTTACCTGCGCCCTGCAGGCCGACGAGCATGACGACGCTCGGCGACTGGGAGCTGATGTTCAGCTTCTGGTTCTCGCTGCCCATGAGGGCGGTGAGCGCTTCGTTGACGATCTTGATGACCATCTGCGCGGGCGAGAGGCTCTCGAGCACATCCGCGCCCGTGGCGCGCTCGGTCACTTTGCGCACAAAGTCCTTGACGACCTTGAAGTTCACGTCCGCCTCGAGCAGCGCGAGCTTGACCTCACGCATGGCCTCCTTTACATCGGCCTCCGTGAGCCGGCCCTTGCCGCGCAGGCGTTTGAACGCCTCGGTCAGCTTGTCCGACAGGGATTCAAATGCCATGGTATCTATCCTTTCAGATCCTGAAGCTGCCGCAGCGCCTGCTCGGCCAGAGGCCGGGCGTCGCCGCCGACGGTGTCGCGCAGCTTCGTGAGCGTATCCTCCAGCGCGGCCGCGGCTGCACGCTGCGCGGCGAAGCGCCGCACCAGGCCGAGCCGGGCCTCCGTATCGCGCAGCGCGGCGTCCGCGCGGCGGATGTTGTCCCACACGCCCTGACGCGAAATGCCGCTGCTGGCGGCGATCTCCGCCAGAGAGAGGTCCTGATTATAATGGAGGTCGTAATACTCCCGCTGCTTGTCCGTGAGCAGATCGCCGTAAAAATCGAACAGCATCGTGCGCCACACGGTCTCATCCGGCATGGTGGGGTCCCTCCTCGCTGTAAACCATTTTTCCTTTACAGCACGAGTAGTATACGCGCATTCCGCGCGGGTGTCAAGTATTTTTTCTTGTCACCGCATAGTTCTCGCGCCGGATGGGAAAAATTCCGGTATTGCAAACCGTTTCTGGAGGGATCTTCATGGCCGAAACCAACACTGCCGCCCTGCGCGCACAGGGCGAGCGCGACGCCCGCGCCCTGACCGTGACCGGCCGGCGGCGCGCGGACACCGGGCGCATCCGGCGCGCCGGAAAAGCGCTCGCGCGCATGGCGCGCGCCGTCACGCCCGAGACGCCGAACGGCCAGTGGCTGCGCGACAACCGGAGCTTTGCCTGCGCCGCGGCGGGCGATGCTGTGGCCGCTCTGCGGCACGCGCGCGTGCGCGCATCCGGCGGGCAGACCGCGCTGGGCGCATGCTGCGCGGGGCTGCTGCGCGCGTGCGGGGGGGCGCTGACGGTCAAGGCGGCGGAGGCGTATCTGGAGGGGTTTCAGGACGCGCTGCCGCTCGAGACGGCGGAGCTTGCCCTGCTCGTGCCGGGGCTGCAGGCGGCCGTGGTGTGCGCGCTGGCGGAGAGCTATGCCGGGGATGGCGCAGCCGCGCCAGCGCTCTTCACCTCCCTGCGCGCGCTCGGCACGGCGGCGTGGGGCATGCTGGCCGAGCGGTGCGACCGCGTGGGGCGCATCCTCGCGCGCGACCCGGTGGGCGTCTACCCCGCGATGGACGCGGCCACGCGCGCCCACTACCGGCAGACCGTGGCACGGCTGGCGCGGCGGACGGGCCGGACGGAGATCGAGATCGCCGAGGACGTGCTCGCGCGCGCGCAGCGCAGCGAGGGCGCGCGGCGGCACGTGGGCTGGTTTTTGCTGCGCGAGGTGCTCGGCGCGCCGGAACGTCGCCGCGACGGCGGGTGGTACATCGCGGCCGTCGTGGTGGGGACGCTGTTTTTGTCGCTGCTGCTGGGCTTTGCCACGAAAAGCGTGTCGGGCGCGGTGCTGCTGCTGATCCCGGTGTCGGAGGTAGTCAAGGGCCTGCTCGATGCGGTATTGCTGCGCGTGACGAAGCCGCGCTTCGTGCCGCGGCTGGCGCTGCGCCGGGGCATCCCGCCGGAGGGGCGGACGCTGTGCGTCATTGCGGCGCTGCTGACCTCCCCGGACGACGCGCACGCGCTCTGCGCGCGGCTGGAGGAATACTACCTCTGCAACCGCGACGCGCTCGGGCAGCTCACGTTCGGCCTGCTGGCCGACCTGCCGGAGGCGGACATGGCGCACGCGCCCATCGACCCCGCCATCCTGCGCGCGGCGCGCGCGGAGATCGCCGCGCTCAACGCGCGCTGGGGCAGCCGGTTTTATCTCTTCACACGCCCTCGCGTACAGACCCCCGACGGGAAATGGAGCGCGTGGGAGCGCAAGCGCGGCGCATTACTGGAGCTGGGGCGGCTGGTGCTCGACCGGCCGGGCACGCTGCAGTGCGCCGCCGGGGATGCGGCGGGCCTGAGCGGCACGGTATACCTGCTGACGCTCGACGCCGACACGCGCCTGACGCCCGGCGCGGCGCGCGCGCTCGTGGGCGCGATGCTCCACCCGCTCAACCGCGCCGTGGTGGATGCGCAGCGCGGCGTGGTCACGCGCGGCTACGGCCTGCTGCACCCGCGCATGGCCACCGAGCTGCAGAGCGCGAACGCCACGGACTGGGCGCGCGTGTTCGCAGGGCCGGGCGGCGCCGACCCCTACGGCGGCGCGTGCGGGGAGCTGTATATGGACTGCTTTGACCGCGGCGGCTTTCCGGGCAAGGGCATTCTCGACGTGCGCGCGCTGCTCGACTGCTGCGGCGGCGGGGTCATCCCCGAAGGGCGCGTGCTGAGCCACGACGCGCTCGAGGGCGCGTACCTGCACGGCGGCTTTCTCGGCGACGTGGAGCTGACGGACACCTTCCCCGCCGCCCCGCTGGCCTGGGGCGCGCGGGCGCACCGGTGGATCCGCGGCGACTGGCAGAACGCGCCGTGGATCTTCTCCCGGCGCGCGCGGGCGCTGCACCCGATCGACCGGTTCCGGCTGGCGGACAACCTGCGGCGGTCGCTCGTCGCCCCGGCAACGTGGCTGGCCATTTTCCTCGGCTGCGTGCTGCGCTGGCCGGGGCTGCGGCTGGCGGCGTATGCGGCGCTGCTGGCGCTGGCGCAGGGGCTGATCCGCGCGCTCGGCCAGCCGATCGTGCACCCGGCGGACACGCGCGTGCGCTACCACAGCGACGTGCTGCACGGGCTTGCCAGCGCCGTGGCGCAGACGGTGCTGCGGCTGATTTTGCTGCCGTGGGAGGCAATTTTGAACACCTCCGCCATCGTGACGGCGCTGTGGCGCATGGCCGTGTCGCACCGAAACCTCCTGCAGTGGCAGACGGCGGCGCAGCGCGCGGGCAGGCGCGACGGGCTGGGCGCATATTGGCGCGCGCTCTGGCCGGCGAGCGCGCTGGGCCTGCTCACGGCCGTCCTGACGCCGAGCCCGACGGGGCTGGCCGCCGGCATCGTGTGGATGCTCAGTCCCTTCGTGCTGGCGGCGCTCGGCGCGCCGAACGCGGCCGGGGCAGCGCCGCTATCGCGCGCGGCGCAGCGGGAGCTGCTGGGCTGGGCGAAGGCGACGTGGCAGTATTTCGAGACGTTCTGCACGGCCGAGGATCACTACCTGCCGCCGGACAACGTGCAGTCCCAGCCGCCGACCGGCACGGCGCACCGCACGTCGCCGACGAACATGGGGCTCGCGCTCGTGTCCGCCCTCGGCGCACACGCGCTGGGCATCGACGACGGGCAGGGGCTGGCGCTGGCGGAGCGGATGCTCACGACCATGGAGCAATTACCCCGCTGGAACGGGCACTTTTACAACTGGTATCACACGTGCACGCTGCGGCCGATGCCGCCGCTGTATGTGTCCACGGTGGACAGCGGCAACTGCGCCGCCGCCCTGCTCACGGCGGCGAACGCCCTGCGCGGCTGGGGGCGGGACGAGCTCGCGGCGCGGGCGCAGCAGCTCTGCGACGGCATGGACTTCGGCCCGCTCTACGACCCGCAGCGGCGGCTGATGCACATCGGCATCGACACCGGCAGCGGCAAATGGTCGGAGAGCTATTACGACCTGCTCTCGAGCGAGGCACGGCTGACGTCTTACTTCGCCGTGGCGCGGGGCGACGTGCCGCGCGAGCACTGGCGCGCCCTGTCGCGCGCGCAGGTGCAGAAAGACCACTACCGCGGCTGCGTGTCGTGGTCGGGGTCGATGTTCGAGTACCTGATGCCGGAGCTGTTTCTGCCGCCGGTGCGCGACTCGCTGCTGTGGGAGAGCGCGAAGTTCTGCCTCTACGTGCAGCGGCGGCGCGTGCGCCCGGGGCAGGCGTGGGGCGTGTCGGAGAGCGCGTACTTCGCGCTCGACAGCGCGCTGAGCTACCGCTACAAGGCGCACGGCTGCGCGGCGCTGGCCCTGCAGCCGGGCATGGACAGGGAACTGGTGCTCTCGCCGTACAGCAGCTTTCTCGCGCTGGCGGTCGAGCCGCGCGCGGCGATGCGCAACCTGCGCAGACTCGCGGCGCTCGGGCTGCTGGGGCAGCACGGATTTTTCGACGCGCTCGACTGCACCCGCGCGCGCACGGGCGGCGGCGGGCAGATCGTGCGCTGCGTGATGGCGCACCACCAGGGCATGAGCCTGCTGGCGGCGTGCAACGCGCTGTGCGGAGATCAGGTGCGGCGGTGGTTTTTCGCCGACCCCGCCATGCGCGCGCACGCGACCTTGCTGTCCGAGCGGCTGCCGCTGGGCGCGCCGGCGCTGCGGCGGCGCGCAGAACAGCCAGCCGAAAAGGCGCGCCGCCGCGCCCTGCCGGACTATGCGGCCGAGGGCACGGGCATCGACGCCGAAGCCCCGCGCTGCGCGCTGCTCTCCAACGGCACGTACTGCCTCGCCATATCGGAGGCCGGGCAGAGCTTCGCGCGCTGGCACGCGCTGAGCGTCTGCCGCCGCGGCACGCGCGCAGACCCCGCCGCCGGGCCGGTCGTGCGGCTGGAGACGGACGATTTCTCCGGCCCGCTGCTGCCGGGCACGGCCGCGGGCGCGCAGTGGCGCTTTACGGTGCGCGCAGCGCAGTTCACCGCCCGGCACGGGGACGTGACCACCGTGCAGACGCTGACCGTGCCCGGCCGCGCCAACGGCGAGGTGCGCGCGCTGACGCTCTCGTCCCCGAGCGGGATCGAAGCCACGGTGCGGTTCGTGTTCGAGGCCGTGCTCGCGCCGTGGGAGGATTATGTCAACCACTCGGCGTTCGCGCGGCTGGGCTTTCAGAGCGTGCTGCGGCGCGACGCGCTGCTGCTGCGGCACCTCGGCCGCGGCGAGAAGCCGGAGGCGTGGCTGTGCGCCGCGTGCGACCGGCCGGGCACGTGGCGGGCCGAAGGGCCGGTGCCGGGGTGGCTGCGCGCGGGGCGCGTGGAGCTGAGCGTGCCGGTGCACACAGCGCCGGACACGCCGTGGCGCGTGCGCTTTGCGCTCGGCGTGGGCGCGCGCGAGGACGATGCGTTCACGGCGGCGCAGCGCGCGCTCGTGCTGCCGCCGGCGATGGCGGCGGCGCTGCCGGCAGAGCTCGCCGCGCAGTACGGCATGACGGGCGCGGAGCTCGACGGCGCGATGGCGGCGGTCTCTCCCCTGCTGTTTCCGGCCGTGGCGGCGGGCGCAGCGCCCGGGCAGCTCGAGCGCCCGGCGCTCTGGGCGCAGGGCATCTCGGGCGACCTGCCGGTGTGGTGCGCGCAGGCGGAGCGCGGCGTGGTGCGGCAGTGGGCACTGCTGCGCGCGCTGGGCGTGGCGTGCGACCTTGCGCTGCGCAGCGGCGACGGCGGGGACTACCGGCAGCCGACGGCCGGAAAGGTGCGCGGGTGGCTCGCGGCGCTCGACCTCGCGCACACGCTCGGCGCGCCCGGCGGCGTGCACCTCGTGCCGGAGGAAGCCTTCCCCGCCGTGGCGGCGGCCGCGGCCATCCGCCCCGGCATGGCGCGCACGCGCTGCACGCTGCCGCTGCTGCCCCCGCCGGGCGACCGGCGGTATCTGCCCACGGGCAGCGACGTGCGCTGGGACGACGACGGCACGGTGTCCTTCACCGGGCTGCCGCCGCGCGCGTGGAGCCAGGTGCTGACAAACGGCCGCTTCGGCTTTCTCGCCACGGACGCGGGCACGGGCCACATGTGGCACCGCAACGCGCACACCGGGCGCATCAACCGCTGGCTGTGCGACCCGTGGGTGCTGCGCGGCACGGAGACGCTGCGCATGGCATCGCGCGCGGGCGCGGTGTCGCTCTTTGACGACGACGGGGCGGCGCGGGTGGAGTACGGCTTCGGCTGGGCGGCGTGGGAGCGCAGCGTGGACGGCATGTCCGTGCGCGTGACGGCGTTCGTGCCCGAGGACGCGGACGCGCGCGTGCTGCTCATCGAGTGCGCGGGGCGCGCGCGCATCACGTGGCACACTGACCTCGTCTGCGCCGGGCGCGACGCGGACGCCCCCGCCGTCGTGACGGCGTACGCCGACGGTCTGTTCACGGCAGAAAACGTGCGCGCGGACGCGCCCGAACTCTTTTGCGCGGCGGCGGGCATGCCGCTCACGGGCTGGACGTGCGACCGGTTTTCGTTCCTGCGCGGGCAGATGGACGCGCGTGCCGGTGCGGGGCTGAGCCCCTGCTTCGCGCTCGAGGGCGTGATCGACCGGCAGGGCGTGATCGTCTGCGGGTGCGACACGCGCGCGAATCTCCTGCGCCTGACGCAGCCGGACGAGGCCGCGCACGCCCTGCGCGCAACGCGCGAGCGGTGGCTGGGCGCAGTGTCGCGCCTGTGGATGACGACGCCGGACGCGGACATGAACCGCTATCTCGGCGGCTGGGCGGCGTATCAGGCACTGTGCTGCCGGCTGCTGGCACGCACGAGCCTGTACCAGAACGGCGGCGCGTTCGGCTTCCGCGACCAGCTGCAGGACGCGGTGAACCTCCTGCTGCTCGACAGCAAGCCTGCGCGCGAGCAAATCGGCCGCGCGTGCGCGCACCAGTTCGCCGCCGGGGACGTGTGCCACTGGTGGCACGCGGGCACGGGACCCGAGCACGGCGTGCGCACGCGCATCTCGGACGACCTGCTGTGGCTGCCGTGGGCGGTGTGCGAGTACGTGGAAAAGACCGGCGACGCCGAGATCCTGCGCGCCGAGTACCCCTTCCTCGCGGGCGAGGAGCTGGAGGAAAACGAGCACGACCGCTACCAGCCGCTCGAAGTGAGCGCGGAGACCGGCACGGTGCTCGAGCACTGCCGCCGGGCGCTGATGCGCGTGCTCGCGCGCGGTGTGGGCGCGCACGGGCTGCTGCTGATCGGCACCGGCGACTGGAACGACGCCTTTGACCGCGTGGGCGCACAGGGCCGGGGCGAGAGCGTGTGGCTGACGTGGTTTTTTGCCATCACGGCGCGGAAATTTGCCGCCCTCGTGGGCGGGCACGCGGCCGAACAGCTCGCGCTCGCCGCCGACCACTGCACGCGCGCGGCCGAGGGAGCGTGGGACGGCGCGTGGTACCGGCGCGGGTACTATGACGACGGGCGGCCGCTCGGCTCGGCCGAGAGCGGCGAGTGCCGCATCGACGCGATCGCGCAGGCGTTTGCCGCCCTCGACACGCACGCCGACCCCGGCCGCGTACACACGGCGCTCACGAGCGCGGTGGAGCACCTGTTCGACCGGGAGCACAACGTGGTGCGGCTGTTCGACCCGCCGATCACGCGGCGCACACCCGAGACGGGCTACGTGCGCAGCTACGGCGCGGGCCTGCGCGAAAACGGCGGGCAGTACACCCACGGCGCGCTGTGGCTGGCCATGGCGCTGCTGCGCACGGGCCGCACGGCCGAGGGCGCAGAAATATTGCACGCCGTGCTGCCCGCGGCGCACGACCCCGCGCGCTACGAGGGCGAGCCGTACGTGCTCGCGGCCGACATTGCGGGCGGGGACAACGCGGGCGTCGCCGGCTGGACGTGGTACACGGGCGCGGCGGGGTGGTACCTGCGCATTGCGGCGGAAGATCTGCTGGGGCTGCACCTGCGCGGCGGCGTGCTCTACCCCGAGCCGCACCTGCCGGCCGGCTGGCCGGAGTGTACCGTGCGCTGGCGCGACGGAGCGGGTCTGCTGCACACCGTCCGCCTGCGGCCCGACGGCGTGACCGTGGACAATGCGCCCTACGACGGCGGCGGCATCGGCAAAAAGCGCCCGAAACCCTATTCCCAAGATAGGTAAGGCGTGATATAATAAAGTATTCAAAAAATATGGACACACCATAGGCGAAAGGAGCGTATCTTATGGAACGCATCCGCACGGAAATTCTCCCCGGCGTGTGGCTGACCGCCCTGCGCACGGACAAGTTCAAGACCGCGTGGCTGAGCGTGAACCTGCTGACGCAGCTGCGGCGAGAAACGGCGGCGTGCACGGCCGTGCTGCCGTATGTGCTGCGGCGCGGCAGCACGCGCCTGCCTGATCTGGAGACGATCGCGGCCGAGCTCGAGCGCCTCTACGGCGCGAGCATCACGCCGAGCGTGCGCAAGCTCGGCGAGATCCAGGCCGTGGGCTTCGAGGCCGAGTTTGCCGACGACGGCGCGGTGGGCGAGGAGATCTTCCCCCGGCTCGCGGCCGACGTGGCAGACCTGCTGCTGCACCCGAACACGCGCGGCGGCCTGCTGCGGCCGGATATCGTGGACAGCGAGCGTGAGAAGCTGCTCGAGCGCATCCGCGCCGGCATGAACAACAAGCGCGCCTACGCCATCGAGCGGCTGTACGCCCACATGTGCTGCTGCGAGGACTACGCCGTGCCCCGCCTCGGCGAAGAGGCGGACGCCGAGCGCATCCACTACCGCAAGCTCACGATGCGCTACCACGACGTGCTCTCGACGAGCCCCGTGGAGATCTTCTACTGCGGCTCGCTCGAGGGCGGGCGCGTCGCGCGCATCCTCACGGACGTGCTCTCGACGATGCCGCGCGGCGAGATCGACGAGGACATCGGCACGGACATCCGCATGAACGCGCTCGAAGCCGAGACGCGCTATGTGACCGAGACGCTCCCGGTCGCGCAGGGGCAGCTCGCCGTGGGCTACCGCCTCGGCGCGTGCATGACCGAGCCGGACATCCCGGCGCTGTTCGTCTTTAACGCCCTCTACGGCGGCTGCGTCACGTCCAAGCTCTTTTTGAACGTGCGCGAGAAGCTCAGCCTGTGCTACTACGTCGGCTCGCGCCTGAGCACGCACAAGGGCCTGCTGACCGTGACGAGCGGCATCGACGTGAAAAACTACGAGCGCGCGCTCGCCGAAATCACGGCGCAGCTCGACGCCGTGCGCACCGGCGACTTTACGGACGGCGAGCTTCAGGCCGCCATCCGCAGCGTGGCCAGCGACCTGCGCGCCACGGCCGACGCGCCCGACGCGCTGGCGTGGTACTGGCTCAACCGCACGGTGCAGGGGCTGGACATCGACCCGGCCGAGATGGCCGCGCTCGTGGAAGAGGTCACGCGCACGGACGTGACGGACATCGCCGCCGGCGTCGTGTGCGACTGTGTGTATCTGCTCAAGGGAACGGAGGAGACTGCCGATGACGAATGAACGACCCGAAAACGTCTGGGCGGCGACGCTGCCGAACGGCCTGCGCGTGCGCGTGCTGTGTAAGCCCGACTTTCAGCGCAGCTACGCCGTGTTTGCCACCTGCTACGGCGGAGCGGACCGGCGCTTTCGCGTGAACGATACCTGGACGGACACGCCCGCCGGCGTAGCGCACTATCTCGAGCACAAGCTCTTTGACATGCCCGACGGGTCGGACGCGCTGCTGACGCTGAGCGAAAACGGCGCAGACCCGAACGCCTTCACGTCCACGAACATGACGGCCTACTATTTTTCCTGCACGGACCGGTTTGAGGATAACCTGCGCACGCTGCTGCGCTTTGTCTCGACGCCGTATTTCACCGACGCGAGCGTGGCCAAGGAGCAGGGCATCATCGCTCAGGAGATCCGCATGGGCGAGGACGACCCCGACCGCGCCGTGTGGCGCGACCTCATGCGCTGCCTGCTTGCGCGCGATGGGGCGCGCGACGCCGTGGCCGGCACGGTCGAGAGCATCGCGCAGATCACGCCCGAGACGCTCTATACCTGCCACCGCGCGTTTTACGCGCCGTCGAACATGGTGCTGTGCGCCGTGTGTCAGGACACGCCCGAGCGCGTGGCCGCCATCGCGGCGGAGATCCTGCCGCCGGACCTCTCTCCCGTCCCGGCCGCCGACCACGGCGCGCCGGAGGACATGACGCCGGCGCAGGCGCGCATGCGCGTGGAGCTCGCGGTGTCCGCGCCGCAGATGCTGCTGGGCGCGAAGTTCCGCCCGGCGGAAAAGGGTGAGGCCCGCCTGCGTCAGACGCTCACGGCGGAGCTCGCGCTGCAGGCCGCCTTCGGCGAGGCGACGGCGTTTTACAACGATCTTTACCGCGCGGGGCTGCTCGGCGACGACTTCGGCTGCAGCGCGGACTACTGCGGCCCGATCGCCATGGCCGTGCTCGGCGGCGAGAGCAAGGATCCCGACGCCGTGTGCGCGCGCGTGAGCGAGACCGTCGCGCAGATCGCGCGTGACGGCTTTGACGGCCCGGCTTTCGAGCGGGCGCGCCGCGCCGTGTACGGCGGCTGGCTGCGCGGGCTCGACCGGTTCGACGATGTGTGCATCGCCATGGCCGAGGGGCTCTTCGGCGGGTACGAGCACATGGACGCCTTCCCGCTGCTCGGCGGGATCACGGCGGCGGAGTGCGCCAAGTGGCTGACCGAGACGCTCGCGCCCGAGCGCCTGGCGCTCTCGGTCGTTGCCCCGAAAGGAGGCGAGGATGATGCCGACGATGATGCGTGACGCCGCCATCAGCTTTCCCCTGCTCGGCAGTTGGAGCATCGACCCCAGCGCGTCGTTCACGCTCTTCGGCCGCACGTTTTACTGGTACGGCGTGATCATCGCCGTGGGCTTCATTCTGGCGATGCTCTACTGCGCGCGGCACTGCCGCCGCTGCGGCATTGAGCCGGACACGCTCTATGACTTTCTCATCTGGATGATCCCGCTGGCCATCATCGGCGCGCGGCTGTACTACGTCATCTTCCAGTGGAGCGACTACCGCGACCACCCCATCGACGCGCTCAAGATCTGGGAGGGCGGGCTCGCCATCTACGGCGGCGTGATCGCGGGGCTGCTGACCGGCATCGTCTGGTGCAGGAAGAAAAAGATCCCCTTCGGCGCGATGGCGGACGTGTGCGCGCCCGGCCTGCTCATCGGGCAGTGCATCGGCCGCTGGGGCAACTTCATCAACCGCGAAGCCTTCGGCCGCGAAACCACGGCCTTCTCCCGCATGGGGCTCACGCTCCCCGGCCGGGAGACCGTGTACGTACATCCGACGTTTCTCTACGAGAGCCTGTGGAACTTCGTGGGCTTTCTGCTGCTGCACTTCTGGTTTCGACGACACGAGCGGAAGTTTGACGGCGAGTTCATTTTGCTCTACGCCGTGTGGTACGGCATCGGCCGCGCGCTCGTCGAGGGCCTGCGCACCGACAGCCTGTACATCGCCGGCACGGGCATCCGCGTCAGCCAGCTGCTGGCCGGGGTGTCGGCGGCCGCCGCTGCCGTCGTGCTCGCGCTGTTTTACACCGGCAAGCTCCGGCACGCACCGCGCTATGTCGACCGCGGCACCGGCGGGCAGCCGGACGCATAAAGCATCCCATCGTATTTACTTGCAAGGAGGTTTTTTCCCATGAAAGATTACCATGACATGCTCAACAGCCTGAAGAACAAGGTCGTCGACGCGGCCGGCAAGGCCGGTGAGACCGTGACCAATGCCGCCAACAAGGTCGTCAGCGACGAGATGCGCGACAAGGTCGCCGGCGCTGCCCACGCCGTGGGCAACCGCGCCAAGTATGCCTCGCGCATGACGCGCATGACCGTGGACTGCAACGCCGAGCTCGAGCGCGTCAAGCGCACGTACACCGAGATCGGCCGCCTGTACTACGAAAACTACCGCGACACGGCCGACGCCTTCCTCGCCGAGCTCTGCCAGCAGGTGACGGACGCCAACGCGCGCGTCGCCGAGCTGGAGGCGCAGATGGACGAGCTGCGCGCCGCCGCTAAGGAGTACCGCCCCGCGCCGGATCTGCACACCGTCGACGCCGAGGTCGTCGAGCCGGAGGACATCGAGGTCGAAGTGACCGAGGAGCCCGCGCCGGAGGAATAAGCGTGGGCAAACGAGCCCCGCTGCGCCGGGCGCTCGTTGGAGGGGCTGCGGCCCGCTGATAATAGCAAACCCCGCCCCCGCTTCCGAACCGGAAGCGGGGGCGGGGTTTTGCTGTCATTTTTATTTGTCATAGTAGCCCATGAGGATCTTTGCGACCTGGGCGCGGGTGGCATAGCCGCGCGGCGCGAGCTGCGGGCCGGACGGCGTGCCGACGCCGCCGATCAGCCCCTGCTCGACCGCCCAGGTGAGCGCGGCGTAGGCATAGCCCGCGACCTGGCCCGCGTCCGGGAAGGCCGCGAGCACAGTGCCGATCATGGCCGGGCGGCCGGCCTGCGCGTAGAGGATGACCGTGAAGTCCTGCCGCGTGATGGCGGCGTTGGGGGTAAACGTCGTGGGCGATGTACCGGACACGAGCCCCGTCCGATACGCCCAGTGCACCGCGTCATAATACCACGCGCCGGGCGCCACATCCGTAAACGGCAGCGGGCCGGTGGTTTTCGGGCTGCCCGCCGCCGCCCAGAGCAGCTGCACGACCTGCGCGCGGGTGGCAAGCGCCTGCGGCGCGACGGTGACGGGCGTCATGCCGTGCATCAGTCCCGCCGCGATGCAGTAGTCCAGCCCGGCGTGCGACCAGGCGTCCGCGTCCGGCATGTCCGCAAAGCGCCGCCCCGGACACAACCGGTCGTGAAAGCACTGCGTGAGCACCGGAAACCCGTTGCCGTACTGATCGTCGCGGCCGGGCGCGCCGAGATCCTCGGCATAGTCGCAGAGCGTCCGGCGCACGCGCGCGGCCGTAGCGCCCGGCTGCGCGAGCTGCACGCAGGCCGCCGCCGCCGCGACATGGGGCGCAGCAAACGATGTGCCGCTGCGCACCGTCATGCCGCCGGAGAGCGCCGCGACCGCGACGCCCGTGCCCGGCGCGCACAGATCGACCGACGCACCGGAGGCCGAATAGGTATCGTCAAACGTCCGGCTGCGGTCCACGGCCGAGACCGTGAGCACCTGCGCCTGATTGGCGGGATAGACATCGTCCGCGTTCGCGGTGGGGTTGCTCTGGCTGAGGTTGCCCGCCGCCGCGACGACGACGACGCCCGCGGCATACGCCTGCGCGAGGACACTATTTAAAAAGGAGTAGCCCTTTTCGATGGCGTTCGGCCAGCCGATGCTCATGTTGACGACGGTCGCGCCGTTTTCCAGCGCGTACTCGAGCGCCGTGAGCACGCGCGACGGCTTCGAGAGGTTGTCGTCGCCGTACACGCGCAGGACCATCACGTCCACCTCATCGGGTGTGAGATCGGCGACGAGCCCGGCCGTGGCCGTGCCGTGGCCGTTGACGTCCGTCACGTCGGCCGTGTTGTCGGCAAAGTCATAGCTGCGGGCCGACACGCGCCCCGCGAGCAGCGGGTGCGAGACCTCCGCGCCCGTGTCGATGACGGCGACCGTCGCGCGGCGGCCGGCCGGCAGGAGCACGTCCGCCTGATGGCGCAGCGTCGTGAGGCCCATTTCGTGCCCGCCCCAGGAGCGGCTGGCCGTCTCGTCCCAGAGGCCGGCGAGCGTGTCGTCCGCCGTGACCGTCTCATCGAGAAAGCAGTCCGTCACATCGGGGTCGGAGCGCAGGCGCGCGAGCGCGCGCTGCGCCGCCGCCGCGTCGGAAAATTCGAGCACGTACTCCTGCCACGCCGCCAGATGCAGCACGCGGTCCGCGCCGTACCCGTCCGCGAGCGCGGGCGCGAAGGCGACCACGCGCGTGGGCTCGGCCGCGGCGGCGCGGGAGCGGAATCGGCCGCGCGCCGGCACCGGCTCGGCCATCGCCTGCGCCAGCTCCAGCGCGCTCGACACCTCCACCGGCGTCTGTGCGGCGGCGGCCGGCAGCGCCAGCGACACCGCGAGCGCCAGCGCGAGCAGCAGGGTCAAAAGTCGCTTTTTCATCGCGCGCCTCCTCAGGTCGTGATCGGCACGAACCACAGGTCACGGTCCACGCTGCCGGAGACGCCCGGCACCGTGCCGTCATAGCTGTACTGCCAGAAATCGTGCGCGTAGTAAAAATCGTCCGCCGTGCCCGGCGCGCTCACCCAGAAGGCGTAGTCTTTGAGCTGGGCAAAGTCGTAGTCATAGTACCCCTGCCAGCGGTTGCCGTAGACGGCGGCGTCGTAGCCCGCGGCCGTGACCGTCTCGCAGAACGCGGCGGCGCAGGCCGTGACGTCCTCGCCGGTCATCTCCGCCGTGCGCACCGTGTCGCCGGCGGCGACGGTGCTCTGGTCGATGTTCTCCCAGTCGAACACGAGCGGCATGTCGATCTTGTAATCGCGCGCCGCGTCCACGAGCCACTGCGCCTCCTCGGCCGCCTCCTCGGGCGTGACCGCCTGCGAGAAGAAGTACAGCCCCACGCGCAGCCCCGCCGCGCACGCCCCGGCCACGTTCTGGCGGAAGCGGTCGTCTTCGACGATGCCGCCCTTGCCGTAGCCCCGGTAGCCCGCGCGGATGAACGCGAAGGCGATGCCGGAATCCGCGACGGCCTGCCAGTCGATGTCCTGCTGGAACGTGGACACGTCGATGCCCTGCAGCACGCGGTAGGCCGTGCCGGTGTAGGTCACGCTGCCGTCCGCCCCGGCGGAAAAATCGGCCGCCGGAATGTCGAACTTGTCCACGCCTCTGGCCGGGGTGATCCACGCCGTGCCGGCGCCGGTGTTCACCTCGACCTGGCCGATGTGCAGCTCGCGCACGGAGCAGCCCGTGAGCGCGAACGTCATCGCCGCGGCCAGCAGCACGGCCAGCGCGCGGCGGAATGGAAAATCGAGTTTTTTATGTAAGCGTTTCATGCCGATAAGTATACCACACCTGCCGCCGGAACGCAAACCGGGCCCGCCTGACGGCCGGCGCGGTCAGCTGCGGTCATAATAATGCGCGAGATAGCTCGCCGTGCACAGCGTCTCGCCCGCCATCTGCTCCAGGCGCGCGATGCGCGCCTCCAGGTCGCGCCGGGCGCGGCCGGTGCGCGGCATGGCCGCCAGCTCCAGACGCAAGGTGGCCGCGCGCGCACGCAGCGCGTTGCCCGTGGCGCGGTACTGCGCCGCCAATTCGATCAGTTGCATGTTCTCCCTCCAAAAACATTGAATTTTCCGAAAATTTTTGTTGACAAACATAGTCCGTTTTGCTATGATACATAGGCCGGTGTTGTGCTGGTATAGCTCAGTTGGTAGAGCAGCTGATTTGTAATCAGCAGGTCGGGGGTTCGAGTCCGTCTACCAGCTCCACCTTCTGACAAAATTGCATATGGGGGAATTCCCGAGTGGCCAAAGGGGACAGACTGTAAATCTGCTGGCAATGCCTTCGATGGTTCGAATCCATCTTCCCCCACCAAAAATACCGATTGTCCTTCTGGACGGTCGGTATTTTTCTTTTCCGGGAAGATGGAGTCGAAGTTTATCCCCGTCAGGGGAAATCCATCTTCCCCCACCAAAAATACCAATTACCCGTTTGGGTGATTGGTATTTGTCTTTGCGCCAAAATCGACAAGTTTCGAAAGAGACTTGTCGATTTTACTTTTTCCCTCTTCCCTCACTCCCTGCTCTTCCCTTTCGAAACTTGCCGATTCAGGGAATCGGTAATCGTGAATACGCATAGAAAGCGGATATTGCAGCGACACAGAAACGCCCGGCAAATGCACTGAGCTGAAAAAATCTGGATCGCCTCCGTCAACACCACGAAGAAAAACCGCACATGATCCGCCCGCCCACACCGTGGGCGGGTTTTTGCTGCTCCGCTCCCCTCACGCTCCCGGTGCGCTCAGGCGCGCGGCCAGCTCCCGCCGCGACAGGCCGCCCACGAGCGTGTCAAAGCAATCGGCGCACACCGTCAGCCCGCCGTGCGCGCACGGCCACAGGTACGCATCTTCCCACGCCGGCAGCGGCGCAAAACACACCTCGCATCGCCGCATCCGCATTCCTCCCTTCCGGCTGCAAATTTATTATGCATTTGGATAACTTTCGCTCTTAGTTTATACTCGTTAGAATAATTTGTCAAGCGCTTTTTTTGCACCTGCATAAAAATGGCGGTCGCAAATTGCCAGCTTTTACACGGGAGTGTTGTTTTTTTGACGAAAACAGTGCAATTTAAAGCGTCCTTTCTGACTTTTTGCACAAAAAAATTGAGAAATTATATGGAAAACGGATATTGCAATCCCTCTCCGTTTGCGTTACCATGATAAAGGAAATTGGCCGCTCAGGCCGTTTTTGAGAGCAAAGTGAATAACAAGAAAGAGGTAAGAAAATGATCAACAATGCATATCTGAACCGCGTTTTCGCCGACCTTCAGAAGAACCACCCCAACGAGCCCGAGTTCCTGCAGGCCGTTGACGAAGTCTTTGAGAGCCTCCAGTACGTCGTCGACAAGCACCCCGAGTGGGAAGAAGCCGGCCTCATGGAGCGCTTCGTTGAGCCCGAGCGCATCATCATCTTCCGCGTTCCCTGGGTGGACGACAACGGCAAGGTCCAGGTCAACCGCGGCTACCGTGTGCAGTTCAACTCCGCGATCGGCCCCTACAAGGGCGGTCTGCGCTTCCATCCCTCGGTCAACCTGTCCGTCGTCAAGTTCCTTGGCTTCGAGCAGATCCTGAAGAACTCCCTGACCACCCTGCCCATGGGCGGCGGCAAGGGCGGCTCCGACTTTGACCCCCACGGCAAGTCCGACGGTGAGGTCATGCGTTTCTGCCAGAGCTTCATGACCGAGCTCTACCGCCACATCGGCCAGTTCACCGACACCCCGGCCGGCGACATCGGCGTCGGCGCGCGCGAGGTCGGCTACATGTACGGCCAGTACAAGAAGATCGTCGACCGCTTTGAGGGCGGCGTCATCACCGGCAAGGGCCTGACCTACGGCGGCTCTCTCGCCCGCACCGAGGCCACCGGCTACGGCATCTGCTACTTCTCCGCCGAAGTGCTCAAGCACCTGAGAAACGACAGCTTCGAGGGCAAGAAGGTCATCGTGTCCGGCTCCGGCAACGTGGCGCAGTACTGCGCGCAGAAGTGCACCGAGCTCGGCGGCAAGGTCATCGCCATGAGCGACTCCAAGGGCTACGTCTACGATCCCAACGGCATCAACCTCGACGTGCTGTTTGACATCAAGCAGAAGCGCCGCGCCCGCATCAGCGTCTACGCCGACGAAGTGCCCGGCAGCGAGTACCACGAGGGCTGCAAGAACATCTGGACCGTGCCGTGCGACATCGCCATGCCGTGCGCGTCCCAGAACGAGATGGATCTCGAGGGCGCAAAGGCCGTCATCAAAAACGGCGCCATGGCCGTGTTCGAAGGCGCGAACATGCCGCTGACCCCCGAGGCCATCAACGCGGTCATCGAGGCCGGCCTGCTCTACACGCCGGGCAAGGCGTCCAACGCCGGCGGCGTTGCCACCTCCGGTCTGGAAATGAGCCAGAACTCCCTGCGCATGAGCTGGAGCTTCGAAGAAGTCGACGAGAAGCTGCATGGCATCATGAAGAGCATCTTTAAGGCCTGCTACGACGCCTCCGTCGAGTGCGGCCAGCCGGGCAACATGATGCTCGGCGCGAACGTTGCCGGCTTCCTGAAGGTCGCCAACGCCATGATGGCTCAGGGCATTGTGTGATCGCTGATCCATCACCCATACAGAGCGAAGATCCCCGAAACGAACGTTTCGGGGATCTTTTTTGCGGGTTTGTTATGTAGAGAGGCGGGTACAGCGTTGCCTGCGCTGCGCACCCAAGCCTTGCCCTCGAGAAAAAGGTGCTGAGCGCAGCGAGGCGGATGCCGTGTTTCCTGACGTCACACACCTTGGCGATTCCGTTTCTGTGCCGCTCGACCAGCATCATGGCAGAAAAGCCGCGGTCTCCTCCAGCGCCGCCGGTGGTGCACCGTGCGTTCGTCCCGCACCTCATAGGCTCCCTTGTGCAAAGGGAGCCGGCAGCCGTCAGGCTGACTGAGGGATCGATCCGCTCAGCCCTGCGCCGCGTCCGGCGGCGTGAGCGGCAGGACGAACTCGGCCGAGAAATCATCGCCCGTACGGTGGGTGAAAAACTGCCCGCCGAGCAGTTGCAGGATCGCCTCGCACGTGCGCAGGCCGATGTGGTTGCTCTCGACGCGCGCAAGCTCGCGGCGCGCGCGGTTGGCAAAGCAGACGTGCAGCCGCTCGCCCTCGCACTCGGCCAGAATGGTCAGGCGCGCGGCGGGGTCGGCGTACTTTTCGATGTTCGACAGGAGGTTATCCGTCACGCGCTTGAGCATCTGCACGTCGGTCGTGACGGTGCAGGGTGTGGTCAGCAGCAGGAGGTTGACGTCAAAGCCCCGGCTGCGCAGCTCGGCCGTGCACTCGCCGAGCAGCTGCGCGCAGAGGATCTGCGCGTCGTAGGGCTCGGGGTGCGTCTCCTGTTCGCCGCGGCTGAAGACGAGAAAATACCGAAACATCTCCCCCGTCAGGTCCTTGAGCTGATAGGCCTTGTCGCGGCTGGCGAGCACGTAGCTGCGCAGGTCCTCCGGCAGACGGTCCTGGCTCATCTCGAGCAGGTCGAGATAGCCGATGAGCGACGTGAGGGGGTTGCGGATGTCGTGCGACATGGCAGTGATGAGGTCGCTGTTGGCCTGCCAGGCGGTCTGCTCGTTGCGCGTGCGCTCCAGGATCGTGTCGCGCATGGTGTTGACGCTCGCCGCCAGGCGCGCGAGCTCGTCCGTGCCGATGACGGGGATGGTCCGGTTGAGCGCGCCCGCCGCGCCGACGGCCTCCGACAGGCGCGTGACGCGCCGCGTGAGCCGCCGCGTAAAGCCGAAGGCGATGAACGAATAGATCACGAAGCCCAGCACGAGCGCGCCGAAGCTCACATAGCTGTAGAGCCACGCCTCGGAATAGTCGCACACGGCGACGCGGTACTCCCCGTCGGCAAACTGCAGGGTGAAGAAGCTGTAGCCCAAGTCGGCAATGTCGCTCTGGGTCGTGTCGTTGAGCAGCTCGCTCGTGCCCCACGAGCCGGCCTCGTACGGGTCGCCCTCCGCCTGATAGACGATGACGTTGGCTTTTTTCTCACCGCGCGACCACTGCTCGATGGCCAGCGTGTCGCGCGAGGACACGCCGCGCGCGCTGACGTATTCCTGCAGGCTGCGCTCGTGCGCGAGGTTGCGCGCCGCGACGGCGTCATCACTCAGGTACCAGCGGTCGATCGCCTCCGTGCCGAGCGCGTCGATGCCGAAATAGCACGCCACGCCCACGGCCAGCGCCGCGAGGAGCACGAAGATCATGCGCGCATTGATCGATGAGCGCCACTTTTTAATCAATCTGATACCCCTTTCCCCAGACCGTGCGGATGAGCGTCGGGTTGGCGGGGTCATCCTCGAGCTTCTTGCGCAGCTTGAGGATGTGCACCATGACGGTGTTGGCAGAGCTGGGCAGGAACTTCTCGTGCCAGACGTCCTCGTAGAGCTTGCGCGCGGACACGGCTGCGCCGCGGTTGGCGATCAGGTACTGCAGCAGCTCAAACTCCGTCTTGGTCATCTCGACGGAGCGGCCGTTTTTGCACACGGTGCCCTTGTCGCGGTTGATCTCGAGCGCGTCGATGACCGTCGGCGCGTCGCCCTTGCCGTGGTAGACGCGGTAGCGGCGGATGAGCGAGTCGACCCGCAGAAACAGCTCGTGGTTGGAAAAGGGCTTGATGAGATAGTCGTCGCCGCCGCTGCCGTAGGCGTCGCTCATGTCGGCGGGCTGGGCCTTCGCCGTCAGAAACAGGATCGGCGCGACGCTGCGCTGCCGGATCTCCGCGCAGGCGGACACGCCGTCCATGCCGGGCATCATGATGTCGAGAATGATGAGGTCATAGTCCGGCTGCGCGCGCACGAGCTCCACGGCGCGCAGGCCGTTTTCGGCCTCGTCGACCTCGTAGCCGCGCGACGAGAGCAGAATGTGTAAAATATTGCGGATGTCCGGCTCGTCGTCCACGACGAGGATGCGGACAGGGGTCTCGGGGTTTTCCATGGTATCACCTCTGGGGTCTATCCTAACACATTCGCGGCGTGCGCGGACAGAGGAAACTGTCAGCTTTAAGAAAAATTAAGTGAAAACCCGCCGGGGGATCCCCGGCGGGTCGATTCTGCATTCAGAGCAGGTGGGCCACATTGCGCCCGAAGCGCGCCAGAACGGCCGCGATCTCGGCGCGCGTCGCGCTCTCGCCCGGCCGCAGCCACACCTGACCGCTGCTGTCCTGCGTGCCGCCGAACAGGCCGAGCGCCACCGCGTCGGCCATGCCGGCACGCGCCCAGCCGGAGACGCTGCCGCCGTCGGCAAACGCGGACAGATCGGCAGGCGCGTCGCTGCCCGCAAAGCCGGGCAGGCGCGCAGCGTAGCGCATGAGCAAAACGGCCGCCTGCTCGCGCGTGACGGGCAGGCTCGGCGAAAACGTGGTGGGCGACGTGCCGTCCACGACGCCGGTCTTATATGCCCAGGCGACCGCGGCCTGATACCAGTCGGCCGTGAGGTCGGTAAACGGCGTGGTCACGCCGGTCATGTCGGGATTGCCCGCGAGATGATACAGCACCTGCACGAGCTGCGCGCGCGTCGTCACGCCGCCGGGCAGGAATGTGTGTGTGTCCGTGCCGGACATGAGCCCGCGCGCCACGCAGTACTGGATGCCGGCGTACGACCACGCATTGCGGTCGATGTCATGAAACTGCTCGTACGCCGCGATCTCGGGCGGGATCGCCTCCGCCTGCGTCTGGCCGCAGCGGCGGCAGGTGACGCGCCGCTCGCCCATGTGCACGCCGCTCGGGGCGCGCACGATCACGCCGTCGTCCCAGTCGTGGCCGAGCGCCGGGATCGTCTCGGACAGTGTTTTGCCGCAGCCGGGGTCGAGGCAGGTGCGCGTGCGCAGGCCGTCGTCCGTGCAGGTCGGCGCGCGGACGACCGTCCACGCCTCCGGGTACGTGTGCGCGGGCGCGGACAGGTGCACGGCGGCGGCCGTCAGGCGTGCGTTGTTCGCGCCGACGTCGACGGCGTCCCACTGCGCGCGCGTGCCTGTGAAGTACACGTCCGCGAGCGCGTCACACCCGGCAAACGCCCCGTTGCCCACCGCCGTGACCGCGCTCTGCAGCGTCACGCGCCGCAGCCCCGTGCAGCCGCGCAGCAGGCCGCGCGGCACCTCGGTCATCGCGGCCGGGAGCACGATGTTTTGCAGCGCGGTGCAGTTTTCGCACAGGCGCGGCTCTACCCACGCCACATCGTCCGGCAGCGGCAGCTCCGTGAGCGCCGTGCAGCCGGAAAACAGCCCGCTGCCGAGCAGCGTCATGCCGTCGGGCAGGTCGATGCGCCGCAGCGCCGTGCAGGCGGCGAAGGCATACGCGCCGAGGCTGCGCACGCCGGGCGCGAGCGTGACGGCCGTCAGGCCGGTGCAGGCGGAAAACGCGCCCGTGCCGATCTCCGCGACCGTGCCGGGCACGGCCAGCTCCGTGAGCGCCGTGCAGCCGGCGAACGCCTGACTCATCACGCACGTGACCGCGCCGAACCCATCCACGCGCCGCAGCTGCGTGCAGCCGGCGAACGCGCTGCGGCCGATGCGCGCGACATGACCCGTGAACGTCACGGTGACGATATCGGTGCGGCCGGCGAACGCGCCGTCCGGCAGGTCGCCCGTGCCGCTGACGGTCAGCCCGCCGTCGGCGTCGAGCGTCCAGCGGACGGTGTCAAACGTGCCGCTGCCGTCCTCGGCGGCCTGCGCCGCGGCGGGCAGCAGCCCCAGCGTCAGGCACAGCGCGAGCAGCAGCGTGCAGATCCGTTTTTTCATAAGCTTCCCTCCCCGGGCGGCCGCGGCCGCCCGATGCTGCCTCCACTATACAGGATGTGCGGGCAGAAAACAAGCACCCGCGCCGAAACAAAAGAGCGGGCGTCCCCGGCGGGGACGCCCGTTTCAGCGTGTCAAAAAAGCCTCGCAGAGTTTGCCGCCCGCAGGCGGCAAAAAAGTGCAATCATTTTCTCGCGCGACATGTGCGTGAGAGAAAATACTGCTCAGGCTGCAAGTGTGGAATTTGTGCGCCGCAGGCACACAAATTCTGCGCGCAGCAGACTGCAACCCCTTTGTCGGAAAACCCTCCGGGTTTTCCGACAGTCTCAAGCGGGCGTCCCCGGCGGGGACGCCCGCTAAAATGCTGTGCGCCGCTCAGCCGATGCCGAGCACTTTGGTGCACATACGCTGCAGGAGCGCCGCGGTCTCGGCGCGTGTCGTGCCCGCGCCCGGCCGCAGCCACACCTGACCGCTGCTGTCCTGCGTGCCGCCGAACAGGCCGAGCGCCACTGCGTCGGCCATGCCGGCGCGCGCCCAGCCGGAGACGCTGCCGCCGTCGGCGAAGCCGGACAGGTCATCCGGCGTCCACGTGCGCTCCACGCCGCAGACTTTCGTCAGATAGCGCATGAGGATAACGGCGATCTGCTCGCGCGTCACGATGTTATTCGGTGCGAAGGTCGTGGGCGACATGCCGTCCACGACGCCGGTCTTGTACGCCCAGGCGACCGCATCCCGGTACCAGCCGGACGCGGCGTCCGTAAACGGCACGGCCACATCGCTCACGTCGGGCTTGTCCTCGAAATTATACAGCACCTGCACGAGCTGCGCGCGCGTCGTCACGGTGTTGGGCGAGAAGATCGTGTCGCTCATGCCGGACATGAGACCATGCCGCACGCAGTATTCGATGCTGGGGTAGGCCCAGCCGTTGGGGTCGAGATCGGTGAAGCGATCCATCGGATCGGTCGTGTCGACGGTCATGCGCCACAGCTGCGTGCCCATGAAGGGGTTGGCCGTGCCGATGACCATCCAGCCCTGCTCGTCGTTCACGGCGAAGGCGCGCAGACCGTGGTTGAACGGATCGCCGAAGCCGTCGCGCGTGAGCGTGTCGAGCGTGAGCTTCCCGTTCTCGGACGTGATGGTGTACAGACCAAAGCCGCGCGTGGCGGTCGAGAGCTTGTTGAGGCAGATGACGAGATCCTTCATGTTGGCCAGCTCCGTGATGCGCACGAGCATCTCGTAGAGCTCCTTCATGGAGTCGGGCAGCTTGTCGCTGATGCCGGAATAGAGGTCGCAGGCCTGCTGATAGATGTCCACGAAGCCCGCGATGTCGTTCGTCTCCACGAGGTCGGTCAGCTTGGCGAGCAGGCTGTTGAGCCGGCGCAGGCTGCCGAGCGTGGACACGCTGTAGGCCGCGGCGTAAGCGCCGTCGTCGATGCCCTGGCGCAGCGTGTCATGCTGCGCGTCCGTGAGCGAGAAGGTCTCGGGGCTGTCCGCTTCTTCGTTCACCGCGTCGACGGCGGCGTCGATGGCGGCGTCGGTGTCGGCGTCGGCGGCGAGCAGCGTGCCGTCGCCGGTGTTTTTCTTCAGCAGCAGCTGCAGCAGCACCTTGAGGTAGCCGATCTGGCTGGCCCACTCGTCGCGCGACATGTGCAGCAGGTCGCCGTTGGTGAACTGGCCGAGCGGCTCGAGCAGGGAGCTGGTGTCGAACGTGCCGAGAAAGAGCTTGCCGTCAAACACCTTGGACTGCCAGAAGTACTGGTTTTCATAGTCGCCGAAGCCGGAGCGCTGGCACAGGATGCCGCCGGCCGGGAACATCTTCGTCGGCTCGCCGACGACGAGCTCCATCTGCTCGGTGCCGTCGCTGCCGATGGACATGCGGTAGAGGTTCACCGACTGCTCGAGGTTGCGCGCGAGGAAGCCGAAGTCCTGGCTGAACATGAGCTCCTCAAGCGGGATCTCCTCGTCGTTGTACTCGCCGATGTAGAGATAGCCGTCATAGATGCACATATTGCAGGCGGCCGCGCGCGTGCGCGCCGGGTCGATGCCGAAGGTGTACTTCGCACCGTCGGCCTGGTCGCCGACGACGGGCGTCCACGTCCAGGCGTCGGGGTCATTCCAGTCGCCGGAGCAGGTGCCGCGCACGATGGCGAACGAGCGCATATTGTCGCCCACGCGCGTGGCGGGCGTGCCGGTGCACATGGCGACGTAGAGGCTGCCGTTGTACTCGACGATCTCCCAGATGCCGCCGCCGTAGACGCTGTCTTTGTAGTGCACGGCGGGGTAGTTATAGAGGTCGGACTGCGTGGCGATCTTCGTGAAGCCTTTGGACGGATCTTCGCTGATGAGCAGGTAGCCGCCGTCGACGCCGACGTTGCTGATGACGAGCTTGCCGTCATAGACCGCCATGCCGCGGATGCCGGTGCAGACGCCGGCCTTATACGCCTGCGCGTATTCCTGCATGTTCGACAGGCCCTGATAGACGCACGTGATGCTGTCGTCGCTCGGATCGACCTCATAGATGCTCGGCAGGCCGCCGCGGCCGTTGGCGTTGACACTGCCGCAGAAATAGAGCTTGTCCTTGTAGCGGATGGCGTTGCGGAACAGCGGGGCGATGCCGTTGAGCGACTTGGACATGAGCAGGGTCATCTCACCGGTGTGTACGTTGACCTTGACGAGCACGCCGCCGGAGTTGCCACCGTCCTCCTGCCCATAGAAGAACGTGCCGTTGAAGATGGCGTTGAGCTCGGCGCGCATGGTCTCCTCGTCGAACTTGTGGCCCATGACGGTGTCCATCGCCGAGAGGGTGTTGCCCATGGCGGCGTAGCACGTGCCGACATAGACATAGTCGCCGTAGGCCATGGCGGCCCAGGCGTAGCTCTGGCCGCGGTCGCCCTGACCGTCGGCGCCGTCGGCCGTGCCGGTCACGGCCACCGTGCCGTTGCCGGTGTAGTCGACCAGGCCGTCCGGCGTGCCGGGCGCGCTGTTCGGGTGCGAGATCTTGCCGAAGGTGTAGTCTCCGGCGTCGTAAGTATAGGGGGTCTCGGACTGCGCGGTGTCCGCCGCCAGTGCCGGGATCATCAGGCTCATGACCATGGCTGCGATCAGCAGCAGGGTCAGGAGCTTGCGTGTTCTCTGCTTCATCTCTGCACTCCTTTCCAAATGTTACAAATACTCAAAACTGCAATACCAACTTGTAACTTTATTGTAACATCCGCACAGGAGATGTCAATGCATTTTTCCCGTTTTTCTGTATCAATTCTGCATGCCTGTGCAAGTGTTTTCCTTTTTTCTTCAATTAACCGCCTTTTATTCCCATCTTTGTTGCAAAACTATGAAGCACACACGCAAGCAACAACAAAACCGGCGTCCAAAAAACAGGACGCCGGTTCGGTATCAGGCAGCAATGCACGCACGCGCGCTCCAGCCGTTTGCTCAAAGCTCCGGCATGGGCTCGTTCCAGACATTCAGTCTGCGGCAGAACCGTGCGATCATGACCGCCATCTGCTCGCGCGTGGCGCTGCTCTGCGGCTCAAGGCGCAGGCCGCCCGGGCCCGGAATGCCTTTGATCAGCCCCAGATCGCACGCCCAGTTCATGGCCGTGCGCGCATAGTAGGAGATTTGCTCACGATCCTGAAACGGGAAGAGCGCATCCCACATATAGGGGGTGTATCTGTCGAGCACCCGATCCGCAAACCTGGCCAGGAACACCGCGACCTGCTCGCGCGTGACGGGCGTGTCCGGTGCGAAGGTCGTCTCGCTCACGCCGGACGTCACGCCGGTCTGGTACGCCCAGAGCACCGCGGTCTTGTACCAGTCGGCCGTGAGATCGGTAAACGGTGTCTCGCCGCTGACCTCCGGCGCGCCCGCAAGCCGATAGAGGATCTGCACGAGCTGTGCGCGCGTGGTCAGCGTCTTCGGTTCAAACCGGCCGCCGCCGACACCGGCCATGAGCTCATAGTCGACGCAGTACTGGATGTCCTCATACGCCCAGCTGTTGGGGGCAACGTCGTCAAAGCGCTCGCTCACGGGCACCCGCGGGGCAAGCTTGGGGATCTCCTCGGTGCGCGTGGCATTGCAGCCGTAGGTCCTGCAGGTATAGGTGCGCACGCCGGTCGTGGTCTCCGTCGGCAGCGTCGTCACACGGCCGATGCCCCAGTAGTGGCCGCGGGCGGGGAGTGTCATTTCCTCCGTGTGACCGCAGCCGTCGTCGGTGCAGGTGCGGGTGCGCTTGCCCTCGGTCGTGCAGTTCGGGTCCGTGCCCGTCCAGGAACCGTAGTGGTGGATGGGCGCGTTGAAGTTCACGGTCACGCCCTCCGGCAGCGCGTTCTCGCCCTTGGTCAGCTGGGCCCACTCGGCCTCGGTTCCGCTGTAGTCGATGGCCGTGAGCGCGGTGCAGCCGGTGAAGGCGCCCGCGCCGATGCTCGTGACGCTCTTCGGGATGAGCACGCTCGTCAGCGCGGCGCAGCCGGCGAAAGCAAAGTCGCCGATCGTCTTCAGGCCGTCCGGCAGCTGAACGTCCGTCAGGCTCAGGCAGCTGGTGAAGGCCTGCGCCTCAATGGTGGTGAGGCTCGCCGGGAACGTGACCGCCGTCAGCCCCTGACAGTAACGGAACGCGCCCGTCTTGACGGTCTGCACCAAGTCGAGGATCTCATAAGCCGTGCACCTGTTCGGCGCGGCCAGCATCTGCCTGCCGTCTATGGAGATGAGGCCGCCGTTGTAGGTCCGGAGATACCGGCTGCCGATGGCCTCAAAGGAGACGAGGTTGACGCAGCGGGCCAGCACATTCTCGGCGACGCCGCGGATCTCATACCCGAGGTCAACGTGCGTGACGGCGGTCCAGTCGCCGTTCCAGCAGTCGGCCGTGGCAACGCCGCTGCCGTAGAAGGCGAGCGTTGTGCCGTCGCTTTCCAGCTCGGTTCTCACAGCGTCTGCCGCGAAGGCCGCCGGCACGAGCGCGAGCATCAGGCTCAGCACAAGCAGGATGCTCAGAAGTTTCTTTCTCATACCATTTCTCCTTTTTTCAACAAAGTGGGTATGAAAAAGAATACCATCCCCACCCCGGAAATGGCAAGCCTTTTTGCACAACTTTTTGCTTATTGTACAGGATTTTTTTGTGCAATACAAGACCGGCGCTCCCAAATGGGAGCGCCGGTCTTGTAAAAAATATGCGTATGTGCTTATGCCTCGAGCTGCTGCGCGACCCAGGCGATCTGCGCCTCGACGCTCGGCACGGACGTGCCGCCGTAGGACACGCGCCGCGTGACGCAGTTGGTGAGGTCGATGGCATCGTACACGCCGTCGTCAAAGAGGTCGCTGAAGGTGCGGAACGTCTCGAGTGGCAGCTTTTCGAGCACGGTATTGTGCGCGATGCAGTAGGCCACGAGCTGGCCGGAGACCTTGTACGCGCTGCGGAACGGCAGGCCCTTCGTGACGAGATAGTCCGCGAGGTCGGTCGCATTCAGGAAGCCCGTCTGCGCCGCGTGGAGCATCTTGTCGGCGCGCACGGTCATGGTGGCGAGCATCGGCGCCATGACGCGCAGGCACATCTTCACGGTGTCGACTGCGTCGAACACGGCCTCCTTGTCCTCCTGCATGTCTTTGTTATACGCCAGCGGCAGGCCCTTGAGCGCCGTGAGCATGGCGATGAGGTCGCCGTAGACGCGGCCGGTCTTGCCGCGCACGAGCTCGGCCATGTCGGGGTTTTTCTTCTGCGGCATGATCGACGAGCCGGTCGTGTAGCTGTCCGAGAGCTGCACGAACTGAAACTCCCAGCTCGACCACAGCACCAGCTCCTCGCTCAGGCGCGAGAGGTGCATCATCTCGATGGCGTAGGCATTGAGCAGCTCGACGCAGAAGTCCCGGTCGGACACGCCGTCGAGACTGTTGCGCGCCACGTCGTCAAAGCCGAGCTGCTTGGCTTCAAAGAACCGGTCGGTGTCATACGTCGTGCCGGCGAGCGCGCAGCAGCCGATGGGCGAGACGTTCATGCGCCTGACGGCATCCTGCATGCGGTCGATATCGCGCAGGAGCATCATGGCATAGGCCATCAGGTGGTGGCCGAAGGTGATGGGCTGCGCGCGCTGCAGGTGCGTGTAGCCGGGCAGAATGTCGCCCTTGTGCGCCCCGGCCTGCTCGACGAGCGCCGCGAGCACGTCCTTTGTGAGCGCAATGATCTCGCTCGTTTCGTTGCGCAGGTACATGCGCAGGTCGAGCGCGACCTGATCGTTGCGCGAGCGGGCGGTGTGCAGCTTCTTGCCGAGGTCGCCGATGCGTGCGGTGAGCACCTGCTCGACGAACATATGGATGTCCTCGCACGCGGGGTCGAACGCGAGCGCGCCGCTGTCGAGATCGTCGAGGATGCCCTGCAGCGCGTCGATGATGGCATCGGCGTCCGCCTGGGGGAGGATGTGCTGCGCGCCGAGCATCGCCGCGTGCGCCATGCTGCCCGTGATGTCCTCGCGGTACATCCGGCTGTCGAAGCGGATGGAGGAGTTGAAATCGTCCGCGACCGGATCGGTCACGCCGGCCGTGCGGCCCGCCCACATTTTTGCCATGGTGATGGTCTCCCTTCGTGCGTTGTCTCCACAGAGAACCGCTTCGCTGGGTTCTCTGTGGAAAAGCTGCGGCTCGCTGCAGCGCACGCGCCATGCGCGCACGTTTGCGAGCCGAGCGGTATTTTCTCCGCCGTACACGCCGCCGGAGAAAATGATCGGAATTTCTTTGCGCCTGCGGGCGCAAACTCTGCGAGGCTTTTGGAACGATCTTCCCGCGCCGGGAGACCCGGCGCGGGGAGAAAATCATTTCTATATATCTATTGTACCGCTTACATGCTCTTGCCGTCAACCTTTGCCTGCACGGCGATCGGCAGACCGTAGAGCTGGATGAACCCGGTGGCGTCCGCCTGGTTGTAGTCGCTCTCGCCGAAGGTGGCGATCTCCTCGGAGTACAGGGAGTACGGGCTCCAGACGCCGGCGTTGATCATGTTGCCCTTGTAGAGCTTGAGCCGCACCGTACCGGTGACGTGCTCCTGCGTCTTGGTCACGAACGCGCTGAGCGCCTCGCGCAGCGGCGTGAACCACTGGCCGTTGTACACCAGTTCGCCGAAGGTCACGGCGAGCTTCTGCTTCTCGTGCATGGTCATCTTGTCGAGGCAGAGCGTCTCGAGCACGCTGTGCGCCTTGTAGAGGATCGCGCCGCCCGGCGTCTCGTACACGCCGCGGCACTTCATGCCGACGAGCCGGTTCTCCACGATGTCCAGAATGCCGATGCCGTTGGCGCCGCCGATGGCGTTGAGCTTGAGGATGATGTCCTTGGCGCTCATCTTCTCGCCGTCGAGCGCGACGGGCTTGCCCTGCTCAAAGTCGAGCGTGACGTAGGTCGGGGCGTCCGGCGCGTCGATGGGGCTGACGCCCATCTCGAGGAAGCCCGGCTTCTCGTACTGCGGCTCGTTGCCCGGATCTTCGAGGTCGAGGCCCTCGTGGCTCAGGTGCCAGAGGTTCTTGTCCTTGGAGTAGTTCGTCTCGCGGTTGATCTTCAGGGGCACGTTGTGCGCCTCGGCGTAGGCGATCTCTTCCTCACGCGACTTGATGTCCCACTCCCGCCACGGGGCGATGATGGGCATATCGGGTGCGAAGTGCTTGATGGCCAGCTCGAACCGGACCTGATCGTTGCCCTTGCCGGTGCAGCCGTGGGCGATGGCGTCGGCGCCCTCTTTCTGGGCAATCTCGACGAGGCCCTTGGCGATGCACGGCCGCGCGTGGCTCGTGCCGAGCAGGTACTCCTCATACGCGGCGCCGGCCTGCATGGTCGGGATGATGTAATCGTCTACGTACTCGTCCGTCAGGTCGAGCACGTAGAGCTTCGACGCGCCGGTCTTGATGGCCTTCTCTTCCAGACCGTCGAGCTCGCCGGCCTGGCCGACGTTGCCGGACACGGCGATGACTTCGCAGTTATTGTAGTTTTCCTTCAGCCAGGGGATGATGATGGACGTATCCAGACCGCCGGAGTAAGCAAGGACGACTTTTTTGATATCTTCTTTTTTCATCATGGTTGCCTCCATTGATTATTCATTCATAAGATGTGCATATTATTCACCTTTTTCGCGCAAATGTCAACCCCCTTTTTTGAATAAAATTCACGCGATAAACGCTTTTCTTTCGGTGATATGCACAAAAGCGCGAAAGATATGCGAAAAACGCCGCCGCTCCGGTGCTTGGAGCGGCGGCAGAATATGCAGTTATGCACGCATTTTTGAATATTGATCTCAGGACAGCTCGCGGCGCAGCGCGTCGATCTCCTCGCTCCAGAGCGATCCCGCCGCGTCCGGCGGCCAGTGCAGCGCCTGCGCGCTGCTGCCGAGCGCGACGTGGTCGGGCAAGGCGGCCGGCCGCCGGAACAGGCAGCGCGTGAGCGCCGCCATGGCGCGCAGGATGTCGGCATCCGCGGCCGCGTCGCCGAAGGCGGCGCGGGCCAGCCGCAGGATGCGCCGGGGGTGCGCGCCGCAGCGCACGAGGTGGTAAAAGCAGAAGTCCGTCAGCGCGCACGAGACGCCGGCGCAGTCGGCGTCGGGCGCGGAGAGCGCGGCGCGCAGTTCGGTGCGCAGGGGCTCCTCGGCGCGCTCGGCCTCGGCCGCGATGAGCCAGCGCACGAGCGTGCGCGGCACGGCGGCGTTGACGCCGTAGGCCTCCGGCGCGCACACGGCCTCGCCCAGCAGCAGGGCCGTGAAGTCGGGCGCGGCGAGCGGGAGCGCCGCGTGCGTGCGCGCAAGCCCCGCGCGGTCGGCGTTCGGCCGCACGGACACGCCCAGCGCCTTGCACAGGCGCAGCACGCGCGCCCGGTCGCCCCCCGGCTGCGTGACGGCGAGGACATCGTGCCGCGCGCGGCCGAGCAGATCCATCGTGCGCGCGCACACGAGCAGGGCGAGCACGCTGTCGAGATCGTCCGTCACGGGCAGCAGCGCCGTCCGGCTGCCGGTATGCAGCAGGCGCTTGCGCAGGCCGTGCGCCTGCATGGTCAGCAGGAGCTCGGCGCGCCTTGTGCGCTGCTCGGCATCGTCCGGCACGAACGGGTGCGGCGACACCGCGCGGCTGAGCGCCGTCGGGCGCAGCGGCATGGAAAACGGCACGGCGCGCGCCCCGTCCCCCTCGGGCACGAAGGTCGTGTTGCGCCGGCGCTCGGCCGAGAGCGTCAGCAGGTCGAGCTCCGTCACGAGCAGGCCGGGCTCGGGCGCGAACGGCGCGTGCTCGGCGAGGATGTCCCCGTTTTCCGCGATGAGGTGGTGCGCGGAAAAGACGGCGCGCGCGCTCGACTCATCCGGCCCGGCGTTGGCGTAGACATAGCCGCAGAGGCCGCGTGCGCTGGCCGCGCGCAGCAGCGTGCGGCGGCGGGCGGGCTTGCCGGCCGCCTCGGGCGAGGCCGAGCAGTTGGCGATCACGGTCGCCCCGGCGAGGCACAGCCGCACCGACGGCGGTATCGGCGCCCACACGTCCTCGCACAGCTCCACGCCGAGGCGAAACGCCGGCATCTGCGCGCAGGCGAACACCAGCCCCGTGCCGAACGGCACGTCCGCCCCGCTGACGGGCACGCTGCCCGGCCCATGGTACGCCGCCGCGGAGGCAAAGCAGCGCTTTTCCGCGAACACGTCGTAGTTCGGCAGCCACGTCTTCGGCACGACGCCGAGGATGCGCCCGCGGTGCAGTACGGCCGCGCAGTTGTAGAGCTTGCCCCCGGCGCGCAGCGGCACGCCGAGCACGACGACGGGGTCGCAGTTTTGCGTGTGCGCGCAGATGTTCAGCAGCGCTTCTTCGGCCGCATCGAGCAGCAGCGCGGACAAAAACAGGTCGCCGCACGTGTAGCCGGTCACGCACAGCTCCGGCAGCACGAGCAGCGCGGCACGCGCCCGGTGCGCCTGGTCGATGCGCGCGCAGACCGCCGCCGCGTTGCGCCGGGGGTCTGCCACGGCCACGGGGATGGACGCCGCCGCCGCGCGCAGGAAACCGTCTTGCATGGTCATTCCTCCCTTTTGGGTCAGTATGCCCAAAAAGCGCGCAAAAAGCCCCGCGCCCACTTTTCAAGCGCCCCGCCGCGCGGTATAATACAATATAATATGTGTGCCGGTGACGGACACGACACCACACGATCATCATCCCGCAAGGAGGTTTTCCATATGACCGACCAGACGCTTACGACCGGGCGCTCCCTTTCCGAATTCACCGCGCAGCTCGCCTCCGCGCAGCCCGCACCGGGCGGCGGGGGCGCGGCCGCGCTCGCCGGGGCGCTGGCGGCGAGCCTGGCCGCGATGGCCGCGAACGTGACGGCAGCCAACCCCCGCTACGCCGACCGGCACGACGCGCTCGCCACGCTGGCCGCCAGCTGCGACGCGCAGCGCACGACGCTGCTCGCGCTCATCGACGCGGACGCGGCGGGCTTTCTGCCGCTGCAGCGGGCCTACGCCATCCCGAAGGACGACCCCACGCGCGCCGCCCGGCTCGCGGACGCGGCGCACACGGCGTGCCTTGCCCCGCTGGCCATGCTGGAGCACTGCGAGCAGGTGGCGCTGCTGCTGCCCGCCGCGCTGAGCACGGCCAGCCCCCTCCTGTACTCGGACGTCGGGTGCGCGGCGGCGCTGTGCAGCGCGGCGGCGGAGGCGGCGGAACTGAACGTGCTGGTCAACACCGGCCTGCTCGCGCCGGACGACCGCGCCGCGACCGAGGCGCGCGCTGCGCGCCTACGCGCGACCGTGGTGCAGTGCTGCGCGCAGACTGCGGACGCGGTGCGCGCCGCGCTGCGCGGGGAGGGCTGAACCATGCCGAACACCCTGACCGGAACGGAGGCCGCCGCGACGATCTATGCGCAGGTGCGTGCGCGCGCGGCGCGGCTCACAGAGCCGCCCTGCCTCGCGGCCGTGTCCGTCGGCGCGCAGCCGGACGACCTGGCCTATCTGCGCAGCATCGCACTCTCGGCGGCCGGCTGCGGCGTCACCGTGCGCCCCGTGCCCCTGCCGGCGGACTGCACGCCCGAAACACTGACGGACACCCTGCGCGCCCTGAGCGCGGACGACGGCGTGCACGGCGTGCTGCTGCTGCGGCCGCTGCCGGCGGCGCTGCGCGCGCAGGAGATTCTCGACACGCTCGACGCGCGCAAGGACGTGGACGGCATGACGACATGGTCGCTCGGCGCGCTCGTGACCGGGGCGGCGGGCTTCGCCCCCTGCACGGCCGAGGCGTGCATGACTCTGCTGCGCGCGCACGGCATCGACCCCGCGGGCAGGCGCGTGACCGTCGTGGGCCGGAGCCTCGTGATCGGCCGGCCGGCCGCGCTGCTGCTCACGCGCGCGGACGCGACCGTGACGCTCTGCCACCGGAAAACGCCCGACCTCGCCGCCCGCTGCCGGGCCGCCGACATTCTGCTGGCCGCGGCGGGCGCGCCTGGGCTCATCACGCCGGAGCACGTGCGCCCAGGGCAGATCGTGCTCGACGCGGGCGCGACCGCGCTGCCGGACGGCACGCTGCGCGGCGACGTGACGCCCGCGGCCGCCGCCATCACCGCCTGCACGCCCGTGCCCGGCGGCATCGGCAGCGTGACGACCGCGCTGCTGCTGCGGCACACTGTGCAGGCTGCCGAAAAATCCCACCATTTTTAAGCAAATATTCACAAACTGTTGTTCCATTCCACCGCGCGAGACGCTATAATATTGGGTATTCTCATTTTGGAGGCAGACCTTTGGCCAATCTGATCGAAAAAATCAAAGACCGGCGCGCGCCCGCGCCCGAGACGCCGGAGCGGCGGGACGTGCCCGTCGCGCACCCCGACCCGCAGCAGGGCCTGACGAGCGCGCAGGTGCGCGAGCGTGCCGACGCCGGCTGGACGAACGCGCCCGTCGACCCGCCGGGCAAGACGGTCAAGCAGATCGTCCTGAGCAATATCTTTACCTATTTCAATATGCTGTTTTTCCTGCTGGCGCTGTGCGTGATCGCGGTGCAGCAGTGGCTGAACCTGACGTTCATGGGCGTCATCATCGTCAACACCGCCATCGGCATCATTCAGGAGATCCGCTCGAAGAAAACGCTCGACAAGCTGAGCATCCTCGCATCGCCCAAGGCCGTCGCCGTGCGCGACGGCAGGCGCGTGACCGTGGACACCGCGCAGCTCGTGCGCGACGACATCGTCGTCTTCGCCGCCGGCAACCAGATCTATGCCGACGCCGTCGTCGCGCAAGATAGCTGCTACGTCAACGAGGCGCTCATCACGGGCGAGTCGGACGAAATTAAGAAAAACCCCGGCGACAAGCTCCTGTCAGGCAGCTTCGTCGTCAGCGGCATGTGCCGCGCGCAGCTAACGGACGTCGGCGCGGACTCCTACGTCTCGCGCCTGACGCAGGAAGCCAAGCGCGCCAAGAAGCCGCAGCAGTCGGAGATGATGCGCTCGCTGCAAAACCTCGTCAAGTGGATCGGCATCCTCGTCATCCCGCTCGGCGTGGTGATGTTCGTCAAGGAATACGTGTGGCTCGGCCGCGCCGTGCCCATCGCCGTGACGAGCACGGTCGGCTCGATCATCGGCATGATCCCCGAGGGGCTGTATCTGCTGACCAGCCTCGCGCTCGTGGCCGGCGTCGTGCGTCTGGCCCAGCGCAAGACCCTCGTGCACGAGCTCGGCTGCATCGAGACGCTCGCGCGCGTGGACACGCTGTGCGTGGACAAAACCGGCACGGTGACGGAAAACAAGATGATCGTCGAGGACGTCTGCCCCCTGTGCGACGACCGCTTCACGCTCGAGGACATCCGCATGATCATGGCCGACTACGTCTACGCCATGCAGGCCGACAACGACACGATGGCCGCGCTGCGGCGCTACTTCACGGGCGAAAAGACGCAGGACGCGACGGCGACGCTGCCGTTCTCGTCGGCGAAGAAATACGGCGGCGTGTCGTTCCACGCTGAGGAGACGTACCTGCTCGGCGCGCCGGACGTGCTGCTCGCCGGGCGCGAGAACCCGTATCAGGAGCAGATCGAGGGCTACTCCGCCAAGGGCTGCCGCGTGCTGCTGCTGGGCATGTATGACGGCGCGCTCACGGACGAGACGCTCAGCGCCGGCTTTCTGCCCATCGCGCTGATCCTGCTCTCGAACAAGATCCGCGCCGAAGCGCCGGAGACGTTCGGCTACTTTGCCAGCCAGGGCGTGGCCGTGAAGGTCATCTCCGGCGACAATGCGCGCACGGTGTCCGAGGTGGCCAAGCGCGCCGGCATCGAAAACGCCGACCGCTTCGTCGACGCGCGCACGCTCACGACCGAGGAGGCCATCCGCGACGCGGCGGGCAAGTACACGGTCTTCGGCCGCGTGACCCCTGCGCAGAAGCGCAGCCTCGTGCAGGCGCTCAAGGCCGACGGCCACACCGTGGCCATGACGGGCGACGGCGTCAACGACGTGCTCGCGCTCAAGGAGGCCGACTGCTCCATCGCCATGGCCTCGGGCAGCGACGTGGCGTGTCAGGTGTCGCACATCGTGCTGCTCGACTCGAACTTTGCCTCCATGCCGTCGGTCGTGGCGGAGGGCCGCCGCGTCATCAACAACATCGAGCGCAGCGCGTCGCTGTATCTGGTCAAGAACATTTTCTCGTTCTGCCTCGCGTTTTTCACGCTCTTTGCCACGCTGCCGTACCCGTTCAGCCCCGCGCAGCTCACGCTCGTGAGCGCCGTGACCATCGGCATCCCGTCGTTCATCCTCGCCATGGAGCCGAACGAGAGCCTCGTCAAGGGAAAATTCCTGCGCAACGTGCTCTTCCGCGCGCTGCCGGCCGCGATGACGGATCTGGCGATGGTCGTGGGCATTCTGCTGTTTTATATCGCCTTCCAGCTCGACGACACGGCCATGATCACGATCTGCACCGGCGTCATGGGCATTGTCGGCCTCATGATGGTGCACCGCACGTGCCAGCCGTACAACACCATCCGCAAGGTGATGATCGTCGTGCTCGGCGTGCTGTTCGTGATCGCGTATTTCGGCTTCCCGACGCTCTTCAGCCTGCAGAAGCTCAATCTGCAGAGCGCGCTCATCCTCATCGTGTTCGGTCTGCTGTCGTGGCCGGTGATGAAGGCGTTCTGCCGCCTGAACGACCATATGCGCACCCGGTTCGAGGCGTGGCGCGCGGGCAAGACCGCGAAGGCCGCGTGAGAAAGGCTGCACGGTGGCCGCAGGCACATAGGAAAGCCAGCGAAAAGGCCGCCGCACAGGATAGCCAGCGAAAAGGCCGCCGGAAAGCCAGCGAAAAGGCCGCCGCGCAGGATAGCCGGCAGAAAAGCAGCCGCACAGGCGCGGCTGCTGTCACAAAACTCCGCCCAGCATCGGTTCGATGCAGGGCGGAGTTTTTCGTCTCCGTTTTGCGGAGGGCAGCGCCGGAAAGGCGCGCGTCGGACGCGCAGCGCATGACCGAAGTCGCCGCGACGGATGAGGTGGACGTGGGATGCGCGCTGCATGACCGGCGGTGCGGGCGATGCCGAAGTCCGTCTCCGGCCGCCGCCTGCGTGATCCCCTGTTTCCAGTTTAGTATGCTTTTGCATAACTTGTCAAGCATTTTTTCTCTCGGGAAGAAAGCCAGCCAGCGCACCCTGCGCTGCACCCGCGTCCCGCACCGCACGGCCGCCACAACGCGCCAGTCAAAAGCGTCCACCTCACCCGCAGCGGCCGAAAGCGCGCGCCAGACCACACCCGGCCGCCGCCAGAACCGGCGTCTGCCCCACCGCATCCACGCCCTCGCGCACCGCTCCTGTCCACCGCTGCGCCCCCGCCGGACCACACCCGGCCGAAAGTACCCATCAGGCTGCCTGCCGCGCCTGCGCCCGCCCGCACCGGCCTGAGCGCCTTGAAGCAAGTTTTCCACACGCTTTCCACAGAGTTTTCCACATTTTCTCTGGTTTCCCACAGCGGCTTTCTTTCCCCCTGGCTTTCTTTGAGAGAGACAGGGTAAGATATGCTTTGCCGTATGTTCCTGCTGTAAGGTAAGACACAGTATGGTACGGTACTGTACGGTACGGTTGGGTACGGTGCCACGAGACGTCCGCGTGACGACACCCGCGACAGCGCCGCCCCGCCGCCCGCCATGCGCACCCCCGCGCGCCCTCTGCCGTCATGCGCGCAAGCCCTTGCGGCCGCAGGCTTTTTCGTTCGCACGTCAGGTGTTATGTAAACCGCTCATCGCCGCCCGTGTCGAATCCGCGCGAATGCACGATTTCATGTCGACAAAAGGGCCTCAAAATATTTCTTAGCGGTTTCTTAGCGCGCTCTTGGCACGTTCTTAGCGCGCTTTTCCCGCGCTTTCCGCGCGAAGAAAACGACATTCTGTCGTCTGCCGCGCGCGCAAAAAGGGCCGCCCTTTCGGGCGGCCCTTCGCACGTTTTTTCCCTTTTCCCGCCCGCGTCACGCCGGGTTGACGTGCACGGTGCAGTGCTTGACGTCCGGGTAGTCGCGCTCCAGCTCGTGGTGCACGGCCTCGGCGATGACGTGCGCGTCCCGCAGCGGCAGCGCGCCGTCGACCGCGATCTCGGCGTCGACATACGTCCGGCTGCCGAACAGCCGCGTCTTGATATCGTCCACGCGCACGACGCCGGGGGTGCGCTGCATCGTCTCGCGCATGGCGGCGACGGTGTCCTGGTCGCACGCCCGGTCGACGAGCCGGTCGATGCTCTCGTGGAAGATGCCGTAGGCCACCTTGAAGATGAACAGGCAGATGACGATCGACGCGATGGGGTCGAGGATGGGCACGCCGAGCCGCGCGCCGAGCACGCCTGCAAAGCTGCCGATGGACGACAGCGCGTCGGACCGGTGGTGCCACGCCTCGGCCTTGAGCGACACGGAGCGGATGCGTTTGGCCGCCGCAATCGTGTACCAGTACAGCCCCTCCTTGACGACGATGGACACGACCGCCGCGATGAGCGCGAGCACGCCGGGGGCAGCCAGCGTCTCGCCGCGGACGATCTTCATCACGCCCGCGTAGCCGATGGCCGCGCCGACGAGCACGAGGATGTTGCCCAGCAGGATGGACGCGATGCACTCGAGCTTTTCGTGCCCGTAGGGGTGGCTGGCGTCGGCCGCCTTGTGGGAAAAGACCGCGCCGATCATCACGATCAGCGAACCGAGAATGTCGGACGCCGAGTGCACGGCATCGGCCACTATGGCCGATGAGTGCGCCACGATGCCGGCGACGAGTTTGAACACCGTCAGACCCGCGTTGCACACGATGCCGACGGTGGACACCTGCATGGTCACGCGCTTGGCGTCATCGGGCGCGGTGGAAGTGCGTGTACGCATAAAAAGTCTCCTTTCGCACAAAAAAAGCGCCTGTGGGGCATATGAGTCCCACAGACGCGGTGATATCCTGTCTGCTGCGGCGCGGACGCCGCCCGGCCTTTCGGCCTGTCATTCGGAGGGAGTATAGCACGTGCGCGGCCGGCCGTCAAGCGGTATTTTCGGTTTTTTCACCGGCGCAGCCAGTGCACGCCGGCGCGGTGGAGCTTGGCGCCGAGGATGAGCGCGATCTGCACCGGAACGCCGACGAAGAACGCTGCCCAGATGTTGTATTTGAGGTATTGAAAGTAAAACGCGGTGATCGTGCTCCACACGAACAGCGACGCGAACACGCACTGCAGCGTCGTCTCCCCCTCCCAGTGGCGGGAGAAGAGGAACGCCACGGCGAACGACACCGGCACCGCCCACACGAACGCCATCCAGTACATCTTGCCGATGCTGAACTGCGAATACAAAAACACGACGACCGCGACGACCCACACCATCGTCACCCACATGGCGGCGATGAGCACCTTCGACATGAGGTAGGCATCGTGCTGCTTTTCGCCGCCGGACTCCGTCGCTGCGGCGTATGCGGCCGCCACGCCGCCGTCCGTCAGCAGATCGTCCACGCGCAGACCGTAGAGGTCGGCGATGGTCTTGAGCATCACGACGTCGGGCAGGGAATCGCCCCGCTCCCACTTGGACACGGCCTTGTCGGAGTAATTGAACTGCGCGGCAAACTCGGCCTGGGTCAGGTTTTCTTCTTTTCTCAGCTCGGCAAGGTTGGCGGCGAGCGCGCCTCTCACATCATCCATGCTATGAGTATACCACGCCGGGCGTTCGGCCGCAAGAGGCGTGTTTCGCCTAAATCCTGTCATTCTCCCGTTGGTAGAATCGCCTTCTCCAAACGTTTCTACCGCTCGCGCGTGCGGAGGATGCATTTGAAAAGTCCCTGCCGTATAATGAAGTCATGAAGAAATGTGATTTTCCTGACGATATGCACGTCAGACATCACCTGCAAGGGAGACGGATATCATGAGCAAACAGAACTTCCATCTGCCGACCTGGCGGCGCAAGCCGACGGCGGACGAGGCCGCGCCGGACATCGCCGACAGCGAGCTGGTGCCCTCGGAGAGCGCCGCGCGCCCGACACGCCGCAAGCACGGCAAGCGCACCTATGTCATCGGCGGCGCGCTGCTGGCGCTGGCGATCGCGGCGGCGATCATCATTCCCGGCGCGGCCGGCGGCGGCGACGATGACGGCGCCGGCGGCGCGAGCACGACGCTCTCCCGCCCGGACGGCGACCCCTCCGGCCAGACCGCAGAGGACAATATCTACATTACGACCGGCGTCATGGATCAGGAGACCTACCGCTCCGAGACGACCGGCGAGACGAAGGCAAAGGTCGGCTTCATCGACTACAACCAGGCCGTGCACAACGTGCGCGTCGTCACGAGCGACAGCGTCTTTACCGAGGCCATCAGCACGAGCATGTTCGTCAAGCTCGGCGAGCAAAAGTACTTCAAGGACGGGGCGATCCTCGTGCGCAAGGCCGATTCCATCAGCGGCGACACCGCCACCTGGAGCGACCAGATCGTGGCCATCTCGCAGCAGGACTATGAGGACGCCTACGGGCAGGACCCGCGTAACCTCAGCAACTACGTCATCAGCCGCGACACGGTGCTCAACCCCACCATGACCGCCAACGACGACGGCACCTACACCCTCACCTTCGACCTCGAGCCGTCCGGCGCGAGCGCGTATTACCGCCACCAGGTGCGCACCTACAGCGGCGCGTCGAAAAGCCCCGAATTTTCGGCCGTGCACATGGTCTGGACCATTGACGCCAACTGGGATCTCCTACAGATGGACACCGTGGAGAGCTACGCCGTGTCCATGTCCGGCCTCGGCAGCCTCAACTGCACGAGCACGCTCACCGAGGTGTTCTCGGACTTCGGCGCCGTGACCGACGACCAGACCGAGTTCCAGCACTACCTCGAGACGGAATACGACCCCAACAACCTCGGCAAGCTCTCCGACGGCGGACAGGACACGCAGGCCATCGTGCGCGACTTCTTCCGCCGCACGCCGAACTACAGCCTCACCGTCACGGCCAACGGCCAGTCCTACGGCCTGACGGCGCACGTGGACATTGACCAGACCACCTTCCAGGTGCGCGGCAACGTCGCGGGCGTCGACCTCTTCGCCGCCTACAGCAACGAGCGCGTGTACGTCGCCTTCGGCAGCCAGAAGATCGTCCTGCGCGCGTCCGACACGATCGACGCGGCGCGCACGGTCGCGGGCTACCTCGGCGTGCAAATCCCGAACATCTCGCTCGACGCGGCCGGCATGACCGCGCTGACGAAAAACGTTGCCATGCAGCAGACCGACACCGGCATGACCATCCGGCTCAACGACCCGATGATCTCCGGCACCGTCCTGCTCACCGACCCGGACGCCCTGCGCCTGACGCGCGCGGACGTGGCGCTCAACTTCGGCGGCGCGCGCATGCACGTCACCGCCACGCCGTACTACGGCGGCTTCCAGGTGCAGTCGCTCAGCGGCTACACCGACCTGACCGGCGCGCTGAGCCTCGTGAGCCCCCTCATGGACGCGGCGACCGCCAAAACCGCGACCTTCAACGTCGCGCTCAGCGGGCCGTTGAGCCTCTCGGGCACGGCCACCGTGACCCGCACCTCCGGCGGCTATGACGCCGCGCTCACCACCACGGTCGACGGCGTGACCGTCACGGCCGAGTACATCGGCAGCACGGTGTACGTCTCGGCCGGGAACATCCACGTCAGCGGCACGGGCAGCGAGATCAAAGACCTCGTCGCCTGGGCGGGAAAGCTCGCCGGCGCGGGCGACGCCGCTGCCGCCGGCAATGCCTACGCGCAGTTTTTCCGCGAGCTCACGCCGCAGTCCGCCGTGAACAGCATCCAGGACCTCGCGTGGTCGAATAACGCGCTGCACGCGCAGCTCAACATCGCGGGCAACGCCGTCTCCGCCGCGCTCTCGGCCAACAGCGTGACCGTCACGACCTCGGGCTGGACGGTGCGCGTGACGATCACCGGCACGTCCGGCTCCGCCACCACGCTGCATCCCACGAACGGCAATTATGTCACCCTCTCGCAGCTGCAGCCCTTCGCCCCCGTGCTCGAGCGCTATGTCGGCGCGCAGGCCATGGGCATGGACGCGACCGTGTCCGTCAACGGCTACAGCCTCGATACCGACGTCGTGCTCTCGCTCGGCAAGCCCGTCGCAGCGCGCGCCGTGTCGCAGATCCTCGGCCGCGACCTGACCGTCACGTTCTGGAACGACCGCGTCTATATCGACTACGGCTGGCACCATGTCGAGGCGTCCATGAACTCGCTCGAGCGGGCGCTCTACGCCGTGCTCACCATCACGCCGGGCGTCGACCGTCAGACCGTGCAGAACGCCATCGAGGCCTATACCTACTTCTTCGAGCACCTGTCGTTTGCGAATGTCGTCGGTGCGATCTCCGCGTTCGGCTATGCCGACGGGGCGCTGAACATCACGGCAAACATCGCGGCGTCGCCGCTGTACATCTCGCTCACGCCGAGCCAGATCACGCTGCGCACGCAGGTCGATTCGGCCACCCTCGCCGTCACGGCCACGCCGGGCAGCGCCTACGCCTCCGCGCCGGATCTGACGCCGCAGGGCGGCAGCTACCGCAATCTCGATGATTTCCTCGCCCTGTTCGGCTGAGCAGGCGCAGCGCATAAAGCTTTGCCCCCGCAAGTCTCCCCCGCAAAGTTTTCCCCCAATCGCACAGCAAGCCCCCGGGCATTTCGTCCGGGGGCTTTGCTGTAGTCAGGCGGCGCAGCCCGCCGCCGAAGCCGCGGGGGCTAAGCCCGCCTCGAATGAGATCGATACAGAAAGCCCTCGGACAGCCGTCCGGGGGTTCCCCTGCGCTTCATCCAAAACCCGCCGCGCAGCAGGTCACGCACAGCCGCAGGGGAGCTCGAGGGGGCAAGGCCCGCCTCGAATGAGATCGATACAGAAAGCCCTCGGACATTTCGTCCGGGGGCTTCCCCCGCGCTTCATCCAAAACCCGCCGCGCGGCAGGTCACGCACAGCCGCAGGGGAGCTCGAGGGGGCAAAGCCCGCCTCGAATGAGATCCATACAGAAAGCCCTCGGGCAGCCGTCCGGGGGCTTTCTGCATCCTCTTTTTCTCCTGCTGCGCATTCAGTGCACGCTCGCCTGCTTCTGCCGCAGGCTCAGGCAGTCGGCGATCATGGCGATGAACTCCGAATTCGTCGGCTTGCCCTTGATGTTCGAGACCGTGTAGCCGAAAAACTTCTGCAGCGTCTCGATATCGCCGCGATCCCACGCGACCTCGATCGCGTGCCGGATGGCGCGCTCGACGCGTGAGGGCGTCGTGTTGAACTTGCGCGCGACCTCGGGATAGAGCACCTTCGTCACGGAGTTGATGATGTCCATGTCGTCGATGGTCAGCAAGATCGCCTCGCGCAGGTACTGGTAGCCCTTGATGTGCGCGGGCACGCCGATCTCGTGGATGACGTCGGTGACGACGCTCTCGAGCGAGGGCTCGGGCTCTGCCGCGGCGAGCTGCGTGCCCGCGCCGCCGGTGCGCTGGCGCGGCCGGGCCGTCTGGCGGATGCGCTGCACGAGCAGCGGCGGGTCAAACGGCTTTTGCATAAAGTACGTCGTGCCGAGCTCCGCACACTCCATCAGCACCTGATCGTTGCAGATCGCGGAGGTGACGATCACGCGCGACGATGCGTTTTTCGCCCGCAGATGCGTCAGCAGGGACAGGCCGTCCAGATTCGGCAGCACGAGGTCGAGCACCACGACGTCGGGCTGGAATTTGGTGATGAGTTCTTCCGCGCGCAGCCCATTGTCCGTCTGGGCGACCAGTTCCATGTCCGTCTCCTGGCCGATCGCCTTGGAATAGGCCGCGCGGTACTGTTCGCCGGGATCAGCCAGCAGAACACTGATTTTCGTTTCCATAACATTCTCCTCCGCAAAAATTCAGGCTTGCGGTCAGCTCTCTGCCAAATCGCTCGTTTCCCCTGTCTTGCGAGGATATTTTACCATATCTGGAATGGAAGAACAATGTGATTTTTGGCGAATTGCTCTAGTTTTCTGTTGACATAATCCGATCATAACCGTCGAAAGGTACAATTTTTCGAAACAAACCGCAATATCTCGCCTGCGTTCGACAGACAGAATGTGTCGAATGCATATATGTGTTATGTAAACCAATATTCCGACACGTGTCTTGTCACCGCGACAGCGGCCGACCCGCTGCGCACGGCAAAGCCCGAAAACCGCCGCCTGTATGCGCCCTTGGCCCCCTTGTGTAAAGGGAGCTGGCAGCCGTCAGGCTGACCGAGGGATTGACACGCTCAGTTTTGTACCAGCCGCGTATCTGCAACCCCTCCGTCGCGGCGCAAAGCGCCGTGCCGCCTTCCCCTTACGCCGAGACACCCCGCCCTGCGATCCGCACACACAGCAAAAACCGGAAGGAGCATCCGCCCCTTCCGGTTTCCTTCCGTATTCCGCTGCCGCGCGCTCAGTCCCGGTCGTCCTCGCGGTGGCCGCGGGAATCCGCGCGCTCGTCATGGCGCTGCGCACGCTCGGCCGCATGGTCGGCATGGCGCTGCGCTTTTTCTGCCAGATGATCGGCCTGCCGCTGCGCGCGCTCCGCCGCGTGCTGCGCGTGGCGCTGGGCCTTCTCGGCCGCGTGCTGCGCCTTGCGGGCCAGCTCCGCCGCCTGCCGCTGCTCGCGCGCCACCTGCTTCTCCGCCTGACGGCGCAGGCGCGCCTCGAGCTGCTGCTCATGGCGCAGCTGCTGCTCGGTGGTGTGCTGCTCGTGCCGCTCCTGATGCGCGGCCATGTGCTCGGCGTGCCGCTCGGACAGCTCCGCCTGATGCTGGGCGCGGCGAGCGCTGCGTTCGGCGCGCTCGTGCTCGATGCGCGCGTGCAGCTGCGTCCGGCGGGCCTCGATGCGCGCCGCGCTCGTGGGATGATTTGCGCGGAAATCGTGGTCGAGGTGGTCGCGCCGCTCGCGCACGTGCTCGACGAACTCGGGGTGCTCCTGCTCGACGCGGTCGATGAGGCTGTCGCGCTCGACCTCGAGGTCGGTAAACACATCGTCCTCGGAGTTGCCGAGCAGCGCGGCCAGCTCGTCCGTGTGGCCCTCGAGGTGCAGCAGCACCTCGTCGGTGTCGATGCTGCCGAAGTGGAAGTCCTCGTTGAGGAAATGCTCGAGCATGGTGCGGCGCGCGTCCTTGTCCTCTGTTGCGCGCATGCGCGCGAGCAGGAGCTGCACGTTGCGCTCGATCTGCACCTCGGCGTCCGCGCCGTAGAGCCACTCGAGCTCCTGCAGCTGGCGGATATCGTCCATGTTGTCGGGGATGCGCTGCTGCGCCCCGCCGATGTCGACGGCCGCGTCGGCATCGCGCAGCGCGCCCTGGATCGTGCGGCGCACCGCGCCGGATTCGATCAGCTCCCCGGCCTCGAAGTGCCGCAGCTGGTCGTTGACCTCGCCGATGTGCTCGGTCAGGTAAAAGCGCACGCCCTGCGCGCGCAGCTTGCGGTTAAGCACGACGAGCCGGTCGCACGCCGTGATGTCCACGCTCACGATGGCGCTGCCGTCGACGATGACGGCCTGCGTATCAGGCTGCACCGCGCCCTCGATGTCCTCCTGAAAGCGGCGGATGTTGGCGAAAAACAGGCTGCCGCTGAAGCGGTAGAGCACGATGTGCGGCAGCGCCTGCACGCCGCTGACGCGGTCGATCGGGAAAAACCCGGCCTTGCCCGGCAGCGTGCCGAGGAAGGTGCGCTGTGGCGCTGCCGCGCGCATGAGCACGTCGATGAACGACAGCACCATGCCCACGAGCACGCCCTTGATCGCGCCGAGCAGCAGCACGCCGAAAAACGCCCCGGTGAAGATGCCGAGCTCCACGCGGTTGACGCGCCAGAGCCGCCGCGCGATGCCGAACTCCGTCGCCCCGATGAGCGCGTTGACGACGATGGCCGTCAGCACCGGCACGGGCAGAAAGCGGATGAGCGGCGTGGCGACGAGCAGCACGACGAGCATGGTCACGCTCGCCATGACGGACACGAGCTGCGTCCTGCCGCCGTTGCGCTCGTTGACGGCCGTGCGCGACACGCTGCCCGACACGACGCAGCAGCCGACGAGCCCGGCGGCGGCGTTGCCCACGGCATACGTCACGATCTCGCGGCGGCCGTTGAGGCGGTAGCCGTTTTTCTGCGCCGTGCCGGACGAGGCCAGCAGCGTCTCGGCCAGAATGACGGCCGCGACCGGCAGCGTCGCCACGAGCGCCTGCGTAAACGGCAGCGCGGTGAGGTCCGGCAGCACGACCTTCGGCAGGCCGCGCGGCACGGCGGCCAGCAGCGCCACGCCCCAGTCGTCCAGCGGGGCGAACGCGCCGAGCAGCCCGCCCAGCACCATCATCACGAGCACCCACGGCACCTTCGGCCACTTGCGCGGCGCGATGAGCAGGATCGCCAGCGTCCCGAAGCCGAGCGCGGCGGTGGGCCAGTTGATGACTTTCGCTGCGTCAAAAACGTGCCCCAGAAGCTCAAACAGCTCGCCCGTGCCGGTCGCGGAGCCGAGCAATTTTGGCACCTGCATGAGGATGATCTCGCAGCAGACGCCGCTGATGAACCCGCCCATGACGGGCTCGGAGATGTAATCGACGGCCTTGTCCGCGTGCACGAGTGCGAACACGGCCAGCCACAGCGCGACGTACAGCGTCAGCACCGGCACGATGCGCATGGCCTCCGCGCCGCCGGGCGTGACGCCGAGCGACGCGAGCACTGCGCCGATCATGGCGGCCGGCGCGGCGTCGACGCCGAAGATGAACTCCCGCGTCGTGCTGAGCATCGCAAACAGCAGAATCGGCACCAGCGACCCGTACAGCCCGTAGACCGGCGGCAGGCCGGCCAGCTGAGCATAGCCCATCGAGATCGGGATGGACAGCAGCGCGATGAGCGCGCCGGAGAACAGATCCGGCCCGAACTGCGCCCGGTCGTACCCACGCAGGGAGGCGAACAGCGGCTGGGAAAGCGCTTTCATAGTATCACCTGGTTTTAATATATAGAGTGTCCCGCTCAGGC
>OLSD01000043.1_pt1 | contig 117232 bp, 126 predicted proteins | sample 1672211 | NCBI WGS metagenome assembly OLSD01 (sample SAMEA3136659, study PRJEB25190) | human gut metagenome | reverse complement strand
AATTTCATTTGATGCGCCTGTTTTTTGCCTTTTTTGTCAGTGTTAATAAGAAGGATTTGAAACCGTTTTATCATCTGAATATAAATTAATTACTCAATATATGTGATATTATGCACATTTATGATAGAACTGAAACACCAAAGAGAATAATTCGTAAACATAAAGAGGATTTATCTATATATCCAAAAGAGTATTGGAGTGAACGATTGATTTTTGCTAAAAACAAGTTATAATTTAAGATAGAAAGGCTAAAAGCAGTTTGAACATTCAACTGCTTTTTTTGTAGGAAAAACAGGGAGTATCAACATGATCAGATTTTATGCAAATCAGGCAGGGTATCTGCCGAAAGGCCGCAAGATTGCGGTACTTGCGCAGGAAAACCGCGCGGATGAAATGGAAAAAATGCAGGACAAAAAGGTGTCCCTCTGGAATGAAAAAGGGGAGCAGACCGCTGTAAAACAGGCGGTATATGCAGGCGTTGATGAGAGTGCAGAAGATAAAGTATGGCACATTGACTTTTCCGATCTTACAGAGGAAGGAACTGTAACATTTCAGGACGGGGAAGGTGCAGTTCTCGGAAGCTGTACCATCAGCCGCAAGGCATACCATACATTGAACCAGACGCTGTGCAAAGCATTGTATTTCCAGCGTTGCGGCATGGCACTGGAAGAAACCTTTGCCGGAAAATTCAGGCGTTGTACCTGTCACACGGGCACAGCAGTACGGCTGGAAGACTATCTGGAAAGAAAAGAAAATGCAAAACAGTATGAGGTGACCGGAGGCTGGCACGATGCCGGGGATTATGGCAGATATACCACAGCAGCGGCTACAGCGCTTGCACACATGATCTATGCGCAGCAGCTCTTTCCGGGGAGTTTTACCGAAAACTTAAATATTCCGGAAAGCAACGATGCGATGCCGGATGTTTTAAGTGAGTGCCTGTATGAGCTGCGCTGGCTTTTGAAAATGCAGATGGAGGATGGAAGTGTCTGTCATAAGCTGACTTCGATGCGCCATGCAAATTTTGTGATGCCGTGTGAGGACAAACGGCAGATGATCCTGTTTCCGGCATCGACAATGGCGGCAGCGGATTTTGCAGCGGTCATGGCACTGGCGTCCCGCGTGTACCGGACATGGGAGCCTGCATTTGCAGCAGAAACAGAGGCTGCCGCAGTGCGTGCGTGGGACTGGCTGATGCAGCATCCACAGTTTATCGGATTTGAAAATCCAGCAGGCTGCAATACCGGTGGCTATGAGGATACCTCGGATCTGGATGAGCGGCTCTGGGCGGCAGCGGAACTGTATGTGACCACGGGCGACACCGCATATCTGGACAAGCTGGAGGACTATTTAAAAACAAACGAAAATCCAACCGATATGGGCTGGGTGGATGTGTCCGGTCTGGCGGGACTTTCCTGTCTGTTTGGGACAAAGAAAAAAGAAGGAAAGGAAACACAGCGTTTTCAGGTATGTCAGCAGAAATTCCGGCAGGCATTTTTAAACGAGGCAGATAAAATCTGTGACATTGCAGATGTCAGCGGATATTTTGTCGCGCTGACAAAAGAAGAATATGGCTGGGGCAGCAACATGGTCGTGCTCAACCGCGCCATGATCCTTGCGGTTGCGCATCTTCTGACCGGGGAAGCGCGTTACCGGGAAATGGCACAGGCGCAGATGGACTATATCCTTGGTGAGAATGCAACCGGCTACAGTTATGTGACCGCTGTGGGAACAAAAAGCTGTCAGAATCCGCATAACCGTGTGACTGTTTCGGATGGAATCGACGAGACTATTCCGGGATTTGTGGTGGGCGGTCCAAACTCCGCTCCGGTGGATGAAAAGGCAGAGTGGCTGATCACGCCGGATACACCGCCGATGAAATGTTTTCTGGATGTATGGGAGTGTTATTCGTTGAATGAAATTACGATTTACTGGAACTCTCCGGCGATTTTTGTCGCTGCATTTTTAGATGCGGATATAGTATAAAACTATAGCAAAAGCACAAAAATAAATATTATGCAAAAAAACTGACGTATGCTATACTAAGCCACAAATAAAAGAAACTTTACAACATGGTACGTCAGGAGAGCAAAATGAAAACATCAATTATCGGATACCCGAGAGTGGGGTCCTTACGGGAACTGAAATTTACAACAGAAAAATATTTCCGCGGTGAGATTTCTGCGGAAGAATTACAAAATACCGCAAAAGAAATCCGCAAAACCCAGTGGACATTACAGAAAAATACCGGACTGGATTTCATTCCGTCAAATGATTTTTCTTTCTATGATATGACATTGGATACGGCAGTATTATTCAATATTATTCCGGAGCGCTACACAAAACTTGGACTTTCCGCACTGGATACTTATTTTGCCATGGCAAGAGGGTATCAGGGAGCAGCCGGAGATGTCAAGGCACTTGCCATGAAAAAATGGTTCAACACCAATTATCATTACATGGTACCGGAAATCGATGATAATACAGAGATCAAACTTGCCGGAACCAAGCCGTTTGACGAGTTTGCCGAGGCAAAAGCCCTTGGCATTACCACAAAACCGGTGATCATCGGTGCATTTACCCTGTTAAAACTTCTGCGCTATGTGGGAAAGAAACAGGCCACAGATTATGCAGATGCCGTGATCGCTGCATACGCAGGGGTGCTTGAGAAGTTTGCCGCAGCCGGCGCAGAATGGGTACAGTTTGACGAACCATATCTGGTGCATGATCTGACCCGTGAAGACATTGCATTATTCGAAACCTTATATCAGGGAATCCTTGCAAAAAAGGGACAGAGCAAAGTATTGTTACAGACCTATTTCGGGGATGTGCGTGACTGCTATGGCAATATCACAGCGCTTGCTTTTGACGGAATCGGTCTGGATTTCCTAGAGGGCAGAAAAACAAAAGAACTGGTAGAAGCAAATGGTTTTCCACAGGATAAGGTATTGTTTGCAGGACTTGTCAACGGAAAAAATATCTGGAAGAACCACTATGGAAAGACGTTGGAAGTGATCGATGCGCTTAAGGCGAAGAACATCGATGTGGTGTTAAATACTTCCTGCTCCCTGCTTCATGTGCCTTATACATTGAAAAATGAGACAAAGCTTCCGAAAAAATACACGGAGCATTTTGCATTTGCAGAGGAGAAGCTGCAGGAGCTGGCAGAGTTAAAGAAACTGGCAGATGTTGATTACAAACTGGATGCGGCATTCCTGGAAAATGCCTCTCTGTTTGCCACCCGTCCGGATTGCAGAAACAATGCGGTACAGGAGCGTGTGGCAGCCATTCGTGAGGAAGACTTTACCAGACTTCCGGCATTTAAAGAGCGTGAAGCGATTCAGAAAAAAGAGTTTGCGCTGCCGGTATTCCCGACGACAACGATCGGTTCTTTCCCACAGACTGCGGATGTCAAGAAAAACCGTACGGCACGCCGCAAGGGAGAGATCAGCGAAGAAGCTTATGTGGAATTTAATAAAAAGAAGATTGCTGAGTGGGTACAGATCCAGGAAGAGATCGGACTTGATGTGCTGGTGCACGGGGAGTTTGAGCGAAATGACATGGTGGAATATTTTGGCGAGCAGCTGCGTGGTTATCTGTTTACCGAGAAGGCATGGGTACAGTCTTATGGTACCCGCTGCGTGAAGCCGCCAGTCATCTGGGGGGATGTATCCCGTGAAAAGCCGATGACCGTGGACTGGTCCGTTTATGCACAGAGCCTGACAAAGAAGCCGATGAAGGGCATGCTGACCGGTCCGGTTACGATTTTAAACTGGTCTTTCCCGCGTGAGGACATTTCCTTAAAGGAAAGCACCTATCAGATCGCACTTGCCATTCGGGATGAGGTGCTTGATCTTGAGGCAAATGGTATCCGTGTGATCCAGGTTGACGAGGCAGCACTCCGCGAGAAGCTTCCGCTGCGCAGGAGTGACTGGTACAAAGAATATCTTGACTGGGCAATTCCGGCATTCCGTCTGGTACACAGCGGTGTGAAAGCACAGACACAGATCCACACCCATATGTGCTACAGCGAGTTTACCGATATCATCCGCGCAATCGACGACATGGATGCCGATGTCATTACGTTTGAGGCATCCCGTTCCGATCTGCTGATTCTGGATTCTCTGAAGGAGAACCATTTCAAGACGGAGGTAGGGCCGGGCGTATATGATATTCATTCCCCACGTGTACCGTCAGTAGAGGAAATCAAGGCAGCACTTGAAAAAATGCTCACCCGTATCGCTCCGGAGAAGCTCTGGGTAAATCCGGACTGTGGATTAAAAACCCGCGGCGTACCGGAGACCGTTGCCAGCTTGAAACATCTTGTGGAGGCGGCAAAGGAACTGCGGAAGGAAGCATAAAAAGTGTTACAAAAGGAAACCGGTGCAAATTGATTTTGCACCGGCTCTTTTTTGTTTTTGAAAAATCTTTTCAGAATCCAAACTATTTTGTATCAGATTTCGTATATCTGAGTGAACGGAGATAAAGGCGGTGAACATGCATGCAGACGGACAATCAGTTAATCCGCAGAATTAAGAAAAAACAGGATAAAAAAGCGGCGGATGAACTGATCCGGCGATACTACCGGGAAATCTATGCGTTTACCTATCGGCAGACCGGAGAGAGGGAACTTGCGCTTGATCTGACACAGGAAATTTTTATCACGGTTTTGCAGGGAATTTATGCGTTTGATGAGAAAAAGGCGGGCTTCCGCACCTGGGCATACCGTGTGGCAGCCAACAGGATCACAGATTATTATCGCAGTAAAAGTTATAAAAAGGAGAAACTGCAGCAGCCCCTGCAATGGGAAACAGAGGAGGAAAAAACTGTGCGTGATCTGGCGGAGCATATGGTTCAAAAAGAAGAGATTCGCCGGATTATGGATATTGTCGTTTCCTATGAGCGCGAATGGATTCGCATTTTTCAGAAAAAATGCTTTGAGGAGAAAACATTTGCGCAGATTGCAGAGGAGATGGATCTTGCGGAGAGTACCGTAAAGACCCGGTTTTACCAGATGTTAAAAAGGATTCGGCAGGAGGTGCAAAGATGAAGGAAAAGGAATGGAAGAAAGAACAGAAAATACCACTGCTTCCAGTAGAATTCCCGGAGGATAGCGTTATGCAGAAGGAATGTTGTGCGATTGTGGAAAAAGCAATACCAAAGCGGCAGAGTCTGTGGGAAAGAATCAAAGAAATTTACTGGGGACCGGGCATTCGTGCCATATTTTATCAGAGCGGAAGTATCTGGCTCATTGTTGCCTGTCTGTATCTGGGAATCGGATGGCTCGGACAGTCATATGCAAAGCAGCCCGAAACGCAGAGAATGATTGTGTTTTTAGGATTTCCGGTCTGTTTTCTGGTGTTTGCGGCACTGGCATGGTGGCTGGATGCGCAGAACCACATGCAGGAGCTGATCGGCTCGCTTCACTATTCCCAGAGCTATCTGTCGGGACTTCGCATGCTGTATGCAGGCGTGATCATGATACTGGTCAATGTGACCGGAGCAGCTTTATTTACGGATGTTTCGGGAAAAGCATTTGTGAGTATGGTTCTGGTGGGAAGCAGCAGTGTGTTTTTGTTTGCTTCGGTCTGTGTATATGCCTGCCACAAAGGCGCGGGTGGTCTGTTTTATGCAGGTCTGATCGCAGTCTGGGCGTGTGTGTGCGTGATTGCAAGGCTTGCGGGAACTGGCGTGCAGATGTTTCTTTTTACATCGGTTCCGCTGGCGGTGCACGGCGCGGTCACTGCCGCAAGCTTTTGTCTTTTGTTCGTATCAATAGGAAAGGTGGAGAAAAAAGATGCTTACTCTTTCGCATGTTAGCAAAAGTTACGGAAAATTTCCGGCGGTGGAAGACATCAGTCTTGAGATGGAGCATGGGCTTTACGGAATGCTTGCCCCAAACGGTGCGGGAAAGACAACTCTCATAAAAATGATTGCAACCTTGCTGGTTCCTACACAGGGAGAAATTTTATGGGATGGGATTCCTGTTGCAAAACTCGGGGAAAAATACCGGGATCTGCTGGGGTATCTGCCGCAGCAGTTTGGATATTACAAAAACAACACACCCGTGCAGTATCTGGATTATCTGGCAGCACTTAAAAATATGCCAAAGCAGACCGCAAAAGAAAAGATAGAACAACTGCTTGAACTGGTCGGACTTTCTGATGTGGCAGACAAAAAAATGAAAAAATTTTCCGGAGGAATGATCCAGCGGGTGGGAATTGCACAGGCAATGTTAAATGATCCGAAAATCCTGATACTGGATGAACCGACTGCGGGACTTGATCCAAAAGAGCGGGCGCGCTTCCGCAATATCCTGTCAACGTTGTCAAAGGACCGGATCGTCATTCTTTCCACGCATATTGTGTCGGATATTGAGTCGAATGCCAATCAGGTGATTCTGTTAAAAGAACGTAAACTATACCGGATGGACACGGTTTCCAATATTTGTAAAACGCTTGATGGAAAGGTGTATGAGTGTGTGATGGAAGACCGTGCGTTTGATGCATTTCAAGACACGCATCTGATTCTTTCTGTGCGGCAGGAGCAGGAACATATGCAGGTGCGTTATTACAGCAGCAAGCCGGAGGAAGGCAGCAGGAATTGTACGCCGAATCTGGAAGATGTATTTCTGGTTACTTATCAGGAGGAACCGGCATGAAAATATTGATAAAAGAATGTAAAAAAATCATGGATATCCGGGTATTGCTTGTTATAGCAGTATTTACGGTGCTGTTTTATCATTTGTTTTTAGAAGTGACGATTTATCCGGCGGGAGGGCAGACAACAAATTCCCCGTATGATATGCCGTTTTACGCCGAACTGATCGAAAGCTGGGGAACTTCGCTGCCGCGTGAGGACTGGTCGAAGCTGGATGAAAAAAGAAAAGAACTGGAAGAGGCATACACCCGGATCATTGCGGCAGATCCGGTTCTTGCAGATGCAAAAATTACGAATTATCAGGAATTTTCGAAGACACAGGAAACATTTTTTGATAAGGATACTTTAACCGATGAGGAAAAGAAAATCAATCAGGAACTGTCGCGTCTGGTCTTTGAGGATTCAAAAGGGTCAAAACTGTTTTTTGAACTTCAGGTGCTCGATCGGCTGGATGAATACAAAAATTTACAGAACGAAGACAGCATCTCTCTAATGCCGGGTGGAATTTTTTATATTGTAGAAAAAGATATGAGAATGATGGGAATTCTGCTTCTGATTTGTTTTGCAATCCTTGCACTGCCGTATCTGATACGGGAACGGTTATGTCATGTGCTGCCGTTGTATGCAACGACTGCTACCGGGCGGAAACTTTTTGACAGGCAGTTTCAGGCACTTGTGGCCTGCTGCGGTTTTGTGGGAATCGTACAATTTGGTATTTATGTACTGGTTTATGTCATAAAAGGACTGGCGGTATTCTGGAAAGGCGATTGTATCGACGATACGGGACTGCAGTTGTGGTGTAAAAATCTGCCATTTGGTTTCTATATGCTGCTTTACATGCTGCTGGTTTTTGTGTTTGTGCTGGCTGCGGTTGTTTTGATTTACCTGATCGGAAGAACGGCAGGCAATTACATTGCGGGAATTGCATTTGCCATTCCGGCATGCGCAGGAATTGGCTTTTTGCTGACACACATTTTTGTACATCTGTTTCAGGAGCCAATGGAAGAAAATGGGCTGCCTTATTCGGAAGTGCTTTGGATTCTGGGGTGGATTTTGGCATGCGCGTGCGTGCTGTGGTGGAAAATGCACAGGGATCATTACAGAGATTTCTGATGATAGATGAGTGTAAAGGAGAGAAAGAATGCGCCTTTTACAAAAAGAGTGTGGAAAATGTCTGCGGCATCCGTTTCTGTGGATTGTCTGTATTACATTTGGATTATTTCAGTTTTTGAGTATCTATACCTATGTGGGAAATGCCGGCATGAGAAAGGAACTGCGGCAGATGCATGTGGCTGTGACGGATGAGGAGACGGCAAGCCCGGAGTATGAAAGTGCCTATGCGGACTATAAAAAGACCTATGGCGGAATGTATGATACATTGGATATGCGTAAGATTCTGGAACAGAAAGAAAAAAAGAGTGGATATGAACCGCAAGGAGCCTGGGGAATGTGGATTGTGCGCAATTATGACAGGTTGCAGAAGCGGGTGGAACAGATCAGAAAAACAGGGGAAGGCACGTATGCCTTTTATCCGGGAAGTTGGTATAAACTGCACTCCACTTTGTATGGAAAACTGTGGAAGAAGCTGATTTTGCAGACCGCGGTTCTGATGATTCTTTCGATGCTGTATCTGATGGATTATGAGAGGATATATAAGACGCAGGATCTGGTTTTAGCGACCACCACCGGAAAGAAAATGATGGAAAAGAAAATGCTTGCAGGAACGTTGTGCGGGCTGTTTTATGCAGGACTGCTTACAGTGTTTACCCTCTTGGTGTTTTTTGCAGCGGTTCCGTTTCAGAACCTGTGGCATGTTCCGGTGGCGGCATGCATGGTTGCAGAGCCGCGGCTGCAGATGATGTATCCGTTTGTCACGTTCTGGCGGCTGGAGCAGTGGCGTTATTTTTTGCTTGCGCTGGTGGTGCTTGTGGGACTGCTTGGGATCATTGCGGTTGTTACTGCCGCAGTGCAGTTGTTTTTACAGAACAGTTATTTTTCGTTTGCGGTATTGGGTCTTCTTTTTATGGGGGCATATCTGCTTGCCTATGTGCAGATGGGAAATGTGTGGGATCTTATCCGGGAATTATTTAATCCCACAGTACTGTATGCAACCAGCGGAGGCTGGTTTATGGAAAATGATCTGTGCCTGTCGTTTGCAGGAAATGAATTTGCCGTGTTATTCTGCAGTGGAACGGCTGCGGTCTGCTTGATGGCTGTGGGAAAACGAAGATACCACCGGCTGGAAGTCTGATGGATGGCTGGACTTTTCCTTTCGTTTCTTTTATTATAATAAGCAGAATGTTGAAAAACAGAGGAAAAGGCAGTATGAATGAGACAATTTTACTGATCGAGGATAACGAGTCAATCATCATGGGGTTAGAATATCTTCTGACAGAAGAACAATATACGTTTTTAGCGGCAAAAACAAAGAAAGAAGCACAGGATCTTCTTGCCAGCAGGCAGGTGGATCTTGTGCTTCTTGACGTTTCCCTTCCGGATGGAAACGGATTTGATCTGTGCAGGAAAATTAAGGAACATGACATTGCACCGGTCATTTTTCTGACGGCAAAGGATGAGGAAAAAGATGTGGTGCTCGGATTTGATCTCGGAGCGGATGATTATGTGATCAAGCCGTTTCGAAATCGGGAATTGGTGTCGCGCATCCGCAATGTGCTGCGCAGGACCGAAAAAATCCGGCGGCTGATCTGTGGAAATATTGCGGTGGAACCGGACACGGGCAAAGTCTATCGGGACGGGGAACCGATCGCGGTGACAAAGCTCGAATACAAAATTCTTATGACTTTATTTTCCAATCCGCATAAAATTTTTACGCGCGAGGAAATTTTAAACGGAATCTGGGATATGGCAGGAAATTTTGTCAATGACAATACGTTGACCGTTACAATGAAGCGTCTGCGCGAAAAACTAGGCGACAAAGAGGGAAATGTGATTGTCACGGTGCGCGGGATCGGGTATCGGCTGAATCTATGACGAAATATTGATAATTTGCATAAAAAAGAATATAATATATGTAAAATGAAAGCATATGTATTAAATATTGCGGAAAGGTGTGAGAATATGACAACAATTAGTTTGCGTATGGATGATGAGATGAAAAAGGAACTGGATGAAATGTGTGAAGCAATGGGAATGAATATTTCCACATTTTATATGGTGTATACGAAAAAGGCATTGAGAGAACGGAAAATTCCGTTTGAAATTGAAGCACCACAAGATCCATTCTATTCAAAAACCAATCTGGAACATATTCGGGAATCCGATCGCCAGATCAAAGAGGGAAAGGTTGTGGTAAAAACGATGGAAGAACTCTGTGATAAATAATGGAATACGAAAATAAAGAAGCAAAGAAACTATTCCGGTGTTTTCTATGGTGTAGTGTTATTATTTTAGTTCTTTCAGGAACTGTGGCAATGTTTGCAGTTCGCAGCTATCGTGTAAAAGAAAATGAGGCAGTAACTGCAATGCTTGGCATCGTACTGAAAACCGATGGCGTTGACACAGAGAAATCCAGACAGGAAAAAATATCAGAGTGCATGCACATTTTAGAGCACCCGCATGCATATCAGAAATCCCATCGGAAAGAGATAAAAGAAGCAGAAAAAATCCTGCAAAGTTATGGCATATCAGAGGCGGAACCGGTGATTGCCGGAACAAAAACCATGGAACGCAGGATTCTTTTTGGGACGCTTGGAGGTGTGCTGCTGGCGGAACTTGCAGCCGGAGGTCTGTTTTTCATTTATCAGAAACGGCGGAGCCGTAAACTTGCGGAACTGTCGGATTACATGGAAGAAATCGTCCGCGGTCATTATGATCTGGCACTGGCGGACAACACGGAGGACGAATTAAGCCATCTGAAAAACCAGCTTTACAAGATCACGCTGTTTCTAAAAGAAGAGTCCGATCACGCAAAAGAGAAAAAGACCGCGCTTGCAGAATCGGTTGCGGACATTTCCCACCAGTTGAAAACACCGCTTACTTCAGCATCCATTCTGCTGGATAACCTCAATGAAAACGAGCAGATGCCGCCGGAAACCCGCAGGCGTTTTCTGCGCGAAGTCTCCCGGCAGATTTATTCCATGAACTGGATGATCGTAGCTATGTTAAAACTGTCCCGGCTGGATGCGGGAATGGTTGCACTGAAAAAAGAGCCGTTTTCCGTCAACCGGATGCTTACGGAGGCAATCGATCATCTGGAAATTTTTGCGGAACTGAAAGGCGTAGAAATCCGCGTTTGCGGCATGGAAGCACAGGTGCAGCGGGTGGGCGATTTGGACTGGAACCGCGAAGCGGTACAAAACATTCTGAAAAATGCCATTGAGCACAGCAAAGAGGGCGAAACCGTGACGGTAACGCTTTCGGATAATGCAGTTTATACGTCTGTCTCCATAGCAAATCCGGGGGCACCGATCACAAAAGAAAAGATAAAGAAAATTTTTGAACGCTATTACAGTGCCGCAAACGATGGAAGCAGCAATATCGGAATCGGACTGCCCCTTGCAAAAGCCATTCTTGAAAAACAAAATGCTTATCTGAGTGTTGAATCCGAAAATGGATACAACGTTTTTATCATAAAATACTTAAAATAACCTGACAAATTTGAAAAATGTCACGGAGATGTCACCTGCCATCCGTAAGATGAAACCTGTAGAGGAGGAAAGAACATAATGGAAATTTTAAGAGCAGAACATCTTACGAAGATCTATGGCAAAGGCAATACAAGTGTGACCGCAGTCAATGATCTGTCTCTTTCCGTCGCACAGGGCGAATTTGTGGCAGTTGTCGGCAGTTCCGGAAGCGGAAAATCGACACTGCTTCATATGTTAGGCGGCGTGGATCAGCCAACGGAGGGGAAAGTCTGGATACAGGGAGAAGACATCTACACGCTGAGCACGGAAAAACTGGCAATTTTCCGGCGCAGGCAGATCGGTCTGATCTATCAGTTTTTCAACCTGATCCCGACATTAAATGTGGAGGAAAACATTACACTGCCGTGTGAACTTGACGGACAGACGGTGGATAAAAAGCGTCTGGATAAACTGATCGATGAGTTGGGACTTAACGGAAGAAAAACGCATCTTCCGGAAGAACTCTCCGGCGGACAGCAGCAGCGCGTATCCATCGGGCGGGCACTGATCAACCGTCCGGCAATTGTTCTGGCAGATGAACCGACAGGACGGTGTAAGTTAGTAGTATAAAAATCACAAAAAAATAATACGGACATTTCTCTCATGATCCACGCGGATCTCCCGGATGATAGACCGCCAAAGTTCCCGCTTTTCCGGGATGGAAAGGGAACCATAGATATTTTCAAAGTCCGTTTTTAAAAAGTTTTTCAGGTAGGACAGATCTTTCACAGGCTGGGAATCGTCCGATTTTATTTTATCTAATTGCTGCAGAATTTTTTCCCGATCCACTTTAAACTCATCCATCGTTATAAGATCGTTTAGATACAACTCTTTTAATTTCTGCATTTTATGTTCCAGGTTCCTGCGTTTGGAATCCGTGCGCATTGCCGGGCGGTTGGCTACTTCGTATTCTGCAATATAATTTTCCAGTTCTGGCCGGATACGTGCAAGCAGAATTTTTTCCAACGTAGATTCGAGCATGACCTTATGGTTTGGGCACCGATGCAAGGTGATCCCTTGTCTGCACCGATAGGAGTTGTATTTATATACCACACGAGTACCATCAGCAAGTATACGAGCGGAATTACGCTGCTGGCACCCGCTCATGGTGTGCTCACATTCATCACAGACAACCAGCCCACTAAAAATATAATCATGTTTTTTCCCCGACTTGATATTGATTTTAAGGAGCCGTTGTACATCGTCAAAAAGATCACGGTCAATGATTGCCGGGCAATAGTTCTTATTTGTCCGGAATTCCCCGATATATTTTGTATTTGTAAGCATATTTTTTAAACTGGCAGAGGACCGGATAAGCCCGAATTCAGTTTCCATATACCGAAGAGTCATGGCTAGATTGCCGTTGGATCGGTAATATTCAAAGATGGCGGCAGCAGTTGGCGCATCATCATCCGGGACAAGGTGCTTGTTTTCAATCCGGTAACCAAGTGGAGTTGATCCGGATAAGACCTCACTGTTATCAACCTTATCGTCAAACACGCTTAGGATTCGATCAGAGTCGTTCTGCGCTTCCAGCTCTGCCCAGATCATAGAATTATTTACGAAAGCGCGGCCGTGTGGGGTGGAAGTGTCGAAGTAAGGCTGCTCTGTGGCAGTCCAGGATACTCCATTTTTATCAAGCACATCCTGCGTGTTAAGATAATGCCGGAGGTTTCGAAACCAGCGATCCAGCCGGGTAAATATTATAAGATCAATGCTACCAGCCCGGACATCATTCATCAGACGCTGGAAATCATCCCTTTTTACTTTCTGTCCGGAAATACCATCATCCACATAGGTATCCGCAAGAATCATGTTTTCATGTTTTTCTATGTATTTCTGCCCAGTGGCCAGCTGATCACGCACAGAGTCACCGTCCTGTGCCTGTTGGTCCGTAGAGACACGAATGTAAATAGCCACCCGGAGCAGCAGTTTATCATTTTGTTTAGCTGTTTGTCGTTTCATTCTATCAACTCCAATCTGAAAAAATGGTATAAAAAATAAAACCAATGCAAAAAGCACGGTTTTATGATAGAATGGTAACTGGTAAGGATCATTCTATCAGGCTTTTTGCAAAAGCGTGAATGAAGGTTCGAAAGGCGGTTCCCATTGCAGTGGGGATCGTCTTTTTATTTTGGTTAATAATAGCCTACAGTTTCAGAATTGAGACTATCGTCTAAATTCTCGGTATATTGATCGTAGTCATAATGAACAATTTTATAAAAAGCAATGACTATATGAATTTCGCCGGTTTCATCATCATAGCCGAGAATTTGAGAAAAAATAGGTCTTTTTTGCTTAAAAGATTTAGCAATTTCTGAAACAAGATAATCACCAGTGACGTAGCCAAGAGTTTCATGAAGATGTTTGGCAACAATATTTTTGTCATCAATAGCAAAGTTTACATTGTCGCAACAATCAAATTTTGAAAAATCTGGAAATGATTCAGGCTTTTTCAATTCAACATCTTCAAATTTTTCTACAAGAACACTTTTCATGCAATTCCCAATATAAACAGTTGGAATTTCTATAGTTCTTTCAATGGTAGGGGGAGCAGTTTGCGTGGAAAGCGTTGCTATTTCTTTTTGACAATTTGAGCAAAGCCCAGTGTGTGAATCAACGAAAAGAAAAAGTCCGTGGCGACCACATTTTTTACATTTACTCATAAAAGCCTCCATTCATCATTTTGGTCAAAATATCGCATCCTTATAGGTATCTCATATTTATGATAAGGAGGTACCTATGGAAATATTGGTATGGAATGCAAGAAATAAAAAAGGCTGTACATTAAAACAACTTGCAAAGCTGTCCGGAATACCGAAGTCCACAATCAATAATATTGAAAACGGATTGACCAGTCCGACAATATTACAGTTAGAAAAACTGGCCAAAGCACTTGATGTCAGGATCAATGATCTATTCGAGTCTGATTACAAATAATTTTACCACGGAGAAGATACAAAGGGCAGCAGTGGAAAAAATTTCCAAGATTCTGGAAATAAAATCAATATCCACCATATGTATGTAAATCAGTGGTAAAATGCAAACAGAAAAGAGGTGTTTATTATGGATTATAAAAAAGCAATCTCTGAATTGATCGGGAAGATACATAACGATCAAACGCTCAAACGGATATACCGTTTCGTACTTTATCTTTACTCTCACGAGGGCTGACAGGCAACTGTCAGCCTTTTGTATTGTCCTTTTCCGGATCATCGTCTTTATAAAATTCGAATGCCTTGCGCATCAGACGCTGCATTGCCTCCACGTCATCTTCGCTAAGCGTCAGCATGAATTTAAAAAGATTCTTTCGTGCGTCCGTCTCACTTGACATAATCTGGTCAATCTGTTCCTTAAAATCATCATCTGCATCCAGGAACATATCCCCTTCTCCAGTAGTCAACCATATATAGTCAACATGAAATTCACGGCATATTGCTTTTGTCATTTGTTCGGTAAGATTGTTCTCATCTTTTTCCAATTTGGATATAGCTGTTTTACCAACTCCAAGCTTGCCACCGAACTTTTCAAGGGTAAGATTAAGAGCTTTTCGCACTTCTCTGATCCGTTCGCCTTGTGTCACGCTATCACCTTCTTTCTGTGGCTTTTCTAAAGCATAACACGAGAAAAACAAAAAATCAATACAAAAAGTCCCTTAAAGGCACAAAAATATATTGACAAAGTAGTTTGAAGGGATTATTATGTAGCCACAAGGGACAAACAACAGCACACAGAAAGGAGAAAAAAAGATGGCAAAGAAAAATGAATTTTGTGTAGATGATAAAAAGCGTGGAAGTTGCTGGGGTGAAGTTAAGACATGGGAAGACATCAAGATAATGACCGACAACACAAACATTCAGAAGGTTGAAAACAGAATGATGGGCGTGCTTGATGACTGGAATGGCAAGAAATACGCATGGATCAGAAATGACAGCATAAACCAAAACTATTTTATTGAGATATAGGAAGGAAAAACAACAGCACACAGAAAGGGGTGAGAGATATAGAAAAAGGCAAAATCAGAAAGGCAGTGAATGAAACAAACAAGATATATTTCGAATTAGGATTAGATTATACAGAAATCGAAATTGTGACAAGATGCCAGAATGTAGCCGCAAGAGTGGCAATTGAAAAAGAACGGCTTGAAACGGAAGCTGAGAAGGCGATAAAGGAGCAGCAGACACCCATAAAAATGAAAATTATTAAATGGATGCCCACAATCTGCTCAACATTAGCGATTGTTATGTCAATTATCAGTTTAACCCTAAGATTATACTGATAATTGAAAGAATCAAGGCGAGGGTTGCAACAACACTATTGTAATAATTGAAACGGTTTTGAAAACGTTCTTTTTTAATACGTTCTTTTTCTGCATTATCAACAACATTATCACTATAGTCTTTTGCAAACTTGGAATAATCAAATTCATTGTCAGACATACCATTCCACCTCCTTCCTGTATGAGATTGTTGGCACTTTTAATTATAGGAAGAGAGCGGCAGGATGGCAAGAATAACAAAGATAAGAGGAGGTGAAAGAATATGACGAGAAATGAGAAAAAAGAAAAAATTGAGAGAATGGCAACGGATTTCGTGAATTTTGACAATCCGGAAGGGAAGTCATTTGCGATCATGCTCATGTCTGCATATGCAGAGGGCATTGCGGCTGGGAAAGAGGAGGAGCGCAGAAAACACAAGGATGCGGTTGTTGCGTAACCAAGGAGGAGAATGCAGATGGGAGAAAAAAATATAAAACGACTTTATGAGACATTGGCAAGAATCCTTTCTAAGCGCGAAAACGTGAAGATTACTGTTAATGTCTCAAAGAAGGAAAAGGCAGCATGAGGACAAAAAAAGAGCGGCCATGGGGATGGCCGCAAGCGTTTCTGCCAGAGACAGAAAAATTAAAAAATGTTTTGTCTATACAAACTATAACAGATCTGACACAGAAATGCAATAGAAAAAAGCAATAAAAACCCCGAAAAAACAAGGGCTGTGGAGTCCTTGGGCGGGCTTGTAATAGATATTAACAAGTCCGTGAAAGAATATAAGGAGGAAGGTGTCAGATGAAGCGAAAAGGGATGCAGTATATCCAATACGACTATGAGGCGGCATATGCAAATAACATAGACCTGTTACATGAGTGGTTCGTGGAAAACATGTTAAAAATGCACAGACACAGAAAGAAAGTTGTGTATGCATTAAAGGAGATCACAGCGGGGGATCAGTTTGAGGTAGAGATCTATCCGCAGTTCCGAAGCATGGAGGATGTACCGGAGGAAGGACGCAGGATCGTCCGGGACAATAGCGGTGCGCAAAGAAATTTAAACGATAAAAACTCCCGGAAGTATGTGGAGCGCTTGATCAATGAAAATTTCGGCAATAAGGATATCTGGATCACATTAACCTATGACGATGCACATCTGCCTCCGGACGGAGATGTAGATGCAGCTATACGTAATATGCAGTTGTACATAAACCGGATTAACTACCAAAGGAAAAAGAGAGGATTGCCAAAAGCAAAATATGCATATGTGACCGCGTATGATCCGGGCGCAAAGATCCGCTGGCACCATCATGTCGTTATGGACGGGGCGCTGGATATGGAAACCGTGGAAGCGTGCTGGCAGCAGTCCAGCAGAAATGAAGTCCGGCATTTACAGAAAGACGAGAATGGTCTTTCTGGACTCGCGAATTATATCGTAGAGGAAAAAAACCGGATCAGAGGGGAACGGCGGTGGAACAGTTCGCAGGGATTGCGCAAGCCAGGTATTAAGGTAGTGCATTCTAAGCGTCCGGCATCCGGCGGCTCTTACAAAAAGATCGGATCGTTTGTGGATGGAATGGTTAAAGACAGGGATTCCATACCGGAAGTGCTGGCAAAATGGTATCCGGATATGGATTTTACACATGCGGAAGTTTACTACAACGAGTTTAACCACATGTTTTACATACACGCAAGAATGAGGAAAAGGAGACAAAATGAATGAAATTTGACTGGAAGCCAGAGTCCAAGGCCAGATATTTTAAAAAAGCCGAGGCAGCAGTTAAAAAGGCAGGATATGAGGATATCCTGATTGTGGATCGGGACAAGTTCGCAACCGTAAAGAACATGGTAAAGGTATACTTCCAACCAATCAAACGGGCGGGGAATACACGGCGCTATCATGCAGCACGGAAGGTGATACAGGGGGTAAATGATAACTCCACCTACAAAAATGACTTCGGGAACCGCGGGAAAACAGTATTTATCCACCCATACATACTGATGGATTTTGCAAAGTGCGACCAGTAAAGGAGCAGGAAGGAGAACAAATGAAATACATGAAAAGAAGTGAGGACACCGAGCAGATGTCCGTTGTGTCTTGGGCGCGTTGGAATGTGCAGCAGTATCCGGAACTGAAATGGCTGTATCATGTGCCAAACGGTGGGAGCAGGAACAGAGCAGAGGCGGCAAAGTTTAAGCAGATGGGGGTAAAGGCTGGGGTAGCGGATCTGTGTCTGCCATACCCAAAAGGCGCGTATTGCGGTCTGTGGATCGAAATGAAGTACGGACGGAACACGCAGCAGGAGACGCAAAAGGAATTCCTTGCAGACATGGCAGGCGCAGAGCATTTTGTTGCAACCTGTTATTCCGCGCGTGAAGCGTGTGAAGTGATCGAAGAGTACTGCAAACTGCCAGCGTTTGGAGAAGATGATTGCATTTACCGGAATTTACACGAATACCAGACCATCGAACAGGAAGAGCAGGAGTATAAGCGCAATATGATGTCTTTTGCAAATAACAGCATCCTGAAAGATGGGAAGATTCTGAAAGGAAAGAAAGAATGACCTTGGAAGAGCAGTGCAATGTGCTGGAAAGTGCGGACATGTTGCGGATTGTAAAAGGGAGTAGTGATCTGTATATAGGTTATTTAGCCGCATTTACCCCGCGGATCGCAAACCATAAAAATACCATCTATGAGGAGCACAAGGATGATCCGGTGATCCGGTTCCGGGCGGTGCCGGAAGTGACGCACAGGAAGTGGGAAGAAAAAAATCTGATGCCACCTTTGCAGCCGGAAGAGACACCAGACTATAAGTTTGAGGATATGCAGGTGAAGATGTATTACACAATATACATATAAAAATTGAGAATAACATGAAAATAAACAGGCAGGAGGAAAACGGAATGAAGATTATTGCAGTAATGTCCCCAAAAGGTGGAATCGGAAAGACAACAACATCTGATTCCATGGCCTATATTTTGGGCGAGAAATACAAGAAAAAAGTGTTGGTGCTGGACGGTGATCCACAGGGAGATACATCTAAGACGTTCGGGGTGTATGAGCCGGATGGAACAGGAATGAGTGAACTGTTGGAGAAGCATGAAACAGTTGGCGGTACATACCGGACAAATGATCTGATCCGGACAACCCAATATGATCACATTGATATAGTCCCGGCAAATGGATATCTGATGAAAACAGACATGAACCTGCTGATGAAAACGGATGAGAACCAGGTATTGCGGTTGCGTGGTGCATTACAGGAAGTAGCAGACGCATATGATTATTGCATTTGCGATTGCGGCCGTCTGTTGGATATGGTGGTAATCAATATTATCCTTGCATCAGATTTGATTATTGCGCCAGTGAAGGTAGGCGGGTTTGAAATTGGAGCATTACAGTTTCTGGATGAGCAGATTGAGGATTTAAAAGACATCAATCCGGATCTGCGGATTAAGGCGCTCATGACGATGCGACAGAAAAATAAAACATCACTGGAAGTGGAAGAATGGCTGCGGAAGGAATCGGGTTTTGATATGTTCGGCACAGTAATCCGTAGATCCATTATTGCAGAAAAGGCAACTACGGCACTGGTGCCGATCCCGGTATTTGCAAAGAACGGGATTGTAACACAGGACTATCGTGCAGCAGTTGCAGAGCTGGTATGTGAGATGGAGGGATAAAATGGCTACAGGATTTAGTGTTAAAGATGCCCTGAATAAACAGAGCAAAGCGGGGTTGGATGAATCACCGCGGGCACGGTTTAGAACAAAGGATATAAGCATATTTAAAATGTACCGGAACGAAATGAATTTTTACAGTGTTGAACAGATTGAGGAATTGGCAAGCGATATCCTTATGTATGGATTAAAACAGAATCTGGAACTGGTATATGCACCGTGCGAAAAAGGAGAATACCGGATAGTAGCCGGGGAAAGACGGTGGGAAGCACTTAAGTACCTGGTATCCAAAGGATATAAGGAATTTGAGCTTGCAACCAGCAAACTGACAACACCACAGGACAGTGATGAGGAGTTGGTTGAGCTGATTATTGCAAATGCATATCGTACCAAAACAGTATCAGACATGTTGCAGGAAGAACAAAAGCTGAAAGAATGTTTGGAGCGCATGAAAGCGGAAGGAAAGAAGCTGAAAGGGTATGATCTGCAGTCTGGTCGTTTGCGTGATGTAATTGCTGCAAAATTGAGCATGAGCAAAACGAAGATAGCACAGATTGAGGCTATAAATAATAACTTGATTCCGGAATGGAAAGAAGAACTGGAAAATGAAAGAATTACATTTTCTGCCGCTTACGAGCTTAGCGGAATGCAGGAAGATACACAGAGGGCAGCACTGGAACAGAAAGAAGAATCCGGAGAGCTTACGCACAAAGATGTAAAAGAAATGAAGAATGGAAAGCAGGAGCAGCAGTTGGAGGCAGGAACGGTGTCACAATCTGACACAGATATGCAACCGGAAGAGACACCGCATCCAGCAGAGGAGAAATATCAGACACCGCATCCGGAGGGAATAACATCTATCTGTTATTCCTGCACAGAGTACGAGACGTGCAATGTTAAAACGAGCACTTGTACCAAATGTGACCAGTACAAGAACCGTAAGGAAGCATATAAGACCGAAGGACAGAAGTACGAGGAAGAACAGGCGGCTATTGACTGTGATACAAAGAAAAAACTGCGTGACATGGCAGATGCGCAGCAAATGGAGCAATTACCGTCAGATGTGCAGCAGTCACGGGTGCATCAGATCCGGAGCGCATACCAGAATTTTACCGCGGTATTATCGGGAGAAAAACCGTTTGAGCTGTGCAAAGATTGCGGTTACGAAGCAGGGGATATCCTTGAAATGCTGGAATATCAAGGGGGATTGTACACGGAAAGAAAAATCCGGTGCAGAATCTTGTATGTGCAGAGAGAGTATACAGGATTAGAGGATGGATACTGCATAGTAGGAATTCTGCCTATGGGAAAAGAGGAAGGAGAAAAAAATGAATAAAGTGATACTGATGGGACGGCTTGTGAGAGATTCGGACGTGAAATATACGGAAATGAATAACTCACAGGAACGTACATGTGTAGCAAGGTATACGCTTGCAGTAAACCGGAGAACGGGAAAAGACGGGCAGCAGTCAGCGGATTTTATTAACTGCGTGGCTTTTGGAAGAGCTGGGGAATTTGCAGAAAGATTTTTGAAAAAGGGGGTAAAGGTGTTAATTACAGGGCGCATCCAGACAGGTTCGTACAACAATAAAGATGGGAAGAGAGTATATACAACGGATGTAGTGGTTGAAGAACAGGAATTTGCAGAAAGCAAAAGGACGGAAGGGGGACAGCAGCAGGAACCACCAGCCGGATCAGCTGGGGATGGGTTTATGAACATTCCGGATGGAGTAGACGAAGAGCTGCCATTTCATTAAGGGCAGACAAGAAAAAAACCGGATGCGGGAACATCCGGTCGCAAGTGCTAATGACTTGGTGATGTAGTCATTATAGCACCCACATAGCTTGTAGTAAAGACTGACTTGGAGGGTACAATGACAAAAACTGAATTTTTGAATGACTTGATATACGATATGGCCGGGTATCTTGACACGTCTGGGGTAGATCGTCTAAAAAATGCGGTCGCATATAGACTTAAAGGGTTCCAGCTTACATCAGACGAAACATTACCGGCTACAGACGTTCGGGACAACGAGTGGATCTTAGGAAGATACCATGTTGACCTTATTGCTGTTGGAAGGAAAGAAAAAACTATAGGGATGTATTTATACACTTTAAAGAAATTTTTTAATGAAACCGGACTGCATTATGCAAGAATGACCGGGCAGGACGTGATGGACTACATAGCAATCCGGCAGTACAGAGATAAGATATCGAAAGCCTATGCGGGAAATATACAAAAATGTTTGTCCGCATTTGCAAAATGGGCATATCGAAAACACCATATCGAAAAAGATATATATTGGGATATTGATAAGATCAAGATCCCACAAAAAATGAAAAAGAGACTGTCAGATTACGAAGTCTCGAAATGCAGAAGTTTATTGAAAAGTATGCGTGAAAAAGCACTCTTGGAGCTAATGCTTAGTGCCGGTCCGCGTGTTGGAGAAATTTGTAACCTAAAAATTGAAAATCTGAATTTTGAGCGTGGAGAAATTAACATTTACGGCGAAAAAGCAAGCAAGTGGCGCGTATGTTTTATGACTACAGACTGCAGAGTGGCATTGGAACAATATATAAACGGCAGAAAAAAAGGGTATATCTTTTTAAATAGCAGAAATGAAGTAACAGGACGGCCGTTGTCAGCAGCAACAATCGAAGAAATTGCAAAGAAGATTGCGGCGCGTGCCGGATGTCAGAATGTAGTTACAGTGCACGTCTATAGAAAAACATTTGCAAGCCGGGAATATCTACGGACGAAAGATATTCTGTATGTATCGCACCGCCTTGGCCATGCAAACACTGCGGTCACGGAAAAATACTACATCTGTGACGAAATTGAAGCAGATAGAAGACTGGCAAGCATTGCGTAAGGCAAAAGGAGAATTGCAATGAAAGAAAGGACACAACAGGAAAAGGTGCAGCAGTATTGTAGAAATGTTCGGGAAGAAATAGAACATTGGAAAGATATAAACCAGAATGGTTGCAATGATCCGTTCTGGTCTGATGGCTGCAACATGAACCTGACGAGGAACCATATTATTTATGCACATGAGCAGATCCGGAAAATATGCAAAGAAAATAACATTCCATTTCCAGAGGAATGCTATTTATCAGTACCACCAAAAGCAGATATTAACTATATGGCACATTTGAAGCAAAAGAAACGTGTAGAACAGATATTCCATTGCGGAGGCTTGCCAGTAAAGCTGAAATACGAATATGAAGAGCAGCAGTTGAGTTTGTTTTAAGGAGGAAATGCTATGACATTGGAAGAACTTTTGAAAAATTACGGTGGCAATGCAGGAGTATCTATAGATGGGTACTGCGAGGACAGTTTTAATGAATGTTTACCAGATATGAAGTTCTGGGGAAAAATAAAGCACAGAAACGTGAAAACGTGGAATGTCATAGGAGGAGGCAGTTATCCGGTAGAATTAACAATTGAGCTTGAAAAACCACAAGAATATGCAATAACTGACAGGAGTGGAGATTACATCTGTAAAGGCTCATATGTTGTAAACGGAGAACGGTATAAGGTCCTTAACAGCAGTAAGCATAATTCCAAGGTAAGGGTTTTTAAGAGCAGAGAAGCAGCAGAAAGAGAAATAGAACGAATGCAGGGGAGATATGTTAATGCAAGCGATTTGAGAGCATGCAGGATTTATAGGGAGGAATAGAAATGGAAGGGCAAATGGATCTGTTTAATCCACCAGATATGCACATAGTAAATGCATCTGGTGAATTAAGAGAAGCACCTAGCTGGATGGATTACAAACGGTGTGAGAACTGTTCAGCATGGGAAATGCTTAGGAATGATAAGCAACCACCAGAAGGATGGGGAATATATGGATGGTGTAAGGAAACCATCCAAAGAAGCCAGGGAACTTCCTATTGCATGAAATTTGAGGATAAATTAGGAAATTTAAAAAGAATGATCAAATGATTGGAGGCAATGCAATGATTAACGGAGAACTGATTGTAGACAACTTTGCCGGCGGTGGCGGTGCATCTACCGGAATCGAGTTGGCAACAGGCTACAGCGTAGATATAGCCATCAACCATGATCCAAAAGCTATTAAGATGCACAAGGCAAACCATCCGAATACAAAGCACTACTGTGAAAACGTTTGGGCGGTTGATCCGGTCAAGGCGTGTGACGGGCATCCTGTCGGACTTGCCTGGTTCTCGCCGGACTGCAAACATTTTAGCAAGGCAAAAGGCGGAAAGCCAAAGGATAAGAACATTCGCGGTCTTGCATGGGTTGCCTTACGTTGGGCTGGACTTGTAAGACCGAGGGTGATCATGTTGGAGAATGTGGAAGAGTTCAAGACATGGGGGCCGCTGAACCGACGGCATCATCCGATCAAAAATAAACAGGGCAAGACATTCGAGCGATTTATGCAGCAACTCACTGATCTGGGATATAAAGTGGAGTTCCGTGAGTTGGTAGCGGCAGATTACGGAGCACCAACCATGCGAAAGAGATTTTTTATGATTGCGCGGTGTGACGGAAAGCCGATTGTATGGCCGGAACCGACACACGCCCCTGCGGATAGCGAAGCGGTAAAAGCCGGACTATTGAAACCATACGTTGGAGCATACACACAAATTGATTTTACCCGCCCATGTCCGAGCATTTTTGACACATCGGAAGAAATCAAAGAAAAGTATGGCATCCGGGCGGTTCGCCCGTTGGCAAAGAAAACAATGGATCGGATTGCAAGGGGATTAAAAAAGTTTGTTCTTGATAATCCGGAACCATTTATTATCCAGTGCAACCACGGCGGCGAGCGCAGACCGAACGATATTCGGGAGCCGATGCCGACCATAACCGGGAAGCATGGATACGGGATTGTAGAGCCGTATATGGTGCAGATCGGGCAGACCGGATTCGCAAAAGATCCAATCATGACCGTGGATGGTTCGAATCGGTATGGATTAGTTACGTCATTTTTGAGCAAATTTTATAAGAGTGGCATCGGGCAGGATATGAGAGAACCATTACATACGATCACAACATCTGCCGGTCACTTCGGAGAAGTCCGTGCGTTCTTGATTAAATATTATGGACAAGGTACCGGGCAGGATATAAAAGCTCCTTTGGATACCGTAACGGCGCAGGACAGATTTGGATTGGTGACGATAGAGGGCATAGATTACCAGATTGTTGACATCGGACTGCGGATGTTGGAGCCGAAAGAGTTGTACGGATGCCAGGGATTTCCGGATGATTACATAATCGACCATGATTATACCGGCAAGACGTATCCGAGAAGTGAACAGGTAAAGAGGTGTGGGAATGCCGTTTGCCCGCCGATTCCTGCGGCGCTGGTAAAGGCAAACTTGCAGGAGTTATGTGTGGCAAAGCGAACCGGAAATATAAAGATTGCACAGGAACAGACAGGACAGCTTAGGTTTGCTTAGATTTCGGAAAGTGATGGCAGGTTGGAGGAAAAAATAAGACAATGACAGAAACAAAAACAATACGGCTGGACGAGACGGATTTAAAACGAATCTTAACTGAAAAATTTAAAACCGATGAAAACAGCATCAGTTTTGAGCTGATAGATCCAGATGGATATGGGATACACGTAGAAGCAAAAATTGAAAATGTCCGGGAAAAAGAATAAATGCAGAGAATATTAAAAAGGCGGTGAAGCAGATGGCGATTAAACCAATTTTATTTAACACAGAGATGGTTCGGGCGATTCTGGACGGACGGAAAAGTTGTACCAGACGGATATGCAAAGATGCAAATGAGTATGCTGTACCAGATATGGATTTTTATAATGCTGACAGGCGGACTTATGCAGTACATAACTATGCTGATAAGGAGCATATAGAACAGTTAAGTACGGCGGAGAGAACCTGTCCTATCTGTCCGGGCGATATATTGTATGTCAGGGAAACATGGCAATGTTGGCGAGCGCACCGATACGAAGCAACTGCTGACATAAGATTCAGAGCGGGCGGAGATGATGTGAGGTTGCAATTTGCCAATGGAAATACAGATTCTATAAACCGATTAGATTATGACACATTCGTACATAAATGGTTTAGCCATAATGGCGAGTGGAAACCGTCTTTATTTATGCCGAAAGAAGCGGCACGCATCTGGCTTAAGGTTACGGATGTTAGGGTGGAACTGCTGCAGGAGATGAAGCCGGTTGATGTGATAAAAGAGGGAGCTTATCCTGATTGTTGGGATTGTCTTAATACATACGGAGAAGGCGGTCAGTGCTGTTATGGGACAGAAGAACAGTGCAGTCAATGTGATGAAGCGATGATGGAATGGGAAAAACTTTGGACCTCCACCATCAAGAAATCCGATCTTGCCTGCTACGGCTGGGATGCGAATCCGTGGGTTTGGGTTATCGAATTTGAGCGGTGCGAAAAACCAAATAGGTGCAAAACCAAAATTTCACAAAGGAAAATATGGAAAGAAGTATGATACATACACCTGTGGAAATTGCGGTTCTGAATTAAACAGAGGGCTAATAGAAAACTACTGCTGCAATTGTGGATATAAAATTATATGGGATAGTCCAAGATGTTTAACAAAGTATTAGGATTTAACGGAGGAAAATGCATGGAAAATTTCAGGACGATGAATTGCACTGGGTGCCAATGCAATGGTTGCTATGAATGTCAATCTGCGAATTGCGACATATGTTATCGAGCGGAATTTGCAGATGAACACGACAAAGATATGTACCACACAGTGACGAACAAAAAGGAATGCGATTTTGATTAAAGTTTAACGGAGGTATTATGAAAAGACAAGAAATAAGAACTGAAAAGACAAGAAAAATGTGTGATAAGTGTGCAAATGAAACGAATCGGGGTATCACAGCTGACAAGAATTTTGCAAGAGGAATTGCAAATTTTACAGAAAAACATTTAAAAAATGAACTGATAAGGATAGCAGAAGAAAACTGGACCGATTCCCAAGTAAAGATGTTAAAGGGACTGATCTGTGCAGCAGTGAATGGAATTGAATATTCAGATGCATATGAGGCAGTAAATAGAGATTGATGTACAGGACTTTAGCAAAGTATTAGGTGCTATAGGACTTTGCACACAGTACTTTGCTAACACAAAAGGAGAATACATGAGCGAAATTAAAAAAGATGGATGGATTCCAATTGAGGAATCCGCACCAGAAACAGAAAAATATATAATGGTATCGTTCGAAAATTTTACATTACCAGATATTGCAAGATATGAAATAGATGAGCAGGGAAATGGAGCATTTTATCCGGGCGATGAGGATAAACCATATATTGGATTTGGACTGGTAGTAAATGCTTGGATGCCATTGCCAAAGCCATACAGAGAGGAAGAGGAGGCAGCAGTAGATGAAACAACCCAAAAAACCGACACGGGAGCAGAAAGAACTGATAGCATTAAATAATCTTAGACCAGATAACTGGATGGTGATATCCGATAATAGCGCAGAGATGCAGATTATAAGCAAGAGATCCGCGCAGCGAAGAACCATAGAAAAGAAGCGGAGGTGATGAAATGCAAAGAAAAGGAAAGCGGAAAGAAGAGCTGCCAACTCCGACAGAGCTTACGCTTATATACCTGGAAAACTATAGAGAGTTGCAGAGATATGTAAAAGAGGCTGTATCAGAACCGGATCAAATAGGGGCAGACAGATATAACATATCTGCAGAAAGAGCATACTTAAGATCTATAAGGGAATGTCGTGCAGAAACTGTTATACTGCTGGAGCACATAGACAAAGCCATGCAATCCCTGAAAGAAGATGTGGAAGCATCCGGTGAAGGATATAAGTATGATGTATTAGAGGCTGTATACATACAGGGAAAGACATATGCAGAGGTGGCGAGAGATACAGGATGCGGGAAGAATTCTCCAAAGAAATGGTGTAGAGCCATGATCCCGAAGCTTACTATAAAATTATTTGGCGCGAAAGCGTTAGATAATGGTACAAATTGCGCTGAAATTGAGAACAATTTGAACAAAACAGGGTAAAAAGTGGGGGAAATAGGGGGTAAAAAGTGGGTGACCTAAAGGGGATTTGAATGTGTTAATATGATAGCGTGAACAGTTGGGTAAGCGATTGCAGAAATGCAGTCGCTTTTTTCTTGCTTGCTTCATGTTATTCATGCGGCTGCTGTGTGTGGCCGCAAAAAGAAAGAAGGGCAGCAGTTATGTTGCTTAAAAAATGCAGATGTGGAAAGCTGATTCCGCAAGTAATGAAAATGTGTGAGGAATGTGAGAAGAGGCAGCAGTCTCGACACATTGCATACAACCACACACGAAGAGATCCACGCGCTACAGAGTTCTATCTGTCAAAAGAATGGAGAACGTTAAGACCGGTGATTATGAGCATATACGGCTATATAGACATATATGCACTATATGTGGATAAGCAGTTAATCGCACTGAAAGATTCTGATCCAATCCACCACATAGTAGAGCTGGAAGATGATTGGGAGCAACGCTTAAACCCACTGAATTTGATACCGTTGAGCCATAACACACACAACACAATTACTGCGTTATACAAACAGAGCAGATCGACCATGATTGCAACACAAAAACAATTGAGATCGGTGATCAATTTGCATTTTCGTGAGGCAGGGGGATATGAAAAAGTTTTACGCGACGCTTTTCTAGTCGCGCCCCCACTTTTCCTTGGAGAAAACTCCCCACGAGAAAATCCGTAAAAAGGGCAGGCGGGGCGGTGTCAGATTATGACACAAAAATGAATGCAGATATTGACAGGAAGGAGGTTTGAAACAATGGCAGGGCAGCGACAACCGACAGATTTAGTTGTTATGAAGGGTAAAAAACATCTTACAAAAGCAGAAATTGCAGCACGAAAAGATGCGGAAGTTGTTGCACCAAACGATAATGTAAAACCTCCGACATATCTGACAGCAGGACAGAAAAAGAAATTCCGGAAACTGGCCAAGGAACTTATTGCTATTAAATTGATAGCGAATATTGATTGTGACGCGCTGGCCAGACTGATAATTGCACAGGAGCAGTTTTTAGAGGTAACAGAGCAGATCCGGAATACTCCGTTGATGGTAGATGTACCAATATACGAAGAGAAGAAAGATCCACTAACAGGGGAAAAGAGGCTTGTACAGGTCGGGACAAGACAGGTGGTAAACGCAGAGCGTGAAAGTCTGATGATTATACAAGACCGCTGCATGAAACAGTGCAGACAGGGCGCATCAGATTTTGGAATGACCGTTTCCTCCCGGTGCCGTCTGGTGGTGCCAAAGCCACCACAGCAGAAACCGGAAAACAAATTTGCAAAGTATGCGGAGTAGCATTTGCAGACAGAAAAAATAACCGACCGCTGCACGCAATACGCACTTGATGTAGTAGCAGGAAAGATTATAGCCGGGATTTTTGTCCGGTTGGCATGCCAAAGACACCTTGATGATCTGGAAAAAGCAAAGGATGAACGATATAAGTATTATTTTGATGTCGAGAAGTCCGAAGAAATAATAAATTTCGGAGAAGAGCTTACCATTGCAGAAGGTGAAGGAGACGAAAAGGTAACGCTGTATCCATTCCAGTGTTTTATTTTAGGATCGCTGAACGGTTGGAGAACCAAGAAAAAGGGGTACAGACGTTTCCGAACATCTTATGTACAGCTTGGTAGACAAAATGGAAAGTCATTTATCAATGGCATTTTGGCAACCTACTATGGAAATTTTGACGGATTCAAGTATGGAAAAATATTTTGCACGGCAACAAAGCAGGACCAGGCAAACATTGTATTCGATGAAATTGTAAAATTTATAAATTCGGATGAAGAACTAAACGAATGGTTTAAAGTCCATGAGCACAACCATACGATTGATTGTTTGTGTACACATTCCGAAATTAGGGCACTGTCCGGAGATACAAAGTCACTGGACGGACATCGTGCGTACCTTGGAATAGTAGACGAATATCATGCGCATAAGACCAACCAGATGTATAAATTGCTGGAAGGCGGTATTAAAAAACTGAAATCGGCACTGATCTCCGTGATTACAACAGCGGGGTTTGACCTGAAATCACCGTGCTATAAGTTGTATGAATATTGCTGCAATCTGTTAAAGGGAGTATTCGAAAATGACAGTCAGTTCGTGTACATAGCACAGCTGAATGAAGATGATGATGAATATGAACCAAAAAACTGGATAAAAGCGAACCCAATTCTTGAATTTGATAGTGACGCTTTAGAAAACCTCATTCCAGTATCACGTACTGCGCGTGATATGGGCGGTGAGGATCTGCGCGACTTCCTGGTAAAGCAGTTAGATATGTGGATACAGTGGTCAAATGCGTTGTATATCAAGGATATTGCAGTATGGAAAGCGTGTGCAGTATTAAAATCCCTGAAAGATTTTAAGGGGATGAAGTGTTATGTGGGTCTGGATCTTTCTGCTGGAGGTGATCTTACATCCTTAGCAGTGATAATTCCACATATGGTGGATGGTGTGAAAAAATATTTTATACACACACATTCATTCATTCCGGCACAGCGCGTGGATGAGCATATAAAAACAGATAAGATCCCATATGATCTGTGGATCGAAAAAGGACTTGTGACGGTAACAGAAACGCTTGGAGGAATAAAAACTGATTATAAATACATCATAAGCTACCTGAAAGACCTGATAAATGAGTACGATTTGAAACCACAGCTGATCTGTTATGATCCGCATAATGCATCCGCGTTTCTGTCAGACCTGGAAGAACTTGGAATGAATGAACTGTCTGTGACACAGACCGCAAGGGTACTGAATGATGCAACAGTTGACTTCCGATTGGAAATCATGGCTGGAAACGTTGAAATAGAAGGTGAGGAAGTAGGAAAAGAGGGCAGCAGTATTATAGTTCCGGCTGATCCGCTGCTTACCTGGTCGATAGCGAATGCTAAGACCATATCAAACAGCTACGGCGAAATAAAAATTGACAAGGAACTCCGGACAGAGCGGATTGATCCGATTGACGCAATCATAGATGCGTGGACGGAGGCAATGAAAGAAGAATACAGACCGGACATTAACGAGGAAGTTAATGAATGGCTGGCAATGTATGAAAAATATATGAAAGGGGGCGAGGAGTAATGAATCCATTCCAGAGACTGGGGAAAAGAATATCAGATTGGTGGCATGGAAATATCCAAAATGGTGGAATTATGTCATTGAATTCTTCGGATTTTTTGGATCTGATGGGATTAAGAAGAAAAGGGAAACCGACATCAGAGGTAACATATTTTACATGCCTTAAGATGTTATCGGAAACATTGGCAAAAATGCCTATTAAATACTACCAGAAAACGGATAAAGGGATTGTTGAGGCAGAGCCTACAGATATATCCAGATTATTCTCCGAACGTCCAAACCCTTTTATGACACCGACCACATTTTGGAATACGGTAGAAATTAACCGGAATCACTATGGAAATGGATATGTGTATATCCGGAGAGTATTTAACCGGAAAAAATATGGTGGAGATATTAAAATACTGGATCTGTGGGTTATGCAATCCAATTGTGTACAGATCGTGGTAGATGATGCCGGATTATTCGCGGGGGTTGGCCGATTATGGTATGTATACACTGATCCAATACAGGGAAAACAGTATGTATTTGGAACAGATGAGGTTATGCATTTTAAAACATCATTTTCGTTTGATGGCATAACGGGACTTCCGGTGCAGAAGATCCTACGGGAAACAGTAGCAGGAGCTTCCAAGTCACAAGAATTTATGAATAATCTGTATGAAAATGGATTAACAGCAAAGGCAACGCTGGAATATACAGGAGAACTTGATGAAAAGGCAAAAGAAAATCTGCGAAAGTCATTTGAAGAGTTTGGATCTGGTGTAAAAAACATGGGCCGAGTCCTTCCGGTACCACTTGGAATGAAGCTGACACCTCTGGACATAAAGCTGACAGATTCACAGTTTTTCGAACTGAAAAAGTATACAGCATTGCAGATCGCGGCCGCATTTGGAGTAAAACCGAATCAGATCAACGATTATTCGAAGTCGTCTTATAGTAACTCGGAAATGCAGCAGTTGTCGTTCTATGAAGATACGGAGCTTTTTATCATAAAGCAGTATGAGGAAGAGATAAATTATAAGATTACATCGTACCAGCAAAAGAAAGATGGGTGTTATTTTAAATTCAACGAAAAGGTGCTTTTCCGTACAGATAGTAAAACCCAGATGGAATATTTTAAAACAGCTGTTGGTGGTTCGGTTATGACGGCAAACGAGGCAAGAAGGAAGTTGGATCTTCCAGACAGAGAGGGTGGAGACGTTTTACTTGCAAATGGCAGCATGGTTCCGCTGACTATGGCGGGTGCAGCATATACAAAGGGACAGCAGATCCCAGATGATCCGGAAGATCCGGAGACAGATCCGGAAATAGATCCGGACAAAATAACAGATCCGGAGACAGATCCGGACAAAATAATAGATCCGGATGATCCTGACAAGGATAAAGACGGAGAGGAATAGGAGGTGCAAAGGTGGCAAAGAAAAGATTTAATTTTACGCGTAAAAGACGTGGAAAGACAGAGAATGTGGGTTATCTGGACTTCGAATCAAAGGATGAAGAACAGAGATGTTCGCTTTATTTTTACGGAGACATTGTATCGGCAGCATGGTTATCGGAATGGTATGAAGAGGACAAATGCCCGGCAGACATTGCAGATTTCCTGAATCAGTTGGATGGATACGAAGATATTGACATCTATTTCAACTCTGGTGGTGGGGATGTATTTGCAGGGCTTGCAATTTACAATCAGCTAAAAAGATATTCTGGGCACAAGATCGGATATGTGGATGGAATGGCAGCATCCATTGCATCTGTAATCATGTTTGCGTGTGATGAACTGCATTTTTCGACAGGAGCGCAGGCTATGATACATAAACCTTCATGTATGGCATGGGGAAATGCAGATGATATGGAAAAAACAATCAAACAGCTGAATCTGTGTGAGGATTCCATTGTGGATGTGTACATGCAGCATGTGCAGGATGGAGTGACCAGAGATCAGATTAAGGATCTGATGCGGCAGGAAACATGGTTCGACTACGAAAAAATGCAACAGTATTTTGATGTTGAAATTGAAGAAAAAGCAGCAGTTGCAGCATGTACATCTGATTATTTTGCTAAATACAACAATTTACCGGAGCCTTTGGGAAATCCAAAGACAAAGGATATTGTAAATGCGGTCATTGAAGAACTGGAGAACCGGAACAACAAGGCTGCGGAACAGGAAAAACAGAGAATGGAAGCCGAAAAAGACGAAATTCTCAAAGATTTGTACCAATACGGGACTTAAGGAGGAAAAAATGGGAAAGAAAGAAATGGAAGAGTTTTTAAACAAGATCAATGCCAAAAAGCAGGAGGTAAAGGATCTTGTAAATGCCGGAAAAATCGAAGATGGAAAAAAAGCAAAGGAAGAGCTTATCGAAATGCAGGATAAGTTTAACCTGCTTATGGATCTGGACGATGACGATCAGATCCATATTGAGGATAAGGTGCAGAATGGAACCGCAAAACAGGTTGGTGGAGAGGTAAAACCGGATAAAAAGAACCTGGTAAAATCTTTCGTCAACATTGTTAGGGCTGGATTTTTAGGAACAGAGCCAGATACAAAAGATGTTGAAGTGTATAAAGATGCAATTTCATCAGACATTACACCAGGAAGCAACAGTGAACTGGGAATTGGTATCACAATTCCGGAAGATATCAGAACCGATATTATCGAGTTAAGAAGATCCGCTGACAACCTGGAACAGTATGTGAATACAGAAGGTGTCACTACGAAGAGCGGAACACGAAACATCGAAATTGATGCAGAATCGACTCCATTTGACAACGTGGATGAGGCAAAAGATTTCCCAGAAATGGATGAGCCAAAGTTTAAGCAGATCAAATATGCAATTAAGAAAAAAGGTGGAATCTTAAAGATCACAGCAGAGCTGCTGGAAGATACAGCTACCAACATTATGGCATACATTAACAAATGGATTGCCAAAAAAACGAAAGCAACACGTAACGCTATGATCCTTAAAGTGCTTGATACCATGACTAAGGGAAAAGAAGTTGTCATTGAAAATTTGGATAGCCTGAAAGACGTTTTTAATGAAGACCTTGATCCGGCAATTGCAGAGGCAGCTGTGATCATCACAAACCAGAGTGGGTTTAACTATCTGGATAAATTGAAGGATAAGGATGGAAACTATATCCTCCAGAAAGATCCAACACTGCAGACGAAGGGAAAGCTGCTGTTTGGGGAATATCCAATTATTAAGCTGTCTAAAAAAACACTGAAATCAGAAAAAGTCATGAACAGTGATGGCCATACGGTAGATGCATACAAGCATCCGGTATATTGTGGAGATTTAAAATCTGCGATCACTCTGTTTGATCGCAACGTCCTGTCTATTGACATGAATGACAAAGGAGCAGGACTCTGGGATAAAGATCTGACCGGAATCAAGGTCCGTGATAGATTCGATGTACAGCCAGTTGATGAAGAGGCTGTGATTAAAGGACAGATCACAGAAACAGTAAATGGATAAATGCTGCGGGGCGGTCAGCCGCCCCGTGAAAACGGGGGATGCATCATGACAGAGGAAGAAAAAAAGGAATACAGGGAAAATCTGACACAGCAGTGCAAAAAATACTGTCATATTGATTATGACGATGATATTGACATTGTGGAGTTGATGATAAACACCACATTAGAAGAGATGCAGGAGCTGATTCCGAATTTTGATGCGTATAAAATGACCAGCAGACAGCGATTGATTGCCCTTGTATCGGTAAAAAATCTGTATGATAACCGGGAAAAATACGGGGAATCCAAGCAACTATCCAGCGCAGTATCATCTATGCTTTTGAAAGAGATCTATGGAGGTGCAGCAGTTGCAGACGGGCAGGATTAAGATCATCCGGAGAGAATCACAGGTAGTTGATGGACGAAAACAGTATACAAAATCAACATTTTATGAATGCTGGTGCGAGGTTAAAAGTCTTAGCACTACAGAAAAATACACAGCATTGCAGACGGGAATTGAAAATGTAATCGTGTTCGAGGTTCGGAACTGCCAGAAAATGGAGGATATAAGAAAAAATCTGAAAGAGTTTTCCGCAGAATACAAAGGCACGGTGTTTAAAATCTATGATGCGTCACCTATGTTTGTGGATAACCAGAAAGTACAACTGAAATGCAGGGAAAGCGAATAGAAGAGTCAGAATCTGACACGGACAGAGAAAAATGAAAGTAGAAATGGAATTCCAAGGGTTGCAGGAACTGTTAAAAGCGTTTGAAGATGCGGCCAGTGATGCAGAAATTGCAGAAGTAAACAGGAAAATAGTAGAAAAAAGCGAACCGGTTGTGAAAAAAATTATGTCCGGGAAAATACCGAAGTCCGCGGATATTAAAAAAAGTGGTCGTGGTTTTGGTACGAAATCATCGGTGTCTACACATGCTGCAGATAGTGTTCCAATGGGAAAACCAAAGGTAAAGGGCGCGGGAGTATCCGCGGAAGTTGGATGGGACAAATCGGACAACAGTGAACACTTCTATGTGAAATTTATAAACTGGGGAACGATATACCAGCCGCCTAGAGAATTTATTTATGCGACAGGAAGAGAAGCAGACTCTGAATTGCAGAAAATAGCAGAGCAGGAGTACCAGGCATTTCTTGATAACACAATAAAATGAGGTGGGATAGCATGAGCAGGAGTCAGGATATTATAACCGATGCATTGAATGCGCTGAAACAGATAAGTGATAGCGGAATAAAAGTGATGCAGGGATGGTATGACAAAAACATCCATGAAACGCATGTGGTATTGTGGGATCTTGGAGAGGATGATGTTAATTTTTCTGATGATGCCGCAGAAGGAATTACGCAATCCGTGCAGATCACTATATTTTCAGAACAGGATGAGACAGATCTTGCAAGAGAGATAAAAAATCTGATGAAAGAAAATGGATTTTCGTTTGAGGGCAGGAATGGGGACGATTCCAAACCGGAAGATGGAATTTACATGAAAGCACAGCGATTTTCAAAATTTTATGAAATGGAGGAATAAGAAATTATGGGTGAACAGGTAACACAGGTAAGTGAGACAAAGAAAGAGATTGTTCGCAGCAGAACATGTGGATGTAGAGATTTCTATGTGGCGAGAGTAACGCAGAATACAGCGGCCGGATATGTCGCAGAGACACCGTTAAAGCTGGCAAGAGCAATCAAGGCGAAAATTGATGAAAAATGGACTTCTGAAAAAATTTATTCGGATGATGGTCCGGAGGATGTGATCAATTCCTACGAAGGTACGGATGTAGAGCTGGAAATCAATGCGTTATCGCCACAGGACCGCGCATATATTTTTGGCCAGCTTTACGAAAATGGATTTCTGGTAAAATCGGCAGACGATATGGCACCGGAAGTTGCTATTGGTTGGCGCGAACGTAAACTTAACGGAAAATATGATTTCAGATGGTTATATGCCGGAAAATTTGCGGAAGGAATCAGCGAGGAGGCAAGCACGAAAGAAGGAAAACTTTCACCGACAACAAAAACCATCAAGGGATCTTTCTATGAGCGCAATTTGGATAATAAATATGAGATCTCCGTAGATGAGTCCAATCTTGTAACAGAGGATACGGATGCAGCTACAGCAATTAAAGACTGGTTCTCGAAGGTGCAGGAAAAAGATAAAGCACATGAATAATTAAAAAAATAACAGGAGGCAGGCAAAATGACTAAGAAAATCACAGTAAACCATAAAGAATATGAGATGCCTAAATTATCCATTGATGGATATATGGATTATTTGGAAATCGAAGAGAGAGTTGATGCACATACGAGATATACAAAGAAAGATATCGTAGATATGTGTGAGTGCATCTGTAGCGTCTATGGCAATCAGTTCACGGTAGAGGAGTTAAAAGATCCAAAAACAGGAATTGATCCGGCAGGATTGATTATGGAATTTCAGGGAATTGACATAGGGGTAGGAAATGAGCTTGCAAAACGGATGGAGACAATCGCAAAAAATTCTTAGACCGCAAGTTGATTCCGGAAATTGAGCTGACTTGCGGTGGAAAGTATTATTTTATAAATTCCATCACAGTAGAGCAGTACAAGCAGTACATTAGTCTCATGGAGAAAAATGAGACACAACAGATAGAAGAGGCAAATTTTTTTAACAAAAAAATATTGCAAAAATTACTAAATAATGAGGTGCCAATCGCAGAGATCGGAAAGATTGATGCGGTTGAATTCCTCACAACAGTAAAAACAGTGCATTTTATTATGCAGGACATCCTCATGCAGAAAATGTTAAATGTGGTGGAAGTACAGCAGATTGAAAAAGAAAAATCCGCATTTGATGAATATGATCGTGAGAACGGATATGAGGATGATTTGGATGAGAATGAAAATAATCGCTGGAAGATATGCGGTGAAATTATAGATAGGATTGTGAAAATTGCAATCCAGGTTATGAGAAATTCTTATAGCCAGTGCATGAAGGAAGATATGGAGGAGTTACTCGATTATCTGAAATTCGAGCTGGATACTATAAATGAGAACCAGTAGGGGGGTGAAAGCAGATGGCTTTTACAAGCGTTAAATTAAGTGTTGATTCGAACAGTTATACGCAGCAGATGAAGTCCGCAGCGGCACAGATGCGTGTATTATCTGCGGAATATTCTACGGCAGCAACGAAAGCAAAATTGTTTGGATCAGCTACGGATGGTTTAAAAGCAAAAGCAGAATCACTCTCACAGAAAGTATCCGTACAGAAAAATATTGTACAGTTAAACAGCCAACAGCAGGAAAAACTAACCCAAAAACTGACAGAGCAGAAGGCTAAGCAGGAAGAGTTAAAAGCAAAAATTGACGATGCAAGGGCAGCCTATGAGAAGTCCACAGCAGAAACGGGAAAAAATTCTGAACAATCCAAGGTTTTAAAAAACGAACTGAACAGCCTGGAGCAGCAGTATAAGGTAAATGAATCTGCCATAGGTAAAACAGAGACGGCACTGGCCAACCAGACGGTAAAAACAGAAAAGTCTAAGACAGCTCTGATGGGGATGGAAAAAGAGCTGGAAAATGTAAATAAAGAACTGAAAGAACATAAGTTTAATGCATTTACAGAAGGATGTAACAAAGCAGGAACAGCAATTGAAAATGTAGGTAAGAAAGCATCTGTACTGTCAGCGGCAGCTGTAGCAACAGGAACAGCATCCATTAAAGCGGCAGAGGATTTAAAAGAGGGATATGATATTGTAGTAACCAAAACGGGAGCTACAGATGATGCCTTAAAAGATTTAAAAGAATCTGCAAATAATGTATTTGGAACAATGCCGGAAGATATGGCAACTGTTGGAGAAGCCATTGGAGAGGTAAACACAAGATTCCATACAACAGGGGACGAACTGGAAAGCACGTCAAAGCAGTTTATACAGTTCGCATCAATAAATGATACTAATATTACGCAGTCGGTCGATCAGGTCGACAAAATGATGAAAGCGTGGAAGGTTGATGCATCACAGACAGGAAATTTGCTGGGACTTTTAACAGCTAAAGCACAGGAAACGGGAATATCCGTTGATACGCTGGAATCAGAGGTACTGGATAATAATTCGGCATTAAAGCAGATGGGCTTATCCATGCCACAGTCCATAAACCTGATGGCACAATTTGATGCAAATGGAGTAAATGCGTCAACGGCACTTGCTGGATTAAAAAAAGCGTTACAAAATGCAACATCCGAAGGAAAAACAATGGATGAGGCATTAAAAGATACGATCGGAAGCATCAAAAATGCAAAAACGGATACAGAAGCATTAAAGATCGCACAAGAGCTGTTTGGAAAAAAGGGCGCGGCAGAAATGGCTACAGCAATCCGCGAAAATCGAATTGATTTGAATGATCTGTCAAGTTCGATGAAGCAATATGGGAATACTGTAGAATCCACATATAATAACACAAAATCCCCATTGGATAATGCAAAGACAGCTATGAACAATGCAAAAATTGCAATGGCAAATTTTGGGGAAACAGCTTTACAGTCCGCTGCACCGATGATATCCAAAGCCACAACGAAAGTGCAGGATCTTACAAAAAAATTCACATCACTGAATGATAAACAGCAGCAGACAGTATTAAAAGTAGGACTTGTTACAGCAGCCATAGGACCGGCTACAGTAGCCACAGGAAAGCTGGTAAAAGGTGTAGGCGATACTGTAAAGGGTGTAAAAAAAGGGATTGAATTAGGAGGTAAAGCGGTATCAGCGGTTAAATCTGTGGCAGCAAAGATCGTTGAAAAAACAGCGGCAACGGCAGCAGGAACAACGGCAGACACAGCGGCAACGGCCGCAACAGCCGCGCATACAACAGCCACAGCGGCCGCAACAGCTACAACAGGGACAATGACAGCTGCGCAGACGGCTTTAAACGTAGCAATGAAGCTGTGCCCGATCCTGATGATTGTTGGACTGATTACAGGTCTGATAGCGGCAGGGGTTGCGCTGTATAAAAACTGGGACAAGATAAGCGCGTTTGGATCAAAGCTCTGGGGAAATATTAAAAAGGATTTTAATAATATAAAAAAGAGCGTTACCGATTCGTTTAAAAAGTCAGGTGAGGCGGTAGAAAATAACGTCAAAAAAATGACAAATTCGGTAAAAAACAGCGCGATAGGAAAAGCTACGTCTACGGTATTTAAAGCCATACATAAGACGGTAGAGGACAATATGAAAGCCTCTACTGCATCAGCAAAGAAAAACCTTGATGAAATGAAATCCGCGTACCAGAAGAATGGTGGCGGGATCAAGGGAATCGTTGCTGCCACAATGACAGGTATACGAAATAATTATCAGAGCAAATATGATGAAATAAACAAGTTGACGGGTGGAAAACTTGACATCATGGTGCAAAAGACGCGGGAAGGATTTAAAAAGGCTGCTAACTCTATTGCAGAGAAGGTATCACAGGCGAAAAAAAATGCGTCCAGTTTTGCATCAGGTGTCGTCACAGAAGTTGGAAAAATTCCGGGAAAAACCGTATCAATTGGAATCAACCTGGTAAAAGGTCTCTGGAACGGAATAAGCAATATGCAGTCCTGGGTAATTTCAAAGGTTCGGGGGTTTGGAAATTCAGTGCTTACCGGGTTAAAGAATTTCTTTGGAATTCATTCCCCGTCCAAGGTGATGGAGGAGCAGATCGGAAAGAACCTTGCGCTTGGTGTGGCAAATGGTATCACAAAACATAAAAAGCATGCAAAAAAATCCGCATCTGAAATGGGAAGCGAGATTGTAAAGGCAGCAAAGAAAAAGCTGGATACCTATAAGACATATCATAAGATGTCCTTAAAACAAGAAACGGAATACTGGGATGCTGTAAGAAAACAGATTAAAAAAGGGACATCCGCACGGACAGAAGCTGATAAAAAATACCTTGCAGACAAAAAATCCTTAAACAGCCAGCTTACAAAGGCACAGAAGGAATATGCCAAGAGCGAAAAACAGATAAATGCTGATCTGAAAAAAGAGATTAAAAGCCTGAATGATGAATACAAAAATGCAGTAAAGGAAAGAAAAGATTCTCTGCTTTCCTCTTTTTCGCTGTTTGAGTCTTACGATGCAGGAGATACAGTCTCGAAGAGTGATCTGCTGGTAGGTATGCAGACACAGGTAGAAGCTCTAAACGAGTGGGAACGTCAGATTGCCACATTAAAATCTAGGCTTGGAAATACAGAACTGTTTAAAACAATACAGGAAATGGGTGTGAGCGGATTGCAGCAGGTAAAAGCAATCAACTCCATGACAGAGGAAGAGTTGAAAAGATACACAGCACTGTATAAGGAAAGACAGAAGTCTGCAAAAGACGAGGCCACCACAGAGCTGAAAGGTACCAAGAAGAGCACAGATGATAAGATTGCGAAAGCAAACAAGCAGGCGCAGAAAAAACTTACAAAAGCACAGAAAACCTACACGGATGCATGTAAAAAGCTGGGGGTTACTGGTGCGGCAGCAGTAAAGAAAACTGTGGATGGAGCAGAAAAGCCATTGACTAAATCATTGGCTAAGATACAGAAGAATACCAAAAAGACAATAAGCACTGCTGTGTCAACTACGAAAAAGGGAGCTACACAGTTAAAAAGGGCAATGGACTTTAAATGGTCTCTGCCAAAGCTCAAGATGCCGCACATTTCCGTTACTGGAGGAAAATCCCCGTATGGAATCGGCGGGAAAGGATCAGTTCCGAAATTCAAGGTTGAATACTATAAAACAGGTGGAATTATGACAAACCCGACAGTATTCGGGTTGAATGGAAACAGCTGGATGGTTGGTGGAGAGGCCGGAGCAGAGGCAATTCTTCCGCTGCAGGAATTTTACCAGAAATTTAGCAGCATACTTGACAGAAAATTTGAAGCAGTACAGAAAGCACAGGCGGTTGGAGTGACATGTTACACATACATTGATGGAGATGAGATCGCAAGCAGGACCGTTACCAAGGTAGACAGCAAGATGGTAACGGATAAACGAAAACGGAGGTAGACATGAAGGTAAATGGTATTGATATCCGGAAATATGATGCAAAACAATTAACCGTAGATGTACAGCCTCCTGGTATCAACGTAAATTACGAATGGATAACGCGGGCATTGTTACCGGCAGAATTCGATACGGATGTAACAATGGGACATTTAAAACTGTCGGTATATTTTAGAGGACAGAACCGGAATAAGATTATACGGACAGCGTCAGAATTTATGCAGAACTTTACAAAATCGTGTGATCTTAACCTGGATGGATATAAAGGAACTTACAAGGGTTACATGACATCCAGCGATTACGAAAAGAAAAATGTAAAGAATCGGTATGTATTAAATCTGGAATTTGACGGATTTTTCTACGATGACCAGCTTGATCTTGTCTTTGATGGGAAAAAAACAGCAACGGTGTACAATGCCGGGACAAGATCAGCACCGTGCATTATAGAAATATATGCAAAGAGTGCACTAACAAATTACGAGATAACCGGATTGAGTAATGAGAACATAGTCGTAGAAGCTCTGGAAGCGGGAAAAACGATGATTATTGATGGTATCCGTGGAATTGTTACAGTAGATGGCAAAAACGCTTTTAATCGGGTTAATATGTGGGAATTTCCACGTATGGGAGCAGGAGAAATAACCGTAGGATTTTCTTCGGATGCGGCAAAGGTAAATGTGAAATATAGTCCAATGTGGATATAGGAGGCGGTTAGTTGCAAATTTTTGACGTAAATAAAAACCGAATTGGAATACTGACCGGATTTAAGGATAGATCCATTACGACAACACTTGATTCCGGAGATAAAGAGATGTCTTTCCAGTATCCTGCAAATGCTGCCCTGGTGAACGATTTAAAAGAAGAGTGCTATATCAGGACGAAAACGGATGAGTATGTATTGAAAGAAATAAATGAAGCTGATGATTTTAATACATATACAGCCACCTTAAACGTGGAAGAGTTGGAATCCAAGGTATTTAAGACCGGATTTGAGACGGTTGAAAAGACCATCATGGAATGTTTGCAAATTGCTTTTGATGGTACAGGTTGGAGTATCCGCAATTGTGAGGTTACAAAAAGAAGAACAATCCGTGAATCTGACCAGCAGACAGCGTGGAGTGTTCTGCAGAAAGCATTAAGCACTTACAGATGTGAATGTGTAATAGATACGCTGCAAAAGAAAATTGATATCTATGATCGAATTGGAGAGGATAAGGGAGCCTATTTTATCGAAGGGCTAAACCTTAAAAAAATGACGCGAAAATCGGATACCTATGATTTTTATACAAGGATTTATCCAATCGGGAAAGATGGACTCACACCGGAAACAGTGCTGGGAAAAGATTATATTGATAACCACCAGTACAGCAGCAAGGTGAAAGCATGCGTATGGAAAGATGAAAGATATACCGTGGTGGATAGCCTTATAGAAGACGCGACCGCAAAACTTGCGGAAATATCGAAGCCATACAGGCAGTATACTGCGGAAGTGCAGGACCTGGCAAAGCAGAGTGAAGTCTATAAGGATATCCTTGCATATGGAATTGGAGATACAGTTACAATTATATCCAAGTCAAAAGGTATTAAGGACAAGCAGAGAATTGTAAAAATTGTAGAGTATCCAGAAACACCGGAAAAAAATACCGTTGAACTGTCTAATGTTAATAAAACATTTGCAGAAATACAGCAGGAGGAAGTGGATGCCGAGACGGATCGTGCAACGACAGAGGAAGGAAACCTGTCGGACGATATCGCGGATGAAGCAGAAGCCAGACAGGATGAAGATTCGAAGATCACAGTAAGGGTAGAAAAGACAGAGAAAAGCATTGAAACGGAGGTGGCAGACAGATCACGGGAAAATCTTGAAATTGCAACAAAAATATCGCAGTTGCCGCATAAATTATCGCTACAGGCTACAGGTGGGGAGAAAACCGTAGGAATTACGATACAACTGTATGACGAAAATGGCCAACTGCTCGATACAACAAGTGGTACTGCCAATATAACGGTAACGGGATTCGTTAGATTTAACGATCTGGCAAATGCTGGATCGACCACAATTAACGGAGCAAATATTACTACCGGAGTTATTAAAAGTGATGACAGCGAATTCACGCGTGCAACATTCTATGATGGAATCAATTATGGTTTTACTTGGCATGGGAATAATTATAAGTATGAAATAATTAAAGTTACATCGTTAGGAATACTGCAATTCGGTGGTCGGGATATGCACACCCACTTTCCGGGAAGTGTTGCGGTAGATGGTGTTTTGTCAAATATGGGTTCTCCTGTAGTAACAAAAGAAGAATTAAAATTTGATAACTTATCTTATACGGACACAGGACATGGGAATATAAAGGGACCAGACAGCAGCCATAACTTGGCCACGACAACATGGGTAAGCAATAATTTCCAAAAGAGTGGATCTGATAGGAGATTAAAAAAAGATTTTGCAGATATGCCGGATATAACGTATTTGTATATGCACCTTAATCCGAGAAAATATAAGTTTAAGACTGGATTAAAAGGATATGATGAGCGTATCCATTACGGATTTATCGCACAGGATATCGAGGATATTGCAAAAAAATTAAATCTTGGAAATCTTAGCTTGGTTTACAAGGAAAAATGTGATGCAGATTTGTCAAACGAAATGGATATTATTGGAGATCAGTATGTTTATCGAGTTGATAAAGACGAACTGCACGCAATGCATGTGCAGATGATCCAAAGGCAGGAAAAAGAAATTGAACAATTACGAATGAGTAATTGTACTTTAAATGGAGAAATTGAAATATTAAAACAACGTATAGAAAGATTGGAGGAAAAATTATGTTAGAAGTAACAAAGACAGTAAATGTGAACGGATATTCGAGAATTGCAGAATCTGATGCACCGTATGTGTATTTTAGCGCATCCATATCGGCAGATGGAAAGAGAAGTGTAAGTTATTCCGTACAGAATCAGGAAATTCTTGATGCAAATGAAAAAACGTTTGAAGCAGACCGGAAGGAGTTTGAAGAGACGGTTAAAAAGATGGCCTAACATGGTTAAGCAGGAAAAGAGGTGGGAAAAATGAGCCTATCCAAGATGGTAACTAATATTACCATGGAAATGTCCGGGGATATAAAGAAATATATGGTGTCTGCGGTGCAAGGAGACCGTGCTACGCGTTGTGTATCGGTAAAATTGGTAAATAACGGAGAACCATATATGATCCCGGATGGTGCCCGTGCCATTGTGAATATAAAAAAACCAGATGGAAAATTTGTATACAACGAATGTACATACAGTGGAAATGAAGTAACCATTGATCTTACAAGTCAGGCCTTGGCTGCATCTGGAACAGCATATTGCAATGTAGAGATCCGGACAGCGGATGATACACAGATAATAACAAGTGCTACATTTGAAATCGAGATCGAAACGACTCAAAGAAGTGACAGTGCTATAGAATCATCTAATGAATTTACGGCGATAGAAGTGAAAGTCAATGATCTGATTGAAAAAATATCGGATACGAACAGTGCAGCAGTTAAAGCAGAGCAGCAGAGAAACCAGAATGAAGAGAGCCGGGCAGCAGCAGAAAAAATACGACAGCAGAATGAAGAGAGCCGGGCAGCAACAGAAAAAGAGAGACAGCAAAATGAAGAGAACCGGGGACAAGCTGAATCAGATCGTGTAAAAAGTGAGCAGAAGCGATCACAGGGCGAGAAAAACAGACAGCAGAATGAAGAGAGCCGGGCAGCAGCAGAAAAAGAGAGACGGCAGAATGAAGAGAGCCGGGCAGCAGCAGAAAAAATACGACAGCAGACTGCAAAGGATGCCACAGAAAAAGCAAATATGGCAGGAAGTGCAGCAGAAAAGATTGCAAAAGAAGTTGAAGAAAAATTAAAAAATGGAGAATTGAAAGGCGAAAAGGGAGATAAGGGGGATACCGGAGAAAAGGGAGCTACAGGGGAAAGCGGTGTGACCATGCCAGCCAATGGAATGATAGCACTGTCCGGAGATGAAAATGGAAACCTGTGGTGCTACTATTCAGATGCAGATAATCCACCACAATTTGAGACGGACGATACAGGAAACATTTATTACATTTTACCAGATTAGAAAGGAGAAACGATATGCCAAAGATATGCATCGGAAATTTTAAAGGACCCAAAGGAGACAAGGGGGATACCGGAGAAGGAAAAACAGGACCAGCAGGGCCACAGGGAGAAAAAGGAGATGTTGGACCAGCAGGACCACAGGGAGAAAAAGGGGATGTTGGACCAGCAGGACCGAAAGGGGAAAAAGGCGATCCGGGACCGGCAGGGACTACAGACACAGCATTTACAGAAGCGACAACACTGACAAAATTGGTATCGGGAGAGTCATTTAAGGCAATGCTTGGCAAGATTGCAAAAGCGGTATCATCAATGTTTGATAAGCTGGATAAAAGCAAGGTGGTAAACAACCAGGTAACAACAGAAACCGGGTATGCACTGGACGCACGACAGGCAAATCCGAATATTGATGGATCACTTGCCAAGCAGATATCGGATTTAAACGGCAGTTTAAATAATGTTGCTCCACAAGTAGGCTCAGTTTTACAGTCTACTGATGGCATTATTTCACTGTCAATTTATAACGATAACCTTTATATAAAATATAATAAAGACGCTTCAAAAGATTATTATGCGGAACTTGTTATTGATACATCTGGTATGGCTTTGTTAGCAAATGATAGCAGTGGATACCATACCAAACAAATAGTGAAATTTCAATAAAGCTTAGTCCAGTCGGTAACTATCTTGCCAACATAAATATCTTTCATTCGCCAATAGCAATGCCCACTACTAAATTCCGTTACCCTTTGAGCAACATATATGTCAGACCCTGCGGATAAGAAAACTTCCATTGTAAAAGCGGTAGTAAAAGGAGCGTTTTTAAGTGATTCTGCGATACTATTATAACTGCAATGATAATTTCCAACATTAAAAAACTTTGAATCATTTAAATCTTCTCCATTTGTGATGCCCACGGAATTATTTATTTTATTTAAACTGCCGTTTAAACAAAAACACAGAACGAATGTTCACGTAACTCATAAACAATTTTTATCACAGAAAGGAATTAAAAAATCATGGATAAAATTATTTTAGCCAACAAAACAGAATTCGAGGTTGCCGATGGGGCAAGCCTTGGAAACATCCAGATCAAGGCAGAGAACTTCGAATCCATTAAGACAATCACGGATGCTTTCACAGCCGACAACCTGCAGGAAGTTACATTTACACACAACGATGCAGCATCCGGCAAATACACCGATCTGAAATCCGATGGGTTTACATACACCCCGAATACGGACACAGACGGGAAAGAAGATGGAACTTACACCGTCACAATCCGCCTTAGAACCAAAACCGACATTGAAAAGCGTCTGGATGCACTGGAATCAGGACAGGCAACGTTGCAGCAGGGGCACGAGTCCAACGCCGGAGCAATCGAAGATCTGGCCGGAATGATCGGAGGTGAGGAATAATGGCATGTGGCAATCTTATTAAATTTTACGTTCGCAGAATCACAATCGACAAGAAAATGACAATTGATGATGTACCGGAACGCTGGCGCGAACAGGTGCGGGAAGAAATCGAAAAAGCAGAAGGAGGAACAGGAAAATGAAACAGATGATATGTACAGTAGCCGGTTTATTTGGATCAACAATTGCAGCAGTATTTGGAGGATGGGACACAGGGCTTGCAACACTGCTGATATTTATGATCGCGGACTACATTACAGGATTGATCGTAGCCGGAGTATTCCATACAAGTACGAAAACGGATACAGGAACGCTGGAAAGCCGTGCAGGCTGGAAAGGATTATGCAGAAAGTGCATGACGCTTTTGTATGTCCTTATTGCGTATCGGTTAGATCTCTTGATTGGAAAGCATTATATCAGGGATGCGGTAATTATTGCATTTACGATCAATGAGCTTATATCTTTAACGGAAAATGCAGGGTTGATGGGGGTTCCAATGCCACAGGTTATAAAAAATGCGATTGACATTTTACAAAAGAAAGGTGAAAAAAATGAGAGATAAAAAACTTCTGCATCCAGAGTTGCAAGCGAAAATGGCATTGCTGGAAAAAGAGCTGGGAAAGGAAAACATAAAGATCGGCTGGGCGGAAACATTAAGGACCAAGGCGGAGCAGGATAATTTGTACGCTAAAGGACGAAGCAAGCCAGGACCAAAAGTAACAAATGCACCGGGAGATGCATACAGATCAATGCACCAGTGGGGAATTGCAGCAGATTTTTATTTGATAATGGATATTGATGGAGACGGGCAGATCAAGGATGACGCGTACAACAATGCGAAAAAGACATTTAACCGTGTCGGACAGGTTGCAAAAAAACTTGGATTAGAGTGGGGTGGAGACTGGAAATCAATTAAGGATCTGCCACACCTGCAGTTATCGCAGTGGGGCAGCACACCAACAAAATTGATCGCAACCTACGGCACACCGAAAAAATTTATGCAATCGACATCATGGGGAACATCTTCCGGAAAGAAAGCGGCTGGAAATGCATCTAAGGCGCAAAAGAACACGGACAAGGCGGCAACGCGGATCGAGTCTGCAAAGAGTCTTAACAAGGAATATGCTGGTACATATAAGGTAAAAGATAATTGCAACCTTATGGCAGGTGCAGGAACCGGAGTCGTAGCGGCTATTAAGAAAGATACTACCGTACAGAGCTATGGATATTACACTGCCAAGGGAGGAAAGATTTATCTGTTTGTGCAATGCGGAAAGAAAACAGGATTTTTAAGGAAAAATGATCTTAAATAGTAGGAGGAAGAGAAAATGCTGTATTATTTAGGAAAAGAAGGAAATGCATTTAAAAAAGAAGAATGCAAAAAATATAAGACAAAGGATGGAGCATTAAAAGCAATGGCTAAAGCAGAAGGAACTTGCGTATGGGATGAGGAAGGAAATCTGATTAACGGAAGAACAGAACCAGAGCAGCAGTCAGAGCAGGAGGCAGAACCAGAACCGGAGGCAGAACCGGAAGCAGAGGCAGAACCGGAGGCAGAACCGGAGCAGCAGACAGAAACAGAACCGGAGCAGCAGTCAGAGCCGGAAGCAGAACCGGAGGAAAGCACAGAGCCGAAAGTGATTATCCCGCAAGGGAAAATGAAAGTAACAGTAATATGTGACGGATCTTTAAATATCCACAGGACACCGGAATGGGGAGAGAGCAATATCTGCGGTCGGGCAACCAGAGGGCAGACGTATTATGTCAAAGAAATCCATATGATAGATGGAAGAAAAATGGTAAGAACCGTAGGAGATCTGTATTTATCTGGAGAAACAGAATTCGTGCAATTTGAACAGCTGTAATGCGATAGATATTATGCAGAACATAAAAAAGCCGGGAAGGAGTAAATCCAACCCGGTTTTTTGCTTTTAAGCGGCAGTTTAAAAAGTTTTGCACCACGACCAGGACTTATATACGATGGTACATTAAATAGCGCCACAATTATTTTATACAAATATTCCAATGAGAATTGGGCTGGTATTGGCGTTAAAGTTGACGGAACACCAGTTCTTCGCGTTGGGACGAGCAATGCAAACAAAGTAGAGTATACATTCGGGCTTGATGGCTATATTTATACACAGTCAAGAAAAATATAAATCTAACTTACAGAACTGAATAGATGAAATGGAAAACACGTTAATTTATACTACGATAATAAACCTTTGTCCCTTCAGGTATAGTTGCACCAATTACTATAGGGTATTTAGGAGTATTTTGGCAAAGTATGCCATACCAAAGTGGCGGAACGTTAAATGGAATAACAATATAATTATTCACAGGAAGCATAACTGCCTCAACAATACAGTCTGTTCCAAGATCCAAAGAAAATGCTCCATAACCAGTAGAAGTAAATTCCCCTAAAATTTTACTTTTTAAACTGCCGTTTAAATCATATTTAGCTTAAAATTTGTACTACTAAATTAAAGTTACCGACCGGAAATCTGGATAAAAAGAACAGTGACGAGATCGTTGAGCTGCTGCGCAGAGCGAATCAGGAATACAGACAGACCATCATCATGATCACGCATAATCTCGAGATCGCAAAGACCGCCGACCGTGTGATTGTCATTGAAGATGGAAAAATCATAAGGGAGGGATAGGCATGGTTACTTCCATTATGAAAAAAGGGATAATCCGTGAGCGAAAGAAAAACAGACGGCAGACCATTGCCGTGTGGATCACAACCTGCATTGCCACGGCGTTGTTTGCCGCAGTTTTTTCCTTTGCTTCGTCCTGCCAGGCGGGACTGATCGAATATGCAAAGGATTTAAGCGGAGATTATGACTATGTATTTTACGATGTGCCGCGTGAGGAGGCGGATCACATTGTAAATAACCGCAAGGTTGCGACCGCATACCAGAGTGTCGGGCTGGGGTATGCAAAGCTTTCCGGCAGTAAAAATCCCGATAAACCGTATGTGTATCTGACCGCAATGGACAATCGGGCCATGCAGAAAAATGCCCTGCATCTGATCAAGGGACGTATGCCCAAAAACGATCATGAGATTTTGCTTTCCCGGCATATGATGACGAACGGTGGTGTGGAATATCGTGTGGGGGATACGATCACACTGGACATTTCCGAACGTGAGGATAAGAACGGGAATGTACTGACACAGTCGAGTGGTTACCGAACGGGAGAAAAACTGAAAAAGAAATTAACGGCATCTTTTCAGGTGGTTGGCATTGTGCAGCGTCCGAACTTTGGATTTGAGGAGTGGACAGCACCGGGCTACAGTGTAATTACATATCTGAATCCAAAGGGAGATAATATCCCGGCAAAGTATATGCAGCGCACGGATATTTACTGCAAGTACACGAAAGCAGGGCTGCGTGACCGGGCACAGACAACAGCGGATATTGTGGGTGTTACACTTACCCCCGGCGTACAGAAATTTCCGTTTATCAAAGATGAACGCATCACAAACCGCCAGATCAATGATCTGATGGAGCGGTCTCCGTACCGGTTTTATGAAAACTGGGGGCTGATAAGATTTGAGCGCATGGATATCGGCCAGTCGGCGTATCACATGCTCTATCTTGCAGTTGCGGTCACAAATGTTATCATTCTGGCAGCGGCGGTAAGCTGCATCGGTAGTAGCTTTGCTATTTCCATGGAGGAAAAGCGAAAGAGTTACGGCATGCTTGCCTCGGTCGGCGCCACACCGCGGCAGATTCGGCAAAGTGTGTATTACGAAGCCTTTCTGACGGGACGCACCGCAATTCCCCTGGGAACTGTGCTGGGACTGCTGCTTTCGACAGGTGGGATTTATGCCATCAAAGCGTTGTTGTACGGGCAGAATATCGTACAGTATCTGCATGTTCATGTGGCATGGCAGATGCTTATCGCCGGTATCTTACTTTCGGCTGTCACTCTTGTTCTCTCCGCGCGCCGTCCGGCAAAACAGGCGGCAGAAAGTTCCCCGGTTGCGGCAATGCGCGGGCAGGCAAAGAAAAGCCGCCGGGCAAAAAAACGGACGATTACGGCTACAATCGCAGGATGTACGGCACTTTTTATTCTGGTATCCTATTTTATGGGAGTACAGACGATTTCGGTAGGACAAAGCAACCATATGTTTGACGATCATGCCAATGTTTCGGTGGATGTGCAGGGAAGCTGGGAGGCAAACCGGTCTGCGGTTTTGCGGAGTACAAAGGAAAAAAGCGTCACGGAAGCGGCAGTTCTGCGGACGGCGGCATATATCGTGAATACGAAAGAAGTGCCGTATACACAGACGCATATCCGACGAAATGGAGCGCCGGATCTTAAACATGAGACAACGGCAGTGATCCAGGTACTGGCAGTCGGAGAAACAGCGTACCGCAATTACCTGAAAGAACTGGGACTTTCCTATGAAACGGCAAAAGATTGTGCGATATTTTACAATGCGTATGCCGGGTACTGGGATGGAAAGGAAACCACATGGAAGGTGACAGATTACAAACCAGGCGACTGGATCAGGGGACAGTTCTACCACGAAGAACAGATGGAGGAAACGCCGGACATGACCGATCAGGTGCAGATCGCAGCAGTCACAACCAGGCGGCCGTTTGGGGTGGATACATCGCAGGGCTATACAGATTCCGGAACCATCATTGTCAGTGATGCATGGCTCGATGCCCATGATCCGCAGGGTGGTGCAAAAATTACCGTAAAATACGCCAGTACCGATCCGGGAACGCTCACACAGGCACTGGAAAAAACCTATGATTTTTATCCGGAGGAAATCCGAAACCGCGATCTGCAGAACCGGGAAAACAATATGCTGTTGTTTGTAGATGGAATTGCACTCTATGGATTTTTGCTTGCAGTGCTTTTAATCGGTGTGACGAACATCTGTAATACGGTGCTGACCGATCTGTGGCAGCGGAGACGGGAATTTGTCATTCTGCGTTCAGTTGGCATGACACCGAAGCAGGAGAAACAGATGCTTGCAAAAGAGTTTTTCGGATATGGAAGGAATGGCATTGCTATAGGGCTTGTCATTGGAGGCTGTGCGTCTGCATTGTATTACAGGATCTTTGCCTCTGGTGTGCAGGGCGCGTTATGGTTTTGTGTTGTGGCAACTGTAGTGATTATGGTTGGACTCCTGTTGTTGTTTGCCGGTATGATAAGGTATGCAGCAAAATCGTATCATTCCTGATAGTTGTTCGCTTAGTGGCTTGTGTACTATGCAAACATTTCAAAAGGAGTGAACTTATATCCCTGAAAGGGAAAAAACGCCAGAATCGTCATTTGCCGGAACTGGCGTTTTTTTATTAGGGGTTTATTTATCAAGATAATGATCTTTACAGGAATAAATTTCAACGACGTTGTCATCAAGGAGTTTGTAGATCAGGCGATCTTTGTCGTTGATTCTTCTGGAATAATAGCCAGAAAGATTTCCCTTTAAAAGTTCAGGTTTTCCTTCACCTGTGAGTGGTCCATTTCTCATAATATCAGAAATTAATTTGTTGATTTTCTTTAAGGTCTTTTTGTCCTGGGCATGCCAGTACATATATTCATTCCAGGCCTGTTCTGTAAATTGTGGTCTACTCATCGGCTAACTGTTCCAGTTCTTCCATAGATTTTATGACAACTTTGCCTTCTTTTGCCTGCTGGATGGATGTGTTCATTTTGTACATATATTCTGCGTTATGTTTTATCCTCTGTAATTCATTGTATTCTTCTTCACTGATCAGGACAACATTTTTTCTTTTCGGCCGGGTGATAATAACACTGTCTCCATGCAATGCTTTATCAATGTAAAATTTCAGATTTGCTTTTAAATCGGTTGCTACGGTAGCGGTCATCATATAAGCACTCCTTTCTGTTAGGTACGTGATACGGTATAATATCAGATGCTTTTTTCGGTACTTATATTATATGAGAAATCAGAAGAAAATACAATGGAAAACCCAAAAACATAAATAATACATAAATAATAATTTTCAAGTTTCGGTTGAACATTCATATAGAACTCTTTATAATAAAAAAGGGGAATGGCTGAAAAAGCCATTTTCCTTTTTTCATGAAGAAACTGAGAATAGAAAGAGGTAATGAATGAAGACAGCATTTCAGATTTTCCGCAGGGATGTGCGACGTCTGTTAAAAAACCGTGCCGCGACACTGGTTATGATCGGCGTATGTCTCCTGCCGTCTTTGTATGCATGGTTTAATATTGCCGCAAACATGGACCCGTATGCAAATACTTCGGGAATCAGGGTGGCAATTGCCAATTGCGATACAGGGACCAAAACCGATGTAATCACGATGAATGCAGGCGATTCGATTGTTGAAAAACTGAAAGAAAACAAGTCGCTGGGCTGGCAGTTTGTCAGTAAAGAGAAAGCAAAAGAAGGTGTTCAGGCAGGAGATTACTATGCGGCAATTGTCATTCCGGAGAATTTCAGCAGTTCCCTGGTAAGTATTCTCTCCGGAGACCTGAAACGCCCGAAGCTGGACTATTATGTCAATGAAAAGAAAAATGCCATTGCACCGAAGATTACGGATACCGGTGCGACAACGGTGCAACAGCAGATCAACGACACATTTTCCGCCACGGCATCTTCGGCAGTATCAGAAATTGTAAAGTCTTCCGCAGACAGTATTACCAGAGGACTGGACGATACACAGTCGGAACTGACATCTGCCATTACCGAAGTTCAGAATAATTTAACGGATTATCAGAAGCTGGTAAAAGAATTTCAGAAAAAAGTAGATAAATCCGATGCACAGATCAAAGAAATCAAGGAGTCTTTGGATCAGGTGGATGAGGCAGCAAAGGACAGCTCTTCTTCTTTAAAAGAAACTTCTGTATTGCTGGAAAAAAGTCAGACGGCACTTGGAAAATTTTATAAACAGTTCTCCAATGGGCTGACCGGCGGGGAAGTTTTTCTGGATGAAGTTTCGTCCTCGGCTTCTAAGAGTCTGAATAAGTTTGAGATAAAGGCAGATAAGGCAAATCTTGCGGTTGGGGACAGTCTCGATACGATCACCCAGATCAATGAGAAAAATGCCCAGCTTCTCAAAGATCTGGAAAAGTTAAATCAGAATCTTAGAAAAGATACACAGTTATCAGCATCTGTCGGACAGGAAATTTCACAGCTGCAGACGCAGAGCATTTCTGCGCAGAAACTGGTAAATTCATTGAAAAGTGCAAATACCAGTATGCGGAAAGTGTTAAAGAATTCCAAAGATACGAGAAGTTCACTGGAAACGCTTGCAGAGGATAACCGTGAGAGTTTTCAGGACAGCAGGATCGATTTCAGCAAAAATATTTACCCGCAGCTGGACCAGTCACTGGAAGGTCTGGCGAATGTAAGCGGGGATCTGTCAACAACCTTGCATAGCATAACATCCATGACAAAACAGATGAGAGATCTGCTGGATCAGTTAAAATCTGCATTGCACAGCAGCTCCAAAGTACTTACGCAGACGGGCAATGTTATGGGTCAGGTGGATCAGAAACTGCAGAAAATTGTCACGGATCTGCAGACACTGCAGAATTCGGATATGTATCAGAATATCCTGTCACTGGAAAAGATTGATGCCAAAGACATTTCCGATTTTATGTCTTCTCCGGTAAATATAAAGACGGATGTCCTGTATGAGGTGGAAAATTACGGAACAGGAATGACCCCGTTTTATACAAACCTGGCACTCTGGGTAGGTGGACTGATACTGGTTTCTATTTTAAAACAGGAAGTAGACCGGGACAAAGAAGTGCCGGATTTTACACCGACAAGTGCGTATTTCGGGCGTATTCTGCTGTTTCTTATCATAGGACTGATCCAGGGAGCTATCGTATGTGCGGGAGATATCATTCTGCTGAAAGTACAGTGTCTGCATCCGGTAAAATTTATTCTTGCTGGAATGTTAACTTCCTTTGTTTATGTGAATCTGATCTTTGCACTGGCATCGACGTTTAAACACATGGGAAAAGCACTGGCGGTTCTTCTGGTAATTTTACAGATTCCGGGTTCTTCCGGAACGTATCCGATTGAAATGATGCCGGAATTTTTCCAGAAACTTCATCCGCTGCTTCCGTTTTCTTATTCAATCAGCGCAATGCGGGAGTGTATTGCCGGATACTATCATCATACTTATAGAAGCAGCCTTGGAAAACTGCTGGTATTTTTACTGGTCGCATTGTTTATCGGGCTTGTACTCCGTCCGCTTCTGATGAATCTGAATCATCTGTTTGATGTCAGACTTGCAGAAACCGATCTGATGATCTGTGAGACGGATTCCAAAGGCAGGGATAATCCACAGCTGCAGCGGATTATGCAGGTGATTATGAAAGATGATGCGTGGAGAAAGAAATTAACAGAGAAAACACTCGCATTTGAAAAATATTATCCGGTCATGGTACGCTCCGGTTTTATCTGTATGATGGTCATACCACTCGTATTTCTGATTTTGATGTTTAGTCTGGAATCCAAACTGGTTTATCTGATTTTGTGGATCGTTTCTTTACTTGCACTGATACTGTATCTGCTGATTGTGGAATATCTACATGAAGAGATGAAAAAGAAATCTGTTTTGGGAGAGATGAGTTCCGAGGAACTGATGAAAATTTTGAAGGGGGAGAACAACAAATGAAAAACATTCTGAAAATTTTCATCGACGACGTGAAACGGATTCGCAAAAATGTAATCGCAATGATTGTTGTCATCGGTGTCCTTGTCGTTCCGTGTCTGTATGCATGGTTTAATATTGCGGCAAGCTGGGATCCGTATAACAATACGGGAAATTTAAAGGTCGCGGTGGCAAGTGTGGATGAGGGATATACCGGAAGTCTGATTCCTCTTGAGATTAATGTAGGGGAACAGGTGATTTCCGCACTAAGGGAAAATACACAGATGGACTGGGTATTTACCAGCAAAGAAAAGGCAATGGAGGGGGTAAAATCCGGACAATATTATGCGGCGATTGTTGTTCCGGAGAAATTCAGTACCCAGATGATGAGTCTGTTTTCCGATCAGATTCAAAAGCCGGAAATTATTTACTATTCCAATGCCAAGGAAAATGCGATTGCACCAAAAGTGACCGACAAGGGTGCAACCGCGATCCAGAAACAGGTGAATCAGGTATTTATACAGACAATATCCGACACGGCAATGACGGTGTTTCAGTCGGTCTCTAATATGGCTGAGGCAAACGGAGCAGACCGACTGGTGGATAATCTGATTCACAATCTTGAGGATGCATCGGATGACATGGATATGACTGCATCCACGCTGGAAACTTTTTCAGGGATTACGTCTTCTGCCCAGTCCCTGCTGAATACGTCTTCTGATTTTTTAAAAGAACTGAAAACAGAGTCTGCGGATGGAAAACAGATTCTGGAAAATTCCAAAAAGACGTTTACCGATATGAAAACGACAATAAGCAGTGCGACAGAGAGCGTGGGCAAAGCACTGAAAGCAGGCCAAAAGGTATATTCTGAAATGAACCTGCTTTTGGATCAGACGGTGGAAGATGGAATAAATGGCAGTGAGGATACGGTGGATACCCTTGTAAAAGCAGCAAAGACGGTGGATAAAAACATCAAGTCATTTACAACACTCCGGGATAATCTGATCAGGCTTTCGGAAAAACATCCGGAAACCGATTCCTCAATAGGACCTATGATTGAAAAGATCAACCGTTCTATTGAAAAACAGGAAGAACTGCGGGATGATCTGACCGATACCGCGGCTTCCATGAAGAAGTCCACTACAGGTCTGATTTCTGACAAGAAAGCTTTGGATGCCCTTGTAAAAGAAAATCAGAAACGTCTGCAGCAGATCAGCAAAGAATATGAAAATGATGTAAAAGGAACTTTGCAGAAACTTGCAGATTCGGTCAAAGATACCTCTGCAGATCTTACAGGTCTGACGAAACAGATCAATGCAAGTGCAAAGGGTGTTTACACGTTAACGGACACCGCAGGATCGGATCTGTCAGAAATACAGACCTGTCTGGATGATTCCGGTAAACTTTTACGCAAATCTGCAAATAAAATAAAAAAGATTACGGATAAGCTTACGAAAGCAAAAGCCAATGGGGATTATGCGGATCTGGAACATATGATCTATGATAATAAGTCCGGGGTCAGTGCCTTCCTGTCGGCACCAGTGGAACTGAATACGAAGAAAATTTATCCGATTGATAATTATGGTTCTTCCATGGCACCGTTTTATTCGACACTTTCTATCTGGATCGGCGGAATCGTGCTGGTTGCAATGTTAAAAGTGACCGTTTCCGAGGAAAGCATAAAAAAGATGGGACTGAAAAATGTCAGAATTCATGAAATTTATCTTGGACGCTGGATCATATTTCTGATCCTTGGTCTGTTGCAGAGTACGCTGATTGCACTGGGAGATCTGTATTATCTTGGGATTCAGTGTGCGCATACGTTCCTGTTTTTATTTGGGTGCTGGTTTTCAAGTATAGTCTATGTCACGATCAGTTATACGCTGACGGTTTCATTTGGGGATATCGGAAAAGCAGGCAGTGTGGTTTTACTTGTTATGCAGGTTGCGGGAACCGGTGGAACTTTCCCGATTGAATGTGCTCCGAAATTTTTCCGGGCAGTGTATCCGCTTCTGCCGTTTACGCACAGTATGGCAGCCCTGCGGGAATCGGTTGGCGGATGTTATGGGAACGATTACTGGATAGATCTGGCAAAACTGGGCATCTTCCTGGTGATTGCACTTTTTATGGGACTTGTACTTCGCAAACCGATTATCCGGATGAACGAAGCGTTTACCGAACAGCTGGAGGAAACAAAAATAATTTAAGCAGGAAATGAGGGCAGAATTGTTTTATTTTTGCGCAGTAATGTGAAAGAAAATTCTGCGAAAATGCCGTATAATGCAGGTATTCAAATATGTATGAGAGAGGCAAGGAGGATATGGTATTGAATAAGGCATGGTGGAAAGAAGCGGTTGTATATCAGATTTATCCGCGGAGTTTTATGGATTCAAATGGAGACGGCATCGGGGATCTCAATGGTATTACAGAAAAATTAGAGTACCTCAAAGAACTTGGAATTGATGTGATCTGGCTGTCCCCGGTTTATCAGTCACCGAACGATGACAATGGATACGACATCAGCGATTATCAGGCAATCATGGAAGAATTCGGAACCATGGAAGATTATGACAGGATGCTTGCACGGGCACATGAGCTGGGAATTAAGATTATGATGGATCTGGTTGTCAATCATACATCCGATGAGCATGCATGGTTTGTGGAAAGTAGAAAGAGCGTGGATAATCCATACCGCGATTTTTATATCTGGAGAAAAGGAAAAGACGGAAAAGAGCCGAATAACTGGGGATCCTGTTTCAGTGGTTCGGCATGGAAATATGATCCACAGACGGATATGTATTTCCTGCATCTGTTTTCGAAAAAACAGCCGGATCTCAACTGGGACAATCCAAAAGTGCGGGATCAGGTATTTGAGATGATGAACTGGTGGTGTGAAAAAGGCATTGATGGATTCCGTATGGACGTGATCAGCCTGATTTCCAAACCGGAAGGACTGCCGGATGGAATTCCGGGAGAAACCGGATACGCAGACAGCGGTTGTGCGAACGGTCCGCATGTGCATGAGTATTTAAAAGAAATGAACCGGAAAGTGCTTTCACATTATGATCTGATCACGGTAGGGGAGGCTGCCGGAGTGACGCTGGAAGAGGCAAAAAAATATGCCAATGCAGATGGCAGCGAACTGAACATGGTTTTCCAGTTCGAACATACCGGAGGCGGACCGGAGGCAGACAACCATTACGGTAAATGGGATAGCCATAAGATGCCGCTTCCGGTATGGAAGAAGATTTTATCCAGATGGCAGACCGGACTGGAAGGGAAAGCCTGGAACAGTTTGTTTTTATCCAATCATGATCAGCCGCGCTCGGTTTCCTGGTTTGGAAATGACAGTGAACAGTATCGGGAAATTTCAGCAAAAATGCTGGGAACCTGTCTGCATATGATGCAGGGAACGCCATATGTTTATCAGGGGGAAGAACTTGGTATGTGTAATGCTTATTTTGATCAGTTAGAGGATTACCGGGATATTGAAAGTCTCAATGCTTATAAAGAACTGACAGAAACCTGCGGTGTTTCCCATGAAGAAATGATGGGATATTTAAAGCGCATCAGCCGCGACAATGCCCGCACACCGATGCAGTGGGATGACAGTGCAAATGCTGGTTTTACCACAGGAACACCGTGGATTAAGGTAAACAGTAACTATCCTAAAGTCAATGCAAAACAGGAGGTCAGTGATCCGGATTCTGTCTTTTCGTACTACAAAAAACTGATTCGCCTGCGTCATGAAAACGAGATTATCGTTTATGGCGATTACGAACTGTTAGCACCGGAGGATGAGGCATTATTTATCTATACCAGAATGCTCGGGACGCAGCGGCTGATGGTGCTTTGTAATTTTACGGAAAAAGAAGTTGCCATTCCGCAAGAAGTAACGGAACAGATTCCTGCAGATGCCAAGCTTTTGATCGGAAATTATTCCAAACAGAAAGAAGAAATGCTGCAAGCATATGAAGCACGGGTGTATGCTTATCATTTATAAATTTTAGAAAAGAAAAAGCATCCCAGGCTGGTGTAAATGGATGGGAAAAACAGATTGACTTGTATGATTTTCGGGCGTAAAATCCCCTGTGGAAATACGAATTTTCACAGGGGATTATTTTATGGAAACCACAAACAGCAATTATTTCGGAACGGAAAAAATCAGCAGAATTCTGCTGAAAATTGCGCCTCCGGTCATGCTCGCCCAGCTGATACAGGCTCTTTATAATATTGTTGACAGCCTGTTTGTCGGAAAATATTCGGAGAGTGGACTGACGGCACTTTCCATTATTTATCCATTGCAGCTTCTTATGATTGCCATTGCTGTAGGAACGGGAGTCGGGATCAATACGGCAATGGCACATTATCTGGGTGTGCATGATGAGAAAAAAGCAAATGAATATGGAGGTATCGGAACCCCGCTTACGCTGGCATTGTGGGTGCTTTTTGCGGCAGTCTGTTTCTTTTTTATGCCGGCATATGCAAGGATGTCTACGGATTCCACGGAAGTCATAAAGGATGTGATTGTATACGGCCGGATCGTCTGCGTATTCAGCATCGGACTGTTTACCGAAAGTATCTGGACAAAGATTTTACAGGCCAATGGGGACATGAAGACACCGATGATCGCACAGATCGTGGGGGCACTGGTTAATATCGCGCTGGACCCGTTATTTATTTTTGGACTGTTCGGGCTTCCGAAACTTGGGATTGCCGGAGCTGCCATCGCAACTGTTGTGGGACAGATTGTAGCGGCTCTTATCGTAATGAAAAAAGGGTTTCGCAAGTCTCCACCGCTTTCGGTGTATCCGCGGGATATCTGTTTTATTTATAAACTTGGAATTCCGAATATCCTTATGCAGTCGGCATATACCTTTTATATTCTCGGATTGAATCTGATTCTTGCAACCTTTTCCGATCAGGCAGTTACGGCACTGGGACTTTATTACAAGTGGCAGTCATTTTTCTTTATTCCGCTTGGGGCACTGCAGACCTGTATTGTGCCGGTGATCAGTTATAATTATGCATCGGGACGGATGGATCGCTGTAAGAAAACACTGTCCACTTCACTTGTGGGAGGAATGGGGCTGATGTTCATCGGAACGCTGGTTTTTAATCTGATTCCCGGACAGATGCTCCGTGTATTTACGAGTGATCCGCAGGTGATTGCGATTGGGACCGTTGGGTTTCATTTTGTGGGAATCAGTTTTATCCCGATGGTTACTTCCCTGATTTTTCCGGTATTTTTTCAGGCGGTTGGTGCAGCAGTCAAAAGTTCGCTTCTTACCGTCGTGCGCACGATGATTCTGTTTGTACCGCTTGGATATTTGTTTTCCCGTCTGGGACTTAATTATTTCTGGTTTACTTTTCCGGTGACGGAAGTTCTTACCACGCTGGTGGGGGTGTTCTTTTACCAGCGGTTTATGGCACAACAGAGGTGAAAAGACGTTTGGTACTAGACAGGGACTGCCGAATTCATTACAATGGAACTAAATCGGAATAGTAGTATATTTATTTTAAACATGGAGGAAGAAAAAATGGAAATTGTTTGCTTGGACTTAGAAGGCGTATTGGTACCAGAAATCTGGATCGCATTTGCAGAAGAGACCGGAATTCCGGAATTAAAGAGAACAACCAGAGATGAGCCGGATTATGATAAGCTTATGAAATACCGTATCGGAATTTTAAAGGAGCACGGTCTTGGACTCAAAGAGATTCAGGAGACAATCGCAAAGATCGATCCGATTCCGGGCGCAAAGGAATTTTTGGATAAACTGCGTGCCATGACACAGGTGATTATCATCAGTGATACGTTTTCCCAGTTTGCAGGTCCGCTTATGAAAAAACTCGGATACCCGACAATTTTCTGCAACTCGCTTGAAGTTGCCGATAACGGAGAGATCACAGGCTTTAAGATGCGCTGTGAGAAGTCCAAGTACACAACCGTCAAGGCATTACAGTCCATCGGTTATGATACCATCGCTAGCGGAGACAGCCACAATGATCTTGGCATGATCCAGGCCAGCAAGGCGGGGTTCTTATTTAAGAGTACCGATGCGATCAAGGCTGAGTATCCGGATATTCCTGCATACGAGACGTACGATGAGCTGTTTGCAGCAATCAAAAAAGTGATTGAAGGATAATTTGTCGGAGATGAAAACAAAGAAGGAAGCTGTTGCATGAATGCACAGCTTCTTTTTTGTTGTATCGTTTTTTACAATACATGTGTTGGGAGAGAGGGTATGATAAGGACAAGTTAAGAAAAGTAATTGGTTCTTGGAAAAAACATAATGGAGGGCGATACATCAGAGATGTACCGCAGGCGATACCCCATACGGGGCACCGCAATAAGGAGCACATCGCATGAGAGTTCCGCTCACGCGGAAGCGATGTACGAAGGCGATACCCCATACGGGGCACCACATTAGACAAAGGCGTCTATGAGAAATCATAGGTGTCTTTTTGATTTTCACGGAAACCATACATGATTACACATAGAAAGGAAGGAGTTATATGAGCAGCAGAATTTCAGAACATCCAATCCTTGGAGAACAGCAGAAAGGGAAACTGGTTACATTCACCTATGACGGTAAAGAATTACAGGGATACGAAGGAGAGCCAATTGCCGCAGCATTAAAAGCCGCAGGCGTGATGGTTCACCGTTATACCAAAAAGGAACACAAACCGAGAGGAATCTTCTGTGCGATCGGAAGATGCACCGACTGCGTGATGGTCGTGGATGGAAAACCAAATGTCCGCACCTGCATGACACCGCTTGCAGAGGGCATGAAAGTCCAGACACAGTACGGCGTATCGGATAAACCGTTTGAAGAACAGTAGAGGGGAGTGAGTAATATGAAGCGTTATGATCTGATTATCGTAGGAGCCGGTCCATCCGGATTGTCTGCAGCAGTTGAGGCAGCAAAGCGGGGACTGAAAGTTGTAGTATTTGATGAAAATGAGAAGCCGGGTGGACAGCTGTTCAAGCAGATCCATAAATTCTTTGGATCAAAGGAACATAAGGCAAAAGTCAGAGGTTTTGTGATCGGGCAGCAGCTGTTGCAGGAAGCAGCGGATGCCGGTGTGAAAGTTGTGCTGAATGCAACCGTTATCGGCATGTATCTGGATAAAGAAATTGTGGTAAGGATCAAAGATGAGGTTCATCACTACAAAGGAGATTCCATAATCATTGCTACAGGAGCCGCAGAAAATATGGTTACCTTTGAGGGCTGGAATCTTCCGGGAGTCATCGGCGCAGGAGCCGCACAGACGATGATGAATCTGCACGGGGTAAAACCGGGAAACAAAATTCTGATGCTTGGTTCCGGAAATGTCGGTCTGGTCGTATCCTTCCAGCTGATGCAGTGCGGCTGTGATGTGGTTGCACTGGTTGATGCAGCACCCCGTGTCGGTGGGTACGGAGTTCATGCAGCAAAGGTTGCACGAACCGGTGTTCCGTTTTATCTTTCCCATACCATCGTAAAAGCAGAGGGCGAGGAGTATGTGACCGGTGTTACGATTGCAGAAGTGGATGACCACTTCCAGTTCATTCCGGGAACCGAAAAGCATTTCGATGTGGATACGATCTGCCTGGCAGTCGGACTTTCTCCTATGTCGCAGCTGTTGAAGATGGCGGGCTGCGAGATGGAAGACAATCCAAAGCGTGGCGGACAGGTTCCGATCTGTGATGAATATGGCGAAACCTCGATCAAGGGCATTTTCGTAGCAGGCGATGTATCAGGGATCGAGGAAGCCAGCTCTGCCATGATCGAGGGACGTATCGCAGGAATCGCAGCTGCCCATTACCTGGGATATATGGATGAGGAAGAATTAAAGACAAAGGTAAAAGAACAGGAGGATGCACTTGACGGACTGCGTCAGGGCATGTTTGCTCCAAAGAATCGTGGAAAACTTATCGAGAAGACAGAAGAAGGAATCGATATTTCCATGAATCTTCTGAAAAAAGGATATGTTGCAGATGATGAAATCGAACGCTTCCCGGGCGTGACACACAAAGTCGGTGTTCATCCGGTGATGGAATGTACACAGAACATTCCGTGTAACCCATGTCAGGATGCATGCCCGAAGCATTGCATCAGGATTGGAGAAAATATTACCTCCCTTCCGGTGGTAGATCCGGATGTGGATTGCATCGGATGCGGTATGTGCGTGGCATCCTGCTCCGGACAGGCAATCTTCTTAGTCGATGAAACGTATGAGCCGGGATTTGCAACCGTGACACTTCCGTATGAATTCCTTCCACTTCCGGAAAAGGGAGAAAAGGGATACGGAATGAGCCGGAGCGGTGAAAAAATCTGTGATGCGGAAGTGGTATCCGTCAGGACATCGAAGGCATTTGACCACACGAATCTGCTGACGATTAAGGTGCCGGCAGATATGGCAATGAAGGCCAGATTTTATCGTAAGGCAGAAGCCTGATTCACAGAGGAGGAAAAAATTATGCATGAGATTAATGATAGATCAAGAGATATCGGACCTTTCGTACCGGGACCGGATGACGATATGATCATCTGCCGGTGCGAGGAAGTAACCAAAGGGGAAATTCGCAAAGCGGTGCACGATGGAATGTTCACACTGACGGAAATCCGCCGGTATTTAAGAACCGGCATGGGACTCTGTCAGGGACAGACCTGTGCAAAGCTGGTCAAAGGAATCGTGGCAAGAGAACTGAACGTATCCCCGGCAGAACTGGAACCGGCAACATCCCGGGCACCGATGCGTCCGATCGAGATGCGCGTGTTTGCGGCAGAGGCAAAGGAGGGCGAGGAAGATGAAGAATAATGCGGAAGTAGTAATTATCGGTGGTGGAATCATCGGATGCGCAACAGCTTATTATCTGGCAAAAGAAGGGGTTTCCGTGATCGTACTCGAAAAAAGCGATCATATCGGAAACGGTGGTTCCTCAAGAAACGGAGGCGGTGTAAGACAGTCCGGACGTGATCCGAGAGAACTTCCGCTTGCCATGTATGCCGTGGAACACATGTGGCCGACACTGTCCGAAGAACTCGGTGTGGATGTGGAATACCATAAAGAAGGAAACCTTCGTCTCGGAAAGACAGCAAAGCACAAAGAAATCTTACAGGGACTGACGGACCGTGCCGTTGCACTGGGACTGGATGTGCGGATGATCGATGGAAAAGAAGTGCGTGAGATCAACCCATACTTAAGCGAGGAGATTACGGTTGCCAGCTGGTGTCCGACCGACGGACATGCCAATCCGCTCGTTGCAACCCTCGGTTTTTACAAGAGAGCCAGAGAGCTTGGCGCAGAGTTTATTACAGGTGAGGATGTGCTCGAGATCCAGAAGATCAAAGGAAAAGCCAGACGTGTAGTAACAGAAAAAAATGTGTATGAAGGAGAAACCATTGTACTGGCATCCGGATACGAAAGCCGACCGATTGCAGCGAGTGTCGGCATTGACATCCCGATGCGCAAAGAGCTGATCGAGGCACTGGTTACGGAGGCAGAGCCAAAGATGTTTCCACAGATGCTTGGTACCGCAGATGCGGATTTCTACGGCCATCAGACGAATCATGGATCTTTTGTATTCGGAGGTGCTTCCGGATTTGAGGCAGAAAATCGTGACAACGGACATATGATTACTTCAAGTATCACTGCTCCGTGCATCTGCCGGGGAATTATGAAATACATTCCAAAACTTGCCGATGCAAAGATTGTCCGTACCTGGGCCGGATATGAAGATCTGTGTGCGGACGGAGTACCGGTACTCGGACCGGTTAAAGAAGTGCCGGGACTGCTGTTAGCCTGTGCTTTTACCGGACACGGATTTGGAATTTCACCGATTGTCGGAAAACTGTTATCCGAACTGGCCATGGGAAAAGAAACCACACTGGATCTGCATGAACTGCGGTATGACCGGTTTCAGGCAGTGATCTAAGACAGCAGGATCGTTGTATAAAAAAGAATACAAGAGTAGCAATCAAAAAGATAGTATGGTATATTATAAGCACGAATAAGTAGCAAAGGCGCTATAGTAGGTGATACTATGGCGTCTTTTTTGTTTATTTGCTTTGATATTCCATACCTCTGAAAACATAAGGAGGAAATGCATATGGATACCAGGATTAAATTTTTATATTTGAGTGAACCGGATATGATCAAGGCCGGAGTAAAGAACATGGATCAGTGTGTGGAGGCAATGGAAGATCTGCTGGTTACATTGAACAAAGGCGATTATGTGATGGCCGGAGTCAACCATAATTCCCACGGTGCACAGGTCATTTTTCCAGATGATCCGCAGTTTGAGGGAATGCCGAAAAATGCAGACGACCGCCGGTTTATGGCGATGCCGGCATATCTTGGAGGAAAATATCAGATGGCCGGAATGAAGTGGTATGGAAGTAACTGTGAGAATAAAACTTCCGGTCTGCCGCGTTCCATTCTGATGATGATGTTGAACGATAAAGATACCGGGGCGCCACTGGCACTGATGTCTGCAAATCTTGTCAGCTGTTACCGTACCGGAGCAATTCCAGGAGTCGGGGCAAAATATCTGGCAAGAAAAGATTCCGAAACGGTTACTATTATCGGACCGGGTGTTATGGGAAGAACCTGTCTGCTGGCTTTTTTAAGCGTCTGCCCGAAGATTACTACGGTAAAAGTGAAAGGAAGAGGACTGCGTTCCCTGCATGCATTTGAAGAGTTCGTAAAGAAGGAATGTCCGCAGATTCAGCAGGTCATCGTATGTGATTCGATGGAAGAGGCCGTAAAAGACAGTGACATCATCTGTGTTACTTCCACCGCACCGGTAAAAGAAATCGATTTCCCATATATCGCAGAAGACTGGGTCAAAAAAGGTGCACTCATCTGTCTGCCATCGGCTGCACGGTTTGATGATGATTTTCTGATCAACCGCTGCAAGAAAGTGGTGGATAACTATAAACTGTATGAAGCCTGGGCAGAGGAATTTCCGTATCCGAGTTATGAGATGGTACAGATCATAGGTTCCAAGTTTACGGATTATCTGCACGAAGGACGGATTCAGCGGGAAGATATTGTAGATATTGCCGATATCATTAATAAAAAGCATCCGGGACGGGAGAGCGATGATGAGATCATTGTATACTCGGTAGGCGGCATGCCTGTTGAGGACATTGCCTGGGGCGGTACCGTATACCGCAATGCATTAAAAGAAGGTATCGGCGTGGAACTGCCTTTATGGGATCAGCCGGATATGGCATAAAAGGTACGCCTTTTTAAGTACTTTTTGACGGGCGGTCCTGGCAGAGGTTTAAGTACAAGGGGCGAAAGAAAATGAAAAACATCATGCCAATGCAGCCGTATCTGGTGCTGGATACAGATGATTATGAGGTAAAAAAAGAAATGAAATCCGGAATCTCCCACTTTTATGAATTTTCCAAAAAGAAAAATTCAAAGGTAGAGATGAAAGCGGTGCCGGATGGCAGCGTGGACCTGTTGTTTGGAATCGGAGAGCAGGATGTCAAGACATATATTGGCGGAACGGTTCTTGCCGCAAAAGGCTGGGAGTTTGAGGATGGACGCTCGTATTTTGGGGTCCGTTTTCAGCCGGGGAGCTGTATTCTGCCGGAAGAACTTTCTATCCGGGATCTGGTTAACAAAGATCTCGAGATTGATGGCAATCTGTTTGGAGATCACCTGACCGAAAAACTTGCCGGGAGTAAAAATATTTCGGAGCGTGTCAATGTATTTACGACGGAATATGCAAAACTGCGTGGAAAAGAACTGGCGGATGGCATACAAAAGCTGGAAAATTATCTCAGGGAGAGAATTTATGATACCGATGGATGCATTTCTATCCGGCAGCTGGCAGAGGAAACCGGATATTCGGAATGTTATATCCGGCGTGTTTTTCAGCAGGTACATGGAATTTCGCCAAAGAATTTTGAACGGTTTGTCCGGTTTCAGAAGTTGCTGCATGTCATAAATAAAATGCCGGAGAGGATCCGGCTGGATGCACTGGCGCAGCAGTGCGGATATTATGACGAAGCACATATGATCAAAGATTTTAAACAGTATGCCGGGATTACCCCACAGGGTTATGAGCGGCTCATTACAGGAACAAAGATTCCGGAACTGGAATTGTAAAGAGCATTATACCAAGGAGGAAAGACCATGAGTTTGTCAAGAATTGAAGTAATTACAGGCATGTCAAAATTTTCCAGCTTAAAAGCAGCACTCAGCAAAGCCGGTGTGCGGGGAATGACCGTGATGCAGGTACTTGGATGCGGTGTGGAAAAAGGAACCAGAGAGTATGAAGTGGATGAGCTTGAAGAGATGGAACTGCTTCCAAAACAGCAGATCAATATTGTTGTGGAAACGGAGCGTGTGAATTCCATCGTAGAGATCATCAAGGAACAGCTGTATACCGGTCACATCGGAGATGGAAAGATCTTTATCTATAAACTGGATAATGTCATCCGTGTCCGCACCGGTGATGAGGGCGAAAAAGCGTTGTAGAGGATGGGGGTCTGTTTATGGAAGAAAAGAAGTTAGGACTCAAAAGTGTTATTTCTGTTTCTGTAGGACTTGTCATTGCAACGAGTTGTCTGGTTTCACTCGGACAGGGCGCAGGGACGATAGGCGTGACCTTTATTTTTGCCATGGTAATTGCCTGTCTGTTTAACATGACAACCATTGCATCCCTGTCGGAACTCAATGCCCTGATGCCGAATACGACCGGGGGACTGGCACAGTATACGCTTGCCTGCCTGGGACCGTTTCCGACGATGATTTCCATGGTGGGAGGTTACCTGTTCTGCAATGTATTGTCTTCCGGTGTGGAAGCCTCAATTTTTGCATATGCCATGGGAGAAATTTTTCATCTGCCGATTCCAAACTTTTCCTATACCGTTCTGGTGACAGTCATTCTTCTGATTGCCAATTTAAAGGGTGTGGATATGTTTGCAAAGATTCAGGATGCAGTGGCATATCTGATGGTCGGATCAATGGTGATTATGGGTGTCATCGGTATGCTGGGGCTTGGCACTGGGAAAAAGATAAGCCAGCCGATGGTTCTTTCCGCAGACTGGAAAACGATTGTTTCCATGACCGCAGTTGCATTCTGGCTGTTTATCGGCGCAGAATATGTGATCCCGATTTCCAAAGATGTCAAAAATGCCAAACGGAATGTACCGCTTGGAATGTTTCTGGGACTTGGGTTAATCTGTATCGTGCAGTCTATTCTGGTATTTGGATTTCACAATTATACACCCTGGGACGAACTGGCAGATTCAGCGGCACCGCATTTGCTATACGGAGAAAATCTCCTCGGCAATGTGGGAAAGATCTGGATGGCTTTTGTGGCGGCACTGGCGCTCATCAGTTCCCAGAATTCTGCCATCAACGGTCTGGCAAGTATCTGTCAGGGAATGGCAAAAATGAATATGATGCCGCGGTGTTTTAAGAAATTAAACAAAAACAATGTACCCTATGTCGGAGTATGGTTTATCAGTATTCTGATTCTTGTATTTGCGTTTATCAGCAGTGATTCCTCAGATGCAATTTCCTTTTTTATTCTGGTGGGATCAGTATTCTGGATGGTGTCCTATATTTTTGCACATATTGATGTGCTGGTGCTGCGGCACCGTCTTCCGAAAGCACCAAGAAGTTTCAAAGTTCCGTTTGGACCGGTGCTGCCGATAGTCGGAATTGCAGGCACAGTGTTTATGATCTGTAATATTTCGACAGATCCGACAGAACGCAATGCGATTCTGCTTTTGTCCGGAGCCGTATTTCTTGCATTGGGTGTGTATTCTTTCTTCTGGATTCGGTTTAAAATGAAGATGCCGGTTTTTGAAAGTGTTCCGGTGGAAAAAGTTATGGCAATGGAACACGATATGTATGATACGATTCGAAAACGCCGGGGAATTTGGCGGTAGAACTTGACAAACCGAGCAAAAAGGATTAAAGTATAACAATAAGAGAAAACCGATGAGAAAGAGAAGTAAGCTTATCTGGACATCACAGAGAGCTGCAGGTGGTGTGATGCAGCATGAAAGGATTTGCTGAATGGACTTTTGAGGGCGGCCTGAAAAAGAAGCAGATTGCATTTAGTAGGTGTCGCCGGGAACCGAACCCGTTATCAATTCGGCACATATGGATGTATGTGACAGAGTGGACAATTCATTGTCAATTTGAGTGGTACCGCGATAAGAGAGCAAAGGCTTTATTACCGTCTCAGGATTTTATCCTGAGACGGTTTTTTTATTCATCGGGAAAAAGGAAAAGGAGAGATTATTATGAAAAAGAAAGTATTAGCAATGATTTTGACAGCAGTATGTACCATGGGACTTGTGGCAGGATGCGGAAACAGCAGTGCGGGAGACACAAACACCCAGAAAAATGCGTCCTCAGCAGAGGACGGTTATAAGATTGGAATTTCCCAGTTTGCAGAGCATGGATCATTGGACAACTGCCGAGAAGGCTTTTTAGAGGGTTTAAAAGAAGAAGGGATTGAGGAAGGAAAAAATCTGACGGTTGATTATCAGAACGCGCAGACTGATACCGGTACAGCAAGCACGATCGCAGACAGTTTCGTATCCGCAAAAGAGGATCTGATCTGTGCAATTGCAACACCGTGTGCACAGAGTGCTTACAACTCTGCCATGAATGCAGATATTCCGGTAGTTTACACAGCCGTATCGGATCCGGTTGCTGCAAAACTTGCCAATGAAGACGGTTCCTGCGTGGGAAATGTTACCGGTTCTTCCGATGTGCTTCCGGTGGAAGAACAGTTAAAAATGATCCGTGCCATGCTGCCGGATGCAAAGAAGATTGGTATTCTTTATACAACGAGCGAGACAAATTCCTGCAGTACCGTAAAAGAATACCAGGAACTTGCCGGAAAATATGATTTCGAGATCGTGGATACCGGAATCAACACTTCTGCAGATATAGACATGGCGGCAACAGATCTGGTAAGCAAAGTAGACTGCCTGTGCAACCTGACAGATAACACCGTGGTAAATGCTCTGCAGACCGTTCTTGACAAGGCAGATAATGCAAAGATTCCGGTATTCGGAAGTGAGATTGAGCAGGTAAAATCCGGATGTGTTGCTTCCATGGGAATTGATTACTATCAGCTTGGAATCGAGACCGGAAAGATGGCAGCAAAGATTTTAAAGGGTGAGGAGAAAGCTTCGGAGACTCCGTATATTACAGCTTCCAAAGCAGAATTATATGTAAACACAGCAGCAGCCGATAAGATCGGAATGAAGCTGGATGCATCTTATGTCAAGGATGCAGCTCAGACTTTTGATGAGATTACCGTAAAATAATCATATTTGGGAAAGATAAGGGGTATCACATGACATTGGTATTAAGCGTACTGGAACAGGGTATGATCTATGCGATCATGGCACTCGGCATTTATATTACGTATACGATTCTGGATTTTCCGGATCTGACGGTTGACGGAAGTTTTCCGCTTGGAGCTGCAATTTCCGCGGTACTGATCACGAAGGGAGTAAATCCGATACTGACGCTTCTGATTTCATTTCTGGCAGGCGTGGCGGCAGGAACATTGACCGGACTGATTCATGTAAAATTAAAGGTACGGGATCTGTTGTCCGGAATTATTATGATGACAGCTCTTTATACGGTAAATCTCCGTATTGCGGGCAGGGCCAATGTGCCGATTTATAACATGACAACACTGTTTGACAATGCGCTGGTAAAAAAGATCTTTACGGGATCGCTTGCACCATTTGCAAATACGATTATCATTCTGGTGATCACACTGATTATGAAGTTTTTACTGGATTGGTATATGAGCACCAAATCCGGATATCTGCTGCGGGCAGTCGGAGATAATGAGACCATCGTCACTTCGATGGGTGTGGACAAAGGCGTTATTAAAATCATCGGCCTTGCGATTGCCAACGGACTGGTAACATTGAGCGGATGTATTTTTGCACAGCAGCAGAGATATTTTGACATCTCTATGGGAACCGGAACGATGGTCATCGGTCTGGCAAGCGTGATCATCGGTATCAGCCTGTTGAAAAAAGTTTCTTTCATTCGTGTGACAACAAGCGTAATTATTGGTTCGATCATTTATAAAGCATGTGTGGCAATTGCCATCAAACTGGGAATGCCATCCTCCGATCTGAAGATGATTACAGCGGTACTGTTTCTTGTGATTTTAGTTCTCGGCATGGATCGCAAAAAGAGAAAGAAGGTGGCATAGATGTTGGAATTACAGCATATTCACAAAATGTATAATCCGGGTACGATCAACGAGATCTGCCTGTTTGAAGATTTTAACCTGAAAATTGAGGATGGCCAGTTTGTTTCCGTTGTCGGAAGCAATGGTTCCGGAAAGACATCCATGCTGAACATCATTTGCGGCAGCATACCGGTGGATGCCGGAAAGATCCTGGTGAATGGAGTGGATATTTCCCGTCAGAAAGATTATATCCGTCACCGCAGAATCGGTCGTGTATTTCAGGACCCGTCCAAGGGAACCTGTCCGTCCATGACAATTCTGGAGAATCTTGCAATTGCGGACAACAAGGGAAAGGCTTATGGTCTCGGAAGAGGAACCAACCATGCGAGAATGGATGCGTATCGTGAACTTCTTGCAAGTGTTGGGCTGGGACTGGAAGACAAGATGCATACAAAGGTCGGGGCACTTTCTGGTGGACAGCGGCAGACACTGGCACTTCTTATGGCGACCATGAAGCCGATCGAATTTTTGATTCTGGACGAACATACGGCTGCTCTTGATCCGAAGACGGCAGAGATCGTTATGCAGCTTACAGGAAAAATTGTAAAAGAGAAGAAGGTTACCACGATTATGGTTACTCACAACCTCCGCTACGCTGTGGAATACGGTGATCGTCTTCTCATGATGCATCAGGGGCATGCAATCATTGATAAATCCGGAGCGGAAAAACAGGCAATGGAAGTCGATGATATTCTTGGAACATTTAATGAAATTTCCATTGAGTGTGGAAATTAAGAGCGATGGGGTCAGACAGGATTGCCTGGCCCTATAAAAATATATAAAACTGGATATTTACATATGACCATTCTGCTGTAAAATATCGTTAGATTTTACAGAAAAGAGGAATTGGTTATGAAACACGAAAATATTTACAAATTGACATTGACTGCGCTGATGGCAGCATTATCCTATGTGATTTTTACATTTCTTCAGATTCAGATTACCCTGCCGGGTGGAGATGCAACTTCGTTTCATCTTGGCAATGCTGTCTGTGTGCTGGGTGCACTGCTTGTTGGCGGTGTATACGGTGGAATCGGCGGAGCGATCGGTATGACAATCGGAGATCTGTTTAATCCAGTTTATGTTGTGTATGCGCCAAAGACATTTATTTTGAAATTTTGTATCGGTCTGATCACAGGACTGATTGCACACAAGATGGGTCATATCTCTACATCAAATGACAATAAGCATGTATTAAAGTGGACAATTATTGCCACGGTCTGCGGACTTGGATTTAATGTGGTATTTGATCCACTGTTCGGATATTTTTACAAGCGTGTGCTGATGGGAAAACCGGCTGCAGAAGTGGCACTGGTATGGAATATCACAACGACTTCTGTCAATGCCATTATTTCTGCCGTTGTTGCAGTAATTATCTACATGGCACTTCGTCCGGCACTCAAGAAAGCAAATCTGTTTCTTACATTAAAATAAAAGATAATGAAAAAGAAAGAGCGGGCACCGTCAGGTGTTCCGCTCTTTTTTGGAATCAGTAGGTTAAGCTGATATCCCCGGTATCGTTGGAAATGGTCAGCGAGTGTGAGGTATCGCCTTGGTTGGAGTAACTGCGGTGACAGTAGGTATCATTAACATTTACATCTCCGACACCGGTTCCTAATTCTATATGGTAATCAGACAGGTCTTCCTTGCAATCGAGATCGACATCTCCCACATTACTGGTAATTTCCATGGAAGTAAAGGTACAATCTTCCAGATCAATATCGCCCACATTTGCATCCAGTGTGGAAGTCTCCAGAGTGCAGTTCTCCAGATCAATATCTCCGACATCGGCACGCAGGTCAAGTGCCAGAACGTTCAGACCGGACAGGTCAACATCGCCCACGTTTGTATGGAGTTTTAAATCGGTTAAAGTATCGGCGACCGTGATGGTTACGGAGCATTTTTTGTTTCTGCCGAAAGCATTGTGGGCTTTGGCATACTGTGTGATTGTCAGGCAGTTGTTTTCTACTTTATATTCCGGGGTAAGCTTTTTGCTGGCTTTGCAGGTGATGGAAAAAGTGTTCCCCCGCTGGATGGTTAAATCGACAACATTTAAGTCGGCGTTGATGGATGAGAAGGCATCCAGATTTTTTTTGCTGGCATCTACGGATGTGGATATACCATTATCGCTATCATCATTGTCATCACTATCGTCACCATCATCATCCCAGTCAGAGATGGCCTCTATAAATTCGCTGAAGGACGGCAGTCCTTCTGCCACGGAGAGACCAAAACGCACCAGATGGTAGCCGGTTCCTGCAATGATACAGAGAATCGTAATGACGGTAATAAGGATTAAATAAACATTTCGTTTCATGACAGTTCTCCTCCCATTAGTTTTTACTGATATTTTTGATCAGGGATTCTACAATCGCAGCAATCGGCCAGACAATCCAGGTAATCCACCAGTCGAACGAAAGAAAACTCCAGATCAGGTAAAGGCAGGTGATGGTTGGCCAGTAGACGGACATGATTGCAGCCAGTGTGGAATTATGGTACTGCTGGCGGTCCTGCTGCTCCGGAACGTAGTTTCCGCCAATGGTGTTCTGGTTGTTCAGATGCAGCAGTGTGCGATATCCGCCCATGCGCATGGAACTGATTACAATCAGGAAAACGCCGATGGCAACAAAGATTAATACAAACCCGGCGGAACAGTCCTCAAGTGTATCTGCCGCAAAACTGGATGCCGCATCTAAAAGGATCGGTGGGACAACACTTAAGATGCACAGCATGATACCTATGGTCAGCAGGAGCGCATGTGTGCTTTTATAATGTTCCATTTCGTGATGGATGTAGTCTGTGGTGGCAAAATCAGTAACAAAATTTCCTTCCTCTAAGTGTTTCCAGTGCCCCATGCATACATTCGAATAGACAAGCATGCCCACACCGATGGCTATGAAAACAAACATCAGAATAACACCGGATGCATCAAGTACATCACTGCTGCGCAGCGAAGTATCTGCAGCAGCCCCGAAAAAGATCGGGCAGCAGGCAGAAAGGATAAACAAAAATACGCTTAGTGCCACAAAGTAGGAATGACGGGAATGTTCCCGCAGAAACTGTCTGACATCTTCCATAGAGAGCGATACAGCATTGGGAGTCTGCTCCTGCCGCGGCTGGTGAACAAACTGTTTGATCCCAAGATCTTCTGCAAGTTCGTCAAGATTTCCAAATTCCGCGATGACGGTGCCAACCGCTTCATTTTCCGATTTTCCCTCATTTTTTAACTCGGTGTATTTGTCTTCCATCATCTGCCAGAGCTCGTTTTTGGCTTTGTATACTTCTGGCGTGTTTGGAAGATTTAAAAACATAGTTTCCAGATAATTTCTAATAGCTTCCATTTTCCGTTTCCCCTTTCCTGATAAACTGTTCTACAACTTCCTGCGTAAGCAGCCATTCCTCACATTTTTCCTGATAGTAAGCACGCCCTTTGCCAGTGATCTGGTAGTAGGTACGGCGTTTGCCGGTTGCAGTGTTCTGATCCTGAAAAGATGTGATATAGCCATTTTTCTCCATACGTGTAAACGCAGAATAGAGCGTGGTCTCCTTGATAATATATTTTTCATGGGAGAGCGTTTTGATCTGTCTGGAGATTTCATAACCATAGGATGGCTGGTCCAGCAGAAGATAAAGAATCATGGTGTCATTGTAACCACGGATAACATCACTGCTGATTGCCATATGCATTCCTCCTTACTGTATCTGTCGTATTTCGTCTGTCGTTGCTACGATAGATGTACTACGTCTGATGAAGTAAATATAACAGAATAGAGGAAACACGTCAAGTGGAAAATAAAAAATCCCCATGAATAAATCATGGGGAAGGTGATTACGGTTATGCTATTTTTTCCCGGCAGCAAGTTTTCTACGGAATTCCTGCGTTAATTGTCGGAGTTTTTCATCCGGTACAAATTGCTTTAGGGTTTCTTCATCCATGGCAACACGGTTATCCATGGTTTTCATGATGTCGGTCACCTGCATTTCCTGATAAACGTTTTTGTCGCTCAGGTCGTAGATCTGATTGTCAGAAAGGCGCAGGACAACCGGACGCATAAAATCACGGGTGTTTTCTATAAGAACAATGCCTTTATCACCTGTGGAAAGATCAACACTGGCGGCCTTTGGAATAATATGAATACACTCTGCAAGTGCTGTGACAAGCACCGGAAGAAACTTCTTTGGGTATTTTTTGAAATACTGCATGGCGGCAATTTCTGACATCGGTTCATGTCCGCTGTTCATGGCAGTCATCCGGTCAAACCAGTCGGCGATGCGCAGAATGGATGCCATTTCCTGTAATTCCTGATCCGGAGCGGTTGCGAGTTTTTCCAGGTGGTCTTCATATACATAGGTCTGCATCAGAGCCAGTGCGCGTGGAAAAAAGTCAAAATCATTCCGGTACATGGAAAGCGGAACGAGTCCTTTTTCCAGAGAAAGCTGGATGACATCCTGATCGGATGCGTTCAGGTCGTTCATTCCTTTTTCCAGAATATTCCGCGGAACATTCCGGTATCCATTGTCATAAAGAAGGGAAGCCGTGGTCAGTATACGGAGTTTTTCCTTCGGTAGTCTCAGATGGGCGCCCATCATGGTTACAAGTATTGCGGTGCTGATCGCATGCTTGTACATGAAATCATCACTGCTGCGCAGATTCTGGTTAAAATTCACACGGTGTTTTAAAGACCCGTAGTGGGAAAGGATATCTTCCAGAAATACCGGGTATTTTTCGAGTTTTCTGCGTTCGGTAATGCAGTTTAACACTTCCCGGAGACGGAAAATGTATACCGTCTGTAACTGCTCAAACTCCAGATCTTCACGGGAAAGCGGAGGAAGCGGTTCGGCCGGCTCGAGAATGTAGACACCGATCAGACCGAAATTTTTTGCACTGGCAATTCCCGGCGCGGTGAGTGCGGAGTTGCGCTCATAAAGCAGCACACCTTTTTTATTGTAAATTGGTTTGGCAAGACGCATGCCTGCCTTTAAGTCTTCTGTTCTTACAAATTTCATATCACATGATCCCCCGTTTGGATTCCCCTCAGTATTGCTTGAAATATACCATAAATATACCATGAAACAGAGCCGGTTGCAATAAATGAAGAATTTTTTATGAACAACGTAGGTTTTCATTGATTTTGTGCGGAAAATGTGGTATTATAGACATTGTTAAAAAATTAACAGCATCATTGGGTGCGAGTTTGATTTAAAGGAGAACGAAGAATGGCAAAGAAAGTTGTATTAGCAGGTGCTTGCCGTACAGCAATCGGCAAGATGGGTGGAGCATTAAGCAATACTCCAGCAGCAGATTTAGGTGCAATTGTAATTAAAGAAGCTTTAAACAGAGCAGGTGTTAAGCCGGAGATGGTTGACGAAGTTAAGATGGGTTGTGTAATCCAGGCAGCTCAGGGACAGAACGTAGCTCGTCAGGCTTCCATCAAGGCTGGTTTACCGATTGAAGTTCCGGCAATCACAATCAACGTTGTTTGTGGATCCGGTCTTAAGTGTGTAAACGATGCTGCAACAATGATCATGGCTGGTGAGGCTGATATCGTTGTAGCCGGTGGTATGGAGAACATGTCTATGGCTCCTTACGCTATGACAAAGGCTCGTTTCGGATACAGAATGAACAATGCAACAATTATCGATACAATGGTTAACGATGCATTAACAGATGCATTCAACCACTACCACATGATGATCACTGCTGAGAACGTATGTGACAAGTATGGTATTACAAGAGAAGAACTTGATGAGTTCTCTGCAAACAGCCAGCAGAAGTGCGAGGCAGCTATCGCAGCCGGCAAGTTTGATGACGAGATCGTTCCGGTACCTGTAAAGGTTAAGAAGGAAATGGTTGACTTCAAGAAAGACGAAGGACCTCGTGCAGGAACAACTGCTGAGTCTCTTTCAAAGTTACGTTGCTGCTCTGGTAAGGAAGGCGGACTGGTTACAGCTGGTAACGCTTCCGGAATCAACGATGGTGCTGCAGCAATCGTTGTTATGAGCGAAGAGAAGGCTAAGGAGCTTGGTGTTACACCAATGGCTACATGGGTAGCTGGAGCTCTTGGCGGAGTTGAGCCGGAGATCATGGGTGTTGGTCCTGTTGCTTCTACAAAGAAAGTTCTTGCAAAGACCGGTCTTTCTATCGATGATTTCGATCTGATCGAGGCTAACGAGGCATTCGCTGCTCAGTCTATCGCAGTTGCAAGAGACTTAAAGTTCGATATGAGCAAGGTAAACGTAAACGGTGGCGCAATCGCACTTGGACATCCGGTAGGAGCTTCCGGATGCCGTATCCTTGTTACACTGCTTCATGAGATGCAGAAGCGTGGATCTAACAGAGGTCTTGCTACACTTTGCATCGGTGGTGGAATGGGATGTTCTACAATCGTTGAGAAATACTAATTTTTTTGCCAGATAAGATACATAGAGGGGGTGCGCTGCATCCCCTTGAAATGTGAATATATTTATTATTTAGGAGGAACTAAAATGAAGGTTGGAGTTATCGGTGCTGGTACAATGGGCCAGGGAATCGCTAAGGCATTCGCACAGGTTGACGGATATGAAGTAGCACTCTGCGATATCAAGCAGGAGTGGGCTGAAGGTGGAAAAGACAAGATTGCAAAAGGATATGCAAGACTTGTTGCAAAAGAGAAAATGACACAGGAGAAGGTTGATGGCATTCTTGCCAAGATCACTCCAGGCTTAAAAGAAGACCTTTGCAAAGACTGCGACCTGATCGTTGAGGCTGCTTTCGAGGATATGAATGTAAAGAAGACTACATTTGCTGAGTTAGACAAGATTGCTAAGCCAGAGTGTATCTTCGCTTCCAATACTTCTTCCCTTTCTATCACAGAGATCGGAAACGGACTTACACGTCCAATGATCGGTATGCATTTCTTCAATCCTGCTGACCGTATGAAGTTAGTAGAAGTTATCGCTGGTGTAAATACTCCTGCTGAGACTGTTGAAGCAATCAAGAAGATCGCTGTAGAGATCGGAAAGACTCCGGTACAGGTAAATGAGGCTGCTGGTTTCGTAGTAAACCGTATCTTAATCCCAATGATCAACGAAGCTGCTTTCATCAAGATGGAAGGTGTTTCCGATATCGCTGGTATCGACGCAGCTATGAAGCTTGGCGCTAACCATCCAATGGGACCTTTAGAGTTAGGTGATTTCATTGGTCTTGATATCTGCCTTGCAATCATGGATGTACTTTACAACGAGACAGGTGACAGCAAGTACCGTGCATGCCCACTCATCCGTAAGATGGTTCGCGGTGGTAACCTTGGTGCTAAGTCTGGTAAGGGATTCTACATCTACAATGCAGACCGCACAAAGACACCTGTAGACGCACAGTAGAAAAGTATAAATAAAAATAAATCATAATTAAGGAGTGTTAAAATCATGGATTTTACTTTAGACAAGAAACATGAGATGGCTCGCGGTCTTTTCAGAGACTTCGCTGAGACAGAAGTAAAACCTCTTGCACAGGAGACAGATGAGACAGAACAGTTCCCGGCTGAGACTGTTGCAAAGATGGCAAAATACGGATTCATGGGAATTCCGGTTCCAAAGGAGTACGGCGGACAGGGATGTGATCCTCTGACATACGTTACATGTGTTGAGGAGTTATCCAAAGTTTGTGCAACTACCGGTGTTATCGTATCTGCACATACTTCCCTTTGTATCGATCCAATCATGACATTCGGTACCGAAGAGCAGAAGAAGAAATATGTAGTACCGCTTGCAAAGGGCGAGAAGCTCGGTGCTTTTGGTCTTACTGAGCCAGGCGCTGGTACAGACGCACAGGGCTGCCAGACAAAGGCTGTATTAGATGGTGATGAGTGGGTTTTAAACGGATCTAAGTGTTTCATCACAAACGGTAAGGTTGCAGATGTTTACATCGTAATCGCAATCACAAGCATTACCGAGGACAAGAGAGGAAGAAAGAAGAAAAACTTCTCCGCATTTATCGTAGAGAAGGGTGCTCCTGGATTCTCCTTCGGTACAAAGGAAAAGAAGATGGGTATCCGTGGATCTTCTACATACGAGCTGATCTTCGAGGACTGCAGAATTCCAAAGGATGCATTACTCGGTCAGGAAGGAAGAGGTTTCCCAATCGCAATGCACACACTCGATGGTGGACGTATCGGTATCGCTGCCCAGGCACTTGGTATTGCAGAAGGTGCTTTGGATCGTTGTATCGAGTATACAAAGGAAAGAAAGCAGTTTGGCCGTTCTATCGCACAGCAGCAGAATACACAGTTCAAGCTTGCTGATATGGCTGCAAGAATCGAAGCTGCTCAGCTTCTTGTTTACAAGGCTGCCATGGCTAAGGCTACACAGAAGGTTTATTCTGTAGAAGCTGCCAAGGCTAAATTATTCGCAGCAGAGACCGCTATGGCTGTTACAACAGAAGTTGTCCAGTTATTCGGTGGATACGGATATATCCGTGAGTACGACGTAGAGCGTATGATGCGCGATGCCAAGATCACAGAGATCTACGAAGGAACTTCCGAAGTTCAGCGTATGGTTATTTCTGGATCATTATTAAGATAATCGTACAGTTGTATCACAAAGATTGAAGAAAAGGAGATAAATAATACATGAATATCGTAGTATGTATTAAACAGGTTCCGGATACAAAGGGCGGCGTAAAGTTCAACGCAGACGGAACACTCGATAGAGCTGCAATGCTTGCTATCATGAATCCAGATGACAAAGCTGGTCTTGAGGCAGCACTTAGAATTAAGGATCAGAATGGTGCAAAGGTTACTGTTCTTACCATGGGACTTCCAAAGGCAGATGCTGTTCTTCGTGAGGCTATGGCTATGGGAGCTGACGATGCTATTCTTGTTACCGACAGAGTATTAGGTGGAGCTGATACATGGGCTACTTCCACAACAATCGCCGGTGCACTTCGTAACTTAGATTATGATCTGATTATCACAGGACGTCAGGCTATCGATGGTGATACCGCACAGGTAGGACCACAGATCGCTGAGCATCTTGGACTTCCGGTAATCTCTTATGCTGAGGATATCAAGGTTGAGGGAGATTCCGTAATCGTTAAGCGTCAGTATGAGGACAGATATCATGAAGTTAAGGCTAAAATGCCTTGCCTGATCACTGCTCTTTCTGAGTTAAACGAGCCAAGATATATGACTCCGGGTGGAATTTTCGATGCATGTGACAAAGAAGTTACCGTATGGGGAAGAAAAGACTTAAAGGATGTAGATGATTCTAACCTTGGTCTGAAAGGATCTCCAACAAAGATCGCTAAGGCATCTGATAAGGTACCGAAGGGTGCAGGAGAGAAAGTAAATCTGGATCCTGCAGAGTCCGTTGCATACTTAATCGGAAAATTCAAAGAGAAACATATTATCTAAGATTATAGAGAAAAGTGGTGAATAACATGGGTTTAGAAGAATATAAGGGCGTATTTATCTACGCACAGCAGGTAGACAATGAACTTAGCTCTATCGCTTTTGAGTTAATCGGAAAGGCAAAGGAGCTTGCAAAAGATTTAGGAACAGACGTAACAGCAGTCCTTCTTGGATCAAACGTAAAGGGCTTAACAGATGAGTTAGGCGAGTATGGCGCAGACAAGGTTATCGTAGTGGACAACCCTGAACTTGAGACATACCGTACAGAGCCATATGCACAGGCTCTTGCAGCAGTCATCAATGAGTACAAGCCAGAGATTATGTTAGTTGGTGCAACAGCAATCGGTCGTGACCTCGGTCCTACCGTATCTGCAAGAGTTGCAACTGGACTTACCGCTGACTGTACAAAGCTTGAGATCGGTGATTTCCCAATCAACGCAGTTCCTGGTAAGGAAGACGAGCAGAAGCACAACCAGTTACTGATGACCCGTCCTGCATTCGGTGGAAACACAATCGCAACCATCGCCTGCCCGGACAACCGTCCTCAGATGGCTACCGTTCGTCCTGGTGTTATGCAGAAGCTTCCAAAAGAGGCTGGACGCAAGGCAGAAGTAATCGAGTTTAATCCTACACTTGAGAAGAACAATCGTTACGTTGACATCCTTAACGTTGTTAAGGCAGTTGGAAATGTAGAGAACATCATGGATGCAAAGGTTCTTGTATCCGGTGGCCGTGGAGTTGGAAGCAAAGAGAACTTCAAGATGCTGCAGGATCTTGCCGATGTATTCGGTGGAATGGTAAGCTGTTCCCGTGCCGCTGTAGAAAACGGCTGGTTAGCACAGGATTATCAGGTAGGACAGACCGGTAAGACCGTTCGTCCACAGATCTACTTTGCAATCGGTATTTCCGGAGCAATCCAGCACGTAGCTGGTATGGAAGAGTCTGACCTGATCATCGCAATCAACAAGGATGAGGATGCTCCAATCTTCTCCGTAGCTGATTACGGTATCGTTGGAGATCTGAACAAGATCGTTCCAGCTCTGACAGAGGCTTTAAAGGCTGAAATGAAGAATAAATAATTTCATCTTACATAAAGATGTGAAAAGAAACCGCCGCGGATTTCCGCGGCGGTTTTTTTGTGTGAGGAAATACTTGACAAACAGGTTTAAATGACTTAGACTAAAAGTAGTCTAAGTAGTTTAGACCAAAAATAAATAGGTAAAGTAATAAATACGGTGATAGAAATGAAAACTTATTTGACAAAAGCAGAATTAAAATTGATGGAAGTAATTTGGGAGAAGGGTCAAATTCCTTCAAATAAACTTGTTAAAGAATGTTTAGAGCGGTTTAATTGGAAAAAGTCAACAACCTATACTAATTTGAAAAAATTAGTTGATAAAAAAATGGTTTGTAATTCAGAGGCAGTTATTACTGTATTAAAATCAAGAGCAGATTATGAAAATGGTCAGAGAAAAGAAGTTATAAAGGAATATTTTTCAAATTCATTACCGCAATTTGTCCTTTCGTTTATCAAAGAAAGAAATCTGACAAGAGAAGATATTCAAGAATTGGAGAAAGTAATAGACGAATATAAGGAGGAACTACATGAATGATTTTTTTAAATTTTATAGTGGTTCTTTGAGTGGAACAATAATAGTTATTATACTATTTTTGTTTATAAGATTTTTATTGAGAAAACAGTCTAATCACATAAAAATAATGTTGTGGGTGATACTTTTGATACGTTTATTGTTTCCGGTATCTATATATACGGAATATGGCATTTTGTATTCGGAAACATTTGTTGAAAAGAATGAAAATCTTTCTGCACAGGAAATGAAAAGTGATAATTCTTTGCAAATATTTCCAAAAGATGAAAATACATCGAAACCATACATGGGAAAAAAGAAGAATATAAATATTCTTATGATATTGTGGTATATAGGTCTTTTGGTTTTTGCTGTATATTATATTATACAGAGGATTGCTGTTTGTAGAAGAACAAAGAATGCAAAGAAGATATCTTCACAGGATGAAATCTATGAGTGGAAAGAAAGCATGGCTTGTGTTATCGGCTTAGTTAAACCAAAAATATTTTTGCCATTTGATTTGAGTCCAGAGCAACGGCAGATAGTGTTACAGCATGAAAAGACCCATATAAAACGCAAAGATTATCTATTGATGATGTTGTATTATATAGCTCTTGCTTTAAATTGGTATAATCCCTTATGTTGGTTAATTTATTTTGGAGTAAATAAAGATATAGAAATGGCCTGTGATGAACAGACATTACAAAATACATCAATGGAGGAAAGAAAATTTTATGCCAGAACATTACTTCGGTTATGTGATAAAGGTAGATTAAAATATGTATCAGCTATGCGACCTTTTATTTGCGAAAGGAGTACATTGAAGATGCGGATTAAAAATATTGGGAAAGAATATAGCTGCCAAAAAACAATATATATAGTTGTTGCCAGTGGATTGTTATTAGTAGTATTATTTGGAAGTTTTCTTTATAAAAAAATTGGTTTGAATAATGTTGATTCGAAAGAACTTGCAAGGCTGGCAAGTTATAAATCAACTTTAAATTTTGATGATACAATGCCTAAAATTGGTTATGTCGGAAAGGGACAATTAGTTGTTTATGACAATATGGGGGTGTATGTTTATGATCTTTCCTCTTCAGACCTGACGGATTATGTTGATTTTGAAAAAAATCATTTTAAGGGATTACAGGGAGATGATGCAACATTTATTCATGTATCGAAGGATGGACGGTATATCCAGCTAAGTGATAATGAAAAACAGTTGCAGTATGATTTGAAAACAAAACAACAAAAGAATCAATTAGATAAAAAAGAAAGCTGGAATCCGAAAACAGAACCGATGGGGGTGGAGACCGCAGAATATTACAGCGTAAGCGATGTGTATTATATAGGTGAAGGCGAAACGTGTTTTCTTGCCATTAACAAAAATGTTACTCCAAATTATGGGGCATTGTTATGTGTAGTATCAAATGCGGGGGCAGAAAAAGAATATTCTTTATTTGATTGATGCATGAGTTATTTTAAAGGCTGAGATGGGCAAATAATTTCATCTTATATAAAGGTGTGAAAAGAGACCGCCGCGGATTTCCGCGGCGGTTTTACTATATTTGTAACAGGTCTTTTGTTTTGCAGCCTAAGACACGCGCAAATTTTACGACATCAATGTCTAGATCGCGGGTATTGGCGGCAAAATCGAGAATATCGCTACAGCGATACTTTTTCAATGGACAAATGGAAGGAATCCGGATGTCTTTTATTTTTGTCTGAAAATATGTAACAATGGAACCGACAGGTTCGTTATAGTTAGCAGAGACAAAACAAAAGTGAGGAACGCGCGTGATTTTACTGATGATGGTGGACACACCCGAAGAAAAACGAAAATTTGTGATCCTGTACGAAAACTATCGTTATCTGATGTTGAAAGTGGCGGTGGATATTCTGCATGATTACCAGTTGGCAGAAGATGCCGTGCAGGAAGCATTTGTACGGGTGGCAAAACATATGGAAAACGTCGGACAGCCGGAGGAGACTGCCACGAAACGTTATCTGATTACGATTACAAAACATGCAGCCATTGATCTTTACCGCAGAAGAAACCGGTTACAAAGCAGGGAAATCTATATGGATGAACTTCCGGAAGAAACCGGGCAGCTTACTTATATGGCACCGGAGGAAGAACATGGAGTGTTAGATATTTTAAAAAATCTTCCACCAAAATACAGAGATATATTTCTGTTAAAATATTCCGCACATCTGGAAAACCGGGAGATTGCCAGAATATGCGGACTTCGGGAGGGGACGATCCGGCAGCGGATTGCCAGAGGAAAACGGCTAATTGAAAAAGAACTGGAAAAAATCAAGAAGGGAGATACCGAATGAAAGTAACGGACGAATGGCTTTATGAAAAAATGCCGATCGTTGATGCAGCAATGGTACGGCAACTGGAAGTGTGCACGCAAAAAGATTTCGTTTTTTCAGATAAATTCAGAAAGCGTATGAAGCGGCTGATACAGAAAGAAAAGTATATGTATGCCGAAAAACAGTTGAAGAAAATCACACAGAAAATTGCGGCAGCAGCGGTTGTGATGCTTGTGGGAGCACTCACCGTCACGATGAGTGTGGAGGCTTACCGGGTACGGTTTTTTCATACAATAAAAATGGTGCTGGATGGTAACATCAGTATTTACTCCTATGAATCGGACGAAGAGAAGATTTCCGATACTATTTTAAAACCGCAGTATATTCCAGACAACTATCGGCTGAACGAAGAAAAAAATACGGATACCACATCCGTTTTGGAATATGGATATGACAAAAAGCATTTGATTTTCCAACAAACAATTGTGACAAATGAGAAAATGATTTTTGACACAAATTATAATTCTGTGGAACAAATCAGAATAAACGGAATGACTGTTTTTCTATATCGGTATACGGATGAGACATTTTGGGCATATGGGGAATATGGAAACAGCGTATATGTGCTGGCTGGAGATACAATCCCAAAAGAAGAAATTGAAAAAATATATAAACACTGGATCTGGTAAAGGAGAGAGAAAATGATGAAAAAGAGATGGATTTTACTTATGATGTGTGCGTGCATTTCAGGACTTGGAGGATGTGGAAAACAGACAGTTACAGAAAAAGCTGAGGAGACAGAAACAGCAGACAGTATGAAGGAGGATACAACAGAACTCTGCGCTTATATAAAGGAAATCAATGGAAATACACTGGTCATCGATCCCGTGGAGTATATCAGTTCCGGGGACAGTGATCGACTGGCAAGTTACAAACACACGGATGACGATATGCCTGACGGATATTATATATACAATAAGGATGAAAAAACAGAGGATGTAACATTGACAGATCAGACGGAGTACTCCTTTTTGGATTGGACAAGAGAATTTGGGGGAACAGATGCCGATATTCGTGTAGTAACAAAAGATAAAATGATTTTTGAAAAATATATGGAAACCTATACGGATGCAAAACCGGGAATGCCGTTTTTCCTGAAAATGAAAGGAAATACGGTGATTCAGATTTTGGAAAAACCGATGGCGTGATGTGACTTGACCATAAGAGGAGCAAGGTGTAAACTGATAAAGTTGATGTTTACTTTATTCGCAAAAGAAAAAAGAGAGAGACGGAAAACATAACATCCGCTTTCATCTGGAACAGGAGGAACCAATGCGAAACAATAAGACCGCGGAGCTGGTACTGACCGCTCTGTTTGCAGCAATCATTATCATTATGGCGTTTACACCGCTGGGCTACATCCCACTTGTGGTGATCAATGCGACCATCATCCACATCCCTGTTATTTTAGGATCGTTATTCTGTGGACCGAAGAAGGGCGGATTTTTGGGATTTATCTTTGGTCTGACCAGCTTTATCAAGAATACGGTTATGCCGACCTCCCTTTCGGCATTTGTATTTTCCCCGGTGCTGGCGGCCAGCATGGTAGGCACCAGCGGAATCGTAAAGAGTGCGTTTATCTGTTTTGTACCGCGTATTCTTGTAGGAATTCTGCCATATTTTGTATATATCGGAGTAAAGAAAGCGCTTTCTTCCCGGCATAAAATTCTCTGGGCAAGTGTGTTTAATATCCTGATCGGTGTGTTTCTGTTTCTTGGTGCGCGTGCGTTTCTGCTTCATGTGTTTGACAAGAAGCCATTGTCAGATATTGCATTGTATGCAGTAAGTGCACTGGTTGGATGGTTCGTTTTTATAGCACTGGAAGTGTATACGGTATTGAAATCCGGCGCAGTCTGTGCATTTGTCTACGCGGGTGTAACAGGCGCAATGGTCAATACGATACTGGTTATGGGCGGAATTTTTGTGTTATACAAAGATGCATATGCAAAAGCCCTGAGTGTCGATGCAGGAGCCGTGCTTGGAATCATCGGTGGTGTCATCAGTTTTAACGGAGTCATTGAAGCGATTGTGGCTGCAATCATTGTAGCAGCGCTTGGCATGGTACTGAATAAATTAAAACCGATCCGGAAATAATGATTTTGAAAGGCAGCGGGAAGACGAATATCAATTTCGTGATATTCGTCTGAGGGCTGCCTTTTTTGTTGTATTCTTTGGAAAAAGCAATAGTGCATTCAACAGGGGTATGCTAAAATAAAAAAGGTATGAGTTTATTAAAGGAGGGGAAAAGTATGTTTTTTAATGTGATGGATGTAATTTTTCCGATTATGTTTATTGTTGTAGCAGGTTTTATTGTGGTTACAATCATAAAGGGAATTTCACAGTGGAATGACAATAATCATGCACCGAAACTGACAGTAGAGGCAAAGGTTGTAGCCAAACGGACGAATATAACGCATTTCAATGATGGGACAGATACAACTATAGTACATACAAACACAACTTATTATGTTACGTTTGAGGTGGAGAGTGGAGATCGCATGGAAATGAATGTGCGCGGATCTGAATATGGAATGCTTGCAGAAGGGGATGTTGGAAAACTGACATTTCAGGGAACCCGATATCTGAATTTTGAACGTTGTTAACTTTGAAGACAGTTTCTTTACGATTCTGCCGCAAGTGTGATAAAATAGCAGAAGATGTGATTTTTTCTGCAAAGGAGTAAGAGACAATGTTAAAAGGAAAATGTGTGGTACTCGGTGTGACCGGAAGTATCGCTGCCTATAAAATCGCCTACTTGGCAAGTGCACTGGTCAAGCAGCATGCGGATGTGCATGTGATCATGACGGAAAATGCAACCAATTTTATTAATCCTATCACGTTTGAGACGCTCACAAGCAACAAGTGTCTGGTCGATACATTTGACCGGAATTTCCAGTTCAATGTCGAGCATGTGGCACTGGCAAAGCGTGCAGATATTTTTATGGTGGCGCCGGCTTCTGCCAATGTGATCGGCAAGATGGCAAACGGAATCGCAGATGATATGCTGACAACAACGATTCTTGCGGCAAAATGCCCGAAGTATGTTTCCCCTGCCATGAATACAAATATGTTTGAAAATCCGATCGTACAGGATAACATCAAAAAGCTGGAGCATTATGGGTTTCATATCATTGATCCGGCGAGTGGTTATCTTGCCTGCGGGGATACCGGAGCCGGGAAAATGCCGGAGCCGGAAACACTGTTTTCTTATATTATGAAAGATCTTGCCTGTGAAAAGGATATGGTCGGAAAAAAAGTAATGGTCACAGCAGGACCGACACAGGAGAAGATTGATCCGGTGCGTTATATTACGAATCACTCTACCGGAAAAATGGGCTATGCAATTGCGGAAAACTGCATGCGCCGTGGCGCGGAAGTGACGCTGATCACGGGACCGGTGGCAATCACTCCGCCGCCGTTTGTAAAGGTCGTTCCGGTTGTATCTGCCGCGGATATGGCAGCAGCCGTAAAGGAGACAGCAGAGCAACAGGATATTATTATCAAAGCGGCAGCTGTGGCGGATTATCGTCCGGATCACCCGGTCGATGAGAAAGTCAAGAAAAAAGACGGGGATGCCACTCTTACGATGGAACGCACGGAAGATATCCTTTCGTATCTGGGCGCGAACAAAAAACCGGGACAGTTTCTGTGTGGATTTTCCATGGAGACGGAACATATGCTGGAGAATTCCCGTGCAAAACTTGCAAAAAAGAATGCAGATATGATTGTGGCGAATAACCTGAAGGTAGCCGGAGCCGGATTTGGTACAGATACCAATGTGGTGACGCTGATTACGGCAGATGACTGCAGGGAACTGGAAATAATGAGCAAAGCGGATGTCGCATCAGCGATTGTGAGTGAAATTTTAAAGAAAATGTGTTAGTATTAAAATATGACAGACTTAGAAGCCTATTATAATAAATTTAATGAAGAGAAGCGTCTGGACAGCCGACACGGCAGGGTGGAATTTGTGACAAGCATGCATTATATCCATCAGTGTCTGGACGAAATTGTAAAAGAACGTGCAAAAGAGGAAATTCATATCCTTGATATCGGGGCGGGAACCGGACGATACAGCGTACCGCTGGCACAGGAAGGGTTCGATGTGACGGCCGTGGAACTGGTGAAGCATAATCTGGGGCGTCTGAAACAGAAGGGGGCAGGCGTGCATGCATATCAGGGAAATGCAATGAATCTGAAAAAATTTTCCGATGATTCCTTTGACGTAACCCTGTTGTTTGGGCCGATGTATCATCTGCATGAGGAAAAGGACAAGCTTGCTGCGCTGCGGGAGGCAGTGAGGGTGACAAAACCCGGAGGCAGGATTCTCGTGGCGTATATTATGAATGAATTTTCCGTTATCACGTATGCGTTTAAGGAAAAACATATTCTGGAGGCGCTTAAGGAGGGAATGCTCACAGAGGATTATCATTGTACTTCAAAAGCCAATCCTCTGTATTCCATGGTTCGTCTGGAAGATATTGAAGCATTGAACCGGCAGGTAGAGGTCAGACGCCGGAAGATCATAGCGGCAGACGGTGCAGCAAATTATATGCGTCCGTTTTTAAATGCGCTGACGGAAGAAGAGTTTGATGCGTTTCTGCAGTATCATCTGGCAACCTGTGAACGGATGGATCTTATGGGTGCAAGCGGTCACACGGTGGATATTCTTGTGAAAGAGGAGTCTGAAAACGTATGAAAAAATGGATATTGCCAATCCTAATGGCAGGATTTTTGCTGACGGGATGTTCTTCTCCTGCAGCAACGTCATCGGCTTTGCCCTCTTCTACGGAAAAAATCACGGAGACACAGATGACGGAAGAACCGGGTACGCTGGAAGAAACGGAAACCGGGACTGCAACTGAAACGCAGCAGGAACCGGTGATACAGACGGTAAAAATTACGGCGACAGGTGACTGTACGCTTGGGGCAACACAGACGCATGGGTATGCAGGTTCCTTTCATGAATACTATGATAAATACGGGCAGGATTATTTTTTTAAAAATGTCAGAAGTATTTTTGAGCAGGATGATTTTACACTGATCAATCTGGAATGTGTGTTGTCAAATGCGACCGAGCGTGTGGAAAAAACGTGGAACTTAAAAGGAAAACCGGAGTATGTTGGTATTATGACAGACAGTTCTGTGGAGGGGGCAAGTCTGGGAAATAATCATACGTTTGATTATGGGCAGCAGGGACTTGATGATACCAGAGAAGTGTTAAATAAAGCAGGGATTATCTTCGGATTCAATGATCATGTGGATACCTATACCACGAAGGATGGTATCAAAATCGGAATTGTCTCCGCAAGCCAGCTGTCCGCTGATGAAACACATGCTGGTTATATCCGGGATGGGATTGCAAAACTTCGGGAAGAAGGAGCGGATCTGGTAATTGCCTGTTGCCACTGGGGGATAGAGGGGGATCATTATCCGAATGATTATCAGCAGAAGCTGGCACACCAGGTGATTGACTGGGGAGCAGATCTGCTGGTCGGTACACATCCTCATGTATTGCAGGGAATGGAATTATACAACGGAAAAATGATCTGCTACAGTCTTGGAAATTTCTGCTTTGGGGGGAACAGGAATCCAAAAGACAAAGATACGGCGATCTATGAACAGACCTTTACCTTTGTGGATGGGGTACTGCAGACAGATATATCAGCCGATATGATACCATGCAGCATTTCTTCCACATCAGAAAGAAATAATTTTCAGCCTGCCATAGCAAAAGGCGACAGAAAACAGACGATTATTGATCATATGAATGAGTATTCGGAAAAGTACAGTAAAATCGGATTTGACGCAAATGGCAGGGTAATCATCAGGGAAGAGTAGGGAGATAATATAAAATTTTATGTGGCAAGTAAATAATAATGATAAGAGGAATCAGCACATGAATGCAAGTTTTTGGAATTATCCGTCAAAACAGAAAAGCTGGCCGATAGACGAAGAAATGGAAAGTCTCGGGGAAGTCATTCATCCACTCGATAATATTGGGGGATTTGATGTACGTCCGGGATTTTATCAGATGAATGGTGCATATCAGACAGAGGAAGGTGTAAGCTTTACGGTAAGCTCCCATGGAGCCACGAGCTGTGTCCTGCTGTTATTCCGGCCGGCGGCACAGGAACCATATGCAAGAATCCGCATTCCGGAAAGTTATAAAATTGGAAATACGTATTCTATCCTTGTTTTTGGCTTAAAAGCAGAGGACTTTGAGTATGCCTATCAGATGGACGGTCCTGCCGATCAGGCGAGAGGGTTACTGTTTAACAGAAAACATACGCTTCTTGATCCATATGCGAAAGCTGTTACCGGTCAGAGAAACTGGGGAGAAAAACCGGAAGGCGGAAAGGATTTTGTCTACAAAGCCCGTGTGGTGCAAAGTGATTTTGACTGGGGGCGGTATCGGAATCTGAATCACAAATTTGAAGATCTGGTGATTTATGAGATGCATGTCAGAGGATTTACCAAAGATGCGTCCTCCGGCGTAAAAGGCGGGGGAACATTTGAAGGTCTGCGGCAGAAAATTCCGTATCTGAAAGATCTGGGAATCAATGCGGTAGAACTCATGCCGATTTTTGAATTTGATGAAATGGAAAGTGCCCGTGTGGTGGATGGCGTGCAGTTGTACAATTACTGGGGCTATAATACGGTTTCCTTTTTTGCTCCGAATACAAGTTATGCATTTCATCAGGAGCATAATCATGAGGGTGATGAATTAAAGCGTCTGATCCGCGAACTGAAAGAAAATGGAATTGAAGTCATTCTTGATGTGGTATTCAACCATACGGCAGAGGGAAATGAAAACGGTCCATGTTTTTGCTTTAAGGGGATTGATAATAATATTTATTATATGCTTACACCGGATGGATATTATTATAATTTCAGCGGCTGTGGCAATGTCTTAAACTGCAACCATCCGGTGGTACGGAGGTTTATTACGGATTGTCTGCGGCACTGGGCAGTAGAGTACCGTGTGGATGGATTCCGGTTTGACCTGGCATCTATTCTGGGAAGAGATCAGAATGGTGCACCGATGGAGAATCCGCCGATTCTGGAAGCCCTTGCATTTGACTCTATTCTGGGGGATATGAAGCTGATCGCAGAAGCCTGGGATGCGGGTGGCTTGTATCAGGTTGGAAGTTTTCCGTCATGGAACCGCTGGGCCGAATGGAACGGAAGATACCGTGATGATATGAGAAGCTTTTTAAAGGGCGACAGTGGCGTCGCAGGGCGTGCAATTACACGTATCACCGGATCTTCCGACATGTATGATCCGGCAAGCCGCGGATATAGTGCATCCGTCAATTTTCTGACCTGTCATGATGGGTTCACGTTGTATGATCTGTATTCATATAATGAAAAGCATAATGAGAAAAACGGATGGAACAATACGGACGGGGATAACAACGGCCTGAGCTGGAACTGCGGGGTGGAAGGTGAGACGGATGATCCGGCGGTTATGAGCCTGCGACGCAGACTCGTGAAGAATGCATTTGCCGCGTTGTTATGCAGCCGTGGACCGGCTATGTTTTTTGCAGGGGATGAATTTTGTAATACGCAGTATGGAAATAACAACGCATACTGCCAGGATAATATTATTTCCTGGCTGGACTGGAACAGACTGGAAGAATTTCAGGAGATTCATGATTTTGCCCGTTTTATGATCCATTTCCGTGCAAAGCATCCGATTCTGCGAAGGGATACAAAGCCGGCAGTCTGCGGGTTACCTTCCGTAAGTATCCATAACGGAGAGCCGAACCGGAATTATACGGACTATAATACACATTTAATTGGAATCATGTATGCGGGAAGAAATGCCGATGATACGGATGATGATATGATCTTTTACGGAATGAATGCGTATTGGGAGCCTTTGGAGATGCGCCTGCCTTCGTTGCCGGAGTCTTATCATTGGAAACTTGTAGTAAATACTTTCTGTGAATACCAGGATGGGGCAGATTTTGAAGCCCAGACACAGGGAGATCAGACACGTGTGCGTGTTCCGGAACGTTCTACGGTAATTTTACTGGCAGAACATGATTTATAAAAAAGAGTTGAGCACCGCTCTGGAAACAGGGCGTGCTCAACTCTTTTTTTCGGTGGTATCGGGTCTGGTTGTAATTTCACTGGTTCCGATGAGGTAATCTGCAGAAACATTCAGAATCTGCACGATGGCTGCAAGATCCGCAACGGTCGGAGAACGACGACCGGTACGGTATCCGCTGATCGTGGACGGCGAAACAAACATTGCATTTGCCAGCTGGATATTGGAAATATTTTGTTTATACATAATCAGACTCAGACGGTCACCAAAATCTTTGTATTTATTTTTATCATTCGTTTTCATACAAATGATTTTATAGAAAGTTGATATAAAAAACAGAGAAAACGCGTATTGCGTTTTAATTCTTAAATAAATGGAAAAAGATTTCCAAAAAGATAAGAAATTAAATCCATCCGCCGTCTAAGGTGAGAATCTGTCCATTCAGGTAACTGCTTGCTGTGGCAAGAGAATATGCCAGTGAAGCAACTTCTTCCGGGGATCCCATACGGCCGGCAGGAATTTCTTCGATGAGTGCAGAGCGTTCTTCCTCGGAGAAACAACGGTTCATATCCGTATCGATTACCCCACAGGCGATGGCATTTACCTGGATATTGCTAGGGGCAAGTTCTTTGCCCAAAGCGCGTGTAAGGGAATTGATCCCGCCTTTGCATGCAGAATAGGCAACTTCGCAGGAAGCTCCGACATTTCCCCATACAGAAGAAATATTGATGATATGTCCGGATTTGGCATGAACCATGGAGGGGATGACCTGTCTGCAGGTGGAAAAGACGGATGTGAGGTTTGTCGCAACAATCCGGTTCCAGTCGGTAATATCCATGTCGGTGAGCAGACCGATATAAGAGATGCCGGCATTGTTGATTAACACATCAATCTGGCCGAAGGTATCCAGTGTTTTTTGCACCATGTCACAGATAAAAGTATAGTCTCCTACATCACCACGGAAGCAAAGCACCTGTATGGAGTAGGTTGTTTCAAGTTTTGTGGCAAGTGCCTGCAGCGTTTCATAAGAGTTATGGCAGCAAAGAGCCAGATGATAGCCTTCAGCGGCAAATCGACATGCCAGGGCTGCACCGATTCCACGGGATGCACCTGTAATCAAAGCAATATGTTTCATTGTTCTTCTCCATTCTTTTTTTGTATTGTACCATAAATTAAAAAAATTCACTAGACAAACACCGGAGAATGTGTTACTATAATTGGGCAGTTGAAACGGCGCGTGGCTCAGCTTGGTAGAGCGCTGCGTTCGGGACGCAGAGGTCGCAGGTTCAAATCCTGTCGCGCCGACGATACAAGGATTCCGGTACATGGGTGAGAGAATCCTTGGCAGGGGCAACCTCAGAGGCTTTTAGAGAGCTTCTGGGGTTCTTTTTTTGCAGTCAAAAGTTTTAGAAAGGCTCTATGTCAAAAAAACTGTCGCACGAATTTTCGCGCGACAGTTTTTTTTATTCTACCGTTACAGATTTTGCCAGGTTACGTGGCTGATCCGGATTTAAGCCTTTTCCAACGGATGTGTAATATGCAATCAGCTGGAAAATTACAACAGATTCAAAAATCGTAAATTCGTCGGATACATCCGGAAGATTGATGTGTACATCACAGATAGAAGGATCTGTGATTTCTTTGTCTTTGGACAAAAGAATGACATAAGCACCACGGGCTTTTACTTCCCGGATATTGGAAATAACTTTGCTGTATACATGTTTCTGGGTAGCAGCGGCAATGACAGGAACCCCTTCACTGACCAGAGCAATGGTTCCGTGTTTTAATTCACCGGCAGCATAGGCTTCGGCATGAATATAAGAAATTTCCTTTAATTTCAAAGCACCTTCCATGCAAAGGGTATAATCGAGTCCACGACCGATAAAGAACGCGTTGTTGGCATTGATCATGCGTTTGGTCAGCTGTTCAATATCAGGAGCCTGTGCAAGAACTTCCTCGATGTAATTTGGAATTTCCTGCAGTGTTCCAATAAATGTACGTGCTTCTTCGACAGAAATCTTTTGCTGTTTCATGGCAAGTTTGCATGCAAGCAGGTAAAAAGAAGCAACCTGAACGGTGTATGCTTTTGTACTTGCAACAGCGATTTCCGGACCGGCATGTGTATATAATACATAGCTGCTTTCACGTGCAATGCTGGAGCCTTTTACATTTACAATAGACAGTGTTTTCTTTGTATATTTATTTGCAAGGCGAAGAGCTTCCAAAGTATCAATGGTTTCTCCGGACTGGGATACAACGATCACCATGGATTTTTCATTGATTACCGGTTCTTCATAGCGGAACTCCGATGCGATTGCCACGGTAACCGGAATATGCAGGCGGTTCTGGATCATGGTTTTTCCTACCATTCCCGCGTACATTGCAGTACCACAGGCAACGATTGTAATGTCGCTTACATTTTCAAAGAAGGAATCCGCAATGGCATCTTCCGAAAAATCCGGAAGCATATCTTTGATACGTGGGGTAATGGTTCTTGTGATGGCAGCCGGCTGTTCATGAATTTCTTTGATCATGAAATGCGGATAACCATCTTTCTGGGCTGCGGTAACATCCCAGTTTACTTCCATATATTCCGGTTCTACGGAATGACCGTCTAAATCTTCTAACGTAATGCCGTCCGCAGTCATAGTTAAAATATGATATTCCGGCACGATGAAATAACGCTTGTTGTATGCGATAAAAGCAGTCAGATCGGATGCAATAAAAGCACCGTCATCACAGTATGTTGCAACCATAGGGCTGACATTTCTTACCGCATAAATTTCACCCGGATGATCCTTGAACAGAACGCAGAAGGCAAAGGAACCTTCAATTTCGGCTACTGCTTTGCGCAGAGCTTCTTTTGGATCTCCTTCGTAGAGTTTATTGATCAATGCGGCGGCAACTTCGGTATCCGTCTCGGAAATCAGTTCATCCGTCAGATCATATTTGGTGGCGAGATCATGATAGTTCTCGATGATACCATTGTGGATCAATGCAACCTGTCCGACCTTATGAGGGTGTGCATTGGCATTGGTAACGCCACCATGGGTTGCCCAGCGGGTGTGGCCGATTCCACACGTAGAATTGTTATCATCATCGCAGATGGCACGAAGATCTTTTACTTTTCCGACAGTTTTCCGAAGTGAAATTTTTCCGGTATCTTTAAAGTACGCAATTCCCGCACTGTCATATCCACGGTACTCAAGGCTTGCAAGTCCTGTCAATAAGACATCCTGGGCTTTTAATTTACCTGTAAATCCAATAATTCCACACATAATTGAAATCTCCTTTTTCTCATATAATTTTATGATCCCGATATTGTTTTCGTTCATCAGAATATTTTTCATTGTGCATTATGTGGTAACACGTAAGTGTTATCACATATGCCAATTGCTTCGCGTAAGCAAATTCTCATGCAATTGGCTCCATCGGGGTACGAATCCTTTGTTCGGATGTTACCATCCTGTTTGTGATTCGTATGCGCAGCCCCTTTCTGCGTTCAGGCATCCGCCGAATCTTCGATCACCTGAATCCTCGTTAACCCTTGTGGTGCAGCGAAAGCTGTATCACAGGGTACATGGCGCTAAAGTTTTTAACTTTTCGAAATCTATTTCTCCTTTCTATAACAGACACCCCCATCTTAACATAAACACCGGGGTTCTCACAACCGAAAATATCCACAGAGATTTACAGTAATTGCATAAATTTTTCACGTTACTTACAATCTTAAAAAAATTTATACATCTTTGCCTCTGGTATGATATGATTAATTCCAAATGAAAAACATACAGGGAGGAATCTATGGACGAACAGACAAAACAAAAACGAAAAGATATCGTGGGGTGGGTGATTTACATAGCAGTTCTTCTTGCCATTATTATCACATTCCGTTGTTTTTTGATGATCGGGCGGGTGCCATCTGAGAGTATGGAACCGACACTGATGGTTCATGACTGGCTCATCGGAGACCGTCATGCATATGAGGAAGAAAAACCACAACGCGGCGATATTGTCATGTTTTATCAGAAAGATGAAAATGAAACCATGGTCAAACGTGTGATCGGACTTCCGGGGGAGACGGTTTCTTTTGTCGGAGGAAAAGTATACATCAATGGGGAACCGCTGGATGAATCGGCTTATCTGGATGACACTGTCGAAACGGATTGTGGAGAAGAAGATAAAACCTTTACCGTTCCGGAGGGCTCTTATTTCATGTTGGGGGATAACCGGGAAATTTCCCTGGATGCGCGATATTGGAAACATACCTACATTACAACGGATGACATGAAGTCGAAGGAAATCCTTATCATCCCGTTTCACAGGCTTCCGTGGTTTTAACCCCTTTTGTGTCTTGACACCTGACGGGCATGTGAGTATACTCTATGTAATATGTTGAATGTAACAAGAAATGTCTGTATAGAAGGGTATTTCGTGAAAAGGAGTATTTTATGTTAACGACAAGAGAACTGCAGGACGAGATCATCCGCCTGAAGAAAGAAAAGGATATCTGTATTCTGGCACATGCATATCAGAGTCATGATATCTGGGAGGTGGCTGATTATGTAGGGGATTCCTATGGGCTGAGCGTGCAGGCTGCCAAGGCAGCGCAGAGCACTGTGCTGATGTGCGGAGTCCGTTTTATGGCAGAGACGGTCAAGATTCTGTCCCCACAGAAAAGGGTATTGTTATCCAACAGCAATGCGGGATGTCCGATGGCAGAGCAGATGGATGTGGAACTGATTTCCGGGGTGAAAAAGATGTATCCGGATTATACCGTGGTAGCGTATATTAATACGACTTCCGAGTTAAAAACGATTTGTGATGTCTGTGTAACTTCCTCATCGGCAGTTCAGATTGTAAAGAATATAGAGAATAAAAATATTTTGTTTATCCCGGACTGCAATCTGGGAAAATGGGTGGCTGATCAGGTGCCGGAGAAAAATATCAAACTGCTGCAGGGGGGATGTCCAACGCATGTCCGCATGTCGAAACGGGATGTGGAAAAAGCACGAAAGGCACATCCGGACGCACTTCTTCTGGTACATCCGGAATGTCTGCCGGAGGTTTCCGGGCTGGCGGATTATCGGGGAAGTACAACCGGAATCATGGATTATGCAAAGAAAAGTGATGCAAAGGAATTCATTATCGGAACCGAGAACAGTATTGTGCAGCATCTGCAGTTTGCATGTCCGGACAAACAGTTTTATCCATTATCAAGAGACTGTGTCTGTCACAATATGAAACTGACCACACTCGGAGATGTATACCAGTGTGTAAAGGGCACCGGCGGAGAGGAAATCAAGCTGGACGAAGAAGTGCGTATAAAAGCAAAACGCTGTATTGATACCATGCTGGAACTTGGCAATTAAAGCAGGTCAGCCTGCAAAGATGCGCGCCCTGCGGAGTCAAAGATGATGCTGTGTCTCCGCAAGGGCGCGAAAGTGTGCGGTAAACGCACACTTTATTTTTTTACCGATTTTACAAGGGAATCCAATGTAACCGTTGTGGTGGTATCACCGGCAAGGAGCGTGTACGTTTCTCCGCTGGTGAGCTTTGGACAACTGATTACAACGGAATTATAGGATTTGGCAGGGGTATAGGAAAGCAGTGAGTTTCCATTGGAATCCTGTAGTGTAATTTCTCCGGAGATCATGGAAGCGGATACAGTGACGAGCATACTTCCCTGTGTGGATGAACTGGAAAAATTCTCTGCCATGCCACTGGAACCTACAGCAATGACAGTTCCACCGCTGATTGTTGCGGCACCGGAACAATCCAGAGCACTGTTTCCACCCTGTACCGGGCCGTCAATATAAATTTCACCTCCGGTGACAGTGAGGTCACCGTTGGAGTCAAGACCGTCTCCGCCAGCGTTGACGGTCAGCATTCCTCCGCTGATCTGGATCCGGTTATAGTCGGTGGCATCTTCCATGCCTCCTGGTCCGGGATTTCCATTACCATTCGGTGCCCCCTTTGGGGCATTCGGCATTTCTGTGGAATCAGAATTTTGTGGAGGCTGTGGGGCTTCTGTGGAATCGGAATTTTGCGGAGGCTGCGGGGCTTCTGTAGAGTCACCGTTTTGTGGAGGCTGCGGCATTTCCGTGGAGTCTGAAGAATTCTGTGGCTGTTTGGGAGGAGTGCCGGATGGCATTTTTTGCTCTTTGGAAGAATCGGATGATGCAGAATCTGAAGAATCCCCTGCCGTGCCGTCTCCGGCGGCATTTACACCATCGTCACTTGAGGTTACAGCGTAGCTGCCTCCGGTGATGGTAACCGTTTTACCTTCTAAGCCCTCATAACTTTTTGTGATTGTGATGGTTCCGTCATTTAAGACGAGGTCGCCATCGGCATGCAATCCGTCATCCCCGGCAGCGATGGTTATGGTGCCGCCGTCTACCTGCAAAGTTTCTTCAGCATCCATACCATCAGAATCACAGGTGATGGAGAATGTTCCATCGGCAATGTAGATAAATCCTTTTTCATCATTGTCTGCATTTTCACTGTGGATCCCGTCTTTTTTGGCATTTAAGGTAAAGACACCGTCGGCAATACGCACACTGTCTTTTCCGGAGAGCGCATGCCGGGCAGCGGTGATGTCGTAAGTGCCGGAGGTGATGACAAGATCATCTTTAGATACGATGCCATGTCCGTAAGCAGCATGGATGGTCAGGGTTCCGGAACCGTTTAAGCTCAGATCGGACTTGGAGAAAATCACGGCATCAATGTTATTGTCATCAATAGCAACGAAATCCTTCGTGTTTGTTAAGGTATTGGAAGTGTTTTCGGCAAGCGTTACAAATACTTTGTCAGCAGATTTTACATAGATAGCGGCACTGGTGTCGCAATTGATGCTGGCATCTTTTAACACAATCTGTACTTTTTCACCGGAAGCATCCACAACGATCTGTCCGTTGGTCAGGCTTCCACTCAGAACATAGGTACCGGTTCTGGTAATGGTGATCTGATTATCAGAAACCCGGACTGCCGGGGAGTCACAGGTACTCTTTGAATCGGAAAGGGTGATCTCTGTGGCATCCTCCGAGGCATAGTCACTCTGCTTGTCGCGTTTGGTAAACATGTCTGCTGCATCCAGATAAGTGATGAAGTCACTGACGGAAGAGGCCTGCGAACTTTCCGTAGTTGTTTCCGGTGCTGCGGCACATCCGCAGACCGCACAGGCCAAAAGGGAATAACTGATGATTCCGGCAAGTAATTTGTTATAACTCATACGAATCCACCTCCTGTTGATAGAGCGCAATTTCCAGATTACCGTTACGGCAGCGGAGTGCGTCAATAAATGCTTTTTCTGTCGTGTCATCTTTTAAAGTTACATGGTACTGTAATTTGAACAGACTGCCCATGTTGCTGGTTTTTACGGATACCAGGTTGTATGTACTGGTGTAAGAGGTAAAAATATCGTCAAATACGTCACTGTAGTTGAGATCCTCCGGGATAGTGATACGAAGAATTTTCTGTGGGTGTTTCTGTGGGAAGGCAAAATGGTTCAGCCCATACATTACAAGTCCGAGTATCAGGGAAAAGAGAAGAGCAAAACCAAGGTATCCCATGCCACAGATCAGACCTGCTGCCATGGCAAGAAACAGCGTTGCAATTTCCCGTGCCGTGCCGGGTACAGAACGGAAGCGGACGAGGGAGAAGGCACCTGCGACAGCGACACCTGCACCGACATTTCCGTTGACCATCATGATTACGACACAGACTACGGCGGGCAGCAGTGCCAGCGTAACAAGAAAACTGCGTGAGCAGAGTTTTCTGTCATAAATCAGGGCAAGAAACATGCCGATGGCAAGGGACACAAACAGACAAAGCAGAAAGTTTGTGATGGTAATGGTACTTGTGGTAAAAATTCCTTCAAAAAATGTATGCATAATTAAATCAATCCTTTCTTTCTTTTAATCAGAATCTGCGCTGCTTCTGGAGCCAGGCAGTTCCATATTTGGAAAATGAAGTTTTATATATTTTTTCCTGGCTGAGCAGCTGAACCAGCCAGAGAGGAATGGCATCGGCAGTTTTGACTTCCATCAGAATGGTATCTGCCGGAAGTACTGCGGTGCCGCCGATGCCTGTGGTAAGGGTTATATCTTGATTCCGCCAGAGAATGTTTTCATCAAAGGTGATGCGGAACTGTGGATTATCCATTGCATAAAAAGCTGCGCGGTCGTAGGAAAGCAGCATCCGGGGTATCAGATTGTGGTAGTGGGAGAGACAGTAGTCAATTTCCCGTGAGATCTGTGTGTCCATAACGGAAGCATGGGAAAGCAGATAGCGCCGGGCTTCTTCTTCGGACATTGCGATCCGTCTTTTGTATACAACGGACTGATATTTTTTCTTTAACTCCACAAACACGGTGGTATCTGTGTCTGCAATGCCGTAGCTGCGTACCCGGAGTTTTTCCTTGTAGAGTGGTTTCTCCAGAGAACGACGGATGAGCAGATCGTCCGGTGTATCAAAATAAAGACTTAAAATCGTACTTTTTCCGTGGATATCCGGTTTCATCCGGCCGTCAAAGGCTTCTGTTATATGCAGGTATTGGGTACGGCTGAGCAGATATTTCATTTCGTATCGTTTAAAGATCATTTGATCACTCATGGTAGTTCTCCTTTGCTTTGATAGGATTAGTATAGTGGGGAAACTTTAAATGAACTTTAAAAGACATATGTCTGTTCTGAAAACAATTTATAAAGAAAGAAAAGGAAATCTTAAGGGAATCTAAATTGACTTGCCACATAAATTTATATAAAATAAAAGGTGAAATTGGCAGAGATTATTTCAGATGAAGAGGAGGAATTTTATATGATATGTCCGAAGTGCGGCAGCAAAATGCCGGATGACAGTACATTCTGCACCAGATGTGGAGCCAGCTTACATACAGGAACACAGGAAAATCAGAATTCGCAGGGAGGACCACAGCAGGGAAATCCGCAGGGGACGCCATACGGCTACGGAAATCCACAGGGAAACAACGGAGCGTATTATGGCAATCCACAGATGAACAATGGGATGCCGTACGGGCAGCCTTATGTAGATCCAAAGGATCATTCCGCAGAATTTGACGGAAAGGATATTGCAGATCACAAACTGTTTGCAATGCTTCCATATCTTCTGGGAATTTTGGGAACCATCGTGGCACTTCTTGTGGCGAAGGATTCTCCTTATGTCGGATTTCATGTGCGTGAGGGAATCAGGATCCTTGTGTCTGAAGTTCTGCTGGGACTGATTACTGTAGTGCTCTGCTGGACCGTTGTCGTTCCGATTGCAGCAGCCGTATGTTTTATCATTTTATTGGTTGTCCGTATCATCAGTTTTGTCAATGTCTGCAATGGAAAGGCAAAGGAAGCTGCCATAGTCAGCAATTTCGGATTTTTGAAATAACTTATAAAGATCCAATGAAAAAGAGAAGAAGATTCTGCATGTTATGTAAGAATCTCCTTCTCTTTTTTGTGGAAACACGGGATATTTAATTGAGAAGAATGGAAAAAGTCAGGGAATTTCCATCTTCACTTTTAGCAGAAATTTTCCCTTTGTGTGCGGTTGCAATGGCATGGACTACGGAAAGTCCGATACCGTGTCCACCGGTTTTGGTATTGCGTGAACTATCCGGGCGGTAAAAACGTTCAAATAACTCGTCGTGCCGGCCGACAGGAATCGGATCGGTTGTATTCCACACGGTAAGTGCGAGCGCGCGTCCCTGTTTGTGGAAAGTCAGCTGGAGTTTTCCGTTTTCCGTGGAATACTTAACAGCATTGTCCAGAAGAAGGGAAACACACTGGCGGATACAGCCTTCATTTCCGTGATAAGTCAGGTCAGGGGCAATGTCAAGTTCTAAAGTTTTGCCCCGGGAAGCTGCATAGGAAACAAAAGGTTCCGCAGTATCAATTACGGCATCGGAAATTGCAAAATCCGTCATTTCCAGCTGCGTGGACTCTTCATCCATACGGGAGAGGAAAACCAGTTTTTCCGTCAGGGAGGTCAGGCGGGCAATCTGTTTGCGTGTGCTTTTTGTCCACTGGTTTTCTCCGCCGGTCATCTCCAGCACTTCGGTGTTTGCATCGATGATTGTCAGTGGAGTTTTGATTTCGTGGCTGGCATCCGTAATAAAACGCTTTTGTTTTTCGTAGCTTTCTGCGACAGGCTTTACCAGCATGCCGGAAAACAGAACTACCAGAAGAAATACCAGCAGCAGTCCGGCAAGACTGATTCCGATGCTGGCAAGCAGAAACGTGTGGAAGGTGTTTAATTCCCGTTCACAGTTGACAAAAATATACATACGCGTGTTATCGCCTGTAGTGACAAGCTGATAGCGGTAACAGCTGATAAATCCAAGGGTATGCTGCTTTTTATACAAAGAAGCCGCATATTTTTTTGCTTCTTTGGTGGAAACAGCCGCAATTTTTCCGGTATCGACCTGATCCACGGTTCCCTTATCTGTGAGAGTTACTGTGAAAAAGCGGGTATCAAAAGCCGATTCCGGAGAGATATCCCGCCGGGCCAGTTCTTTTTCTTTTTTGGGTTCCGGAGGTGTCTGGTTGTCATCCTGGGGGTTGTCATCTGCCGGATTTTCCGGAAACTTTCCGTCATTTTCCGCAATGACATGTATCCGCATATCAGCATTGCGGCAGACGTTTGTGTAGTTGGCGGTATTGATGCCGGCCATAATGACAAACAGTACCAGTGCCATGGAACACATGGCAATGGCGATAAATTTTTTTCGAAGTTTCTTGATCATTCGTAAAATGTCCTTTCCTTATGGAAGCATACACACAGAGTATCCCAGACCGCGGGTGGCCTTAATCTGTATATGGGCATGCAGGGAAGTCAGTTTTTTGCGCAGATAGGAAATGTATACCCATACAACATTAAATTCCGCTTCACTGTCGTATCCCCAGATTTTGTCCATAAACTGTTCTACAGAGATCACTTGTCCTGGATTGGTCATCAGCATCTCTAACATCTGGTATTCCTTGTTCGCAAGCCGCAGTGTACCGGTATCTGTTGAAAGCTGGTAGGTGCTTCGGTCCAGCCGGACATCGCCAAAGGAAAGGATGGCATCGGTGGTTTCGGCCTGTCGTCTTGTCATGGCCCGGATGCGTGCAAGCAGCTCTTTCATCGAAAATGGTTTTGTCAGATAATCATCTGCGCCGCTGTCGAGACCGTTGACACGGTCATCAATTTCGGATTTGGCGGTCAGCATCAGAATCGGCAGATGGTTTCCCTGGGCACGTACCTGTTTTAAAACACTGATGCCATCGAGTTTCGGCATCATGATATCAAGAATCGCACCGTCGTAGTTGTCTCCTTCTGTCAGATAGTCCAGGGCGTCCTGCCCATTGTATACGGCATCCACCGAATAATTATTATGTTTGAGCACTGTCACCAGCGCATCGGATAAGTCTTTTTCGTCTTCCGCAAGAAGTAATCGCATCGTGTTTCCTCCTCATTCCGTTATATTGTAACATCTTTATATATAGAAGATAAGACGGGAACCTTAAATAAACTTAAAACATTCGTAAGTTTTGTCGTTTTACAGGACAACATATTTTTTACATTGAATTTACATTAGTCTGGTTATGCATTTTACACAGACCCGATAAGATAACAACTGTAATGAGGAACAAGATGAAAGAAAGAGGAGAAAATCATGAAAAACAAACTTGTAAAAATGATGGCTTTACTGACAGCAACAACAATGGTCGCTGCAGGTGTGATGGGATGTGGATCTGACAGCAGCAGTGATGCAAATGCTGATGCAAATACAGATACAACCGCATCTGATGCTGATGCAAATGCAGATACAACGGATGGAGCGGATCTGAGTGGAACCGTTACACTGGCAGGAAGTACTTCTATGGAGAAACTTGCAAATGCCATGAATGAAGCATTTATGGAGAAATATCCGAATGTTTCCGCAACCGCAGAGTTTACCGGATCCAGTGCAGGAATTGAATCTCTGGAGGCAGGAAGCGTTGATATCGGAGATGCTTCCCGTGCCCTTTCTGACGATGAGAAAAGCCAGGGTATCGTAGAGAACATTGTGGCAATTGATGGTATCGCAGTTATTACAGATACAGCAAACACAATCACAGATATTAAGTCTGAAGATCTTGCAAAAGTATATACCGGAGAGATTACAAACTGGAAAGATCTCGGCGGACCGGATGAGCAGATTGTAGTCATCGGCCGTGAGGCAGGATCTGGTACAAGAGATGCATTTGAGGAACTGATGGATGTAAAGGATTCCTGCAAATATGCACAGGAACTTGATTCTACAGGTGCTGTTTTAGCAAAGGTTGCAGCAACTCCGGGAGCAGTTGGATATGTATCTTTAGATGTGCTGGATGACACCGTAAATGGATTAAAGATCAACTCTGTAGAGCCGACAGAAGACAATATTCTTGCAGGAGACTATGTATTACAGAGACCGTTCGTAATGGCTACCAAGGGTGAGATTTCTGAGCAGAGCAAGCAGGTACAGGCATATTTCGACTTTATCAACTCTGCAGACGGACAGAATGTTATCAAGTCTGTAGGGCTGATCATCCCAAACAAGTAATATAGCAAGAAACACGTAAACAGGCAAACGAGGATAAAGATATGACAGGCGGCAAAGCAACAAAGCACATCGTGGAAACGATTGCAAAAGTAATATTTCTGGTATGCGCAGCCGTTGCCATTGTAGCAGTTCTTTCCATAACGGTTTATATGTTTGCAAAGGGCACCCCGGCACTGGCAAAGGTCGGGGTGATTGACCTGTTATTTGGAACTGTATGGCAGCCGACAGCAGCAACACCATCTTATGGCATTTTATACATTATTCTGACTTCAATTATAGGTACTGCAGTTGCAATTTTGATCGGTGTACCGATTGGAATTCTGACAGCGGTATTTATCACGGAAGTAGCCAACAAAAAGCTGGCAGCAATTGTTCAGCCAGCGGTAGAACTACTGGCTGCGATTCCGTCTGTAATCTACGGATTGTTGGGGCTTATGGTTTTAAATCCATTGATGTACCGTTTGGAAAAGCGGGTATTTGCAGGCAGCACCACCCATCAGTTTACCGGTGGATCGAATCTGCTTTCTGCGATTATTGTGCTGGCAATTATGATTCTGCCAACCGTGATAAACATCAGTGTTTCTTCGATCCGTGCAGTACCCGGACATTTAAAGTCGGCTTCTCTTGCACTTGGGGCAACACATATCCAGACGATATTTAAAGTGATGATCCCGGCAGCAAGATCTGGTATTATGACAGGTGTAGTGCTTGGAATCGGACGTGCGCTCGGAGAGGCCATGGCGATCAATATGGTTGCCGGAGGTTCTGTAAATCTGCCGTTCCCATTCAATTCGGTACGTTTCCTGACGACACAGATCGTCAGCGAGATGAGTTATGCCGAAGGACTTCACCGGGAGGTACTCTTTACGGTAGGTCTGGTATTGTTTATCTTTATTATGATTATCAATCTGGTCCTTGCACAGGTGGAAAAGAAAGGAGCCGTTGAACAATGACAGAAAAGAATACCAGTATTCGTACCAAAACAAGGCATCCGGCGGATTTCCTTACTTATATTGCCATTTATGTATGTGCAATTATTTCCGTTGCACTGCTTCTTGGGATCATTATCTATGTATTTGCCAAAGGTATCCGGAGTGTAAATTGGGAGTTTCTTACCAGTGTGACATCTGTATTAAAGGGAACGACCGGTATTGCAGGAAATATTGTAAATACGCTTTATATTATCATTGTAACGATGCTGATTGCTACTCCCATCGGTGTTGGGGCTGCCGTTTATTTAAATGAGTATGCAAAACCGGGAAAATTAGTCAGTCTGATTGAATTTGCCACAGAGACACTTGCGGGGATTCCGTCCATTATCTTTGGTTTGTTTGGTATGATGTTTTTTGGACAGACTCTGCATTTGAAGTATTCTATCCTCACAGGTTCGTTTACCCTGACTCTGATGGTACTTCCTCTGATCACCCGGAATACACAGGAAGCGTTAAAAACGGTTCCGGACAGTTACCGAAGCGGAGCGATCGGTTTAGGCGCTGGAAAATGGCATATGATACGCACCATTTTATTACCATCCGCAATGCCGGGAATCATTACCGGAGTTATTCTTGCCATCGGGAGAATTGTTGGGGAGTCAGCAGCACTGCTGTTTACAGCGGGAAGCTCGGGCCTCCTCCCGAAGAGCTTTGCCGATCTGTTTGCAAAGGCAAAAATGCCGGCGGGAACACTTACCATTCAGCTTTACCTGAGTGCAACGAAGGGGGAATTCGGGGTAGCATTTGGTATTGCAGTAGTTCTTTTGCTGATTGTTCTTGGAATCAACTTACTTACCAAAGCATTGGCAAAGAAGTTTGACGTCAATCGCAGATAACGATCATCTTTTCAAAGAGTTTTTAAAAAAGCAGGCGAATGTTTTCGGCTGCTTTTTTGTTGATAAAAAAAACGGGGCAAAATATGCATATAATAGATGAAAAAACGGGGCAAAATATAAAAAATAAGTTGTAAAAACGGGGCAATAATCTTTCAATCTACATGTGTTATCTGTTGAGAGAACAGAAGCTGGGACAAATGATTGTAGAGTTAGATACAGAAGGTTTGTAAAAGAACTTTTTTATGGGTTTGCTTTTTATGGAAAAAAGTTTGGATTGATGGAGAATAAAAAAATGGTGCTGGTACAATAGAAGTTTGCGTTGTATCAGCACTATTTTTATCATTCAAATGATGTCAAAGAATGATTTGAAAAGATTATGAAACGGTACCATTTTTATTACATGAAATAGTAACATTTTGGGTATAGTTTTTTAATGAAGCATAATTAGCTGTAGCAGATGCTGTGGCGGAATTTCCACTTTTATTAGATGAAACGGATTGTATTTTCCATTCAGAAGAATAAGAAGTGGCATTTGGAGAACAAGAGATACAGCGAGATGTAGAACCATCATAAATGAACGTTGCTGTAATAGAGACACTCCACAAAATAGTTCCATTTGCATTTTTTATGTTTGCAGTTTTTGTTTTTGTAATAGTATGAGAATTGCTGTGAAGCGCGATGAAATTAAGGTCGGAATCGACATTTGTTATAATAGTTTCTACATAATAATCGTTGTCAGTCTTTTCCAATGTGGTGGCATTTGCGATAGATGTATTAGAAAATAAAATTAATAAAAAAGAGATTATAGTGATAGTGCGCATTAATGTTTTTTTCATAAAAATCCTTTCTGGTGCAAGTTAAAATATTAGTTTGTCGAATCATCTGTAATGACGGTATCTACAAAAACTGCTTCCTGTTCTTTTAATATTTGATAAGTATGGTATGCTAAAATACTTAAAAAAATAGAAAAGCAAGAAATAACAATAGCGAAAAAATAGATTACATGGCGTATATACTTGCGAGTTTGAATCCTTTTTGTTAACTCTGCTATGGAAAACGTTGAAATGTAGAAATTTACAGTATCTACAGGTGTGCCAAATTCTTTATATAAGTCATCAATTGTCTGAGGTGAGGTGTCATCACAGAAATCTTCCAGATTACTTGTCAGAGAAGCTAAATAATTTTTTTCTGATTTTCCAATAGCTGGAAGTAAGAGTTTCACTTCAGAAATGTATTGTTTACATAAGCTATTCATGCGTGTCTCCTTTCTCAAGAGAATCAAAAATTGCAGACATACCAGAAATCATATTTTCATAGTCGTGTTGCAATTCCTTTAAATATGCTTCTCCATCAGACTCTATATGATAATAGATACGGGTACGTTTTTTCCCAACAAGAACAGAATATTCACTGATCATTTGCTCATTTTCCAATTTGTACATGACCGTATATATCGTATTTGGGGAAATGGAGAGCAGTTCGTTTGACTCGCTTGTAATGTATTTACTTATCTCATAAGCATAGCAATCACCTTTGCTTTTTAAAATTGCTAATACTAAAAAATCGGTAATTCCTGTAATTAGAGTGTTTTTGTATGCCATGCAATAAGTCCTCCCTGAATAATTAATACCATATCATAAAATATGCAAAGTGTAAATATTACGAAGTACAAAATAATGATTGACAAAAGAAAATGACTATGATACGCTACAAATACAATGATACATGTAGAATTGAAAGATAAAAATTAGGAGAGAGAAAACATGGAATTCACAGAGATATTCCTATAAAAGAAGCGTATAATGCTGTTGTAGCAGAAAATGGAAGATATTTGATATATTAAAGAGATAAGCATGTATCAGAATCAATATCAAAGTGTTGTGATGGCACTGTTCTGATATTGTCAAATTTAAGATACAGTAACTTTTTTATGTTGAATATATGAGGAGAGCGACTATGAAAAAGATATTTCTGACAACTTTATTGATGATTGTGTTTCTGCTGAATGGCTGCGCGTCGGACAGTACAGAAACACAGATAGAAAGTTATGACACACAGGAAACATTACAGGTAAATAAAAAAGAATTTTCAAATCGTGCCGGGAGTGATTGTACGATAAAAGAATTTAAATTACCGTTACCAGAAAATGCAGACATTAGTTGTTTCTGTTATAGTTCACCATATATTTATTATGGAATATCATATACATTTTATAAGGAATCGATGTTGACAGCAGGAAAAGAATTTGTGTATTCGGACGATTATGCAACACAAATAAGAAGGTACGATGTGCAGACAAAAAAAGATATACTTCTGTATCAATATGATAATTGTGTTGAAATTTCAGATATACAATCTGATGGGGATGCTGTTATATGGGAAGATTATTTAGGTGAAGATGGAACATGGAGAGTTGTAAAACAGTCCAAAAACAAAAATGACATACAATTATTGTTTTCTGCAAAAGATACACAAAGCACAATGGATGCAGTCACTCTGAAAGAAAAAGATGGCAGTGTATATTGGTATGACAGGAGTGAAAATAATGGAAAGTATGGTTTATATCAATATGCAGATAAAAACATATCTATTCTGAATGATGATATTTCTTTGGTATCGCCATTTCAGCATGTCACATTAGATGGTAACAAAGCCGTAAAAATATATACTGATGCAGATGAGAAGATACAAATACAAGTAGGCGGAAAAGATATCGATACAGGAATACGCAGCGTTTCTGATGTGCAGATAAATGATCAGTATGTAGTGTGGCATGAGGAAAATATAATAAACAAAATCTATGTGTATGATCGGAAGGCAAAGCAAATCTACATGATAGAAACAGATGACTTTTTTTCTTATGGCATGTTGGAACATACATTGATTGTAAATGGATCTGCTGGAGTATTGGCCTATGATTTGGATCAGGAAACCGATACAGTGATAAAGCCAGCCAGTCAAAATACAAATATGTATTTATACATTTTTCAGGGTCAGGATTGTTTGTATACGCAGAGAGTCGACGATCAGAGCGTTATTGGTGTTTTAGAATATAATGGAGGGACAGATCGTAATAGTACATTGTCTGATGGGTGGAATGTATCCGGCAATGCGAATGATTCTGGTAAGCAATCATGGAGCAGATGCATATGCGTATATGACAGAAGATGCAGGAAAGACGTGGAAACCGTATGAGATTGACACATTTAAGAAATGTAATTATGTGAATGGAATTTCCATTGAAAAAAATGCAGACAGTACCTGGAATCTCTTACTGCAAATCGCAACAGATGATGGTCTGGATTCCGTGACCTATACATCGGATGATGAGTGGAAAACCTGGAACCGTAAGGAAAAATAATGAGAATAATTCGAAAAGCGAGTGAACGATTTTACTCGCTTTTTTCCTTATGTGACAGAAAAAGCGAAAGGATATCCGCATTTTATCGGTTGAGAACATAAAAGGATTATAGTACAATGAAGGAAAATGGCAGGAACGTAAAGGGGGACGCAGCATGGCAAGAACCGTAGCGATCGGGAAACAGGATTTTGCATCGATTATGGAAAACCACTATTTTTTTGTGGATAAAACAGCGTTTATCCGGGAATGGTGGGAATCCGGAGATGATGTGACATTAATCACCAGACCGCGCCGCTTTGGAAAAACTTTAAACATGAGCATGGTAAACTGTTTTTTTTCGAACCGCTATGCGAACCGGAGAGATCTGTTTGAAAATTTATCAATCTGGCAGTATGAAAACTATCAAAAGTTACAGGGAACATATCCGGTTATTTTTTTGAGCTTTGCGTCTATTAAAGCAGACAATATTGAGGAAACAAAACGCCAGATAAAGGCGCAGATTGCAGCGGTATATGAACAAAACCGTTATCTGGTGAAAGGTGGAGTTTTAAGCAAAAACGAGTTGACACAGTATGAAAAAATGACGATGGATATGGATGATGCAGAATGCTCCATTTCCATAAATCTGCTTTGCAGCTATCTGGAGCGGTACTATGGAAAAAAAGTAATTGTTCTTCTTGATGAATACGATACGCCGATGCAGGAAGCGTACATTCATGGATACTGGGATCGTTTTACGGGATTTATCAGAAGTTTCCTGAATGCGACATTTAAGACAAATGCCTGCCTGGAACGTGGAATTATGACCGGAATCACAAGAGTTTCCAAGGAATCTATATTTTCAGATCTGAATAATTTAAATGTGGTGACAACAACTTCGGATGATTATCGGTTAAGTTTTGGTTTTACGGAGGAGGAAGTCTTTGCGTCTTTGGCAGAGTATGGTCTGGAAGAAACAAAAGATGAAGTGAAAAAATGGTATGATGGATTTGCATTCGGAGGAAGCAAAGATATATATAATCCATGGTCCATCACGAATTATCTGGATAAAAAAAGATTTCAGGCATATTGGGCGGCGACAAGTGGAAATACACTGGTGAACCGGTTGATTCGGACGGCATCTGCTGATATCAAAGAGAAAATGGAAGATCTCTTAAATCATAAGGAAATCGTTGTTTCTTTCGATGAGCAAATCGTTTTTGATCAGCTTGATTATTCGCCATCAGCAATCTGGAGTCTTTTGGTTGCAAGTGGATATCTGAAGGTGGAGAAGGTAGAATATCGGGGAATGCTTCAAAAAACATGGTATCATCTGACCATTACCAATCTGGAAACATTTGGCATGTTTTCTGATATGTTTGCAGGGTGGTTTGATAACTATAATGCCAACTATAATGCGTTTATAGAGGCATTCTTACATGGAAATCTAAAAGAGATGAATGCATATATGAATGATGTGGCACTTGCAACTTTTAGCAGTTTTGACACAGGCAGTCATCCTTCGGAAGCGGCGCGGCCGGAGCGTTTTTATCATGGTTTTGTACTGGGTCTGCTGGTAGAACTTCGGGATCGTTATCAGCTTAAATCAAACCGTGAAAGTGGTTATGGACGATATGATGTTATGCTGATACCGAATCAAAAGACGGATATTGCAATGATCCTTGAATTTAAGGTACATGATTCCAGCGAAGAAAAAACACTTGAGGATACTGTAGAAGCAGCATTACGTCAGATTGAAGAAAAAAAGTACGATGCAGAGCTGTTCGCATTGGGAATAGAAGAAAAACAAATTCGTCATTATGGGTTTGCATTTGAAGGAAAAAAAGTGCGCATAGGGAGCAAAGGGAAATGAAATAGTTGCATTTTATATAAATCTTTCTTATAATATACACAGTTTGTATATCTGAGAGGGAGTGAAATTATGAAACTGGAAAGTTCCAGTATAAAAAAAGCGGATATTCAGATGTCGGAAGCGTTTGTCACAAGCGTTTTTCTGGCATTGTCCGGAGGTTTTCAGGATGCATACACTTATTTTACGAGGCAGGAAGTATTCTCAAATGCACAGACTGGAAACATCGTACTGATGAGCACGCACCTGATGATGGGAGAATGGCTTGACGTGCTGCGCTATCTGTTTCCACTTCTGGCATTTGCCGGAGGCGTGTTTTTTGCGGAGCGGATTCATATGCTGTTTAAGTATGCAAAGCGCCTGCACTGGCGGCAGGGTGTGCTTTTAATGGAGATCGTGATTTTGTTTGCGGTCGGATTCATGCCAAAGCACTTGGATCTTCTGGCAACCGTACTCGTCTCCTTTGCCTGTGCGATGCAGGTACAGACGTTCCGGAAAGTAAGCGGATATTCTTATGCAAGCACAATGTGCATCGGAAATCTTCGTAGCGGAACAGAAGCATTTACCGGTTATCTGCAGACCCATGACACAGAAAAATTAAAAAAGGCACTGTATTATTTTGGCATTATTTTATTTTTCGGACTAGGGGCTGGTATTGGAGGAAATCTCTCTATCCGGTTTGGATATCATATGATCTGGGTATCGAGCGGACTGCTTCTGATCAGTTTTCTGCTCATGTTTGTGGAAAAGATGGACCGGTAAATTCATCGGGAAGATACCGTCGTGGTCTCTATGCCGATAAAATTCATGTAAAAGATACCGTTGTGGTACCTATATACCGAAAATTTAATATTTAGATACCGGAAAGTCTCTATAGATCAAAAATTGCTTCTTCAGGTACCACTTTTATGAAAAAAGCGGTATCCGGAGAAGCAATTTTTACCATATAGGTGACATGTCCAGATTCCTAGCATTAAAATTTCGGGAAAACGTCACCTTAGGCTTTGATTTTTCATCTATAGATACCGGGCCTTATCATTAATTGATTTAACGGTATGTCTTTCAATTATATTTTCTCCAATCAACAGGAAGAAATGTCCCCCTTCTTACGTCACTTAGAGAAATCTTATATTTAAAAATCAACCTGTAAATTGCGTATCAAGAAACCTTACATCTATTACATTGATTTTGCAAAAATTTTACATTCCCAGTCCAGTGCATTTTACAATCTCTCTTTATAATATTCATAAATCCTAAGAAATGGATAATTGCAGTGTGAGAAAACCATTGCAGATGAGGAGAGAAACATGGAAAAACGAACAAAAATTACTGTCCGTGATCTGAACCTGTATTACGGTGAAAACCATGCACTCAAGGATGTAAACATGAATATTCGTGAGAATTGTGTGACCGCTTTTATCGGACCGTCCGGATGTGGAAAATCAACATTCTTAAAAACATTAAACCGGATGAATGATCTGGTAGATGGCGTGAGAATCACAGGAGAAGTGAAACTGGATGATGAGGATATCTATGCAGAGGGTGTAGATACAACCGTTCTTCGGAAAAGAATTGGCATGGTGTTTCAGCAGCCGAACCCGTTTCCGATGAGTATTTATGACAACATTGCATATGGTCCGCGTGTACATGGAATGAAAGATAAGTCAAAACTGGATGCCATCGTAGAAGAAAGTCTGCGGGGAGCAGCAATTTTTGACGAAGTCAAGGATCGTCTGAAGAAGTCCGCCCTTGGGCTTTCCGGTGGACAGCAGCAGCGTATCTGTATTGCGCGTGCACTTGCGGTACAGCCGGAGGTTCTGCTGATGGATGAGCCGACATCTGCACTGGATCCGATTTCCACATCAAAGATTGAGGAACTGATGGAGGATCTGAAAAAGAAATACACGGTAGTTGTTGTTACCCATAATATGCAGCAGGCAGTGCGTGTGTCGGATGATACGGCATTTTTCCTTGTAGGAGAAATGGTTGAGTTTGGCGATACGAAAACAATTTTTTCTTATCCGAAGGATAAACGGACAGAAGATTATATTACAGGGAGGTTTGGTTAATGCGCTCAAAGTTCGACGAGCAGCTTAGACTGCTCAATCAGGAAATGATGTATATGGGAACCATGATCGAGGATTCCATCCAGAAAGCAATAGAAGCATTGATAGATCAGAATGCGCAGCTTGCAGAAAAGATCATGAATTCAGATTCTGATGTGGATCATGAACAGAAGAAAATTGAAAACATCTGTTTTAATCTGCTGATGCAGCAACAACCGGTTGCAAGGGATCTGCGTGTGATTTCCGCAGCCATGAAAATGGTAACGGATATGGAACGAATCGGAGACCATGCAGCAGATATCTCGGAAATCACAATCATGCTTTCAAAAGAACCGTATGTGCTGAATCTGGATGACATCAAAAAGATGGCGAGTGAAACCGTAATTATGTTGATCCGCAGCATCGAAGCATATGTGGAAAAGGATATGAATAAGGCACAGGAAGTCATCAAACATGATGATATTGTAGATGACCTGTTTGATAAAAATAAGGCAGATATCATTGAACTGATCCGGCATGATCCGGAAAAAGGCGAGCAGGCAGCGGATATGCTGATGGTTGCAAAATATTTTGAACGAATCGGAGACCACGCGACCAATATTGCAGAATGGGTTATCTTTGCGCTGAATGATAAAAAAGAAATAAAAGAATCCTGACAGTGAATAAAATTTTACATAAATTTTACATAAACGATACTTTGGATTTTACGTGTCGTATGCTATGATAAGAAACAGATAGAATACGTGTGAGAGGGCGGTCTTGTGCAGGCATGGCCGTCCTGCTTGATGTTGCAGAGGTATATATAAAGATAGACAGAGGGAAAAGTTATGGCATTGATTTATATCGTGGAAGATGATGAGAATATCAGGGAAATTGAGACGATTGCATTGAAAAACAGCAATTATATGGTCTGTGCCTTTGAAAAGGCAACCACTTTTTATAAAAAGCTGGAGGATATTATGCCGGATCTGGTGCTTTTGGATGTCATGCTTCCGGACGAGAGCGGGTATGATATTGTGCGTAAACTGCGGAAAAATCCTGCTACAAAGAAATTGCCAATTATTATGGTGACAGCAAAGACAGCAGAAATGGATATGATCAAAGGACTGGATGAAGGTGCGGATGATTATATTAAGAAACCATTTTCTATTATGGAGCTGATTACGAGAGTAAAAGCACTTTTGCGGCGGACGGAGACGGAGGATGTCAAGATCCTGCAGGTTGAAAATATTACACTGGATCACGAACGCCATATGGTTTTTGTAGACGACAAACCGGTAGAGCTGACGTTTAAGGAGTATGAACTGCTTCGTCTGCTGATGACCAATCCGAGTGTTGTATTGTCCAGAGAGGTCATCATGCGTCATGTATGGGGGACAGAATTTGAGGGCGAATCCCGTACCGTTGATATGCATATCAAGACACTGCGGCAGAAGCTTGGAGAAGCGGGAAGCAAAATCCGTACCGTTCGAAATGTGGGATATGTGATAGAGTAAGGAGCTGTTATGAAGAAACGAATCAATTTACGGCTGATTCTGATTGCAGGTATTGCAGTGATCGTAACCATGGTCTGTATGACCGGTATTTATTATAAACTGTTTCAGGGACAGGTGCGCAAGGATCTGCAGGTCAATGCAAGACTGCTTTCCGACACGGGATTGTTTGATGATCCGGACAATACAAATGTTTCACTTTCCGAATATTATGAAGTCGGGGAAGATCTGCGTGTTACCTGGATTGCAAAGGATGGTACGGTACTTTTTGATAATGATCTGGATATTTCACAGCTTCCAAACCACAAAAACCGCCCGGAAGTAAAGACGGCATTGTTTCAGGGTGAGGGAGAAAGTGTCCGGCGGTCGGATACCATGCAGATGGACAATTACTATTATGCGCTCCGGTTGGAAAACGGAACGGTTATCCGTGTGGCAACACAGGCACGCAGTGTCTACAGTGTGTTCCTTGCGGCATCCCCATTTGTGATGCTGATACTGATACTGATTGTTTCCATTTGTATTGTTCTGGCACATTTTTTAACCAAACAATTGCTGCATCCGATTGAACGGCTTGCTGAAAACATGGAAGATACCATAGAAGAACCTGTATACAAAGAACTTGTGCCATTTGTAAATACGATTCGTAAACAGCATGAAAATATCCTGATGGCAGCAAAAGTACGGCAGGATTTCACGGCAAATGTATCCCATGAGCTGAAGACACCGCTTACTGCAATTTCCGGGTATGCGGAGCTGATCGAAAACCATATGGTAGATCCGGAGCAGGAGACCCGTTTTGCACAGGAAATCCAGCAGAATGCGACACGGCTGCTTTCTCTTATCAATGATATTATCCGGCTTTCCGAGCTGGACAGCGGGGAAGATAATCTGCTGTGTTTTGAACAGGTGGATCTGGATGAGGTAGCCGGTACCTGTGTGAAAAATCTGCAGATGAATGCACAGAAACGGAATGTAACGCTGTATTATGAAGGCGTGTCCTGTATGTTGCGGGCAGATAGGGGCATGATTTCGGAACTTGTGGAAAATCTGTGTCAGAATGCGATCCGTTATAATAATGAAGGTGGTGAGGTGCACGTGCGTGTGTACTACGAAAAAGGACAGCCGATGCTTTCTGTGGCAGACAATGGTATCGGGATTCCAAAAGACCAGCAGGAACGTATTTTTGAGCGTTTTTACCGTGTTGATAAAAGCAGATCCAAACAGACCGGTGGCACGGGACTGGGACTTGCTATCGTCAAGCATATTGTGGAACTGCATGATGCGGTACTTCATCTGGAAAGTGAGCCGGGAAAAGGAACAACGATCACGGTAGCTTTTTAGCTGCATACAGGGGGCTAGCGTAAAATTTTACTCGGATAATGGAAAATAAAAAATAGAGAACACCACTT